>JAABUQ010010118.1_pt1 | contig 12460 bp, 10 predicted proteins | sample 5560001 | NCBI WGS metagenome assembly JAABUQ01 (sample SAMN10711888, study PRJNA513371) | rock metagenome | isolation source: Antarctica rocks | place: Antarctica: Victoria Land, Finger Mt nord | collected 2015-12-18
ATGGAAGGGGGCAGTGGGGTTAGAGGGTTGGGGAGGTGGTGTCGGGAGATTTAGTCGGGGGGAAATGAGGGAAATGGACTGGGATGGGGGTGTTGCTGGGGTTGTTGATTGCATGAGTGGCTGAGGGGAGAGGAGATTGGGAAGAGATGTGGATGCTAGGAGCTGGGGTGTTGGTGTGAAGGTGGGGAAGATGCGGGGGTGGGAGAATGTCGCTTGAGGGTGTATTGATATGTCGAGGATCTGTGCGTGAACGAACGCTGTTGGCCACCGGACTCCGAACCCGGTGACTATGCAATACCGTAAGTTAAAAGCCATCATGCCAACGCCATCCCAAACAAACACCCTCGCTTCCCCACCCCCCAAATCCCCTCGTGAAATCATCTTACCTCCGCCGGCGTAAGCGCCTGCACCACGCTCGTCCCCTCCTGAAATCGCGTCTTGAAAATACGGTTCGCGTTCTGGAACATGCCGTCCTTCAAACTGACCACGATGAACTGGCTGCCCTTGAAGCGCGTCTTGATCAGCCGCCCGATGTTCTGCGTGTGGGAGAGATCGAGAGCGGCGTCCACTTCGTCGAGGATGTACATGGGTGCTGGGGAGTATTGCAGGAGGGCGAGGATGAGGGAGAGGGCGATTAGGGAGCTGGGGGTGGGTGTTAGTTTTCTTGGTCTGTGCGAGAGCTTGGGGGGATGAAAGGACGTGGGAGCTGGGAAAGGGGGGGGGGGAAGGATGGGATGGGAAGACGTACCGCTGTCCACCGCTCAATTCGGCCAGACTCTGCTTCCAGATCTTCCCTAAGCAGACCTTCACCTCCAGGCCATCGCTGATCCGCTTTCCCTCCGGCGGATCCAGTTTCGCAAAACTACCCGGGAGCAAATCTGCAAATATTGCACCGAAATCTTTATTCACTTTGCTCCACGTCTTCTGCAGGGCCTCCTTCTTGTATTCGTCAAGCGAGGTTATTGTCTCCTCAATCTTCCGTTTGTCGCGGATGACAGTCTTCATCATGTTCTTGAGGGCCGATTCCTTCTTCTCGACTGAATCGATCATATTCATGACTTTGGGGTTGATCTTCTTTTTCATGCCTTGGAAGCGCTCCGTGAGGTTTTTGAGGGAGGACTTGCACTCGGGGATGTTCTGTTTGGAGAAATCGTAAAGTGTTCCCGCCCGTCCGAAGCCGTCTTTCTCGTCGGCGATCCAGTCGTGCTCCTTTTCCATTTCCCGCAAAAGAGCTTGGGCGTTTTGCGAGTCTCTCACGCTCTTATCGATGACGTGGGAGAGTTTCTGAAGCTCAAGACTGTCTTCGGTTATGGCCTTGTTTTTCGACGAAGTGGCGGATTCGAGGGCGCGGAGTTCGTCGTCGAAGCCGGTCAATTTTGCGCGTTCATCTGTGAGGTGGGCTTGGGCGAGGTCTTGGGCATCTTTGACTTGTGCTTGCTCGTTTCGGAGGGATTTGATTTCGCCTTCCTGTGCTTCCAGGGTTGAGGTGACTTCTGCTAGTTGTTCTTGTGCTGCTCCTAGATCTGCCCCTGCTTGCTCGGCTTCGAGACGGCCGGATTGGAGTTCCTTTTGGAGATTCTTCACCGAAATGGAGTTCTTGATCTGGGTTTTTATGAGAGTGTTCAGACTTGATTGTAGTTCCGCCAATTTAGAGTCTTTGTTGCTGTCAAAGTCCTTCATGTCCTTTTCGATGCGTTTGATGTCTTTGGTGGCTTCGGTTTGGCGGGCTTTCGCTTCTGCAATGTCCTTCTTGAGCTGCTCGATGTTGGATTTCATTTCTTCGACAGCTGAGATGATCTGCTCGAGTCAGCATAGCGAAAGCTAGGGCAAGAGGAGAGAGATACTGATGACGAGGAGTTGCCCCCGATTTGCTCTTCAGTCAACTTGATCTCATGTGACTTTAGATCGAACTCCTGCTTTGTTTTCCTTGCCGACTCAAGCTTGTTCTTCTCTTTAGCCATTGTGGCTTGCAGACCACTCAATTCGCCCTCCACGGATTCCATTTCCTTACTGAGCATGTTGAGCTTCTGCAAAGTAACAAGGACACCACTCGAATTGGGAGAGCTGCCACCGGATAGTGTTCCCGATGGGTCATAGACATCCCCTTCGAGGGTTACGCTCTTCATCCGTACAGCAGGATCGAAAGTCACCCTCTTAGCCGTCTCGGCATCTTCGCACACCAATGTCGAACCAAAGACAAACTCCATGGCAGATGAGACTTCGTCATCGTAGCCAACCAAAGACAAAGCGAGATCAACTTTACCAGGCGCCAGCTTCTGCGCTGCCCCTATCTTGTCCGCCGAGGCCTTGAATGCAGAGATCTTATTAAGCGGGATGATTGTGACTCTCTTTCTCAGCTTACCATCCTGCAGCAATTGCGTTCCGGCCTCTGCAGAGTCAACCACAACGTTGTACAGCCTGCCCCCTGCACATATCTCAAGTGCGGTACCAGCCTGTGTCTTATCTTTGTCCAGAGTGAAGAGTTGTGCTACCAAACCCTTGACCTTTGACCGGTCAAAACCAGGAGAAGGATCGCTGTAGCTGAAGTCGATGTTGGCAACCTTCCGCCTCATAGCATCAGCCTCCCCTCGAAGCGTTCGTATCTGTTTCTGCAACGAGGCCTCCCGCTGGTGCATTTGATCTTCTTTGCCTGGTTCGAAGCCAACCTTGTTCAAGTCCGACTCCAATTTCTTCGCTTTACCGCGTAGGTTCTCAAGATCTTTCAAAAGCCCGGAATTCTGCTCTTTGGCCTTCTTTGCCCTTGGCTCGTCTTCCTTCAACCGCTTTTCCATATGCGAGATCTTTAGCTTGGACTGTTCTTGCTTAGTAGCTGCAGCACTGACACGATTCCGAGCGTCCTGCAACTGGCCCTGGTATCCACTCTCTTGGCCCTCCTTCGATGCTACACCAGTCTGGAGTGTCTGCAGAAGTTCCTCTTTCTGTTCAACTTCGGCGTTTTGTGAGTCCAAATCTGCCTTCGCCTTGTCGAACTGTGCTTGGAGTTTCTCGTAAATTCTGCTTTTCTCTTTGACCTGCGCTTCCAGTTCTTTGACCGATTTCTGAAAGCCCACTCCTCTCTCCTTTTCCTCGTTCATGCTTGCTTGCTTCAGGTCGAAAAGTGTCTGCAAACGGACGATCTCATGCGAATGTCTTTTCACATCTTCCTCGAGGGCCTGGAACTTTCCCCCTTTTCTCAACTCCTTCTCCCGCGCAGTATTTGTCCTCTTGACATCCTCCTCGAGATGCGCAATCTCGCTCTTCATCCTCTTCGCTGCCTCCTCAAGGTCCGCTGTCCGCTGCTTTTTGGCCTCCAGAACGTTGCCCGACTGTTTCAACTTCTCCTTGCTCCTTATATAGTCATGCGCGACGACTAGTCTTGTCAACCTTTCAAGGTCGCTTTGTGTCTGCTGGAAATCCAAAAACGCCCTCTTCTCTGTCCGGAGCTTCTCCAATTTTGGCTCTATTTCCTCCTTCAACAACTCGGTAATCTCTTGCACCTTCATCTCTTTCTTAGCCATGGTCTTGAATGCTTTGTCCCGCCTGTCCTCGAACATACGTGTGCCCGCTGCTTCCTCAATCATAGCCAATATTTCCACTGGCTTCATGTTCAATACTTTTGTGATTCGTCCTTGCATGATAAGGAAGTTCGGGTTATTGATATTCAGTTGTACGGATTGGAAGAGGTTTTGAACGGTCTGTTGTTGCGCTCGATGGCCATTGATCAGGTATTTGCTTGTACCCCCGAGGACGATTTGGCGGGTGACAGAGATCTGGCCATACTCTTCGAAGCCGATTGGAGACTTCTTCTTATCGCGGTTATCGAAGACAATTGTTACGCTGGCTTTTGTAACGCCCGCTTGGCCGCGTTTGTAGATGAGGTCCTAGGAAGAATTTGGTTTAGCTGCTGTCGGAGGACTTCCCTCAGCATAAAAGGGAAACTTGCCTGTATGTTCTGAGCCCGCACGGTGCTCATGCTCGTAATACCAAGGACGAAGCATATTGCGTCGAGGATATTCGACTTTCCGCTACCGTTGAGGCCTGTGATTGAATTGAAGCTTTCATCCCAGCCGCTGATGACAGTACGGACAGCATATGACTTGAAACCATCGATGACTAGCTCTATTATCCTCATATTGGCGGTGGTGATCAACTGCGACAGCAAAAGGTGGTTGAACTTAGAAAAACGCGGTTGCGGTAAACAAACAATCAGCCCTATGAGATTGGTGGGGAAAATCTTGATTATTCGGCCATTTATCGTTGTTTGCATTACGGTTGGCGGTTCGTGAAACGGGCCTTCCCCCACTACTAATTCCATACTAAAATCCGAGGCTAATACTGCGAACGGTATATCAGCATATATAAACCGATTTTTCGATTTTTGGACCTCGCTGGCCCCGTATATATATAAATAGTATATATAACAATTAGAATATATCTATTATTATATATCTTTCTTTTAATAAACTTTTTATTTCTTTTGCTATTATTATACCCCCCCTAATTATAACTTTAGTTAGGAAAGATATTAAATATAAACTTTAATTAGGCTGGCCAAATAAACGTATTATAATAAAATACTATATTGATTATTGTATTATAAAATATATAAAGGCTTATTAAAAATTTATTAATAAAGTATATATTAAGAAGGCCAAAGGCAAACGAGATTTCAAGCTTAATAAATTATATTATAATATATTATTTATATATTTCGAAAACTATCCTTAAGCTTATTTAAATAAAATAACTTAGTTCTTATATAATAATTATAATTTAGAAATTAATAAAAATATTATATAAAAAACTTTGCAAAAAATAAATTAATTTAAAAAAAAACTTAAATATCAAGCAGCTTAAGCCTTTAAGGAATTGTAAAATTATTATATTTGCTTAATTTTAATTTAATTAAGATTTTATTCTTATTATTAAAAGTATAAATTAAGTAATATTAAGAAAGAACTCTTAAATATATTAAGAATAATCTTTAAAAGGGGTTTAGAAGCTTCTTAAAGCTTATAATAGAATATTAAAAAGATTTAAAAGATTTTAAAGCTTTATTCCGGAATATTTATATTAAATATTAAAATATATAATAATAAAATATATAATAATAAAATATATATATATAATTTTATTATAAAGAAAATATTTAATTTAATATCTTTATATACTTAGCTAAGTTTGTTTCTTTTATATATTTTAATTATTTATATTTAATCCTTAATTATTTAAATTTTTGAATATATTAAAATAATTTAGAATTTATCTAGGTTATTTATATATATTATTTTATTCCTAATATCGTTATTATCTATTTTACCTTATATAATAGATATACCCTATTAGCTAGGTAAAGGGGTAGAGGCTCCTTTGCTATTGCCGCTGCCGCCCCCCTACCCTCTCTTAAAGGGGGTATTATAATAATAAATAAAGGAAAATCGATATATAAGATTTATATACTTAGCTTTTATTCTTTATTTAGTTTGTTAAATATTATTTTATATTTACCTTTTTATTATTTTAGTCTTTCGGTAATAAGTTATTAAATATATTTTAAGAGATCTTGTTTAAGAGGGATAAAGCTATTAAGGAAGATATTATTGTTTAATTTAAAAAATAAAAAGGGGGGGTAAAAATATATAATATTTTTTTCTATTCTTTTTTATATTATATAAGAATAGCTTTAAATATTAAAGTATTTATTTACTCTATTAGAACGTTAAATATAATATTTTATATAAGGGTATTTTATATAAGGGCTTAAATTATTATTATAGCCTTAAATATATTATTTATTAAAATAACTTTATTTGCTATTTTCCGATTATTAATTTTTTGTTATTTTAATTTTTTATAATATTTCTTAATACCCTTTAAAATATTTGAAAGAGGCTTATCCTTAATAAAATCGAAATCTAGTTAGAATATTATTACTATTTATAATTTAATATTGCTTATTTATATAATTAAATAATAACCCTTATTATTATTATAACTAACTTTCTTATATATTAAATATAAATTAAATACTTTTAGATATTATATTTAAAGGTTATTTTATATAATTTTATTATATTCAATTAATATAATATTTATTATAAAAGATCTGTTCCTTTTAATAGCTTTATTTTATATTTTATTAATTTTAATTATTTATCTTTAATTTAATTGTTTAAATTTATATATTAAATTTATTTTTAATTCTTTCTTTTTAGCTTCCCTTTATAATTTAAGCTTATTTTTAACAACTTACTAGCCTATTAATATAAAAATATTATATATTATTTTATCTTTAATAGTTTATTAATTATAAAACGGAGTAATATTAATTCCTATTTAATAATAATTATAATTATATTTTAAGGCCTATTATATAACTTTATATTTATAAATATTATAAATATTATAAGAAATAATTAAAATTATAATAAAATTATTATTTTTAATAAAAAGTTCTTTTAGTTCTTTATTTTAATAAATAAAGTTCTTATTATCCTCTTAAACAATTTTAATATAAATTTTATATAATATTAGCTCCGGCTCTTCCTTATCTATTCTACTGCTATTAGTATAAAAAAGGGGGGGGGTAAATTTATTAAAAATAAAAACCAAAAAATTAATATTTACCGAAAATCTAATATAAATTGAAAAACTGGCTAAAAAGCTAACTAAAAAGCTAATAATATTTTAAAGGATAATAAAGACGTCCTTCTAAAAAAGGCTATATAATTTAATCGTTATAAATTAAGAAATTAAGTTTTTAAAAAATTTATTTAGCTTTTATATAATATTTTGTTTATATAATCGTTATTATTTATTTATTTTATATATATTAAAGTCTTCTTAACAAGATACCTTAATATAAGGGTTTAAGGAATATTTCTTGTTTATTAAGCTTATAATAATATTCTTAATAATAATTTTATATCTTTAATTATATTATAAAAAAAAGATATAGGAAATATAATTTATATATTTATATTTACGTTTTCCGTATTATTCTTATTAAAGGGGCTAAGATCCCTTTTAAAAATAATAAAATATAAATATATTTAACTTAAAGGATTATTTAGAGGATAAAATCTTAAATATTAATTTAAAGTATTAAGTAATAAAGCAGATAATAATATAAAAGGTATAAGTATTTTATTCTAATTATATAATAATAAATAGGCTATTTCTTAACGATTAAGGGGTTTAAGATTTAAAAAATAGAGTTATTTATAAAATTATTATATTAGAAATAATATATATATTTTTTTATATATTTTTTTTATTATATTAGATTATCTTTTTTTAAAGACTTAATAACCTTCTTATAATAAAGGTAAATTCTGAAGCTAAGCCTTTTTCTAGTTACGTTTTTAAAAGGGCTACTTTAAAGATTGCTTAATATATTTAATCGTTTATTTAAGAAGTATAATTAAATAATTAATAATATTAAAAAGGGTCGATAAACGTAGAGCAATAGTAGATATATTAGATTAGTTGTTATCGAGAGGTCTATATATACTATCTATATATATACGGGGCCAGCGAGGTCCAAAAATCGAAAAATCGGTTTATACGTGCTGATATGCTGTTCGCGGTACTAGCCTCGGATTTTGGTGTGGAATTGGTGGTGGGGGAAGGCCCGTTTCGCGAACCGCCAACCGTAATGCAAGCAACGATACTGATACGAGTACACGCCTTCACACCCCCAGCACAACATTTCTTCGTTTCTGACCTTTTGGGTATTCTTTTACGGTTATTGTCATGAACTTCAAGCCTCTTGACGCCCAGCTTCATTCTCTTCTCAATATGTGCAGATCAGATCGAGAGCGCCCCTTTCCTGCCAAGCTATCAATCTGCAATCAAGTGCCCCGCCATCGAGGATTGTTCAATTAGTGGACCAGGCATATGAATGCCGTCGCTCATATGAAAGTGTCTTTTCCTTCTTTAACCCTGCATGTATCGCTCGTTGCGGGAGAGTTTCGTCTTGCGGTGAATCTGGGAGAGTGAGTGAAGGGATGAGTTTAGCAGAGGGACAAGAGCGAGCGAATGTAAGCTGTTCATTATCTTGGGGTCGCTGGGATCATTCACTCCTCACTTTCGCATACAAAACGGAGATATGAGACCATTTCACAAGAAATGGAAGCGAAGCTTCATTGGCTAATCTTGATTTGGTGCCGTTTGGGCGAGAAAACATTCGGAACGGCTCAGGTGTGAGTATTGCTTCAGGTGGATGATAACGGTGATGAAGTATCTCAACGCTCAAATGGAAGCTCATTGGCGGATACCAAGAGAATAGCCGAAGTAGCTGGTGCGATAAATGGAACGGGGTAAGCTTCAGCGTGCTGCTGCATGAGAGGACGAATTGTTGAGAAGAACTCGACGTCTTTCAAATCCCACACTCTTGGCTGATTGCCCACCGAGGTTTGCTACATCTGCTCAGTCCTCCACAGATTACGGGCGATGGGGCAGGACGGAGAAGTAGCGATCAAGCGAAGCAATCGATTCGGTGCTAATACAGCATGTATTGCCTGCGGGAAAAGCCGATAACACAACGGAGATACTAGCCTCCAAGCCTCCAGTCTCCGGAACGCGTTTGAATGGCAAGGACTGATAGATAGGGGAGTACCCGAGGCATTCGACAAGAGAAAGGCCGGAGCACCACATGATATTGCCTGCAGAATGACGTGGGGAGGGGTTGATTTCGCACAGCGCTGAGAGCAGGCCAATGGTCGCTCCCCTTTTTCTACGCCTTTTCAACCCAGTTCTATCTGGCAACTCGTTGGTGAAGATTAGGGAAGTGGGCAAGGCAATCAATGCAATGGAGGTTCAAACAGGCAGCCACGCGTGCGAGCTTCCTAGTCCCCTCAACCGTTTGCGACTGATATCTAATTGACGGAGCGGGCTTGGGGAGCGTGGGAGAGCCATCGATGCCTTTACCTACTACGCAAGTACACCGTGAACAGTGCGTTGAGACCGCGTCTAAAGGTGTGGGTCCGTGGAGAGCACCCGTTGTGGTCCCTGCATGTGTCAGGAGAGCTTGGCAGCAGATAAGAGTTGCAATGAAATGAAGAAGCCGAGGTTGGTGGTAGTTTCACAGCGATCGTGTAGAGGATTTTGTTGGGAGACCACTGCGGAGGTACTACCGAAGTTTGGGAACTTGGCGGATGGAATGATTTAAAGCCAAGTGAACAGTGCCAGGGTGATTCGTGGTTCTGAGGCAACGAGCATGAGACACATTGAATGTGAATAGTATCACCTTAAAGGTGACCATGATATTGATTGGAAGCAGTGGTTATGCTCGACATCTGATGCGAGAAAGCAACTGAGAGGATCGAAATCTGGGGAAAGGCAGACTAGGCAGGATTTGGATTAATCACCTTTCAACGTCATGATCCGCAGGGTTCGAATGAGGTACCTGCAGGGCTGAATTTTAGCGTCATAAAAGCTAGAAAATTGTTGAGCCCAACAATTGCGGAATGTAGAAATATTCGACGCAAATTCGCAACAGGTTGATTTGAGGCTTGACGCCGTTTCTGTGAGCAGGCATCAGAGAAAGGTTGGATGATGAGTGTCATACAAAATAGATGTGATCTATCAGTTAGTAAGGTACTTATGAGTGTGTCATGCGATAGTTGCAACTGTTGAACCTGATTCCCCGGAGACCGAAGACCCAAGACCCTCTACTATCACTACTACCCATCACTACTACCACTACTACCTTTTCCCTTAGACCCATACCACCCGTTCAACACCCTTCCTCCAACCCGCCCGAATCTTGCCCAGACCACCTCGTCAATCCCATTCTTGCCCTAGCGTCCCCTCCGCCTCTGTTCCATAACACTCCCACCTTCCCCTTCAACGCTCCACTCCTCTTCCTACTACATCTTATCACCTCACTCTTCAACATTCACATCTCCTGTCCCATCCATCGTCTTCTTCACTCCTCATCATGCCTTCAAATCAGCCAGCTGCTGGTCATCTGGCCGTGCAACCCCAATATCTCTCCTCGCAACCCTCCTCTGCAGCCAAAACCACCGAGCCCAACCGGAGCAAATCCTATGATCCGTCGAGGAAACACATTACCGAGACTGGTGAGTTCAATTTTCTGTTTCTGGGTGTTGCATGAGAGCAAATGGCTGACATATTCTCCAGCCCTTACTCGGAACAACTGGTACAAACACGTGAACTGGCTCAACGTCACCCTCATTGTTGGTGTCCCAGTCGCAGGGTGCATTCAGGCCTTCTGGACACCGCTCTTCTGGCAGACAGCTTTGTTCGCGTTCCTATACTATTTTCTGACCGGTCTCGGGATCACTGCTGGTTATCATCGATGTGAGCAGAACCCTTGTCCTTTCGGGCTACCACCGACTGACCTTGCACAGTGTGGGCACATACATCGTACTCCGCCACACTCCCTCTCCGTATCTTCCTCGCTGCCGTTGGTGGTGGAGCAGTCGAGGGTTCTGTCCGTTGGTGGGCTCGTGACCACCGCGCCCATCATAGATACACCGACACCGACAAAGACCCATACTCCGTCCGCAAAGGCCTCCTCTACTCCCACTTCGGTTGGATGTTGATGAAGCAAAACCCAAAGCGAATTGGCCGTACCGACATCTCCGATCTCAACGAAGACCCGGTGGTCGTCTGGCAACACAAGAACTACCTCAAGGTCGTCATGTTCATGGGTCTCATCTTCCCAACAATCTTCTGTGGACTCGGCTGGAATGATTGGTGGGGTGGCTTCGTCTACGGCGGCATCCTCCGCATTTTCTTCGTCCAGCAGGCCACTTTCTGCGTCAACTCTTTGGCTCATTGGCTTGGTGATCAACCATTCGATGACCGCAACTCTCCCCGTGATCATGTCGTCACGGCTCTCGTCACTCTTGGAGAAGGCTACCACAACTTCCACCACGAGTTCCCATCAGACTACCGCAACGCCATCGAATGGCATCAGTACGACGTGAGTCTTCCCCCTTCCCCCAATCAACACTCATATCCTAACACTCCCTAGCCAACCAAATGGTCCATCTACCTCTGGAAACAAATGGGCCTAGCGTACGACCTCAAACAATTCAAACAAAACGAAATCGAAAAAGGCCGGGTGCAGCAACAACAAAAGAAGCTCGACCAAAAGCGCTCCAAACTCGATTGGGGTGTGCCGCTCGACGCCCTTCCAGTCATGGAATGGGACGACTTCCAAGACCAAGCCAAGAACGGCCGCGGGCTCATCGCCGTCGCGGGCGTCGTTCACGATGTGAGCCAGTTCATCAAGGAGCACCCCGGAGGGAAAGCGATGATCAACAGCGGCATCGGCAAAGACGCTACTGCCATGTTCAATGGTGGGATATACATGCACTCCAACGCCGCACACAACCTCCTCTCGACCATGAGGGTCGGCGTCATCCGCGGCGGCTGCGAAGTCGAGATCTGGAAGCGCGCCCAGCGGGAGAATAAGGATGTGCAATTCTCAAAGGACGGCCAGGGCCAGAAGATCATCCGGGCGGGGAACCAGGTCACTAAGATCGCTGAGCCTGTCGCTACCGCCGGCGCTGCCTGAATTCACATCCCCCATTTCACTTTCACTCGACATACTCTCGCACCCGGCGGGAAGCTCGCTGGACTGCACCACCATCGCTACGACTACGATCCTTACATATTCCTTCCCTGATGACGCAAGGCGTTCCGGCGTGAGGGCAACTGAACATAGATCGGCATGGCCTGCTGGATCCAGTATCCGAGCTTTGGCGGTAATGGAAGGGAACTCGAGGGAGAGGTGGGTTCGTCTGGGCTCAGGAGAGGTGCCTGAGCGTTTTTGTACAGAGTTGGTACATAGATGGTGTGATGACACGGAACAAGTGGTCGGATGGGCGGCCTAGATAGATTTGATGACTGAGCTGGACGCTTTGGTGCATGAAGGAATTGCAGGAATCTTTTTCTTGATGTGATGGGCACTGCTTTCTCCTCTACTGTTCTCCCGCAACTTCTCCGTAGCATACATCAGGATCCCACACTTAGACAGCACCGCAGAGTCAACCTCTCTAAGTGACCCACATCACGCTTCCAATCCTCGGCCCTTGATTCACGTGGGTAGATCATATATCCTTATCGCCTTTCTGGACTATCAGGCACAAGTTCGCACAGTGGTGGATTCCGCATCCGTGTCCAGCCACATCGATCTCCTTACCCACCTCTCCATGGGGAACGCTTCGCCTCAATATAAACCCCCCCATCCTAGTCCTCATCAACACCACCCCACCACCCCCCGAACATTACTTCTACCCTACACCCCCAACGCCTCATCCAAACTCCTCCCCACCTCTCCCCCCTCAAGCCCCTTCCCAATAAAAACCAACTTCCCGCTCACCGTATCTCTTCCCCCACCTCCTCCGCCATCGTTATCGAGATCCACTATCTCGAATACCTCCCGCACACCCTGCACCATCTTTACCCTGCCCGAGGTGAGGAG
>JAABUQ010010119.1_pt1 | contig 12460 bp, 14 predicted proteins | sample 5560001 | NCBI WGS metagenome assembly JAABUQ01 (sample SAMN10711888, study PRJNA513371) | rock metagenome | isolation source: Antarctica rocks | place: Antarctica: Victoria Land, Finger Mt nord | collected 2015-12-18
AGCCATCCGCACCGCGGACTGAAAATGCTTTCGCCGCGGGAATTCATCCGTGCCAATTCATCACTCGCTGCGTGTCCTGTTTCATAGGGGCAACTCCACCCGCCGCGTACCGCAATCTCCGTTCAAGACAACTTAGGTGTCCGTGAATCGCACACGATATCATTTCATTGGGCGTGGCTTCATATTTCTGATGCAGCACCGCCGTAATCACCGCGCCACTACCGCCATAAACTCGGACTTGTGGCTCCTCGGTGTCAACAGCGGACCGACGTTACAGAATGATCTACAACGTCTTTGTTGAGGCCTTTAGCGTTGCAACTGCGTCTCGAACTAGAGACCAGCGTAAAGTCGTCCGTAATCGGCTCGCGAATCGTACCGTATCGTAAGTGCGACTGGCTTGCTGTAGGACGCCATCTTTCTCGACAGTTTCATTAGCGATTTTCGCGTCAGTGGGATTGCCGTTTCCATGATAGGCTCTAACTGGTTGGTCTTGCGTTCAGGTCAAGTCTGAGTCGCGTTTGACATCGGTGCTCTTATATCGAATCAGTTAACACTGGGTTGTTGCATGACAACAGTTTAGCGCCTAAACTTGTAAAAAGCAAGCCCCGTGCAAAGACTGCAAGTAGGTGCTATACTTCGGCTGTGAGCAGGCGGGTCTACGGGCAGTATTGCGGGTTTGCACGCGCGCTCGAGGTTGTCGGGGAGCGGTGGGCGTTGCTTATCGTCCGCGACCTGCTCGTAAGCCCACGGCGATTCACCGAGTTGCACCGCGGACTGGCGGGGATTCCGACCAACGTTCTCACGGCGCGGCTCAAGGAACTGGAAGAAGCCGGAGTGGTTCGGCGGCGCCTGTTGCCTCGCCCGGCAAGCTCCGTCCTATAGAGCTCAGCGAATACGGGATGGAACTGCAAGATATCGTCTTCCGCCTCGGGCGCTGGGGCGCCAAGGCCATGGGCGATCCCAGAGCAGATGAGATCATTACCGTCGATTCCCTGATCATGGCCATGCGCACGACCTTTCGACCGGCCGCGGCCCGCGGCGTCCGCGCGACCTACGAACTGCGAATCGGCGACATCACGTTGCATACGCGCATCCGTGGAGCACGCCTGGAGGTCGGGAAAGGCTCATCGCCGGGCGCAGACCTAGTCATCGAAACGGGACCTGCAATCAAGGCACTCATGACCGGCGAGGTCAGTCCGGCCGAGGCAATCGCAAGCGGCTCAGTTCGCCTTACCGGCGATGAGCAATTACTCGAACGGTTCGTTGAAATATTCTACATCGCCACCGACACCCGCAATCGCCGCACAGGCTCTAACGTTCAATCCGGGCTGGCATAGCAACGCGAGCCCTCTTGCGAATTTCACCGACGTTCGCGAACAGCAGACAGTCTAGACGATTGCGCTGTTGTAGCACAGTGCTACAATACAGCGCACCCTCTCTTCTCAGAAATCCTTTACTGATATTAGCACCCAAAAACACACCAAAAATTCGGAGTTCGCTCGCTGTCATGTACGACTCGCCACTTTTTGGGGCATTGTCGCATTTGGCTCCTCCCGAGGGATTCGTAGTGATGAAGGAGACAGGCATGAAGAGACATGTTCTGGCACTCGTAATTCTCGCGTTGATACTAGCCGTCGAAAAAACGCTCGCACAGGGAACGGCACCCAATCCCTTCGCCACGATGGCGCCCATCGCACAGTATCGCATCGCCAACGTGAAGGACGAGATCGCGCTGGCGCGCAGCGCAGCGCCCCAATCGATTTCGGCTCGCGCCGAGGTACTGGTCCTGGGTAGCCGCGGCTACGAGGTCGGGGTAAAAGGCAAAAACGGCTTTGTTTGCTTCGTCGAGCGCTCCTGGGCAGCGCCGTTCGGAGATTCCGAGTTCTGGAACCCCCAGGAGCGCGGGCCGAACTGCTTCAACGCTCCCGCCGCACGCTCTGAGCTGACGCAGTATCTGCAGCGTACCCAATGGGTGCTAGCGGGCGCCACTAAAGAGCAGATTATCGAAAGAACCCGCGCCGCCGTTGCTGACCATAGTTTTAAAAACCCGGAACCGGGTTCGATTTCTTTTATGATGTCCAAGGACGGGCACCTGAACCATGACCCCGGGCCATGGCTTCCGCACGTAATGTTTTTCGTACCGCACGGCCAGGCCGCCGTTTGGGGCGCTGACCGGGAGGGATCTCCCGTTATCGGGGAGGACGGCCTGGCGGTCGAAACGACCGTGTTTGTCATTCCGGTGCGCCGCTGGTCGGACGGCTCACCCGCCCCGCCGCCCGCCGATCAGCATGCGCATAAGATGTAAGGGGAACGCGCGAGCGCGAGGGACGGCGCTGCTTCGAGACATCGCGTGATTGACCGAACGCGGCAGAATGCCGGATCTTCACGCGCGACGACTCGTCCTCGAACCCGAGATCAACGCGTACCGTTGCCCGGGCGGCAAGCTCCTGACGTATGGCGGCATTGGCGAGTATGAAGAGTGTATACGTATAATGCTTCGCCAAGAGACTGTGCAGCGTGCGCTTAAAGCACGCTGCACGTCAGGTCGCGGCCGAAGTCTCGTTGTTAAATTTTGACGAACCTGCTCGCGAACGTGTGAAATCAATGCTTGCGTTGCAAGCTTTCAACCCCGCATCCACCTTTTTCAACAGCGTTGGCCTTTTTAGAGATCAGTGCCGTCTAGCGACAACATCGCCGAAACTCTATTGATTCAAAGCACCAGTGAAGCCATCGCGTTTGCTCAACGTCCCAAAAATCGCCTTCCACAACGCCCTCTTCAGTAGGGAACAATAGTCCTTGCATAGCTACGATTGCCTGTAACGTAACGTGAACTGCATCGTAAGCTCGCCCTGCATCTTCCCAATTTTGGGTTTATGGAATTGTCGGACAGCGAGCGAAGCGATAAGTATCGTTCCTTGGCTTTAGCTTCAATTGCGTCGCGTTAGCTCGTTTCTGTTGATAAATGTATGTTGATGCGTCTGACCGGTAAGCCCTTAACCCCGTCAGGAAGCGTTGCGGGTTCTGAGCCGATCAGACAAAACTCGCGCCCCGGCCCAAGCACCATTTGGCGTTGCCATAGCGCGTGCGTCCGCAGCAACGGCGCAAGCATTTCGTCTAGGGCGTAATACGGCATGCCTTCCGGCTTCGAAAACCATTGCCCACTTGTCCCGCCATTTGATGGTGCCGCACCGGCGCGGAGGAGATAGACGCCGCCAGCTCCGGCCTTGAGGCTGGCCGCCGCTCCATTGTGAGGAGCTTTTTGTTTCCCGGTGACGGCCGTTGCGTTCAGCCAGGCAAACGCTGCCCAATCCGACACGACATACCAGTCTTCGTACGCTGCGCCAGCACCGTGTATCCACGGCAAGCCGGCGACACGATAAGAAAAGGACGTGAAAAAGTCCTTTGCCCCTTCGGTTCGCAGACCGTCATGAAGCGCAGCCAAGTTCGCTTCGTACGTGCCAAGGTTCGCGTCTTCGCGCGGGTAATGCCAGAAAACGTATGCAATCATACACCGAACATATTGCCTGTTCGGGGTTACCGTGCTAAATCATATTTCGCTGGGTGTCTCGGATTTAGAGCGTTCTGTAATCTTTTACGACGCGATCCTTGCACCGTTGGGCTATGTGCGCGTCTGGAGAGATTCCGATGCCGCTGGATACGGTTCTCCAGGTGGTGAAGACGAGTTCGCAATCAAGCAGCAGCGCGACGCGCTCGTACGTTCGAGTGATCGGAGTCACGTCGCTTTTAATGCAACCGACCGCAACGCTGCTCGAACGTTCCACGCTGTCGCGCTAGCTCATGGTGCAATTGACGAAGGCGCTCCAGAGTTATGCCCCGAGTATGGAGAGGGATATTTCGCAGCATTTGTCAGGGATCCCGATGGCTATCGCTTAGAAGCGAAGGTTGTGCGCAAGCGCACCGAACACTTGCGCCGTTAGGGCAATTCAAACACCGGATGAAGGGAGAACGATGACGGCGCAGGGCTGGGGTCGCTTGTGGATGGCCACAGTTTATCGCCTGAGCTGGCCGGTGCCGTTCATGTTGAAAGTCGGCACGGCTGCACCGCCCGATGGTTCTGCTCTTCCTTCCTTGGATGTGGGAGACGCGGACTTAGTCGCCCGAGCTCGTGCCGGAGACCTCACTGCTGCAAGCGAGCTTCTTTCTCGCCATCAAAATCTTGCCTTTACCGCTGCTTTACGGCTGCTGGGGGAAAGGGCCGATGCGGAAGACATCGCGCAAGAAGCCCTCGTACGCGCGTTCACACGCATTAGCGAACTCGAGGATGATACGAGTTTCGCACCTTGGTTGCGCCGCATTACCATCAACCTGAGCTTGAACGCATTGAGGCGACGCGGAAATTTGCGTTTCGAGTCGCTCGACGCGCCGAAGGAAAAAGGAGAATCAACCCTTCGACCTCACGAGCTCGTCGATCACCGGCAGCGAACTCCCGAAGACGAAACCGTCACCAATATCATGCGTAGAGAAATAGAGTCTCTCGTGCGGCAACTCCCTGCCGAGCAGCGCGTTGCAGTCGTCTTACGCGATATGTACGAATTTGACATGGCCGAAGTAGCTGCATTACAACGCTGTGGCTTGTCGGCAGCGAAGATGCGAGTAGCGCGCGGACGTGCGGCACTGCGACGCCTTTTGGCGGCGGGAGTGGCCGACGGGAAGGACTCAACGCAGTGAGACAAGCGCACGGTACTTCAGCCCATAGCTCAGACGAAGAATTGGTGTCGCTTCTGGAATCCGATGCTCCGGCGCCTGAAAAGACGCGAAGGCACGTTGCGCAGTGCCTAGCGTGCACCGAGCGAATCGGCGAGCTCCAAAGGACCCGCCGCCTCTTACAGGCCACCGGCGTCCACGAAGTGCCGCCGCAGAATGATCTGGCCCGGGATGCAATGACCAGATTGCGTTTGCGCGACGTCGCCATTGGAAATGTTAACGAACTCATGCACGTTCTGCGAACGCTCGTGGGAGCACTTACGAAACTCCTTTCCGGCTCCGCCAATGAGGGTGAACACCGTGGCTGACGCGCAGCGAGTTTTAACAAAAGATTTGGATGCGGTTTTCGCATACGTGCCGCACCTTATCGGTGCCCTTCTCATCGTCTTAGTTGGGCTCTTAGCGGCCTGGATCATAGGGCGCATCGTGCAGGCCATACTTGCTCGGCTCGGATTCGATCATCTCGGCGAACGAACCGGACTCATCGATGATTTGGCGACGGTGGGAATTCGCGCCCACCCCTCGGCGCTGATTGGGCGGGTTTCCTTTTTCTTCGTGCTTCTGGCTACGCTGGTGCAAGCGGCTGACACTCTGGAACTCGCGCCACTTTCCGATGCGCTGCGCAATCTCTTAATTTTCGCCCCTCACGTCGTCGTTGCCATCGTTCTAGTCTTATTGGGTGTCATTGTCGCAGATAGTCTGGCGAGCGGCGCCTCAGGAGCTATGTCGCGTGCCGGCGTTCTGCAACACGGCACTGCCGGGACGCTTATTCGTACCGCCGTCATTGCATTGGCGGTGCTCATGGCCTTACAGCAGCTCACTATCGAGTCGGCATTTTTGCTGGAGGTTTTGCTGGTCATCCTCAGCGCTGCGGCCCTCGGTGCTGCGATCGCGGGTGGCTGGGGCGCGCGAACGCTTGCAGAAAACTTGGTTGCGGCTCGCTTCGTGGAACGCCACTTTCATGTTGGCGACTTCATCAATATTGATGGAATCGGCGGCACGATCGAAAAGCTCGATCTCATGAGTACCGCTATTCGCACTGACGACGACCGGCGAATCATCCTACCCAACGGAATGCTCACGCGATCTGCGGTGATCATGGGCGCAAGCAGCGCGTCGGGCGATTCAACGCAGCCTTCCTGACAAAGCCTCCGTACTAAATTTCCATCCACTTCTTTCCATAACACTGACTGTGACCAATCCGTCGGCTCGCGTGTCTTACCAGAGCGATTATTTTCGCATCACTGCAAGAACCTGAAAGGAAAGCGTGTTATGGAGCAAGAGATGCGGTGGATCCGCAGGCAACCAGTCCTTCGGCGTACCTTGCTGGGAAGCGCACTTGCGCTCGCTTGTTGTCTTTCATTTTGTCTACGTGCCGAGGCGGCTCCGGCTCCTCCGATTTATGTAAATGGTTCCCAAACGAGCGTCCGAGCGGTGGAGCGCAATAAAAGAGTTTTCGTCCCGATGCGGGGCGTGTTCGAAAAACTGGGCGCGACGGTTGACTACTCACCTCCCGGCACCGTAGCCGCGAAAAAAAATGGCACGAACCTGGCACGACTGACTCTCGGAAGCCGGGCAGCGATGGTGCAAGGCTCGGCACGACAACTCGAAGCGGCACCGTTCAAATCCGGGTCGCGGATCTTCGTTCCCTTACGCTTCATCAGTGAAGCGGCCGGAGCAAAAGTAGCCTACACCTCGGCACCCCGGAGCATTCACATTACTTCCGGCCCCACACCGGTCGCCGCCACGTACCCGGCGGCGCAACGCCACGGCATTCCCTGGTGGGTTTGGTTGTTACTGGCGCTACTCGTACTCTTGCTGCTGCTCAGATTTCTTCGCCGGCCGTCGCGCGACGCCGTCATCAGCACGCGCAGTTCCAGCGGGCCCACGATCAGCACAACCGGTCGCAACTAACCACAAGCTTCATTCGCGCACTCGGCTACGCGGCAAAACGTCTCACGATACTCACGCTCAAAAAAAGGAAACGTGCTTCTATGAACACAGTCACCGATTGGACGACGACTCTCTTTACGGGCGTGGCGGCCGGGTTAGAACGCTTCATCGTCGCCATCCCACGCATACTCGGTGCGATTGTCATTCTCATCATCGGGTGGATCATTTCCGGCATCATCGGTACGCTCATTGCTAAGCTCGCTAGAGCAATCCACATCGACACCGTTGCCGATCGGGTCGGGATCAACGATTTTTTGTCTAAGGCGGGCGGCAAGTTACGCGCGAGCGACATCTTTGGTGAAATCGTCAAGTGGGTAATCCGGCTTGTATTTATCGAGATTGCTGCCGATCAATTGGGCCTCGCGCAAGTGACGCAGATCATCAATCAACTCATAGCGTTCATTCCAAACATCATCGTTGCACTGCTGATTTTAGGCATCGGCGCTTTCCTGGGCCAGCTTCTCGGCGGCATCGTGCGCGGCACGATGCTTGAGGCAAGGCTAGGCAGCGCCAACGTCGTAGCGCGCGTCGTCTATGGCGCCATTATGGCGTTCGCAGTCATTGCGGCGCTCAACGAGCTCAATGTCGCGCCAGTGGTAGTCAACACGCTCTACATCGGGCTAGTAGCAGCGCTGGCGCTGGCGCTCGGATTAGCGTTTGGACTCGGAGGCCGCGATACTGCTGCACGGCTGACTAATCAATGGGTCGGACAAGCAGAAGACACCGCAAAGCGGCTTCAATCGGCGGCACCTTCGGCACCGTCATCAGCAAATCTGCCAGGACAGCCAGCCGGTACGCCTTCAGCGACAAGTGTGCGCACGACGCCTCGCTAACCGAATGGTTTCACATAGTTCTTTCAAACATCACTCATTGTCACTCAATAGGAGTCAACGATATGAACAGCAGTAACGTATCAGGACGCAGCATCATTGCGGGACTGTTCCGCGATCCGGCACAGGGCGAGCGGGCCTTGGCCGAGCTCAAAGCCGCCGGTTTCACCCGCGCCGAAATTAGCGAAGTGAACGCTGATTCGTCAACGGGCGAGAGCGCCTCGAGCGCGTACGCCCGCGATAAATCTACGACTGCCGGCGCGAGTCCAGGCCGCAGTGCAGCCGCTTCAGGTCAGTCATTCTTTAGCGCGCACGATAGCTCTACAGGATCGTTCGCAGATGAGTTGGTTGACCTGGGTTTTTCAAAACGCGATGCGCACGATTTGGTTGACGGGATGCTCAAGGGCGGCGCACTGGTGAGCGTTGATGCGGGGACCCGCTCAGATGAAGCATTACAGTTTTTCAGCAGGTATAAGGCGGACGTTCGCACGGCGGGTTCAGATAATCGGGAAAGTACCGGTTACGGTTCCAAGGCAAAAACCGATGACGAGCAGCAGCTGCGGCTGCGGGCCGAACAGCTACAGGTCAACAAGCAACGAGTTGCACATGGCGAGGTTCGTCTACGAAAAGAAGTAGTGACTGAAAATCAGACGATCGACGTTCCGGTGACGCGTGAAGAACTCGTCATCGACCGACATGCGGTATCAGGAGAGGCTGCTGACGACGATCGTATCGGCGACAGCAAAGAGGTCCGTATTCCCCTCTCACGCGAGGAAGTTGACGTAAGTAAACGCACCGTCGCGACGGAAGAGGTCAGTGTGGGAAAACGCGAAGTGCAGGGGACTGAACAAGTTACCGACACGGTGCGCCACGAGGAACTCAGAGTCGACGACTCAAGCGGAAGCGTGACCGAAAAGGATCGTAATCGCCGCTAGAAACAAGTCGCTTGCCGAGTAGCGAAAAGCACGGGTTTCCCGTGCTTTTTCGCTATCTTTGCTCCAAACATGCCGCCGCAGCCAACATATTGGTCTTATCGCCGGCTCTATAGGGTGAGAAGCGAACTCGCAGAGCGGAGGACGTAATGGTGATCCCAGTGCCGACAGAACTTATCGACGCCGCGAGAGACGGCGGACCAGTTCAGGTCGAACGGCTCTTGGAGTTGATCTGGCCGGATGCTTATCGTCTGGCGCGTGCGATCTTGGCAGACCAGCAAGGCGCCGAAGATGCTGCCCAAGAGGCCTGCATCATCCTTTACCGGACCATCCGGTCGCTGAGAAGTGCCGACGCCTTTCGCGTTTGGTTTTATCGCATCGTGGTCCGCGAAGCTTCGGAATTGAAGCGGCGAAGATATCGGCCTGAACAAGCGATCGAAATGGCACCCAATGTCTGCGACCAAGCCGAGTCGATCGACGTCTGGCGAGCTCTGTCCGCTCTACCGCAACATCTGCGCGATGTCGTCGTACTCCGGTATTTTGAAGATCTCTCCAGCCGCGAGATCTCTTCGGTCCTGCAAATCCCCGATGGTACCGTCCGGTTTCGCCTCATGATCGCCAAGCGACGTTTGCGTCCGATGCTCGGCGATACCCCCGTCTATATTACTCACGCCGCGAGCGAGGTACGAACGAATGCCATTTAATTTCAGCGTTTCATGCAAAAATGCGCGCGAACTCATCACCGTTCCAACGATTCCCCTGGCCGCTATACGAAAGGCTGCAGAGTCTGGCCCATTTTCGAGGTCTAGCGCGCCACGCAAAGGGCCGATCGCGGCGCTTATGGCCGGCGCTTGCGTTGCGGCGGTTGCGGCTGCCGCGGAAGTATGGAGCGGCACACACGTATCGTTCAATCCATCCGGTCCCATGCAACTGTCCACCCATCGACTCAGCTTTACGAAAAATCCGACCGTAGGGGACTTGCGATCTGCCGCTCGCCATGCAGATTTTCCAGTAATCCTCCCGTCCGGACTGCCAGAAGGCACGACGCTGGGGTTGCTGGCGAGAGCCGGATCGAGCGCGCTGCTCTTCCAATACAATCTCCCGGGAGCCTGGCGCCGGTCGAATCACGTCCTTTCGATCGTGATAGCGAATTTGCAGACACTTTCCGTTGCACCCAGAACCGTGCGCGGTGATTATACGCTCGAACTCGGTGGTACGGCGGCCCGTGGAGGCGTGCGTTGGATTATCGGACGCGAGGAAGTGATGGTGCTCCAAAGCACGCTAACAACTGCCGAGCTTACGCACATAAAGAGCACAATGATCGCACAGTCTCGCCTGCAAGACGCTCCGCGATAAGTTTCTCTTAGTATAAGATGCGAATGCTGCGGAAGAAGCCGCGTCTCGCGCCGTAACCGCTGCAGTCGTTGACTGTGCCCGCGCTGCAAAAATAGAGAACGCGAAATCGAGCCTCGAACGCTCGCCAGCCCCCAGAGTAAGCGATGTGCTGGCCGATTGCCAGCTGCTGTTTAGAGTTCAAGTTGAGGAGCAGTTTAATGAAAGCAGTAGTTTTTCACGGCGTTGGCGATATACGGCTGGATGAGGTCGCCCAGCCAAAAATTAAGGACGATACCGATGCAATCGTACGGTTGACGGCCAGCGCCATTTGTGGAACGGATCTCCACGAAAGCAGGACACTTGTCTATCGTTGGAGTGTATCCTCAAACGCAAGAGCGTTTTCCGATCGGAAAAGCGATGGGTAAGAATTTAACCATCCGGATGGGCGATTGCAATCACCGTCGTTATCTGCCCAAAGCCATTCGTTGGGTATCTACCGGAGCGCTGTGCCCTTCAAACGTATTGACGCAGCGAGAAGCGATGAAGCGATGTCATCGAAGCGTACAAGGCATTCGATGAACGCCAACCCGGTTGGATCAAAGTGGATCTGCAACCCTCGACGATAAAAGGACGCAACGGAACGGACGCGCGAGATGGCGCTCGCTATTCTCCAGTTTAGATCAGCTTTCGGCCGTCGGCCACAGGTGCTGGCCGGCTTCGTTCTTCTGTTGCTCGCCGGCACGCTCTCGGGTGCGGCATCCCTAAGTGCTCGCGAACAACGTCATCAAACTCTTCGGCATCCCCTCTTCAGCTACGGGCAACCGGTGGCGCCGAACGAGGTAGCCGTCGATGTTTCTACCACCCAGGTGGTAAGCGTTTTCACACCCGACCGCGCGTTGGGTGCGGGCGTTGACGCCGAGAATGATGGTGCTGTTGCCCAAATTTACACGCCGAGCAACATCGCTGCGATGTTGAGCGCCGGTTTGGGCCCGCTCAGTTACCGCCTTTATACAGAACTCAGCGTTCAAGATTGGCATTGGAATCCGCTCGGACGGTGGAGCGACTCACGGCGCGAAGGCTACTGGACCGGAGATTCCAACGCCACCGGATTCATTCGCGATTCGTATGGCTACCGATTGCCGCATCGCGGATTGACGCACGATCAGGGGAACGACGACGACTATTCTCGTTTAGATGACGGCGATTTGTCGACGTATTGGAAGAGCAACCCCTATCTGGCGCGGCGTTTCACCGGCGAGGACGACGCACTTCACCCCCAATGGGCGCTCGTCGACCTCGGCAGTCTGCAAAAGGTCAACGCAATCGTCATCCACTGGGTCAACCCATACGCTCGACGGTATTCCGTTCAGTACTGGAATGGTCCGGATGCCATCGGGTCCCCGGAGATGGGGAATTGGATTACCTTTCCCGGCGGTGCCGTTACTTCGGGCAGAGGCGGGACTGTCGAGCTTCATTTGGCCCGTACACCGATCGACGTTCAATTCGTACGGCTGCTGATGAACCGGTCATCAAATACGTGCGATTCTCATGGCCCCAGCGACGTACGAAACTGCGTCGGATACGCAGTCGCCGAACTCGGTATAGGTATCGCCGCAAGCAACTTTCTGGACACGATACATCACGCCGCCTCAACCACTCAGACGGTGACCTATGTGTCATCCGTCGACCCGTGGCACTCCGCCGGCAATCGCGTCCAGGACGAAGAGCAACCAGGGCTGGACGCTGTTTTTCGCAGCGGCTTGACGCGCAATTTGCCCGCCGTCGTGCCGGTCTCGTTGCTGTACGGTACGCCCGACGATGCCGTCTCGGAGCTGCGATATCTGGAAAGGCGTCACGATCAGATATCAAAGGTGGAGCTCGGAGAAGAGCCTGATGGCCAATACATCACGCCCGAAGATTATGGGGCGCTGTACGTGCAGTGGGCGCGGAGAATCCGGGATTTCGACGCCCGCTTGCCTTTGGGTGGCCCGGTTTTTCAAGGCGTCACGCAAGACGTTCCAACGTGGCCGAATGCGAGCGGTGATGTGTCTTGGCTTCATCGGTTTTTGCAGTACTTGCGCGCTCGCGGTGCGCGTAGCGCGCTCAATTTCATGTCTTTCGAGCATTATCCGTTTGATGCGTGCGACGCAAATCCGTGGCAGGATTTGCGCAGTGAGCCGGACTTAGTGCGCGGCATCATGCGAACGTGGCGCAACGACGGTCTTCCCGCGAACGTGCCTGTACTAATTACGGAAGCTAATTTTTCAGCCAACGCTGGCGCGCCGTTTCAAGACATCGTGGGAGCGCTTTGGTTCGCCGATTTTGCGGGGAGTTTCTTGAGCTCCGGTGGGCAAGCTCTTTTCCTGTATCAATATGTTCCCGAACCGCTGCAACAGACTATCGTCAACTGCAATTCGTGGGGTTCTTATGGAATGTTCGTTGGCTCCCCAAACTATGCGGTGCGTCAGAAGACGGCGCAATATTTTGCAGCCCAAATCATCATGCAGCGATGGGCGCAGCCCGTCGATGCACCGCACGCACTCCTTAGCGTCGCAATACGGCCGGCAAAGCAAAGTATGGTAACAGCGTACGCGGTGCGGCGTCCGGACGGAAAGTACGGATTGTTGCTCGTCAACAAGGATCAATGGAAGGCGCACGTCGTGCGCATAACCTTTCATGACGCCC
>JAABUQ010010120.1_pt1 | contig 12459 bp, 12 predicted proteins | sample 5560001 | NCBI WGS metagenome assembly JAABUQ01 (sample SAMN10711888, study PRJNA513371) | rock metagenome | isolation source: Antarctica rocks | place: Antarctica: Victoria Land, Finger Mt nord | collected 2015-12-18
TGACGCAAGCCCTCGGACGACCGACAGTTGCGCGGCTCACGGGCGCGCCGGACCTCAAGACGATTACACGATGGTCGCTTGGGCGAAATCAACCATCCGACGATCGTCTCGAACTCTTGCGAAACGCTGCCGTCTTCTATTTTGCGCTGCTCGAGTTAGGTCTGACGCCCACAAACGCCGAGCAATGGTTCCGCGGAGCGAACCCGGCGCTCGGGTTCGAAATGCCGGTGGACGCGCTGCATCAGCGCCGATACGCCGAAGTGGCCGCCGCTCTGCGCAATCACGCCAGCGATTAGTGTTCCACCGGGTTAACGAACTTTGGCGGGTCGGATATCATGCCGACCCGCTTTCCGTTTCGATCGAGTACCAGGGCTCCGGGCGTTTCGACGATCCGCAAGATGAGCGCACCGTCCTATACGGATCGGATAACGTCGAGACGTGCATCATCGAGATCGCGTTACCTTGGAGCTTGCACGTCGACGCGTCCTATGCACAGCGAACTGAGGCTCCGGAGCGCGACATCGACCCGGAGTTGCAAGAAGCGGAGCTCGACGACGCCGAGCGCGACCGTATGATAGCTATGCGGCCGGCGCATATGCCGGCTGATTTGTACGGTAAGGCGAAGGTCTATGTCGCGCTAGCCGAGCCGATCGTAGTGCTCGATCTGGACGATATTTCAGTGCGCCGGGACTTGGCGCAGATACCCGAAGTCGCGGCGCGCATGCGCGAGCACGGTTTGTCCGAGCTCGATCGCTCGGCGTTGACGGGCAGATACCTTGACCTAACGCAGACGATATCCGGTCATCTAATGCGACATCCGTTTGCGGGACATCGCTTCGCTGGCATACGCGCTTTGAGCCGCCATGCCGGCGTTTCGTACGTCCTGTTCGAAGACCGCTATCGCTTAGGAACGAGGATGGTGGGTCCCATCAACTTGACGCCCGAGGATCCGGACGTGATCAAGAGTGCCCTTCGGCTTCGACTTATTCCCTGACGGGAACCGCCGCCGCCCCGGGCGTCTTTGCCCCCGGCGACCTCCAATTCCCACGCCTGAAAGACGGGTGCCACATGCGCTGGGGCTCCCACGCCCTCACCGCCTGAGTGTCACCGCGATGTGGTACTCGAGCCAGGGCTCGAGCCACTTGTATCGCGGCAGCAGATCGACATCTTCCACGTACGACCAAGCGGCGATGATCCCATCGCGACGAAGCGTTTCTAAGGATGCTTCAACCCAATCGCGGGAGCGTTGCGGATTTTTTCCCCGCTCGATCTCGCTCGCGGTCTCCAAAAACAACGTTCGCACCCGCCGTATGATCCGGCCATGATCGTCGGCATCGCGACGCCGCTGAGTGAAGTAGCGCGCTAGGATTTTCGCGGGCGCCTCGCGTTTCGCGTCGAGCTCAAGGATTCGACGCGGTGCAAGGACGTGGTCGTCCTTCCAACGCGCGAACCACGTGCCGAGTTCGTAGCGAATCGAATGAATACGGTTCGTCGGCTCTTCGAGCGTGTACCGCTGAACGTTTAGCACCCGGTCCCAATCGCGAAGACGCTTGCGCTTCACCTCGCGCGCCGGCGCGAGCGCGACGTACAACGTGTCCAACTTCTTGATGGCGTCGATGACCGCGTCGCGCGCCTCCACATGGTGCCCGGCGGCATACGCCTTCGCTCCAACGCCGCCTTTGCGCTTCTTCTCCAGTCCCCGCGCCTCTAAGATCGCATCGATGTCAAGGGTATGATAACCCTCGGAATCCGTTGGATTCTCGATCGCATTGGAAACGAGCACATCGAGCACGTCTTCGACGACCGCAGACATTCTCGCCGCCGCTGAGCGAACTTCCGCAAGTTTCGCGGTCGTGGCTGGCGCAAAGTCAACGCCGCCGTTACCGCCCAGCGGCCGCATCTCGACTTCGGCGACGTGCGATGCCTCTCGGTGCATAATTGCCACTCCGCGTTCGGTGTCGTAAAGAGCATCCGTACGAGCATGTAAGACGAACGTCGAGACGCCGCGGCGCTCGATGCCGGCGATCGCCGCATAATCGTCACCGACAACCGGCGGCGGCAACGGCTGCGGACGCTTCGGAAGCGGCGGTTCGTATCGCACTTCAACGGTCGCCGGCGGTGCGTCCCACTCGGTGCTGGCGACAAGATTGAAGCGCGTGAGTTCGCGCGCGCCGGTATCGGTAGCCGCTTCAACAAAAAGCTGCAGCTCTTGCGGCTGTTGCTCGAACCACTCCCGCGCGCGGGCGAGATACGCATCGACGCCTGCAGCTGCGACGGCTGCAAGAATGATCTCGCCGCCGTACGGGCGAGGAATGCGCGCCGTACGCTGCTTGGCGGCCGCCGCGCTCGCCGTCGCGTTCGTTAGCTTCTTCTTCCCGCTGCCACGACGGGTCGTGTCGCCGCGGTTCTTCCGGCTTGCCGCCATCTTACGGCGCTCGAAAAGCTAACAGCGGTGCATCCAGCGGTCGCGTCATTCCGGCGCGTCCATTCCGAGCATCGTTATCGCGGCTATGCGCTCGATCCACGCCTTCGGATCGCGATCGCACAGCTCATCGAGTAATCGGAGGCCGGCGCGTACGAACAGCGACGGGTTGCCTCCTTTTCGGATGCGGAACCCGTATGCGCGTGCTTGAGCATCCGACCGTTGAAGAATAGTGAGATCCCGAGGCTCAAGCGTCACATTGGCCTTCTCCCACTTCGGAACTTTGCTCGGCCGTTGTGGCGCGCGTAACGGTGTAACGGTCGACTCCGCCGTTGAACCGACGTCTGTACTGACGGCCTCAAATGCCGGTGCACGCGTCGGCTCTATATCAGCCGCCGTATTTTGAGTCGCCGGCTGCAAGGCAGCACGCGGCTCCCCCCGCGTACTGTCGGCAGCGCGCACAATAGGGTCAACCTCGTCCACGGCCTCCGGAGCCGGAATAGAATCAAGTGTCTTGACTCTTGCTTCTAATGGCGGCGACGCGGCCACAGTCGACCCAGTGATGCCGACCGGCGCTGCATTCTCGGCCGCTTCGGTCACGGTCGCGGCGATGAGCGATCGAAGCCGGTCAGAACGTTTTTCGCTCATGCTGTCGATGGCACCAATTCAAGAATGCGATGCGCGAGCGCATTAAGATCGTCGAGCGCTAAGCGGTGCGCATGAGACTTCGCGATCGCGGCCAGCGGTTTTGATTCGGTATACGCGTCTTTGAAGCCGACCGTAAGGTAAATCGTCTGAATCCACGGAAATCGCCCGGTCTCTTCAAGGCCGGCGCGAACATCGCGAACCAGGACTTCTCGGGGGTCGGCTTTCGTAATGATAGCGCCTGCAACGGACGGCTCGCGCTGCAACAGCTTTGTGAGGCCCCCTAAGAAGCGGATGAGCTTTCCAAGGCCGTCAATCGATTCTTTCGATGGCTCGACGACGACGACCACGTGATCAGCTGCATACATGGTCGCCGTGGTTAGGGACCGCAGCGCGGGCGGGCAATCGAAGAGAATGAAATCGTAGCGAGTGTCGACGGCCTCGACGAGTTCCACAAATCGCACCATAAGCATGGGTGACGACGTCAGCGCGATCTCTTGATGATTGAGGCGATCGAAATCGGCGCCTATAACGTCCACCCCATACGCGCCGGAATGACGGATGAGAGCGCTTAGCAGTCCTTGCACTTCTTCTGCGGAGCCGTAACCAAGAATCTCGGCGGTTCCCTCAGCAGCTTTCCCGATGGTGGCAGTGGTTGCCGTGCCCTGCGGGTCGACATCAACAACGAGCACGCGCTTTCCAAGTTGAGCGAGCGTGGCGGCCAAATTGATCGTGGTCGTTGTCTTCCCGACACCGCCCTTTTGATTGATTATTGCGAGGGCGACAGCGCCCGCGGGCCCGCCCGCCTCTTCAGTCTTGGTTCCATTGTCAAGACTCGTCACGCCTATATCTTGATTCCGGAGTCTTGAGTCTCCTCTTATCCGGTCGTGCGCAAACAAAGGTGGAATGCGTCTTGACTTAGCTCCCTTGAGTCCTCTTAGAGGTGCCAGCGGCATCGCCTCTAGATAGGGATTGAGTCATGGGTAAAGAGTAAAGACACCTGATAGACGGTCGGGAATGGGCGTTTTCACGGATCAGCCAAGCGTTCCACTGAAAAGGGCGCTATAGACGCGAACCAAATTCATCACGTAAAGCGGCGCATCCGGCGAAAGCCGCACTCCCGCAGGCCCGCGCTCCGCTAGAGCCTCGAGTCGTGCTCGCTCGACGGGTGGAAGAAGATCTATGGCGGCAAGGACGCGGCCGCGCTCTTCGTACCAAGCGGCCTGCTTCGCATCGGCGAGGCGGCGTGCTTCGGCGTCCTGACGTCGCCCGAGCTCCCCCTCCCGATGCTCTCGGCAGACCCACACGACGTCGCGCCAGCGGGCCGAATCTGCGATCAACCCAACGACCTGATCCGCACCGCAGTCGATGCAGCAGCCGCGTTTGAGCGTGCCGCGGCGTAGCGCCATAGCAAGCTTGGCGCGGGCAGAATCGCGGGCGCGCGATTCCGCATTCCGACCGGCTGCGGCGGCCTGCCTACGGGCGGTGAGCTCGCGCCGATGGCTCGCGCGCCAGCGTCGCACGGCGGCCGTATGGCAAGAAGCACAGTAGCGGCCCCCTGGGCGCGCGCGCCCCTTGCAACCGGCAGCGCTGCAGAAGCGAACGAGCGGCAGAGGGGCCGGGAGCGGCGTTTCGTCGAGGTTGTCGGACGCTTCGCTGCGCACGAAATGTGCTTAGCGGCGGGTAGAAACGGGCCCTGTTTCACACGTTAACATGGCCGTTCGTGCCTGAGAAGAAACCCTTCTCAGGCACGAGAGAAATCGCGAGCTACGAACGGAAGAAGAAGCGCGTGGAACCATCGGTTCAGCCAATGGCGGTCTCCGACGGGCAAAGCGGCGTTCTGGAGACTGGGTTCGCGTCGCCGGCCGGCGTCGACGACGCGGGCATGGCATTAGCCAAACTCGCGCGGGCCGTCGACCGCGATCTTTCCACGCCGGACCATGCGCCGGCTACCGAGCGCGCCTACGCCCATGACTGGGCCGACTTCACTGCGTTCTGCGGGCGGCACGGCCTCGAGCCGCTCCCGGCCGCGCCCCAGACGCTCGCCCTGTACCTCAAGGCGCTCGAGACGCTCCGCAGCCGCTCGCCGGCGGGAATTCGGGCAGGAACAGTCGGCCTATCGCTACCGACACTGCGCCGGCGACTGGCGGCGATCGCAAGCCGCCACGCGAGCGCCAAGGTCGAGACGCCGACGGACCACCCGCTGGTCCGCAAGCTGCTGCGCCGGTACAGCCGCAGCCGCGGAACCGCGACGCAGAAGAAGGAGCCGCTGCTCGTTGAGCAGCTCCCCGCGCTGGTCAAAGCGATGCCCGATGACGAGCCAGGAGCGCGCGATCGCGCGCTCCTCTTGCTCGGGTACGCGGGGGCTTTTCGGCGAGCGGAGCTCGTGGCGCTCGACGTCGAGCACCTGCGGTTCTCGAAGGCCGGGCTGTACGTGTGGATCGCGGCCGCCAAGAACGACCCGCGCAAGAAGGGGCGCGAGCTCTACGTGCCGCGGCTCCCCCTGGAAGCGCCGAGCGCGCAGCTCTGCGCGGTGGCGGCGCTGGCACGTTGGCTTGAGGTCGTCGGTGCTACGGGGCCGGTCTTTCGTACGTTCGATCTGCGCGGCCGACTGAGGTCGACGCGGCTCGACCCAGGGGACGTCGCGCGCATTTTGCGGCGGCGGGCGACCGCGGCCGGCGTCTCGGGCGACTTCGCTGGCCATTCTTTGCGACGCGGCTTCATTACCAACGCGGCGAAGAAGAAGATCCCGATCGAGAGCATCAAGCGTATAACCGGACAGCGCAGTAGCGGGATCGTGCTCGACTATGTCGCTGCAGCGACGCTCGACGAGGATCCGCCGCTCTTGGAGATCGTCGGATAAGCGACGAGCACGACCGGAGCGATGATAATAACGTGTCGTGCGAAAGCGGAGGCCGTGACGATGCCGAGTTCGTGTTAAAGCCGCAGTGCTTCAGCCGGCAACTCACTAACCCTTATTGACTTTTTCAGCAATGCGTCGAGAATGACTTAATGGCGAATCACAATTATGACGTGGTCGTTGTTGGTGCGAGCTTCGGCGGCGTTGCCGCTGCGCTTGCAGCCGCGGCGGACCACAATGTTCATGTTGCGCTTCTCGAAGCAACCGATTGGATCGGCGGGCAAGCGACCTCGCAAGGCGTCTCTCGCTGGGACGAAGCCAGCGTCGACTTGCTGCAAACGACGTGCGGGACCAAGTCGTATCGCGACTTACGGCATGCCATCTCGGCGTACTATCACGACAACGCAACGCTTTCGGCATTCGGTGAGAGTCAGAGTCACTTTAATCCTGGGTTTGCGGCGACGAAATATCCGTTCTCCGTCGACCCAAGCGTCACGCAGCGAGTGCTGCGTGACCTCGTTGCCGCCGCGTCGCCGAGGCTTGATCTGCGGTTAAACACCACCGTGGTTTCGGTGGACGTGCAGAACGGATCGGTTCAAGGGCTAACGACGTCCGGCGGCGACACCTATACCGCAAAAGCTTACCTCGACGCCACCGATCTCGGCGACCTGTTGCCGCTCGCAAAGATTCCCTTGAAGATCGGCGCGGAAGCACATGCCGATACGCACGAACCAAATGCGCCGGCGGTTGCCCATCCCGAATGGGTGCAACCGATCACGGTGCCGATCGCGATCGAGCGACGCGACGGCGAGAATCACACGATCCCGAAGCCCGCGAACTTCGACGAGATCGCTCGCAAGCAAAACTTCCACATTATCGACGGCGACATCAACGGCGTGCTGCAGCCGAAGCCCGGCGGCTCCGAGTCGGTCTTCGGCTATCGGCAATATATCGATGCACGGAATTTCGAAGATTCGAACTACGCGCACGACCGCACGACGCTCAACGTCGGCAGTAATGATTACATGGACGCGACCTTACCAAGTGGCAATCCCGCGCGGGATCGTACGATCTACGAAGGCGCTCGGGACGCATCGATCGCGTTCCTCTACTGGCTGCAGACAGAAGCCAAGCGTGATGACGACAACGGTAACGGCTTTCCGGAGCTCAAGGTCAGGACCGACGCGTTCGGGACCGCCGACGGCTGTGCACCCGCGGCCTACATCCGCGAGTCGCGCCGCATCGACGCCGAGGAACGAATCCTTCAGCAGCACATTGCAAAGCAAAGTTTCCCTGCGGGAACGCAGCGGGCCGAGCTTTTCCGACGTCGTGTGGGATCGGGACGTACGGGATCGACATCCACGCGGCAACGGGTCCCGGAACGCCGTGGCTCGCCTTCGAAACACTACACTTTCAAATTCCGCTTGGATCCTTGCTGCCGAAGCAACTTGACAATTTCATCGCAGCCTGCAAGAACATTGGCACCACGCATCTGACATCGGGCGCCTACCGGGTGCACCCTGTCGAATGGGCGATCGGCGAAGCCGCTGGCATCCTCGGGGCGTTCGCCGCACGGCAAGGCGTGACGCCAAAGCAGGTCTACCAACAACCCGACCGACGCACGACATACCAGTATCGGCTGCTCGCGCGCGGCGTTCCGATCTTCTGGTGGAGCGACGTCCAATTCGAGGACGACCCCAAGACCTTCGCGGCTGCGCACCTGTGCGCGGTAAATGGCGTCTTCTCTGGCGGCGACCCAAATTTCGCCTTCAAACCGGACTTGCCGGCGACCGCAACGACGCGAAAAGCAATTGACGACAATATCGGGCGGGAACTTCGGTGGCCCGACATGGCGATGACACGCGCCGAAGCCGCGGTCTTCGTCTGCCAACAGATGGGCTGGCCAATCGATTGAAGCCCTCGCTCGGCGGTACCGTTCTTGCTGCACTTGTTCTGCTTGTCGCCTGCGCCGCCGACGTGAATTCGGCTCCGCACGATTCCGTTGACGTCTCTGCACTCGAGTCGAGCTTGGCAACCGCATCCCGGGCCTTCGCGCGCTATTACCAGATTGAAAATACCGCAGCGGCAAATGCGTATGTTGATAAGATGCGCGCGAACGGGATGCCGACCGACAGGGCGCAGACGTGCCGTTTAGCCACGGGCGTGCTCAGCCGTCGTCCGTCGGTACTTGCGAACCCGCCGTTATCGACTGTCGCGATCCGGCAGCGGGAATCTGCCGTCGCCGCGGTGGGGGCCTACATAACTGCGGTTATGGCTCTCGCGGAGGGTGCAAGCGCGGATAACATCGCCGCTGCCATCGCCGACTTGAGAACGCGGGCGACCGATCTGCAGCAGGCTGCACGTCGCCACGACCAAGGCGATCTATTCATCGAGGACGTTGCATCCGCGTTCGGCAAGGGCCTCGAGAGCTTAAACGAAAACTCCGAACGGCTTCAGAGGGTGCGACAACTCCGGATGGTCGATGCACCCGTACGGTATTTGATGTCCGTCGTCAAAGCGGATGCAGCCCGGCAACGCACGGCTACGACGGCCGCTGCTACGTTGGCCTACACAGTTTGGCGCTCGGGGCAGCATGCCGGCGCTGGTCGGGAGACTTCACGCGACACGGAACCGCCGTTTTGCTCTGAGCCTGCTATCTTTCCGCAACTGGATTCCGTGGGCTCGGTTGCGGACGCTGGCCGACCTACGAATCCTCACGGCGCACGCCTTTGGTCCGCGATGAATGCGGCCCGGGGCGCGGATCCGGTTTCCGTGCTTAGCGCAATGGCATCCTTGGACGACGCGGAAATGCAGTTGCTCCGCGAACCGGGGAATGATGGGGACGCCGAACGAGCTGGAGACGCGCGCAAGCGATTCGAGCACGATGCGCAGGCGCTCGCACGGGCGTTGAGGCGCACATGAACGAATTCGAATGTTAGCCCCAATCATCGGCAATACGACCCTGTATCCGAATCAAATTCCGCAGCAGTCATCGTACAACTTGTTCATTGTAAGTCTCTATGGAAGCAGCCAAGATGTAATGTCAACGGCCGCAAACCAGGGAGGAACTGGTAACATTGCTTGGACCTGGCACGCTAATCAGTAACTGACTGGATCCATATCGATGCGCCGCTTCCAACCAGCAGAAGCGGTGCATTGATACTTTTTGTTCCCGGAGACCAAGAAGCGGGTGATCTGCTTGCTACAGACGAAGTTGAATACGATATCTTTAGCCAAGCGTCAGACGTCGCACCTTCGGGAAACATAGTCGACGTCTTCGGGAAACATAGTCGACGTCTGAGGAAGAGCGTAGCGACTCGGATCATCTAGTAAAGGCTCAATGAGGATGGGGAATAGTGATGGAGCGCTTACAGCTAATCGCCGTGATGGTAAGCTCCGAACTGAGCGTGGCGTGAACCATCTGGAGTACGTCTCACGCATGGCTGCCTCCCGAGCTCGAACGTCAGGACGTCTGAAACTGATGAGATTATCGTTTTCGACAGCAGCACTCTCCCTTCTCGCACCCCTCGGCGGATGCGGTTCGAACTCGGGTTGTGTTGGGCCCGTAGAATGTCCCCAACAGGGACGACGACTGAGGTAACACCACAATCCCTGACTTTCAGCGCGCTGGGAAAAGCCGCACAGCAGACGCTAACGATCGAGCTTGCATCACAGAACAACGGACCTCCGGCTGAGAGCGATAATTGTACGCAGGGAGGAACTCAGCTGGTCAGCCTCAGTCCTGCGACGCCGCCGCAAAATGCGACCTCTACTGTAATCGTGACGCCGCTCGCCGACGGGTCCTGCGTGGTGAAGTTTTCGGGAGGTCCCTCCGTTTCAGTAAGCGTCGCCGCGCCTTAACTGACAAGTCGGTCTTGCGCGATGAATGTCTCTGAAAAGCTGGAATGGCTGCCCGGCATAGTCCCGTAGGTGTTGCGGCATCGTAAAGCAAGCTTAGATTACAGCGTGTCTGGGCTAATTCGAATGTCTGCGCGAAACTACTCGAACGCACTGTTTGCAGGGTACACGCTCGCGCTTGCAGCGTGCGGTGGCGGTGCCATATCGCCGCGCGTCGCAACCCAGCAAAAGTTAAGGTTGTGAAGCTTGCGGATCTGTTACCGTTTTTTGCCCGACCGGTGAAGGGAGTCGTGTGTATCGAAGGGGTCGGAGATGACGGTACCTATCGCACTTTTGCCGGAATCATCGAACCAGTAGACGATAAGAGCATTCGACTTGTCCCACTTCTCAAGCGGCATCCTTTGGCGGGAAAGCTCACGTACACGGGAGACGGTCTAATCTCGATCGGTCAGATTACAAGCCTGGTGACGCTTCCTTAACCTTAGATGCTCGCGCAGGCCCACTCGAAGTTGATTGGCGAGAGATGACTGAGCGAAGAGTGGCGGCGATGAGGATTGGGTGAGTGGCGCGAGGGAGTTGCACCCTCGCGCTCTCGCAGAACCGGACGTGAAACTCTCGCTTCACACGGCTCCGAGGCCGGGCCGATCTCCGGGGGTAGCGGCTAAGAAAACAGCGTAGCTCCGAGGTTACCACACCAACCGGAGATACGCCGTGAAAAAAGTATACCCCAAGCCGCGAGCGGTCGCCAAGCCGTCCGGCGAAGATTTCTTGACCACGCTCGAAGTCATGTGCCGCGAGAAGATCGGCGAGGTGTTGCAAGCCGTCTTGGAAGCGGAGGTCGACGAGTTCCTCGCGCGCGTCCACGCAAAGAAAGATCGAACGCGCAGCGGTCACCGAGACGGCCATGAAAATGCGCGAACCGTTACCTACGGGAGCCATCCGATCGAGATTCGGCGACCTCGCGTTCGTGGGAGCGCCGAGCGCTTCGACTCCAAGGTGCTCCCGCCGTATCGCCGCCGCTTCGAGGACGTCGATAAGACGCTACACGAGCTTTGGATCCAAGGCCTGTCGACGCGGGATTTCGAGCCATCGCTGCGCGCCTTGCTCGGTCAAGAGACGCCGCTCTCACCCTCGACCATTTCTCGCGTGAACAAGCAGTTTCACGACGAGTACAAAACATGGTGCAAGCGCCCGATCGCAAATCAGTTTGTTTATCTCTGGGCCGATGGGGTCTATCTCGGCGCTGGCCCCAATGACGAGCGACGCGTGATGCTCGTTGTGATGGGCGTTGATCTCAACGGCGACAAGGCTTTGCTCGCGATCGACGATGCGTTCGCCGAGAGCGAAGAGAGCTGGAACGGGGTCTTCGAGAGCCTCCGTGACCGCGGCCTCAATGACGTCGCTTTGCTTGTCGCCGACGGTGCTGCCGGCATTTGGTCCGCCTTCGGCAAAGTATACCCGCGAGCTAAGCAGCAACGGTGCTGGCTTCACAAGATGCGGAACGTTCTGGACAAGGTCCCGGAGCGTATCGAGGCTGAGGTTCAGGGCAGCTTGCGCGAAATCATGAACGCGGCGAATCGTAAGCTGGCGGAATCGCTGACGGAGAAGCTTGCCGCTTCGCTCGAACGCAACTATGCGAAAGCCGCTAAATGTCTGCGCGACGACTCGGAACGGATGCTCGCATACTACGCATTCCCCGATGAGCATTGGCGCCATTTGCGCACGACCAACATCATCGAGTCGAACTTCGATCCGGTCCGTTCACGGACCAACGTTTGCAAGCGCTTACGGAATGGGACATCGGCGACGTACCTTGTGTACGCGCTCCTCGCTCGCCGCAGCGAGCGCTGGAGACGGTTCAATGGCTATCAACGGCTCAACGACGTTCACCAGCAGCTAATCGCACGAGACGCACACGTTACGACTGTTGCAAAGAAGAAAGCTGCGTGAGATAATCATCTCAACTCGACTGCGCTGATTTCTTTGCACCCCCGCAAATCGGCACGACCTCCACGGCTCCCGTCATCCGGCCTCTGTTGACGTCGCCCCACGCGGTACCCCGTTCATACGTGGAGAGCAGTTAACGTACGGAGCTCGGCAGCGAACTCCTTAGGAGTTTTCTGACCGAGCGAGCGGTGCGGCCGATTCTCGTTGTACGGCCAATCGGCTTCTTCAGAAGAACGTCCCAGGGTCTAGCGTATTGGTCGCCATGTCCAACAATGCGTTTATCGGTTGCCCGCGCGATCGTCGTCATAATCTGGTTTGAGACGTCGACACCTTTCTCGGAAAGGTCGTCCAGCGAGTCCCGTGCGTCTTGTAAGGTCGGCATGATTCTAGGCAAACATCCCAAGTAGCCAAGGACGCGAAGCGCGCCACCCTTGTCGAACGCTTCGTCTAGCGCCTCGCGCACAAAGTCCACCGCTCTCGTCGAGCGTTTGCGAAAAAGGAGTGGTAATTCGAGGCCTTTTCCGGCATACTCGCGCTGAAGCCCGATCACCTCAATTCGTCCGACGGTATCGCCAAGTTTCTGGAAGACCAGCGCGGCCGTTGGAGCTCGTGCCGATGTTCGGGGGAAATGAAATAAAGGCGGCGTAGCCTTCGGTTGCTTACACCTGAAGGAGCTACGCCTTGAAAAGAGTTTACCCTGAACCGGGAGCGGTTGCCAACCCCACGC
>JAABUQ010010121.1_pt1 | contig 12459 bp, 13 predicted proteins | sample 5560001 | NCBI WGS metagenome assembly JAABUQ01 (sample SAMN10711888, study PRJNA513371) | rock metagenome | isolation source: Antarctica rocks | place: Antarctica: Victoria Land, Finger Mt nord | collected 2015-12-18
CACCCGCGGCCGCCGCCGCCGCCGCCGCCGCCGCCAGCCGGCCGCCCCCCGCCTGGCGCGGCCGGCGGCGGCGGCGGCGGGGGCGGGGGGCTTGCGGGCCGCGGCGGCGAGGCGACGGACGAGCGCACCGGCGGCGCCGCCGCGCCGGGCGCCGGCGTGAATAAGCGGAGGCGCGCGCTTCTAGCAGGCAGACCGCCGCTTTACATGACGCTTGCGAGCATCCGCGCCTCATGCTTAACAGTGCTGGCCGCTTGCCCTGATTAGCGTTGTTGCGAAAACACGTTGCGCAACAGGCGCTGCGAGGAGGTGGAGCGGGACGCCAGCGGACGCCCGCTGATGCCCATCCGGCTGGGCCAGGCACTCGTTGTCTATGTGAGCGCCCCCATCTGGCCTAACCCTAACCCTAGCCCTAACCCGCCACTCCCAGTTCAGCGGTCGGCCGCCACTTGCAAGGCCTGTCTCAGCGCTTGCGCAGCCCGGCGCCCCTCTTGCACCAGCCCACATGCGCCCCGAGGCAGAGGTCTTGCAGCCGCTGCGTCAGCAAGCCGTCACGTCTTGGCATGGAGGCATGGCAGCCCGACGGCAGCATGGTGATGGCTCAACAGTGGCTTGGATGCAATGCTCATGCACAGACAGTGTGCGGCGGGACGCTCGTGCAGGACCTGGGCAGGGTGGAGTGGCAGCGCAAGACGTTCCACTCGGAGAGCAACATCTGGCCTGTCGGCTACCGGTCCATGCGCTTCTACGCCAGCCGCAGGCGCGCGCGCCGGCCGCGTGCAGGCGCTGTCGCCCACCGGCTGCAGAGTCAACCGGGTTACCTGCACATCCTTGCCATGACAAGCGCCATCAGGGATGGGCTGGAGGAGTCGGCCCCCTGTCCTAAGTGAGGGTTGCCAGGAGCCAGCACTGTGAACTGTCTGTCGATTGGAAGCACGAATATTTCACCCTTGCCACTGTGTGCCCAGCTGGCCACCTGTCACAGTCACCCAACATGCCTTAAGGTGCTGCCACGGGACTGGTCATGTAGACCTCCATGCTAGCGCGCAACGGCCACAGGCACGCCGTTGGTGAATTTGGACTTGCCGCCGACGACATGCATGCTACAGGAACCCGGACGTGCGCGTGGCGTACGAGTGCGAGATCCTGGACGGCGGCGACGCGCCCCTGTTCCGGCTCACCGCGGAGGATGAGCGCGAGCGCCCGCTGACGGGCGCGCGCCCGCCGCGCGGCCCGCGGCGCGCCCGCCCAGGCCTGTCTGAGCGCCGGCGGCGGAGGGACGCGGGTGGCAGCATATGCATTTGCCCCGCTCTGGGCCACAGGCTGCATCGCCATGACACCGCCCGAGGGTTGGCGCTGCGAGCGCTCGGCAAGCGTGGCTCGGCGCCCTGCAGACCCTACCGGTGTCGAGCCACCAGACTGCAGGCCCCAGCGCATCGTCAGTGCGGACGGCGGCCGCGTGCCGGGCATGCGATCCGGTGAGCCGGGCACCGACACGGCGCGTGGCCGGGCCGGACGGGCGCAGCGGTCCCCCTTCCTGGCGCGCCGCCGCTTTTGGCAACATTCTATGGGTAGGTTGTCAAAACAATACATTGAGGGTACAGGTGGGTGATACGCCGACGCGCTCGCTGGCGCGCAGGCCCCACCGCGTCGGCGGTGTGGACGGCGGTCGTGCGGCAGGTGGCCGCGCGGCGCGCCGAGCTCGACGCCGCGCGGCGCGAGCTGGGCGCCGGCGGCGGGCGCGGCGGCCTGCCGTCGGTGTCGGGGCCGGAGTACTTTGGCTTTGCGGCGCCCACGATCGCGCGGCTCATCCAGGAGCTGCCCGGCGCGGAGCGCTGCGGCGCGTACGTGATGCAGGACCTCACGCCCAACGTGCCCACGCTCAAGCGGCCGAGCGTCGCCTGAGGGGAGGGCTGAGAGGTCGTGCGGGCGGACATATCTCGCGTCTTCTGGATCCTCGGCAGCCTTGTTGCCTGAGCATATGCAGTAGGAGAGGAGAGTCGCGGCATGTATGAAGCTGTGGTTCTCCAGCTAGGGCTGCCCAGGCTTTCTGCCCCCGAATGAAGGCTGCCCCGGTGCTCGAACACTCATGTGTGGCTGTGCGGCACGTCGGGTTGATTGCACAACGCTGAACGTCTCCTGGGCAACCTGGGCCCATGTTGGCTACATGCATGGGCTTGCAGCCCGCAACATTGAGTCATGCACTGAGTCACACCACGACCTAACCCTGGTGCCTGGTGCTCAAGCATGAAAACAGCAGCTGATGTGCAGCAGTGCGCGGCCCATCACCACAAAGCAGAGCGCCCTTGGTAACGCGCAGCGCTATACAGCCGCTCGGCGCCACAGCAGCAGAACAGCCAGCGCTGCTCAGTGTGTGCACCCAGTTGCCCAGCGCCTGCGCGCGCCGCTCAGGGGGCACCTGTGGAGCAGCCTCTTGCGAGCACCAGGGTTGGCCGTGCAAGTGGCGTGCAGCGGGTTCAGCCTGCACTGGTTTGCCGGACCAGGATTTGAATTCTGAGGTGCGTCACCGCAGCTATCACCCCCGCCATGATCAGCGTCACGACGCGCCCAGCGCGTATCCCTTATCAAGCTGACCTACGTGTTGTTGGTCCACGTGAGCGAGCAGCGGAAGCCGCCCTGGACATCGACATGCAGTGGCCAGATATGTAACACTCGGCCGGCATATCCGGCGCACAGGCCACACCTGACAAGGCTCACCTCCTGCTGCAGACGCGCGGGCGTCCTGCGCTGCGGGCGCTGAGTAGGGACGCACGCTGGAGTGAGCTACCAGCAGGATGAGTTTGGCAGCCACCAGAGAGAGGCGGGCGCGGACTGCTACCAAGCTTGTGGACTACGAGCTGGACGAGGAGCCAGTGCTGTGCGCCCTGCACGTCCTGATAGTGCAGAGTGGGGGGGCCCCTCGCGCCCGGCCAGCGCCATGACATCGTCTGGCTGCTGTGTTTGGCGTGCGCGGTTTGCGCACGCTTTGCGGAAGGCGCCGCGCCGTCTGCAGCGCTCCATGCAGTGCGATGCACGACAGTCAACCTCGCACCGAGCGGCATGTTGTGACTCGCATCACAGCACAACCCCTGCTCCGGGATGCTTGGTGCTGACCGCGCCCGCCGGCTGCGTGACCAGGGAGGCGCGATCAGCGGTGCCGGCGCGCCTGCGGACGGACGCGCGGCGCAACAGCAGCGCAGCGCTGCTGGCGGGCTACGAGCCTGCGGCCGGCGCGCTGCGTAGCGGCGCAGGGGACGCCGACGTGCAGCGGGCGGACAGCGCGACGAGCTCGCGCGACTCCGAGGTGCGCCGCGCCGTCAACAGAGCTGCCGTGCTGCCGCGCCTGCTGCCGCAGAGCGCTGCGGGCGGGCGACCCCGTGCGGGGTCGTCACGCGCCGAGCCTTGGGCTGAGCGTGGCAACACCCTGGTTCCCTCTGCGCTTTTGCACTGCCGCGCGGCCTCGGCAGGGACGCCGGGAGGGCTGCGCCTGCGGCGCGGCAGTGCGCCATAAACGCCCGCACGAGGCTGGGTGCGGTGGCTGCGGACCGCGGGGGTACCCTCGCGCGGCTGCTTCGCTTGCAGCCACATGCCATCCCACGGCCTCGTGCCAAAGGGTCGATGGGTTCGGACGCCGCGCGCCTGCCCGCGCGCAGGAACGCTATCTGCAGGGCCGCAAGCGCCGGCGGCAGGGCTCCCGCGAGATCATGGACGAGCCGGACGAGGAGGAGCTGGCCGCCATGGACGGCGACCAGCGCGAGCTGGCGGTCAGGCGCGCCCTCAAGCCGCGCGCGGCGTCCTCATAGACATTCTATGCGGTCTGCTGCTAGCCTGACAATGGCTGCACGCAACGGAGCGGCATGGGTTGCAGACAACAGGAAATGGCTGCATGCAAGCGCCAGGTAGCAGGGCCTTCAGTGCTGGCATGCGTTCGCTGAGACATTCTGGCTGCCACGCTTGGACGCTGACGCCACCAGCATACCTCAGCGCCGCCTGGTGCCTGCCTGACTGCGCCGCCGCCGGCCGCGCTTTCGCACAAAAATTTGCACGAGTTCACGGCCGCGCACCGGGCCCGCGCGCGCTGCCGCCCGGCAGCTGGCCTCCGCGCGCGCGCCGCCGGCTGCGCGCCCCGCCGACACGCGCGCGCCGCCGGGCTCGCGCAGGCGCGCGAAGAACCGCGAGGCGGCGCGCAAGTCGCGCGAGCGCAAGGTGCTGCGCATCGAGGCGCTGCAGCGCAGCGTGGCCGATCTGCAGGCCGAGAACGAGCTGCTGCTGCAGTGCGTGCAGGAGATCAGCGTCAAGGCGTCCGGCGCGCAGGCTGAGCAGCGCCTGCTGCGGGTGCGCGCCCGGGCGCCCCCTGGCCCAGTGCGTGCAGGAGATCAGCGTCATGGCCGCCGGCGTGCAGGCCGAGCATCGCCTGCTGCGGGTGCGGTGCCGGGCGGCCCTGCCCCGGGCGGCGCCGCTCCGCGCCGTCCAGCCTGTTGCCAGCCATGCCTCCATGCCTGCAATGCACTGCGGTGCAAGTGGGCCGCGCGCTCGCGCTGCCGCTGCAGGCCATGCCTCCGAATGGCATGTTACACCAAAAGTCGTCTGCCCTTCCTTGTGAGCCGCCTGGCACATAAGCAAGCAGCACGTGCCGCCTCGGCGCATGTCCTGGCAAGGCGCAGGCCCGGCACGGCGGGTCGGGACATGCAGGCTTGGCACGCGTGAGCAGCTACAAGCGACCTGCGCAGGGCCGTGAGGATGTGTATAGGCCGGTGACCGATGAGGCATGCCTGACAGCATTGTATGTGGGCTGGCGCGCGCAGGAGCAGATCGCGGCCATCCGCGAGATGGCCGCCAGCGCGGAGGACCGCGAGGTCATCGACAAGCTGCTCGACAGCGCGGCCGCGCGCGTGCGCGCCAAGGAGGAGCGCGCCGCCGCGGCCGCGCCGCAGAGGGTGCGGAGCTCGGAGGTGTCCAGTGTCAGGGCCGCGCTGCTGTCCTGGTGTGTCAGTTGCACAGCGAGCTCACAGCCTCCTACTGATCGGCCATGCATGGGTGGGACCGGCAGAAGCAGGGACAGGCCGCTGCAGGGCGCCGTTGTGCATGCCGCATGCTACAGCCGAGGAACTCAGAGCACTCACTGTGACCAGCTGCTTTGCATGTTATGCGTCCCCGACCTGCGTGTGACCTGGCAGCCTGGGTGGGCCGCGCGCAGGGCCGCGGCGCGAGGGCGCAGGCGCAGCTGCAGCGCGAGGCACTCTCCTCAGACGACGAGGCGCCGGTGCCGCGGCGCGGCGGCGCAACCGGCCGCCGCACCAGCGCGCGCCGCGGCAGCGTGCGCGCGAGCAGGTGCGTGCGCCTGTGCAGCCCCTTGACGCCACCGCCTGTGAATCCGTCAGCACGGCCAGCCAGCTGTTCGCCTGTGGTGCGGTGCCTGCAAGGCTTGGGCTTCGGCAGGCTCGGCGCAGTGGCAGCACCGCATGTCATGTGCTCGCCGCCACATGCGGGCGCCTTGTCTCCGCCATGCACCACGGTGGCTGAGGCGGGCCATGGGCCGGCTGCGGCAGCGCCACGAGCGAGGACGAGCCGGGCATCACGCGGTACGGGGGCGCCACGGGCGCGCGCCGCGCGGGCGTGCGCGGCCCCGCGAGCTTCCCGCCGCCGCCGTCGGCCGACCTCAGCTATGGCCAGGTGGGCCGCGCGGGCGACCCAGCCAGACAATAAGTGGCCTTGTTGTCAACCCTATAATTCTATACACTACCCTGTGTTCCATGACTCTGCTGGGCGGCGCTCGACGGACCCATCCCCTATACCCTACCCTGACAGCTGAGCGCGCAACTAGGGCCTGGACCTCGAGGGCCTGGCCAACGTGGCGCTGTTCGGCGGCGCGCTGGTGGACGGCGCCGGCGCGCCGCACTCGCCCGGCGCGCTGCTGGCGCCGCGGCCGGCGCCGGCGGGCACGGCGCAGCCGTCGCCCGAGCTGTTCGGCGGCGCTGGGGGCGGCGCCGGCGTGGGGCCGGCCGGCGGCCGCCAGGGCGGCCGGCTCTGTGACCTGTTCATGGGCGGCGCGTTCGCGGCCGGCGCGGCGCCCCATGCGCACAGCCCGGGCGCGCTGGTCGCGTGAGCACACCGCATGCGCACAAGAGGGCAAGGTCTGCTGCCAGGCATGCATCCTGCGCCCCCGGAGTGCCGCCGTCGCTGGAGCAGGTAGGCACCGGTGACGGCGCGACGCATTTGCTGACGGTCCGGGCACATGGTGGCTTGTTGCATGCGATCTCGGGGCTATGTTCTGTGACGTTAGAGCCAGGCCGCCCTGATTGTGCCATGCTGCCGCTCTTCTGCTACTGTTCTGCAACACACGAGAGGAAAGGCTGGCTCCTAGGGCATGAGCAATGATGTGGGTGCCTGTACTACTGAAATGAACAGCAGAGGAGCTGCGACGGCTTCATTATCACAGCTGCGGGCCAGCGTGTGCGGGCACGTAATGGCTCTGCTGCCCTGCTTTTTACTGAGCCGGCTCCTTAAACCTGCGGTCGCACCATGCGGCCCGCGAGGCCAGCTTCCTTGGCAGCCTTGCCCGCTGAGAGGTCCTGATGTGTGTCTGTACCCACAAGAGGCTCTGCATTGTAGGAACGAGGCTGACATGCCTTCTTACAATGAACGTAAGATGTGTGTCCGCCAGACGCTGCCAGCACGCATGCAGCAATGCTGGCTAGGCGCCTCTAGAGAACTTCGCCGAACCCCTTGCCTGCTTGCTAGCCATGCTGGACTGCAGACCTGGCGCCGCTCCAATGTAGAAACCTACTGACTCTAGGAGGCCTTGCTCGCGACGACCCAGCAATTTAAGAATGTCTGCCTAGCCACTGGCTGTGGGCAACCGGGCTTCACACGCTACATGCAATGGCTATCTGAACAGGTAGCACAGCACAACTTGCATGCGTTCAACAGCCAGTTGGCCTGGGCCTTGACAGCCCCTCTAGGCAGCAGGAGAGACACTGGACTCGCCCGCGTCCTGGCTAGCGCCTGGCGCACTGCAGCGGCACTCGCGTATCCAACAAGTAACAAGACATGGTAAGCACCGGCGTGTCAAGCATCATGCTAGGGACGCCAGTACGCCCCACGGTGCGCAGAGAGGCCTGCCGAGAGCAGAGCGTGCCAGTATGAAGTCAGCATGGCCTCTATGGTTTTACAGCGCACTTAAAAAGATACAGCTCACAGCACGTGCCGCCCTCACGCATACCCCTTTCGCCGCGCTGGCGGCCGCGGCGACCGGGCGCGCAAGCAGCGACGCTCAGGCAGCCTGCTCAAGCGCGCTGCCGCCCTGTGCGGCGGCGCGCCGCCCAGCGGCCACGGCAGCCAGGTGCGCGAGGAAGAACTCGTAGGCGGACAGCGTCACGGCGGCAGACGGCGCGGCCTTGATGATGCTCGGCAGCGCGCCCTTGTACAGGCCGCGCAGGCCCTCGGCCGCCCAGATGCGCGCCAGGCATGCGGGCAGCGAGCGCGCGGTCTCGGCCGGGACGCGCGCGCCGTACTGCAGCGAGCGCTGCAGGCCCGCCACCTGCCGCGCACGCAGCCTGTGGGCATAGCCCTCTACCCTAACGACCCACATCCCAGTCATCGAGGTCCTGGCGCCGCCGAGGGAGCTGGTGGCTGCGTCCGCAGGCGGTGAGCACCCTGCCCTGCACAGGAACGGCAGCCCCCTCCACGCCTCGGCGAGCTAGGGGACATGACCACCGGACGCGCCAAGCCATGCGGCGCTGTGCGCCAGCAGAAACAAAGGCAGCCGCGGGGCTCCGCGCCCGCTCGGCTGTGTGTGCGCAAGCAGGGCGCGGCGCGCGCGCCTGGAAGCGTTTCTTGGCCACGTCCAGCGGGTGCGTGCCCAGCTTGGCCAGCATGCCGGCGGCTAGGCCGCACAGGAAGCGGTCCAGGCGCTCCTGGCCGCGCCCGCGCGCTCGCCCGCCCTGCCGCCCGCGCCGGCTGCGCTTCAGCTGTGCATGCGAGGCTACTTGTTGGGCATTCACAGGGCACGCACGCCCACAAGCGGCGCTGGATACCATGCTCTTTGTGCAGGAGCGCGCGTGGCGCCATGCGCGCGCTATGCGCGCTCCACACAGCGCTCGACTGCCACACCTTACAGCTGAAGCCCATGTCCGGTGCAAGGCGGCTTTGTGCAAGCGCCTGACAGGGCTTGCATCCAAGTTGGTGGCCGCCGATGCGCGCGGCAGCCCCTGAGCGCCTGCGTCGGCCGTCGGGGAGGGGTGGCAGAGACCGGGCTGGCCGCTGGCGGTGGAGCGACGGCGCGGCAAAGCAGGCTCCCCCCCCCCAAAACCCTGTGGAGCCGTGCACGCGCCTCTGCGGCCGCCGCGCGGCGCCGCGCGGCGCTCACGGCCACGTTGAGCGCGTCATACATGCCAAACTGCAGCGCCGCATATGGTACGATCTCCAGCAGCGTCACGCTGAGCCCGCGGTACAGCCCGGCCACACCATGCACCGCCATGATGCCCCGTGCTGCATCCACCATTCCGCGATACACCTGCGCCGTGACAGTGCGCCTGCACCATTCGCGCGCTCGCCTGTCCGTCTGACCGATCTGTGTGCCCATGGGAACACAGCTCGTTTGTGTCGTGAGGCACTTCAACCAAGCCGCATGGCACCTCCCTGCTGCTCCTGACCATGCCTACACAGCACGCCTCGGCCCCTGCTCGATCACACAAAATTGGGCCGCTCCACTCTGCACACAATAAGCAGCGCGCACTGCGGCTGGGGGCTGCTCATAACTGCGCTCGGCAACTTCGCAACACCTACACAGACCCTGCAGGGGCCGCCGCACCCGCGGCTCGCCCTGCGCGGCGAGCGTGGTGCGCAGCAGGTCAAAGGGGTACGACGCGATGGTCGCCGCCGCGCCGGCGGCCGCGCCGCAGAGGAAGGACAGCGCGGGCGCGCCGTCGCCGCGCAGCAGGCCGTGCCGCGCGGCCGCGGCGCGACACTGCTGCAGCGCCATAAACTGGACCGCTGTGTACGGCACCGTGAGCAGCTGCCCCGGCAGCGTGCCGCGCCACAGGCCCTGCGCGGCCCCGCGACAGCGGCGTGTGCGCGCGCGCGCACGCGAGCGGGGGGCCCGCCGCCGCCCGGCGGCGGGCTGCGCCACGCGCCCGCGCCGTCGAAGCTCTGCGGCGCGACCGTGGGGGTCGTCCCGCCTGGCGCCGGCCCGCCCGAGCAGCAGGGCGTGCCAGCCCCCGGCGGACGGGGCGTGCGCCCGTACCACGGCCCCCTTGCTGTGATGGGCTCGGCGCACGGCTGCTATCAAGTGCGGCGGGTGCGTGGCACCGCGCTGGGCTGGACACCTTAGACGCACGCTGGCGCGCGAGCGCGGCGGCGCGGGACGAAACCGCTTGGGTAGAGCGCTAGGAGGGCTCTCCGACAGCACACACGCAACAGCGGTGCTTGGCCCCCCTTCAGAGCTGGTCGGGCCGCAGGCGCGCGCCCGGATGCCTTCCTCCCGGACGATCGCGCTCAGCGCCTGCCGCAGGCCGGTGTACTTGGACGCCGCGGCGGCGGACGCGCCGCGCTGGATCGGCTCCACCTGGACCTGGAACCTGATCTTCAGCACGTCCAGCGGCTGCACCACAAAGCGCGCGACCACGCCGGCCAGCGCCCCCGCCGCTGCGTCCATGTACGCGGGCGGCCGCGCCGGCGCCTGCACGGCGCTCTGGCCCCCCTGCGCCTGCCCGCCGTCCCCCATTGCTAGCCCGGGACATCAGAGGACGGAGGGCAGGGCAGCCTCTGTCATAACTCTGTCATAACACGCTGGCCAGCCTGCTCTGCATGCATGCTTTTAACTCTCGCTCAGCAGGCACATTCGGGCACATTAAACAGCTCATGGGTGGCCATTGTTTGTGATGCTAGCGCTGAGCTCAGCATCAGACTCTAGAGTGAGCAAGGAAAATAACGAGCCAGTGGCAGCGCTGTTGTTGACATCCTCTCTCCTTGAGCTTGCCCTTGTCAGGCAATATACAGCGCAAGCACCACAGGAGTCTGAATTGCAGTGTCGTTTGGAGCTGCTGAGAGCTTGCACAGGTCAGCCAGCAGAGTGTATGCCCAGAGTTGTGCAGGACACTTGAGCGGTGCCAGATGTAGCGCCTCATGGCCGGCGAGCGTGAGGAGCAATTCCTCTTCCGAGTGCAAGATGACGCGCTCGCTGAGCGCATCCGACGCGTTCTCCGGGAGGATCCAGCAGCCCGCCCGGAGGATGCTGATATGGAGGTCCTGTTTGAGGGTGCGGTCATACACGGCGCACAAGGACGCTGCCCTTTGCCTTTGGCCGCACCGCAGCATACATCTGCAAGCGATTGCGAGCAGCGTGTGCCATTGCACAGCAGGACACGAGCCGCTCGGTGCTTCTGTGTCGCTGAGGCTGTGCGTGCGCAGACCCGGCCAAGCCGCGCGAGGGCCGCTTCACCATCGGCGGCGAGGCATACCCGCTGTCGCTGCTGCGCCTGCCGTGCGTCGTGGAGAGCTACAAGACGTACAACGACATCAACCTGGTTAAGACCGCGGACGTCGGCGAGGTGCGCGCCTGCGGCAGGCCTGGGTGCTGGCGCTCGCGCGCGGCCTGGTGTGTGCGCAGCGTGTTGGTAGCCTGGTAAGCTTCGCGGGGCGCTGCCGGGAGGGGCGCGTCCTGCACGAACAGGCCTGTATGTCAGCAGCACCGTCTGCCTGCGCCACTGACGCTGCCAGCGTTGTTGGCGCAGCACGGGAGTGTATACTGTGTTGGGTGGCCAGCCATACCAGCACGCGCGGAACACAGCCTATGTGGCTGCTGGTGAGAGGAAGCGTTCAAGTGGCAGAGCTGTCTCACGCCTTGGCGCCTGCTAGATGGACGCGAGTGCTGCGGGTGAGCGGCGCAAACGCGGCCGCCACAGGGCTGTTAGCTCAGCAGCGGCCGTCATCCTGGTGGTACCTAGGCACACCGCATCAAAGCACAGCTGTGGTAAGGCTCCGTCCTTGACTGTGCACCATGATCAGGTGCTGCTGGTGCGCGGCGCGGACGAGCCGGCGCCGGAGGGCTCCGAGGCGCGCGACGGCGTCACGCTGGCGATGCGCGACGCCCGGCGCCGGCTGTTCCGGCGCCCCATCGACGTCAGCCCGGACCTCGTGCGCCGCGTGGAGGCCGACATCCTCACCATCGCCTCGGTACGCGCCCTTGGGGCTTGGGCCTGGATAGTGGGCACTGCTTGTCTTGTCCTGCAATAGGAGAATGCTTGATGTTGCAGCTGCGCCGTGCGCCTCGCGGCAGGCGCGGTGGCACATGGAAATAGCACGTCGCAGCAGTCATGGGTGTCCAGGAGTCCAGGTTGTTCTGGCCTCGCGCGCGGCGCACCTGGCCAGCGCGCCCATAGGCGGCAGCTATGGGCTGCAGAGGCGCATCAGGGACGCATCGTAATGCTTGCAGCCTTGCGCAGCGGACTTGCGGCCGCCGCGAGCGGGCGCGGCGCGTGCCAACGGCCGGGCCGCCGGGAGGGATGCACGTCTCAAGCATGTGAGAGGGGGCCGGCCTGCCATGCGCATTGGGGCAGCGCTGGCCGCCGCCGCTGGGCTGCGCCCGTGCATATTTAGCCCGCGCACGGCAGGAGCACCTCCAGCGTGCACTGGGTGGGTGGCCGTATGCCGGGGCGTGCCTGCCCTAAGCAGCCAATGTTGGCTGATACATGGTTGTAATTCATTCATTGTGCGCAGGGCCAGGCGCCAGAGGGCTACGTGTTTGAGGATGTGGAGGAGGAGTATGTGGTGGACGCGGCCGGGCGCGGCAGCTGGCAGCCGCTGGTGCTGGGCCGCGCGGGCGCGCCCGAGGAGGGCAAGGGCAAGGGCAAGGCCAAGAAGGCGCGCAAGGACAAGGCGGCTGCGGCGGCGGCCGCCGAGGCGGAGGCGCAGGGCGCGGGCGACGGCGGGCCGGCGATGATGCGGGAGGAGATCTAGGCGTTGTAGGTGCTGCGGCGCTCGCCAGGTTGGTCACCAGACAGGCGTGCACTGAGGGTGGGCTGGTCGCGCCCAACGGCTGTGATGAAGCACAGGGTTTGCTCGCGCGTGCGTTGAGCCGTGCTCATGGCTGGGCGTCAGGCCATCCTCAGGATAGACAGGATTCAACCACTGTGCTTGCAACCACTGGAGCTGCATTTAATTTTTGTAGCCCTTGTATGGAGTGCCTCATTAGGCGACCTTCTGCACGTGCGTTGCACGCTGCGCTACAGCCTTGAGCTACAGCAGGCAGTTTTTTTTCGCCCCATTGTAATCATGGCCGTTGTACAGCCTCCTCCTCTCTCTGCGCTGGCAGATGCGCCCTTATCACCGCTTGGCGTTGACAGCAAGCCTGCCACCACAGGACGGGAGCTCTGGAAGAGCGCACCGTGTGTCGTGCTCATAACCAGACGCCCGGGCTGCAGTAAGTGCCTGGCACTGCTCCTCTGCTTTGTAAGTACCACG
>JAABUQ010010122.1_pt1 | contig 12454 bp, 14 predicted proteins | sample 5560001 | NCBI WGS metagenome assembly JAABUQ01 (sample SAMN10711888, study PRJNA513371) | rock metagenome | isolation source: Antarctica rocks | place: Antarctica: Victoria Land, Finger Mt nord | collected 2015-12-18
GTCATGCGCATGATGCGCAAACTACAATGCATCCTTCTCAAGCCCGGCATCGCTGCTGAAGTCAAATTCTTTAACAAGCTGTTTGGCGTGTATTCTTGAGACATAACGTTATTTGCAACAGTGCCGCGGTGAATTGTAAAGCTTGATACCGTCGTTCATCACCTCGATCCGCGCATCCGGGTAATGTTTGCAAGCCGCTTCCATGGCCGTTAGAAAACGTGGCCAGAAGTGGCGGGGACTTTTAACATCGCGGCCAAACATAGCATGCAGCAAATTGGTATGCAGCGGCACGGGCCGCGCTAGGGGTTTGCGTAAGCGATAGGTTAGGAAGTTGAGAATGTCCATAGCGCGCGGATTATTCTGTAGCGCGATGTTGGCGGGCCAATGAATCGGCGAGATATGATCGCCTGCGATCAGAGCTTCATAGTATGCATTGGATAGCGTCATTTCGGGCTGCCAAAGGGTCCGTTGATCAGGGTTTTTGTCGATCCAGAAGGACATCCGCTGTGCCACTTTCGTCTGGTCTTGGTGTGCGCTTCCATCTGGCGTCCAGACGCCCAGCAGGATTTCGGCAGCCGCGAAATTTTCTAGCTCGCGCTGTAGTTCTTTCCCGTTTTTGCCGCCCACCGGGATGCCTGCCGTCCGCATAAATTCCCGCATGCTATCTCCCAGATCGATCACGGGGCTGCGACGACGATAGGCATGATCGTTGATATAGGCGGCGACGATGCGCGCCTTAGGCCCCGCGGGCACAACACATTCCTTGAATTCGCCAGGGCTGTCAGGTCTCAGCAACTCACCGGCACGAATGACCAGGCTTGTTTGGCCGCAGTTGGTTTGCCAACGTCGCTGGTTCTTTTCGTTATGACGTACTGGCATGAAACACTGCACGAAAACAGAATGCGTGTAAGCCAAGTCTTCTGGCCGGATCATTTCGCTTTGAGCAATAATCTCCGGAATAGTTCCGTCGGGCGCTGCGGGCATAGAATCAGTTCTGCGACCAGTTCCTGCAGCAAAGGCAGATTCCCTGCCCTCATCAGACCGCCCGATTTCGAGATGCGGGTGGTTTCATTTGAACTTTTACTCATTTGAGTAAACACTCATTTAGCCGGGAATCTTGACTCTAGCAACTCGATCAAAGCATTCGTCATATCTCTACCCTCCAAAGCGCATTGCGCTTTTATCCGAGCATGTAGGTCCGCGGGAATCTCCGCATTGAGGCGCTTCGTAGGCCTAGAGGCTTCCGGATTGACAAATTTATCGAGGGCGGACTGAGGCGAGGAAACATTCTGAGCCGAAGCCTTTTTCGACGGACGGGTTCCCCAATTAACGGCTGGCATGGACCTTCTCCATTGCCAGGTGCGCGTTCTCGTCCAGCAACGCTGTAAATTCCTCGACAAGTGCGTTGACCTCTTGTGTTGCGGGGCCTCGAGGCTCTGTTTCCAGTGCGGTCAAACCGATACGCGCAGCCTTTGCATACTCAGTGCGGTTTCGAATAAAAGTGTTCAGCGTGGTCACATTGAAACCGGCCAGAGCTTCTTGAACCTCAGCGCCGAGCGTGGTGTTGGCGAAAAGCCTGTTAATCACGAAGCGTGTCAGCAGGGCAGGCTTGAGCACGTAGCATTCATTGACGATATCGATGATTTCCTGCGCGGCCCAGACGTCGAACGGGCTGGGCTGCACCGGGATCAGAACCAAATCGCTGGCCGCGATGGCGGACCTTGAGACGTCGTTGACACGGGGGGGCCGTCGATCACGACCCACTCATAGCCTTGACTCAATGCGGCAATCTCACGGTGTAGTGTAGGTTTCGGAAGCCCGATCACAGGAAAGTTCGGTATAGCCGTGCGTTCGGTCGACCAGTCCAGGGCAGATCCTTGTGGATCTGCATCGATGAGCAAAACTTTGTGCCTACTGCCACTGGTTTCTGCGGCTAGCGCGGTCGCGATGTGGATACTCAGCGTTGTCTTCCCGACGCCGCCTTTTTGATTTAGAACCGCGATTACTTTCGCGTCGTTTGCAGGCATTTTAGAAACCTTTCGTTTTAAATATTCTAATGAGTATACCTTCATTTACTCATATACTCAATGACAAGAGCGACAGTGTAGCCGCAACGAGGGGTGCGGAAATCCTTAACTCTAAAACTCCCAGAGTTGCTGCTTGCTACCCATACACCAAATCAGGGCTCAGGCATCCAGGATGCGCTGCGGGCGATGGCGGAGTTCTGGAGCGGTGCGCAGTTCGGCCAGATTCTCCAGCCCGAACTCGACCAGAAATCGCTGGGTGGTTTTGTAGCGCAAAGGATGGCCGCGGGTGGGAGCCCGTCCGGCCGGGGCGATCAGTTTGCGCCGCAGCAGGGTGCGGAGCGGATCGCTATTCCGCACGTCCCGCAGTTCCTGGATTTCGGCCGCCGTCACGGGCTGCTTGAGGGCAATGATCGTGACGGTTTCGAGAGCCGCGCGCGACAGGGGGGCCGGGGGCGGGAGGTTTTCGAAGACTTCGCGGAGGGCTTCGTGATGCTCCGGTTTGGTCGACAGCCGGTAGCCGCCAGCGACGATACGCAGCTGCAGTCCGCGGGCACGGCGGGCCAGCTCCTTCGCCCATTCGTCAGCAGCGAGCGAATCCGGCCGGACGGCTGTCCCAGGGCGCGCGCCAGCTGGGGCAGAGGAACGGGTTCGGGCGCGGCGAACAGCGCGGCTTCCAACAGGGCGCGGAGCCGGTCCTGCTCGGTCTCCGATAAGGCCGGATGCTCGACGGCAATCTCTTCGTCTGGGGGCGTCATGGGCGGAGCGCCGCTTCGAAGGTGTCGTAATCGTTCAGCAGCGCCTTGCTTAACGCAAACAGTTTTTCGAGTAGTTCGGTGGGGGTCTCGAACGACACGGTGAGTCGATGGCGTGCGAGTTCGATGCCGGCCGGCAGCCCGGCAAAATCGATCCGCTCGGGATCGAAGGCGGTCGGGATCGGGATGGCGCGTCCCGTGAGATCCCGCTGCGCCTGCCCGAGTGTGGCTGCGACGCGCCCCATGCGACCCTGGTCGTCCTGGTAGGCAGCGCGGCGGTGAGGATCTTCGAGGAAGCGCAGCAGGGCAATCCGCTCGATCGCAAACCCGGTACCGATGCGGCGCGCGCCCAGTTTCCCGAGCAGCGCAATGGCTTGCCGCCGCCGCAGTCCGAAGAGCGTTTCGATGGCCGGGCGATCCCACCAGGCTGGGGCGTCGGGCCGGGTGACTTGGGCAAGCAGGTCGGGAAGACGTTCGATCCAAAGCGGTTGGGCGGGCATGGGTTCCGAAGAGGGGGATCTTGCGGACCATTCTACTCCATTACAGCGGTAGCGCACAATCGTGCGAAATGGAGTTTTAAGCGTAGGCGGCTGACCTTTCCAGATGCCCCGTCTAGGTCGTGAGAAGAGAGAGCTTCTCACGACCCAGCAACGCGCTACACTCCTCTCATGGCATTCGATTCGACTTCCGACCCCGAGAAATTAAACCCCGATTCCCGGCATTTGCCCGTCGCCAGTGGCTCTTGGGACGCGCTTTTGGCTCAGGCCGAGGCTAGTTTCGAGGCTTCGCGCGCCGCGTCCACCCGCCGCGCCTATGCCCACGATTGGCAGGAATTTCGCTCTTGGTGCGAAGACAAGGGCTTCATCGCGCTCCCGGCGGCACCGCAAACGATCATCCTGTACGCGACCGATCTCACCAAAAACCGAAAGAAGAAATTGAATACGCTGCAACGCCGCTTGGCCGCAGTGAGCCAACTGCACCAAGAGTCGGGTTTCGCCTCGCCCACGCGGGCGTGGGCGGTCGGGCAGTTTCTGGCCGGGCTGCGCCGGGAATTGGGGGTGGCGCCGCAACGCAAACGGCCGGTGCTCGCCGAGGATCTCCAAGAGATTTTGACGGAGGTCCCGGACACGTTGTTGGGGAAACGGGATCGGGCGCTCTTGCTGCTCGGTTTTAGCGGCGCGTTTCGCCGCTCGGAACTGGTGGCGCTCGACGCCGAAGATTTGGAAGAAACCCGCGACGGGCTGATCGTCCGCATCCGGCGCTCGAAGACCGACCAGGAAGCGGAAGGCCGCAGCGTCGGCATCCCGCAGGGCAGGGAACAAGCAGTCTGTCCGTTGTGGGCGCTCGAAATTTGGAAAGCGGCGGCGAAGATCGAGCGCGGACCGCTCTTCCGGCCGATGAACCGGCACGGCCAGATCCTCGCGAGACGGCTCTCCGCGGAAGGCGTCGCGATCGTGGTCAAGCGCTACGTCGAGTCGCTCGGCTTCGATCCGGCCGCCTTCGCCGGCCACAGCCTGCGTTCGGGGCTCGCCACCTCGGCGGCGGCGGCCGGCAAGTCGGAGCGCGCCATCATGAATCAGACCGGACATCGCAGTGTCACGACCGTGCGACGCTATATCCGGGACGGGAATCTGTTTCGGGAGAATGCAGCCGAGGGGATCGGGTTGTAAACGTCGACCGTCATGCACTGGGTTAAGACCGGGGCATTTCAGGCGATAGCCGAGATTGCACCACTTTCCAGAGACGATGTTGCTACTCCCGCACCTGGCGAAAGTCACGGTCGTTTTCTGTGTCGAAGTTACGCAGATCTCGCTTGCTGTCGCGCGGCACTCAAATCCCGGATTTTGAGCAACGTGCTCGATTTCTGGCCGCTAAATCCCGGATGAAGCGACGGCACGGAAGCACGGCAGATCGGTGTTTTCGGGAGTCCTCAGCATTTAAATCCCAGACGAAGTTTGGGTTGAAGTTTGTCCGGGGTTTGAATGCTGCAGTCCGGGCTTTACGTGCAACGCCACGGCAGTTAAAGACCGGAAAGTTATTGAAAACGCTAGAGGCCTAGTCCGGGATTTCACTGCCGCGCGACAACCGTGGCTCGATACATGCTCTTAGGTAAGTTCCTTATCATGTGTATTTTGCGTGCATAGCAGTGACTTCGGGTCGTCTAAAAAGAGTCTACTGATTACGGAATAGATCCACTGATGACAGCAAATGTCTACTGATTAAAGAACAGGCTATTTCCTTTATATTCAGTAAAACAGTTCTACTCGTTAAGGAAGAACGACAACTTGGAAGCTTCGCGGCAGCAGGTCTCTCGAATGTCTATCGAGCTTCGACCGACCGGCAAGCAGGTCTGACTTTTCGGAACGGGCTGATCATCCTGGGAGGCGCCGCCGCGGAGAATCTGCTGCCTGCCTTTGCGAATGGTAAGCCCTAAACGGCAGCTAATTAGCACTCTCCAGTTCCTTTACTGTTCGCGTTGAAGATCCCAACGGAACCCGAAACTGTAAGTCGGCTTGTAATATTCGCGTTGAATAAAGAACTCCGGGCTGCCCTGATAAAAACCAAACACCGCGTTATTCAAGTTGAGACCGGAAGCGATCAGCGTGAAGCCCTTCCCGAGACGGTAGCTGGCCTGCGCATCCACTTGGAAATGCGCGAAGAGATACACGTCGCCCCCGGGACCGTAGATCCCGCCGGGATTGCCGTCCGCGTAGTTGTATTGATAGATGTTCGCGCCGTTATAGGCGAGGCCGAGCCGAATCGACAAACGGCCGCGATCGAAGGTGGGGCTGATGTTCCAGGTATTCGGCGCGGTGCGCAGCAGCGCCGGACTGTCTGAACGATTTCCTGGATTCACGTTCTTCGCCTGCGATGTCAAGTAGCTGTAATTGGCCGACACGCCTAGCCCGCGCAGAGGGCCGGGCGCATAGGAAAAGCGCTGCTCAAAGTTCAACTCCAGGCCCGCAATATAAGCGGATCCGGCGTTGTTCGCCTGGCTTACCTGGAATCCCACGTTCGGCCCGGTGGTGGGCTGCGACAGGATATTCACGATCGGATCGGAGAGGCTTTTGTAGAAGAAGCCCGCCCGGAACTTGCCGATCGGGTTCAGGTAGCGCTCGTAGAGGATGTCGTAATCATTGGCGTGCTCCGGTTTCAGGGCGGGGTTACCGATGATGAGGGTAGACGGAAACGTGGAACTATCGATGGCGGTAGCGGCTGTCAAGAACTGCGGATCGGGACGCGAGATGCCGCGTCCATATGCCAACCGCACGTCGGAATCCCCGTCCAGACGCGTGATCAACGCGACGCTCGGCAGCAGGTTGACGTACGAATTGTTCCCTTTCACCGACAATGTTCCGACTGTGCTGTCGAAGCTCAGCGTGTCGTCGCGCGTGCTTTCTATGCGTACACCACCAACTAGGGTAAACCGCCCGAGTTGAATGGTATTCATCAGGTAGCCGGCGGTTATGCGCTCGATCAGGTCGAAGTTGTTGGAATTACCGCCATAGGTGCTGGTCATGGTGAACGCCGTGGCGTTGGCAGCCGCGAACGCGTTCACTTTTCCCCAGTCCACGCCAGGCCCGTATTTGTAAGAGCCATCGTAGTAATTGGAATTCTTAAATCCATCGATAAATTGGCTCATCAGCACGGTATTGTTCGGCGCGAAATCGTTCTCGTATGAGTTATCGAACTTATGCGCGTTGCTGATGTAGAATCCTGCCTGAAAAACGCCGGGATGGGAACCCGCATTGTAGGCTCGCGATGCCGACGCCGCGCCCTGCAGATTGAGTTGGGCGGCCAATCCATGGTTCGCCTGCGAAATGGTTGCGAGTTGAAAGTTAGCCGGATTGTAAGCTTCGTCGAAGCAAGGTTGTGTAAATTGAGGGCGGTACATGTTTTTCGTCGTGGCTGGGTTGTATTGGCAGTTACTCGTCGCTCCAATGTAATTAAACTGGGTGATCGATTCGCCGCCGTTGATGGGATTGAGCAGACGGGCGCGCGCCACGGAACCTTCCCACTGGAACGTCCACTTACCCACCGTATGATCCCCGCCGAGTATTAGCGCCGCAATCCCGTAATCGCCTAGGCGCCGCTCGGTGGTGAGTGTGGGAACATTGGGTCCGGGAATGCTGTCGTTGGTCGCGATCGAGTAATCGTAACGGTAACCGTCGTCCTTAAAGTCGGAGTACAAAGTATGGACGTATAGCGTGGACGAGCTTCCGAGTTTGTAGTCGGCGTTAATGCCAAAGCCGTGGCGGGTTCGGTCGTACAGATACTCGCGGATTGCCATGGAACTGAACCCGGGCGTCGCGGCAGTGCCGGGCAGGATCGTCGGAACTGGTTCGATATCATCGATACCCCGGCCATTGTAGTCCCAACTAAAGCTGCCGATTAAGCCGAGCCGCTTTTCGCGTCCGAATCGCTTTCCAACCGTCGCGCCCACCTCCCCTACCGGAACCGTATTCGTAATCGGGGTGAAGCCTCCGAGTCCGTAGAGCGAGACGATCGGTTGATCGCCGGCAGTCCTGGTTTCAATATTCACCGATCCGCCAATGGCATCGCCGGGCTGGTCGGGTTCGAGAGTCTTGAACACTTGAATCGACTGCATGATGCCCGCCGGAATCGTGTCCAGTTTCACCTGGCGCACGCCTCCTTCGGGCGAAGGAAGGATCACGCCATCGATGGTGAGATTGCTGAGGCGCGGTTCGGTGCCGCGAATCTGCACATATTTGCCTTCGCCCTCGTCGCGTTCCAAGGTGACGCTGGGCAGCCGTCCCACCGCATCCGCTACATTCGCGTTCGGCAGGCTCTTGATCACCTTCACCGGCAAAATGTCGACAATGTTTGTCGAGGTGCGCTCCTCGTTGATGGCTTCGGCTTCGCCATGCGCGCGCTCCGTGGTTACGGTGACTTCCTGATCCTGCGAAGCCACTGCCAGCACCGCATTCACGTCCGCCATCTGCCCGGCCGCCACAGTGACTTTGGTGGTGAACGGGGCAAAGCCGACGTAGGAAACAGAGATGGTGTAGGTCCCGGGCTGAAATCCACCCAACGTGAATTTCCCAACGCTGTCGGACGCTAGCGTGGCATTACCTGGTTCAATCGTAATCTTCGCACCAGGCAGCGCTCCCTTATTAACGTCTGTGACGGTCCCCTCGATGCTGCCAGTCCGCGCCTGCGACCACGACAGCGGAGCAAACAGACCTTGGGTTATGAGCCCCATCAACAGCAACACACATCGCGATCCAAGCACAGTTACGAATCCCCACAGTTTTGGCGCCGCCCGGTGTTTCATCGGGGGGAACCTTCCATGCGATTTTGCGGCATATGTGTAAGCAAAGAGTGAATAAACCATGACAGTCGCGTAACAGAAACTTAAGTTTGGTTTTTCGGAGATCCTATAGAATCAGCGGTTAAATTAGAGGTTTGTTCTAATCCTGCGAGGGCGCTTTCTGCGCCCGATTCCGAAGAAGCCGAGAATATCTTTTGGAAGCCGCAGGTGCGAAGGGGGAACCCGTTTCGGGAGCGGCGGCCTAAAACAATTCCGCCCAACTGCAAGCGTCCTATCCTCTCGACAAGTAAATTCCATGTCAAAGAAAAAGGCCGCGATGCCTCCATCGCATTTGCGGCCTAAATGTTGAAGTGCAGGTCCGAATATTTACTTAGCCAGACGCCGGCGGTACAGCAACACCGCGAAAAAACCAGCAGCGAGCAGCGAGATTCCCAAGGTGCCCGGTTCCGGTGTGGCAGTCGTGCTCGGAACAAACTCGATCCCGTGCAGACTGGTTCCACTCACGAGCGGCGTCACCACACCCGTAGTCTGATCCACGATGCCGAAGCTGCCGCCTGTATTCACAAACAATGAATTCGGCAACAACCCGGTCGCCGACACCGCATAAATCATGTTGGCCGTATCATCAGTCAGGTAAAAAGTTCCCGCCGCCGATGTCGAAAAAATGGCGTCGTCCGGAGTCCCGATTTGCGTGCCATTCGGCCCGGTTATCAGGATCGACTTCACACTCTGGTTCGCCCGTCCCGGATTCGAAACAAGGTTCAGCGCTCGATCGTTTGAACCGCTCAGCAGCAGCTCACCCGCAGGCGTGGACTTGAGCGAGTCGGGGTCCGTCGCGGGAATTCCAACTCCTGTTAAGATCGCAGTTTGCGTAATCGGCGAGGCCGGCGTCGAATTGTTCAGCTTCACCACGATCGGATCGCTGGTACTGGCCGGGTTTGCTTCACTCAGGTAGACGTTGTTTCCGACGAAAGCTACATCGTCAAATCCGCGCGTGCCGGAAGAGGCCGTATACGGCGCCCCATAGGTGAAGGCGCTCACCGCCTTCGTCGACGGATTGATGATACTAAGTCGCGAATTCGCATCTTGATTCTGCAAAGCCCAAACCATGCCCGTATTCGGATTCACTTTCAATCCGTCCACCTCTCCGCCGATCGACCACGTGTTCTGTACCATACCTGAGGTAGTGTATTGCACGATGGTGCTGTTCCCGCTGTAATCCGTCGAGCTTACCCCATTGCCGTACTCGATCCATAGCGATCCATTGCCGTACGAAACCGAGTCAGGCGCTGTGGCCGAAACCGCGCTTCCACTGGCAAATACTTTCGTCGTAAATGACGCCGCCACTGCCGGAACACTGCTCACCGAAATTAGCGTCACGGCAACAGCACACGCGCTGAGCCGCACCTTCGTGCGGTCTGCTTTCAAAAGCTTCATGAATTCCTCCTCGAAGATGGCCCATTCCCGTGCTCTAACACTTTCCTGGGTTCACCAAAAGGATTACCTCTCGGAGATTACAAGGTAATGAAGTTGCCCGCTGCTGCGCGGATTAAAAGAATCTCTTTCCCGCGGCTCTGCGCACGGAATTGTTCACCGAGGAGGTCTGCCTGGCTGTGGATTACGCTGCTGGACTAGAATTTGAACCGCAGAGTGAATTGCAGGCGACGGGCCGGTGTGGTTCGCTACACCTTCACCGTAATGGACTTGCACCATCTACTCCTTGCCGGTCTCCCGGCGCACTGCTTTAAATTCCGTTTCGTGTCTTCTCCTCCAATGGAGGCGCTGCGCAGCTACTGAGAGAGTGCATCGCTCGACTCCGGCAGTTCACGTCTGATGAACATTGTTCTGTCGAGATCCTATACCGTCGCTCACGAGCGGCCGTTTGTGTGTTGCGGAAACCTTCTTCGTTTGCGCAATGGAGAAGAATCACTTTATTCCTGTCGCAAGGCTTCCAGCGGCTCCACTGCCGAAGCGCGCCAAGCAGGCACGCAACCAGCGATGAGGGCGACCCCAGCAAGCGTTAGAAGTACCCCAACGTAAATCGCCGGGTTCGTTGTCGAAACCAGAAACAGTTGTGATTGCAACAGACGTGCGGCGACTGTCGCGCTGCACTTTAATCGCGGATTTCGAGCCGGAAGGTCAGTTTACTGTACTTAACTCGCGGACGGTGCCGGCTCCACTGCACCTAAATCGCAGATGAACCGTGCACGCCAAAGGCGGTCCACCTAGGCGCGTTGGGCCTTGTCCATTCACCCTTGCATCTAAATCACGGACAAACTTCAGCCTTAAGTTCGTCCTCGGTTTAAGTGCAGCAATCCTCGATTTAACTGCAACGGTTGTGTATTGAAATCGCGGACAACTTGATGTGCACCCCTATTTTGAGACACGGAAAATAGAGACAAACTGCAGCGAACGGGAGGTTCGAATGGCAGCAAACCGTGTGTTTGAGTCTCAGTTTCGGCTCTTGATTGTGGAACGCATCCTGAAAGGCGAAAGTGTTGGCGCACTGAGCCAAGAATTGAATATCAGGCGCAACGTTCTTTACCGATGGTGTGATTCTTATCGTCGGGAGGGGGTGGCCGGGATAAACCGAGGTACCGGCCGGCCCCCGCGCGGTATGGATCGGGTGGCCGCACCAAGGCGAATAACGGACCCAGCAGAAGTTGCTCACTGCAAGGTCGCAGAATTGGAGCGGCGGCTAGGCCGGATGACACTGGAGAATGATTTTTTAAGAAGAGCCTTCAGGCGAGTAAAGGAAGCACCCTCGAAGAGCAACGCGGCTGGCGCCGCGCGTTGTACGGAGAAGTGATGCAGCTGGAAGGCAAAGCCGGACTGTCGATTTCCGAGGCATGCGACGCTACACGCATTAGCCGCGCTGGATTCTACCGGCATTTCGACGATCACGCCCCACAACAGTCAGCCACCGAACTGCGCGACCAAATTCAACAGATCTGTTTGAGCAGTCGTTGTTACGGCTACCGGCGGGTGACGGCAGCCCTCCGCGCCCAAGGCCGAATAGTCAATCGCAAGCGTGTACTACGATTGATGCACAGCGACAATCTGCTTTGCCTGCGTAAACGCCGCTTCGTCTGCACAACTGATTCGCGACATACCTATGCTGTTTATCCAAATCTTACGCGGGATTGGAAGCCTACGGCACTCAACCAGCTCTGGGTATCCGACATCACGTATATACGCCTGCGTGAATCCTTTCTCTATCTGGCTGTCATTTTGGACGCTTACTCACGGCGTGTCATTGGCTGGGCATTGGAAGAAACTCTACACACCGATCTCACTGTCAAAGCACTCCAACGTGCTTTAGCGGAGCGCTCTGTCTCCTCGTCTGGCGTGCATCACTCTGATCGCGGTGTTCAATACTGTGCAAAAGAATACGTCGATCTTTTGAAGGCACACGGCTTTCAGATCAGTATGAGCCGAACTGGAAATCCGTACGACAATGCAGTCGCGGAAAGCTTCATGCGCACGCTGAAGTGCGAGGAGGTCTATCTGAACAGCTATCGAGATCGCGATGATGCGCTGCTTCGAATCAAAGACTTCTTGGAACGTATCTACAACCGTGAACGCTTGCACTCAACCCTCGGCTATCTAGCGCCGGCAGCTTACGAAGCCCAGGTTTGCAAACACGATCGTGAGGCTTCGGCGTGAGTTTTGTAAGGCATAGGGAGATCTTTCGATCCGATCTGTCGAGGCGGGAGTTGGACATCGAGTGCAACTCCCGCACTGACCATCGTTTCGATGAGTCTTCAACCGGGTATTCCTTGATGGGTTGCGCTCCCGCAGAGCCCCTCTCCGCTTCCCCGGTCGTTCCCAGCTTCTCTCTAAACAACGCTACTGTCCATCAAACAGCAGCCAATGGTAACCTGTCCCTGATTTCGCTGTCTCAACGGAAGGGCGCACTCCAGTTCGTCCTCGGTTTAAGTGCAGCAATCCTCGATTTAACTGCAACGGTTGTGTATTGAAATCGCGGACAACTGTTGAAATTTATAGGCGGCCAATCCGCGATTAAAGTGCAGCGCGACATCAGCCGTGACGGACTTCCTGTGAGGAGTTTGCGCCATAGAGCGCCGGTATAGGGGCGAAGGATGTCACGCGTGGTCAAACAGGATTGAGGAGAACGCGATTGGAAACGGAGTACAAATGGTTTGTTGGCATTGACTGGGGTGATCAGTCGCATCAGGTCTGTGTGCTGGACCGAAACCGCCGCAAGATCGGAGAACGTTCGATCAAACACGATGGCGAAGGAATCGGCGAGTTGATGAGTTGGGTGAGAGCCGGCCCTTGAGGTGCCACACGGGCCGATAGTGGAAGCCTTACTCGCCTGCGGGATCGCCGTATTTGCGATAAACCCGAAACAGGTGGAC
>JAABUQ010010123.1_pt1 | contig 12452 bp, 18 predicted proteins | sample 5560001 | NCBI WGS metagenome assembly JAABUQ01 (sample SAMN10711888, study PRJNA513371) | rock metagenome | isolation source: Antarctica rocks | place: Antarctica: Victoria Land, Finger Mt nord | collected 2015-12-18
GTTGTGCAACTGTCCCGCAGTTACTGGTCTGGCCGGGCTTACATAGATTTTCCGTTCGCTTGCTCCCCAGACCCCGGCAATGAGCCGCTTCGCCCGCCCCGGCAGAGGCGAGGCGAGCATTGCCAACCAACGGTTAACAACGTGTGAACGGCCACGCCGTCGGTAGGCGCTCACCCCACGATCAGTCCCACCAAGTTTCGATAACTTCTGCCGGCTCCCATGCCTGCCGATCTTCTCGGGTGAGCCCTGCCGGCTTCATCTGCCGCAGCTCGGCCAGCGTCGACGCCACCAAGCTGCCCGGTAGGAGCACGCCGCCTTGGAAGTCTGCAGTGTGCGCTCGCGCCATGACCGCGTCGCCCACGGTAGAAGCGGGACCGACGAACCAGGTCAGCCACGCACCCTGTGCTCGCGCCTCGTCCTGGCGGGCCTGGGCCTCTCCGGCCGTCAGAGGCACCGTATCAGCAGACAGGGGCCAATCAACCCACATCGGCAACGTCCAGTCGCCGTGTCGGGTCCTGCGCTTTAATCAGGGCGATATGGTAGTTGCCAAACCCATCCCAAGATGTGGTAGCATGGGCTTCCTTTGAAAGGGAGATCACGGTGACGCCAGTTCGTCCAAGTCAGAGCCAAGTTCAAACAGACAAACAGTCTACGGATCTGCTAATGCTTGAGGTCACCAAGAAAGGTGTGGCAGCAACTCTGGCAGCAAGTTTGATGACGATCAGTGGACGTCCTCATTCGCCAGACGAAGCTGCTAAACTTTGTGATCGTATTTATAGAGAACTATTTAATGAACCTAATGTAACTATAAGCGAACCTGAAAGACTGAAGTCTATTACAACTCACAAATAACATATATCAATAACGCACTTTTTTAGGTGTGTTCTACGCGGTGACTGCATCATCTTTTGGCTTTTGCCGCGCGATCCCCTTCAGTTTCTCATCGAACGCCGCTTCGTCCTCATCGCAGCCGAGGGCGCGGGCGGTTTCGAGGAAGCGGGCCGATTGCTCTAATTCAGGCTGCTTAGGCATCGTATTCTCCTGTGGGCGGCAGTCTCAGATCAAGCTTTGGTGCTCTGACGAATGGTTTGCAAATCACCAAGGTAGGCGACCCCACCAATCCGCTTTTCTTAATCAGATCAACATCAAAGGTGTTCATCGCATCCACGTTTGCAGCGGCTGCGGTTGCAACGTGGATGGCATCCTTTGGCGCTATTCCATGATCCCACACGACCTCACGCGCAGCCTCGGCCAAGCGACGCGTAAGATTTTGAACAGCGATGTACTCTCGTTTGAAGAATTGCTCGACGGCCACCCGCTTTTCTTGGCCGATCTTCAACCGCCCGCGCACAGCAAGGACTTCTGCGATTGTAAGGGCGCTTGTCACAATCAGGATGTTGCCGGCGTTAGCCTCCTCCAACACCCCGCGGCAGGCATCTTGTTTGTCTACTTCGGCCTGTAGCCATCCAAGGAAGCAGTCAGAATCCCAGTAGCGGCGCTCTCGGCTCATGCGTTGGCCTGCAAGATGCCACGTACCTGCTCATGGTTCGGCAGGTCTTCCTCCGCAGGAAAAGCCACAATCTCCTGTACGGAAACACGATTGACGAAGCCATTGCGCCGATAGCTGATGTCGCCATACACCTCGACACGACGCCCAAACAGACTGAGTGCCTGCTGCATGAGGCGTTCTGGGACGTTGCACGGAACCGACCGACTAAAGATTGGTTCATAAATCACAATGCGGAATGCACCCGCCTCAGAAATAGTCTTGAGTCGACCCTCGACAGAGCCGTAATCAGTATAAGCCTCGCCAAGCAATTCAGATATATTCCGGGCAAGACGAGGGGTGATGGGCATTGGCGCCTTCTCTCCCCAAATCCTTATTACGGTATCATCTTCGTCATGCGTGCTGATGCTAGAAGCTAGCCTGTTGACGCTCGCAAGCGCCTTCTCACTGAACTGCATCGGCTCGGCCGGCGCATGCTCTAAGACTTCCAGCCCAGACATGATCTTTTGCCTGACGTTGACAACAAGCGCGGTGGGAACGCCTGGGGCAGGAGAGATGCCTACAAGGTTGCTGCCCTGCTTAACCTGAACCCGCCAGTCCACACGCTCTCCTTCCGGCGTCACCGCTTTGGTGACTTCGGCCAAGAGACCAAAGAACGCAGTTAAGGCACGCTGGAAACGCTCGGGCGTGACCAAGCTGCCAGTGATTTCAAACGTGAGGTCTGCCTCTATGTCAGCCCGTGTCGCCAAGCCATCAGCCCTCCTACGGGAGGACCCTATCCTAGGCTTGACTCCCCTGGCTAGGCTGTTGCAGCCACCCGCGATGATGAGTCTCGGTAGGTCAGCTTCTTGCCCACGATGCCCCGCAGAGCGCCATCCGTCCGTGCCGCATCGTCCACACCAAGCCGCACGCGATTGCTGTAACGGAAATCGAACTCAGCCACGTAGCGGTGCAGGTGTTTCTCGCAGCAATGCTGATAGACGCCCTTCATGCCGCGCTTGAACACGCTGTAGAAGCCCTCGACGGTGTTGGTGTGGGTCAGGCCGCGCACATACTCGCCCGCGCCGTGGCGGGTGTAGTCATGGCCGGCAAAGTGCTTGCCGAGGCTGCCATACTGGCCCGCCTCATCGGTCATCACGAAGGACTTCGGGTGAACGTTTGCCTTGATGATCGGCAGCAGATCAGCCGCGCCGGTACCCTCGACGTGGAAGGATCGAGCAGAGCCGCCGCGCTCAACCAGCGTCAGGACCGCGTGCTTGTGGGCATAGCCGCGCTGCTTCGGCATGTCCTTCTTCTGACCGATGAAAGTCTCGTCAATTTTCACGATGGCGCCCTCGCCACCCATCGGCGGCAGCGTGCCGGACGCCATCGCCTCGCGTAGGCGATGCGACATGAACCAGCCCGTCTTGACCGTCACGCCAAGCGTGCGGGCGAGCTGGTTGCTGCTGATGCCCTTCTTGGAGGAGCACATCAGGTAGGCCGCCTGAAGCCACACGTGCAGCTTCACGTGGCTGGACTCGAACACGGTGCCGACCGTCACGCGGCTCTGCTTGCGGCAGGCGTAGCACTTGTAGAGGCCCGGCCTGGTCGCGGTGCCGCCCATGCGCTTCATGCGGTCGGTGCAGCCGCAATGCGGGCAAACGGCCCCATTCGGCCACACGATGCTCTCAAGCTTCGTGTAGGCAGCGTCTTCGTTCTGGAAGAAAGCCTGATTTAGAACGCTGGCCATGGGGTCGCTCCGTCTATGAAGCTATGCCTACCCCTAGCGGCTGGGTTTGGCAACTACCATATCGCCTTAATCAGCCCATGCCTGCCTCCGTTTATCTGATAAAAATCAACGGGTTCCACGCACCGGCGGCCCGCCATTCCCCCTCACAACTGCAAGATAATCAAGGTTATCCTGCACACGCAAAGCGTCTCCAGACAGGCCTTCCGAACCGTTATGGCAAGGATGCGTAATTCGCAGCGTCCGGCGCATTAACCCTTCCCATGAGTGAGGGGGACGGGGTATTGTTCCTGTAGCGACTCGCTGCAGCGGGTTGCTTTCAGACGGTCTGGGGGCGATGGCAAACTTCGCGTGGTTGGTGGACGAGTTGGGGGACATCACGGGCAATCGCCCCGATGCGAACCTGCGCCTCCGCTATCTGCGTGAGGCTGGCATCATCGGCCGCTCCGCCAAGGATCGGCTCGCTCCCCAGGTTGAGGCTGTCCAGGCTACCTCGGCATTGCTGGCGAATCTCACCGTGAGGCCGCAGGTGGATGCTCCGTCCGACGTGAGGAAGCTCTGGCGGCTCAAGTTGGCTATGGTCCAGGCCAGCTATACTGACCACGAGGGCGCGACAGTCCAGTTGCCCGGCGAATCTCGCTCTGGGTTCTTTGGCTTTGGGCAGACCGTAATGCACCTTTTGGAGCGTGCAGTTTGGCCAGATGAGTATAATCGCGCCTTCTTCAGCCGGAATTCGTTGAATATCACGGTCTATCGCAACTGCGAGGCGGCTGAGATTGCCTACGATGATCGGATTGATTGGTACTATCCGACTGGTGGGCTCTCGCCCCACATCAACGGACAGATTGAGACAAAGACAACGGCTAGCGCTGCCACACTTGCAAGATTAGCGTTTCTTGTGCGGCATAGCAGAGACGAAGCCACACGTCTTAATACTGCGATCTCGACAGACGATGCTTGGATAGGTCTGGGATTCACTCCGCCACTTCCGGGGCCGCCTTACCACCCCGTGACAGATTGGTCCAAAGCCGATCAGTTTGCTTATGATTTCCACAAAGCAAAAGCCGCTGGGCTACCACCCCCAGCGGCCTCCACCTTAAACGCTGACCAAGATGGTCAACCGGAACTGTCACTCTCGGGCTTCCAACCCGAGAACGAACAGGCTGTCGAACTCAAACACGAACAGTCTACCCGCCGCCGTCGCTCCGTGCAACGGCGTGGTGACGCTCCGGTCGACCGCACCTCTCACACAAGGACGCGGACCGATGAGCACCGACCTGATGAACAGCACTGCGATGATGGCGCTGACCCAATCGCTGCCTGAGTTGAAAGAGATCGCGGACGCCTGCGGCAAGCGGGCTCCGAAGTACCGAACCGTCTATGGCAAACTGCTGGACGGTGAGATCCCGGGGGAGAAGATCGGGAACCAGTGGTTCGTCCGGCGGGCGGATCTGGGGATGATTGCTGAGCGGCTGGGACTGGTGGCAAACGCGCTGGCCCGGTCCACCAAGTCGCGCAAGCCAGCTTCCGAAACCGCCGCGGCGTAACCCGCCCCTATCAACAGCGCGGGTCAAACGCGCTAGCTGATGGGAGCGGGATTTTACGCTTTAGGATGCCGGGCAGGCGTCCGCTGCATACTACTTTGCAGGCTATCGGCCAAGCCGTTTCCGCGCGTCCTCGAAGGGGGCGCTCGTGTCTTATTGCAGTTTTCACAAGCTCAACTTGCCCACTGGGTGCGTCGCTAAGCTGATCCTGCGACCGCCGGCCCATTACTACAGTTGCCTGGTCCTGCTCACCCCGCCGGGGATGATCCCGAGCGACGATCTCCTGCTCCCCGCGAGCGACATCAGGCTCCTCACGCTCGGGAATGAGCTGGCGTGGTCGGACGGCATGTACCGTCGCACCACCAGAGCGTGGATCTCGACCAAGCGGCCGGTCTGCTTCCTGTTCTCCACGCTGGGCGATGCCTTGGCAGCGCATAAGGTGCTGTCGCGCGAGGTCGTGCAGTGAAGGCCGCGAGCAAGGCGAAGCACGCCGCCTTTGGTCGTGACGGCAGCGTGGTCGTCATGAAGCACAATCTCCCTCGCCTCAGTGTCGTCATAGACCTGCCCCGCCGCCTCGACATGGAGGCTGCGATCGAGCTGCAGCACGGCCATATCCAGGCCGCCGAAATGCTGGCCCGCCGGGCGGCTGAGATGCGGGAGGCCCGGCAGTGAGGGCCCTCCCCACGGACTGCACCGCTTTGTACGGCCTCTGGAACAAGGCCCTGACGCCGAACGCCCCAGCCTGGGATGGCGAGGGCGGAATGGCTGCGGCCCGATCCACGTTCAGCGTGTTCCACAACGTCGACCTGCCGGAAACGGCACGGGCAGTGGACCTGACGTGGGCCCTCCCGGTCGGTTCCCAGCCGCTGCCGATCCCGGACGTGATCTTGGCGGCGGTGGTCGCCGTGCTGGATGGCGGCGGGTCCATCGCCATGACCGCGACGTGCCAGGAGGCGATCTTGGCCGCAATCGACGGCTTCCTGCCTTTTCTGGGGGGAGGAAGGGCGTGATGACCCTGACCACCGCCGACCTGAACAGGCTCGCCGGGGTCCTCGGCCTGCTTGGCTCCAGCCATCAGGGCGAGCGCGACGCCGCGGCACTTGCGGCCGATCGCCTCGTGCGCGGCAAGGGCCTGGAATGGGCTGACATCTTGGCGCCTCAGCCTCTGCAGCAGCACCCGCAGCAGAACGCCACTCAGCCCTCGCACTACCCATCGTTCGGCTGGCGGACAGAACTGCAAGCGTGCCTCTCCCGACCCGATCTGCTCTCCACCTGGGAGGCGGACTTCTGCCGCACCCTGCGTGATCGCCGGCTATCACCCACGCCGCGCCAGCTCACGAAGCTGGCCGAGGCTTTCGCGAAGGTGCGGGCCGCGTCGCCCCGCTCGGATCGCTGATGGAGCACGATTTGGCACCCGCCCTCGACGTCCTCGCGTCGCCCGCAGAGTCCAGAATGGACACCGTGTCCGTTTTGCCGGCTCGGCAGATCGTGTCCTTCGACTACGCGGCCCTACCGCAGGAGGTCGCGATTGCTGCCCAGGCCGCCGCCGCTCGTATCCGCGGCAGGATCAAGGCCACCTACATCGAAACCGGTCGCGATCTGCTGTCGGTCAAAGCGCGCTTGGGCCATGGCCATTTTCTAGGGTGGGTCCACGCAGAGTTCGAGATGAGCGATCGGACAGCGCGGCGCTACATGGCGGCGGCAGAGCTGTCCGATCTGAAAACGGACACCGTGTCCGTTCTGTCTCCGGCCACCGTCTACGCGCTCGCCTCGCCCTCCCTGCCCATCCCCGCCCGGGACGCGCTTCTGGCCAAGGCAGCGGCGGGCGAGCAGGTCACGGCGGCCGAGGTCAGGGAAGTGGCCAGCGATGTCCGCCGCAGCGCAAAGGCGGCTCTGGTCGGTAAACGGACACGCGGGAAAAAGACACCTGCCGAGCGGAAGGTGGCGCAGACCGACGCCGAACAGCGACGCCTCGAGGAGATGGCGGCGACTGAACGTCGCAACACAGCGGCCATGGAACAGGCGGTCAATCTTCTGGTGACGGGCCTTGGGACCGACGCCCCCCGCCTCCTCGACTTGCTCCAGAAGGTCAACGCGCTCTGGCGGGTCAAGGAAGGGGTCCAGACTCGGCTCTCCCGGGACGCGCACAACGCCGCGAACGATCAGGCCGCATGAGCGCCTGGGCTGAACGCGACCAGCAGGACGATGAGCTGCGCGCCAAGCTGCGCAGCGACATCGCGCGCTTGGCCGAATACTTCCGCGGCAGCCCCAACGACGGGCTGAGCAGCCGTGACGAGCTGCGCTGGGGAGCAAAGGGTAGCTTCCGCGTCTACGTGGGCGGCACGAAAAAGGGCGGCTGGTCGGACTTTGAGGACGGAGAGAAAGGCGACCCGCTCAGGCTCATCATGCACGAGCGCCGCTGCTCCTTCCCGGAAGCCAAGGATTGGGCCCTTGCATGGGTGGGCAACCCGGAGAGGACCGCCGCACACAGGCGCGAGGAGCGGCGGGAAAAGCCCGCGAACGGGCCGGTCTCCGACACGTCCTCGTACGCGCAGCAGATCGTCGCCGCGAGCCTGCCGACCGCCGGCACCTTGGCCGAGGTCTACCTACGTCAGCATCGCGGCATTGTTGGCCCGCTGCCCACGGAGATCCGGTTCCATGCCGGCGTTTGGACAAGGGAAACGCGGTCGACCTTCCCGGCTCTCGTGATCCCCGCCTTCGACGGTGACGTGGTTCGCCGGATTCAGGTGATCTACCTCGACCCTCGCACCGGGACGAAGGCCGCTCTGGGCGTGGTCAAGCGCACCTTCGGCAAGGATGCGTCGCACGTCCCGGCGAATCTGGCGGCACGAGAGGCTGACGGCACCATCCTCGCCTTTGAGGGCCCGGAGGATGGCATCGGCGCGTGGAGCGTGACGGGCCTGCGCACCGTGGTCGCGTTCGGCGGCGGTAATCTGGACAAGGTGGAGTTTCCCGCAGGCGCCAAGGTCATCGTCTGTGGCGACGCGGACGAGGTGGGGAGGAAAGCCGCGAAGAGGACGGCCGTGGCGCTCCTGGCGGCCGGCTGCTCGGTCAAAGTGGCGTTCCCGGCCGGCGCAAAAGACTTCAACGAGGTTCTGCGCCGCGACGGAGCCGAGGCACTACAGGCCGCCCTGGTGGCCGCCACACCCTTCCGCCTCCATGCGCTGCCGCCCTACTACGTGGCGCCCTCGGAGCCGCGTGAGGAGGCCCTGGCGCGGCAGCGGGCGCTGATCTCCACCACGATCAGGGAGGGTGCCCAGCTCACGACGGTTTCGCGGGAGATCAAAGCGCGGCGGAAGGAGGCCGCCGATGCCGAACCAGATTGGGACGAGCTAGGGCGAGGGCAGAAGGCAGCAATCAGCCGCCGGGTGAAACGCCAGGTGCTCAGCGAGCACGGCCTGCAGCGCCTAGACGATGCCGCCCGCCTGCTCATCACCGGCAGCCAGGGCAGCGGAAAGACCCGAACGGCGATCGAGTCCGTCGCGCAGATCGCCGGCGATGTCGTGGTGTGGATGACGCAGCCGACGCTGGAAAAGGCGGAGGAAGTGGCGGCCGACTATGCCGCGGTCAGCGGCCCCAACAGCCTGCCTGCCCTGGTGGTGCGCGGCCGCGGTGCCGCCGACCCGGCCTCCGCCAAGGAGCTTGCGATGTGCCCCCGCAACCAGGTGGTGAACAGGGCGGCGGTCAAAGGCGTCGAGGTCCGCAAGGTGATCTGCACGACATGCCCGCTCCGCCCCAAGCCGGGACAGCCGGGCTGTGGCTACCTGCAGCAGGAACATCGCATTGCCGAGAAGGGCGAGCGCGGCGTTTTTCTGATGTCCAGGGCCTACTGCTTCATCCCGTCGCCCGCACCGCATCCTGACATCCTGATTGCGGACGAGACAGTCATCCCGGAAGCCGTCGACACCCCGATGGTGCTGCGCCCCGAACTGCTGCGGGACGTGGTGCGCTTCCGCGGCAAGGACCTGGCGCAGGTCATGGCCACCAACGTCACGATGAACCGTCTCCAGGAGGCACTGCTGACCCCGGCACCGTTCGCGACGCTGCGTGCGGCTGGCGTCACCACAGAGGCGCTGCGCGAAGCGAGGAAGGTTCTTGATGCCGAGATGGAGGCGCAGCCGGAGGTCACGGTCAGCGGTGAGATGGAGGACGAGGCGATCAACCATGTCCTCGATGCGATTGAGGAGAACGCTCTGGGCTACGCGCTGGCAACGGTCGGTGCGGTGCTGCGCGAGGCAGGGAAGAGCAGGGACACCCTAACCGGCGTCGTCTATGACCCGGCGCGCAAAGTCAGGGTCGGACAGAAGGACGAATACCAGCCCCGGCTGATCCTGCACCGTCTGCGGGCTTTCCGAGAGGTCAACAAGTACACCACCGTCCTGCTGCTCGACGGCACCGGCAGCGGCGCCCTGAATCGGCGGCTGCTGAACGGCCTGCGCAACGAGCACATCCCGGTCGAGCGCAACGCCCATGTCACCGGCACCTCCGGCAAGAGCTATAGCCGCCAGTCGCTGACCGGCTGCGATCGGAACGGCAATCTGATCAAGGGCAAGGAAGACTCCTCACGGAAGCTGCGTGCGGAGATGGCGATGGTCGCGGCCTCCATGCCGGGTCCGGTGATGGTGGGTGCCAGCAAGCAGGCGGCAGACCTGCTACGGCATGAAGGTGTGACGCCCTACGGCGAGGACGTGACCCACTTCGGCCGGGTCCGGGGCCTGAACCTCTGGGAAGATTGTGCGAGTGCTCTGACGGTCGGGCGCGAAAGCATCTCGATCCAAAACCTCGAGGCCATCGCGCGGGCATACCTCGCGTCAGACGAGGAGCCGTTCGTCTCAGCCGACGTCCCAGCCCCGGAGGACTGGCCGTATCAGGGGTGGCCCTACAGGGCGACCCGGGGGCGCCGGATGCGGGATGGAAGCGTGCAGCCTGTCGAGGTGGAGGTGCATCCCGACGTGCGCGTCCAGGAAGTCTTAGAGCAGATCCGGGAGGCCGAGCTGGTCCAAACCGGAGACCGCGTTCGGCCGATTTTTAACAGCCGCCACCTCGTGTTCGCGAACTCTCTCGCTTTGGATATGACGTACGACAAAGTGCTGAATCACACTGATCTCGTGAGTGGTGGCAATCGCTTCGATCGCGCATGGAAAACCAATGGTGTCATGCCCCTCGGGGCAGCCGATCTTTTCGCGGTTCACCGCCAGTTTTTCCCCTCAGAGGGCTCCGCCAAGGAGGCCCTAAAAGGGACCGCGGAAAATGGGGGGGTATCCCAAATAATATTCTATTTGGATTACCCCCCCATTTTTCACTACCGCAGAGAAGGGCAGCGCGGACGGGCTAGTCGGGTACTTGTCGACCTTGCCCGCCACCCTGATCCGGAGAGGGCCCTGGTTCGTCTCCTCGGCCCCATGGCGTGGGTCAGGAGGGATGGGGACGCTGGATCTGACCCATCCAAGTCCGATGCCCAGCCGCAAAAATAGACGTCACCAAGATGCCACCCACACGAACCAACCGAACGAGGACGTGATGACCAAGGCCCGCAAAGCCACTCCCGACGCCAAGGCTACTGCAAGCACCGCCGCGGTAGTACTCTCTACAAAGGGGAAAGCCGCTGCCGAGGCAGAAGCGGTTTCCAACTTCAAGGCAATTGGTGGGTCAGACAGTGTGCGATTTAACACGCTGCTACTGCGGGAAGTCCTTGGAACGGCTTGGTATCCCAACCACGAGAAGGGCAGCGAGCTAGAACAGGAAGATGGGCGAAGCGCTCGCTGTGCAGCCACGGCGGTCGCCATGCGCGCCTTCAAACCAGAAGATGAGATCGAGGCCATGATCGCCGCTCAGGCCGTGGCTATGCATTTCGGGTCCATGGAATGCTTCCGGCGCGCCATGATTCACGAACAGCCGGCCGACATGAGCACCAAGCTGCGCAAGGACGGCGCGAACTTGGCGCGTGGCATGACGGACATGCTGGCCGCCCTTGATCGCAAGCGGGGCAAGGGTCCGCAGGTTATTCGGGTCGAGCGGATGGTCGTGCAGGACGGCGGGCAGGCGGTCGTCGGCAACGTCCAGACCGGCGCTGTGGCACCGCCGCAGGTGGCAAAGCCGGCGGCAATCGAACAGGCAATGCCGGCCGTAACCCTGGACGGCTTAGTTGAGCGTGTTGCGGTGCCGGTAGAGGGGGAGGGGAGAGCATGAACTCGGATCAAGGTGAGAACCTCATGGAACGCCTGTGCGGGGCACACACAAGAGCTGGCGGACTGTGCCGTAAACCGCCGATGCCGAACGGCCGGTGTCGCTTCCACGGAGGATGCAGCACCGGCCCTCGCACCGTTGAGGGGCGCGAGCGCATCCGGGAGGCCCGCACCATTCATGGAGGATACGGGGCCGAGGCGATGGAGCTGCGCGACCTAGTGCGCGAGCTCAAGGCCGGCTCGAAACGGCTGGTCGAGATGGTTTGACCGAGGGGCAGCGATGACAGGAGACGAGGAGCCATGAACGGAACTGGCAAGGCCAGATCGGAACGCTGGCGCGAGCGCAGGCGCTACGGCCTGATCTCCGTCACCGTCAACGTGTCGCCTGAGCATAGGCGGGCGCTGGAGCGCATGGGCTTGATCTCGGCCGGCTTCGATCAGGACCGAGCAGCGATCACCTGGGCTGTGGAGCGGTTCATGGACACGGCACCTGCTGTCCAGGCGGTGGGTGACGCGCTGTATCGGGGAGCGGCTGAGCCGGCTGGAGCGACGGCGTTGCCCGAAATAACCGAGGAAAACGTGGGAAATGCGTAACGGTGTCACGCCGGGCTGGTTGGGCTTCTGGGAAACGCGCACCAAGCCGCAGGGTGACTATCGCCCGCTCCAACACGGCAACACTCGCCACGGGCGATACACCAAAGGCCGGCGGACTTGGCGACAGACCCTGTGCAGTCCTCCGGCACCCTTGCCGCTTGGATGGCGCATCTACCCCAGCGTGCGGCGCTGCGATGTCGGGTAGGGCCAAGCCTGGGGGCTCGGCCGGCAGCGATGGTTCAGGTGGCGGGGATCGGCCGGCGCAACCCATTGAGGAGGGCAACTAAGTGGCCAAGGTCAAGCGGCTTGACCGAGACCAGCGTCGGGCGGGACAGGAAACTGCGTCCGATCTGCTCGAGGAAGCGCTGTGGCATCTGGCGCACTACGCGACCAATCAGATGACGCAGGTTCAGGCCGCCGCGCAGCTCCACGCGATCTACACCGGCCACCCCGTTGCCCGGACCGTCACCATGGAGGTCAGCAGTCTCGATGCCCTGACCGACGACGATCTGCGCGAGGAGCTAGACCGGATTTCTCGCTAAGTAAGGGTTTGATTCGCCTGACCGTCGTGGCAGCGGCCGAGGTGGGCTAGGACACGCTCGTTGAACAGGAGGGATGGGGCGCCAACTGTCGCGGATGCGCTGTATCTTCTGCCTTCAAGACCGTCCGGGAAGCGAGGAGCATGTGTTCCCGCTAGCAATCGGGGGTTCTCTCGTCACAGACCGCGTATGCAAGCCTTGCAACGATTTGCTAGGGCGTGTGGACGGAATCCCTGACATGCGTTTCTGACGGATCCCGAATCGGTCTTTGTTCGAATCACTGCGTGAGCGGTATCACGGAGCCGGACATGCTGACGGGAATGATGGAGCGCGATT
>JAABUQ010010125.1_pt1 | contig 12450 bp, 10 predicted proteins | sample 5560001 | NCBI WGS metagenome assembly JAABUQ01 (sample SAMN10711888, study PRJNA513371) | rock metagenome | isolation source: Antarctica rocks | place: Antarctica: Victoria Land, Finger Mt nord | collected 2015-12-18
ACGTGTCGCGCCGTACATTCCCGCACCGCTGCTACTCAGGCGATTGTACCATAAAATGAGGTGTGCTCTCACAACGGAAGGCCCGCGACGCGATGTCCGCGAAAAGTCGTTGCCAGCCATGCGAGCGGATAGATGGAGGAGTGCCCGCTGGCAAGGTCTGAGTTCTTCAGAGCATGCGTCCCGACTCCGGAGGTGCGAGCCGTCGCAGACATCCGGTAATGAAGGCGCGTTCGGCGCGTGGCGGTCCCAGGGCCAGGGCGGTCTGATAGGCCTCGACGGCGTCGCTGTGCCGGCCAAGTCGGGACAGGAGGTCGGCGCGCGCGATGTGGAAGGGCGGCCAACGGGCGAGCCGCGGGTCGGCGGCCAGAGCGTCGAGGATGGCGAGGCCGGCGGCAGGTCCCCGCGCCATGGCCACCGCTACGGCGCGATTGGCCTCGACCACCGGCGTCGGCTCATGCCGCAGGAGCTCCGTGTAGAGGGCGGCGATCTCTCCCCAGTCGGTCGCCGCCGCGGTCGGAGCGGTCGAGTGGCAGGCCGCGATGGCGGCCTGGATCTGGTACGGCCCCGCCCGTCGCGCGCGCAGCGCCTGTTCGACCAGCGCCGCGCCCTCCGTAATCTTGGCGTCATCCCAGCGACCGCGGTCCTGCTCCTCCAGGAGGACCAGGTCCCCGGCGTCGTCGACCCGACCGGGCCGGCGCGCGTCGACGAGCAGCAGCAGCGCCAGCAGGCCGGTCACCTCGGGTTCTTCCGGCAGCAGACGGGCCAGTTCGCGGGCCAGGCGGATCGCCTCCGCGCAGAGCTCGGGGCGGACCAGTTCCGCGCCCGCCGGCGCCCGATGCCCCTGGGTGAACAGCAGGTAGACCACGCGCAGGACCCCCGAGAGCCGGCCGGCGAGCGCGTCGGCGGCCGGGACTCCGAAAGGGATGCCGGCCTCTCGAATCTTGCGCTTCGCCCGCACCAGTCGCTGGGCCAGCGTCGGCTCGGGCAGCAGGAAAGCCGCGGCGATCTCGGCCGTGGCGAGCCCGCACACGGCGCGCAGGGTCAGCGCGACCCGCACTCCAGGATCCAGGGCCGGGTGGCAGCACAGGAAGATCAGCGCCAACTGGTCGTCGGTGACTGCTCCCGCCCCGGCGAGGTTCCGTCGCCCCTGATACTCGCGCATGGCCGCCCCCTCCTTGTGGGCGCGCTTGGCCTCGCGCCGCTGCCAATCCAGCGCCTTATGCCGCGCCGCGCCGACCAGCCACGCCCCCGGGTTGGCCGGGACCGCACCACAGCGCCACTGGACCACGGCGGCCGCGCACGCCTCCTGCACGGCATCCTCGGCCGCCTCCAGGTCGCCGACGAGACCCGTGACGGCGGCCACGGCGCGCCACCAGTGCGCCCGGACCACCGCCTCCAGATCGTCGCTCAGTCTCGTCTCCCCACTGGCATCACCGGGCGCACCTCGATCGACCCGGATTGGGCCGCAGGGATCGTGGCGGCCCAGCGCAGGGCCGCGTCGAGATCAGCGCACTCCAGCAGGTAGTAGCCGCCGACCTGCTCCTTGAGCTCGGCGAACGGTCCATCGGTGAGCAAGGTCTCGCCCTCGCGGACCCGTAGCGTCGTCGCCGAGCGCACCGGATACAGGGGGCCGGCGTCGACCAGCACGCCGGCCCCGACCATGGCCCCCGTCGCCGCCATGTTGGCGGCCGCTAGCTGACCAAACTCGGGCGTGCCAGGCGTTGGGACACTATCCTCTGCGACGTGCAGCAGACACAGATACTTCATCGTTAGCGATCCTTTTCCATGCGATCATCGTGCTCGTGAGTCCCACGAACATCCTATAGTCGAACGGGTTCCCTTCATATCGACAACGGGCCGGTTGGGAGGTTGGGAGCAAGGTACCTCGCGGCAAGCAGACATGTGGCGGCCCACGCACCGGTCCCGAAGCCGTGGCGTCAGGCCCACGACCCACCGGTGTACGCGGTGTACGCGGTGTACGCGGTCGCGACGCAAGCGGATGAGCTGCCCATGCTCCCGGTGGCCTACGGACTTGCGGTCAAACTGGCGGCAAACTGATCCAGCGTGGTGTCGTTGGAAACGCGCACGCGGGGGAGTTGGTAGGGCGACTGCGCGACCTGCAGGATCGACGGCGTGACTGGGTCGAGCAGCGCGCCGACGTAGCCGTACTGGCCGAGCAGGTCGGTGATGCGCCGCTGCGCGTCCGGCGTCCCCGAGCGGAACGGCTCGCCCGAGGGGTAGGTCATGAACTGCACCGCGCGGTGGATGCGCGTCTCGATGATGCCGCGCGAGTATTGGATCTCGTAGGTGGCGTGGGCAGGGTCGAGCAGCCCCAGGTCCTGGTGGTCGATGGTGTGCGACTCGATGTCCATCCCGGCGGCGGCCATCTCGGTGATCTGTGGCCACGTCATATAGCGGTTGACGCCCAGCGTGATGCCGGGGTAGGCGGCGATAATGGCGAACTCGCCCGCCATGTGGTAGCGGCGCAGCAGGGGAAAGGCGTCGGTATAGTTGTCCAGGTAGCCATCGTCAAAGCTCAGGATAACGGGACGGTCGGGCAGCGCGCGGCCATAGTACAGGTTGTTGAAGAGGTCGACAAGCCGCACGGCGTGGTAGCCGTGGGCGGCCAGGTAGGCCAGCTGCGCCGCGAAGTCCTCGTCGGTCACGGTCAGGCCAACCTGCGACTGGGCCAGCGGCGGCTGGCTGGAAATATGGTGGTACATCAGGATCGGCACGTGGATGGCCACGGGCGCGGGGTGCGGCGGCGGGATAACCGGCGCCTCCGGATCGAGCGGGCCGCCCTCGCCCACGCGCCAACCGTCGGGCGTCTGAACCAGCGTCGCGTCGAGGTTACTCAGGTAGGAGAGCACCTGTGGCTGGCCTCCCGCGCCACCTGCGCCGCTTGCCCCTTTCCAGGCCAGGTCGAGCGTCAGGGGGATGTGCGTCCCCGCCGCGTCGACGCGCGGGACGCCGAGCGAGAGGCCGCGCAACGCGACGGGGGCGAACTTGGCGCGGTAGTAGGCGGCGTAGCCGGCGGGACCGGTCCAGCCCCGGCGCGCGTCCGGCGCGAGCAGCGCCCACATGGCATCGTAGCGTCCCAGCGCAAAGTCCTTGCCGAACGCCTGCAAGACGGCCGTCGCCGAGGGCACGGGCGGCGGCGCGGGAACTGGGGCTGGAACTGGGGCCAGAACCTGGTGCAACGCGGATTGGCCCCTCGACTGCGTCGACGGTCCAACCGACTCTCCCTGTGCGCGGGAGAGGGACTGGGAATGAGGGTTAGGTCTTGCGAACGGGAAAGCCGGCCTCACTTGTGCCGGGGCAGCCGACAGAAGACCGGAGGACTGGTAAGTCTGCCGGGCTTGCGCATGCAGTGACGCGGGCACACTCGATGCCACCGACGCCACGCGATCGTCGGAGATAAACGTCGCCGGCCACGCCATCGTCGCGGCCAGCAGACCGGCGGCCGCGACGAGCGCGCGCCGCCGCCATCGGCGCGGCCTGGCTACCCGCTCCCTGGGTGCGGGGTGGGTCGCGGGCGGATGAGGATAGTGGGAGGCCACCCTGAAGGATGGCGTTACCACCGGTCGGGATGTCGGCCTTGGTATCATATTGATGCCAGTCTAGCACGACGGGGATGAGAAAGGAACGGATGAAAGTAGAACTGCACTCCCACACCCGCCACTCGCGCGACTGCCTGCTCTCCTACGACCGCATCATCGCGGTCTGTCAGAGGCGCGGCATCGGCGCCCTAGCCGTGACCGACCACAACGAGATCGACGGCGCCTTTGCCATGCGGGAGCGCGCCCCTTTCCCGATCATCGTGGGCGAGGAGATCTTCACCTCGCAGGGGGAGATCATCGGGCTGTTCCTCAAAGAGTTCATCCCGCGCGGCCTCACGCCCCAGGAGACGGTGGCGCGCATCCACGAGCAGGGCGGGCTGGTCTATGTGCCCCACCCCTTCGACTCGTACCGTAAGGGCGCGGTCGGCCAGACCGTGCTCGACGCCATCCGGCCCGACATCGACCTGATCGAGGCGCTCAACGCCCGCAACATCCGCCACGAGGACGACGAGAAGGCGCTGCGCTACGCCGAAGAGCACGGCCTGACCATGGCCGCGGGCAGCGACGCGCACTCGGTCGGCGAGTTCGGCAACGCCTATCTGGAGATGGAGCCGTTCGACGGGCCACAGGACTTCCTGGCCAAAGCCAAACAAGGGCGCATTGGCGGCCGCCACTCCACCAGCCTGGTGCATTTCCTCAGCTCTTACGCCAAGGCGCGTAAGCGCATCGGGCGCAAAATGAAGAGGTCTGACCAGTTATGATCCGCGCCGCCGTCTTCGATGTCGACGAGTTGCTCATCTCACTCGAGCCGCAACACAAGGGCGCGGAGCGCCTGATGGTCGCCGAGATGGGTCACGACTACGACGATCTGCCGCACGAGTTGCGCACCACGTCGGGCCGTCGGGTGTGGGACATCGTCGCCGACATGCACGCCCATTTCGGTTGGTCGCGGTCCCTCGGGGAGGTCTACGCGCGCCGCCAGCAGTTGTTCATGGACGGGGTCGCGACGGCGGAGTTGATGCCCATGCCCGGCGCGGATAGAGCGGTGCGCTTGCTGCACGAGGCTGGCTACCCGCTGGCGGTGGCCTCGTCGGGGGCGCGGAGCTATCTGGAGACGGTGCTGGGCCGCCTCGACCTGCTGCGCTATTTCAGCGCCCTCGTCTCGGGCGAGGACGTGGCGCACGGCAAGCCGGACCCCGAGCCCTACCTGCTGGCGGCGGAGCGATTGGGCGTCGCGCCCGGCGAGTGCATCGTGTTCGAGGACGCCGAGGTGGGTGTGCGGTCGGCCAAAGCGGCGGGCGCGGTCTGTATCGGCGTCCCCAACCCCGCGGCCCTGCGCCCGCAAGACCTCTCGCTCGCCGATGTGATCCTGCCCAGCCTGGAAGGGTTCTCACTCCAACTGGTTGACCAGCTAAATCGTCGGGCGTGACGTCGCTATGCGATAGCGCCCTCTTGCATAGCGGACAGGTTGGTGACTGCCGTCTCCGCCGCCTGCCGAACGCGTGGATCAGGATCGCCCGTTAAGGGACGGAGCGCGCTCAGCGCGTCCGCCGCGCCAAGCCAGTCGAGTTCGTCGACCGCGTTCTCACGCACGATAGAGCTATCATCATGCAAGGCATCGACCAGCAACGACACTCCTTCGCCGGGATAGAGGCGGCTTATGTAGCGCAAGACGCTGCCGCGCACATAAGGTGACGGATGAGCTTGCAGACGGAGCACAGCGTCGCGCGCATCCTTGATGTTCTGTCGCCAAAGCTCATCGACCGCTTCGGCGATGATGAGAGGTCTCTGGTCGTAGAGATACTGCGATAACAGGTGGCGCAGAGTCTGTTGCTCCATGGGTGAGTGCTCAGGTTGGAGTTGCGCCAGCGCCATAAGTGCAGATCGAAGCCGGTCCGTATCGAGGTTGGAATCTTCAAGCACACCAAGAAGATAGGCCGCACCGTCCGTCCCTTGCTGGGCAATCAACAAAGCGACCTCTTGATAGTAGGCAGTGGCATACTCCGGGCCATCAAGAGGCAATTCGGTAAAGCAGTCTATCAACTCTTTGAGGCTCAAATTGTCTAGCTCTGGATAGAAGCTCATCGTCGTTGCTCCTTGCTGATCCGTCGTCGCCGTTAAAACACCATCTCTATCGTGCTGGCCCGCACCGGTTTCGAGGATCAGCCCTTGCACGCCGCTCGAACATCGGCCAGCGTCCATCCGATAAAATAGGTGGGGAAATTTCTCCTTAGCGTGCCAGGCAAATTATCACTTGTAATAGCACCTGCGTCTCTCTTACGATGAAGCTCAGCAAGCCTCTGAAGCTTGCTTGTCACATATGGAATATAAATTGTCGGATGCTTTCCCGAAACGCCTCTGGCTGTTCGGCCCAGGGTATGTGACCGCAGTCCGCGAGTGGGACGAACTGGGCCTTCGGGAGTAACGCGGCAAGTTGCCGAGCATAACGAATGGGGCGAGGGTCCGCTTCTCCGTGAAGAATCCAGGTAGGAATGGGCACGTTGTGGAGGCGTTCACGCATCTCGGGGGTTTCCATGAGCCGAGCTACATCGTGTCCTAAGACGCGATTCGCGTCTTCATTGGGGAGCCACGGGCTATCCACCAGACCAGTTAAGAGGACCGACGCGCGGTGTTTGTTCGCCACGTCGCTTGTCCATAGGCGCTCAGCGTACTCGTGAAACAGCGCGCATCTCTCCGTGCCTCGGGCTTGCTGGTACTGCTGTTTCCTCTGTTGGAGATCCGCATGCTCGTCATCGGTAAAACGGCGGCGCCTCTCCTGGTGATACGCTTCGTGCCAGGTCGGGTCGATGCCTGTTCCCGCGATATACCCAATCCCGCGCGTCTGATGAGGAAAGGACAGGCCGTAGGCTAGCGCGAGCGATGCGCCGAAGGAATGGCCGACGACAAGCCAGCGGTCGACATTCCAGCCACGCCGCAGCGCTTCGATATCGTCCAGCGCCATGTCCATGGTCCAGGGTGGTCCTGCCGATGAGTGTCCACACCCTCGTTGATCGTAGCGATAGACCGTGGCCAAATCATCGATCATCTGGGCAACTGGGCCTAGATAATCCCATAGGCCAGGACCTCCATGACAAAGGAGGACAGCAGGTCCGTTACCTTGCCGTACCGTCCACAGATGTCCGCCAGCTACTGGTATCTGCCGTTCTTCCATCATCTATCTCAACCTTTACTCGGCTCAGACCCTTTGTACTCCGCGACAACTTCTATTGGCCCGACGATGTTTGCGTTGAAGCTGTCCAGATCCTCGGCGGGTATCCAGTACTCGCGGTGCGTGCGGTTGCCGACGGTTTGCACAGGGTAGCGGCTCAGGTAGGCGGCGCGCACGCGGAAGCGCGTGACGTAGCCGGCGTAGCCCGAGAACTCATCCCTGGCGTTCCAGTCGCGGGCGATCTGGATGGCGTAGGCTTCGTCGAGCACCGGGTAGAAGATCGGCTGCCAGGACAGGCGCGGCGGGAAAGCGCGGTCGCCGCTCTCGCGGATCAGGTCGAGTTCCTTCTGCCCCACCGGGCGGTAGAGCACAACCGTCGCATCGGCCCCGCTATCCTCCTGTGCTTCTGTTGTATCGCTTTCCCGACCGACCATAGAGCCTCCTCCTACGCACGCCTATCCCAGCTTACTCGCGAGACGCCCCCTGGGAGCGCCGGCTTCCAGCCGGCAGACCTCCATGGCCGCCCGGTCGGCGGACGGGTGGGCGGGCGCCGCCACACGGGCCGGCTAGAAGCCAGCGCTCCCAGGACGGACGGCCGCTGCTCACGCATCCGTCCGGCTATGTCCCTATCCCGGCTATTCGTTGGCGCGCCAGCAGTTGGTTGGTCATAGCGCATCCTGCTCGCGCTCGTGCCAGTCGGGCAGCGGTTCGAGGGAGGAGCGCCACGCGGCGGGAATGGCCTCGGCGCCGCCGTAGCAGGCCACGATGCCGCCGACCATGGCGCAGGTCGTATCCACGTCGCCCAGACCGCTGGCGGTCAGCCACAAGGCGTCCTCGTAGCTGTCGAGGTGTTGCGCGGCGCACCACAGCACAAAGGGCACGGTATCCTGCGCTGAGACGTCCGTGCCGTTGCCCAACACGTCCACGGCGGCCCAGATCGAGCCAGCCAGTTCCAGCTCGCGGGCGCGGCGGATGCGCGAGCGCACCTCGCTCCGCGGGACCAACGGCAACACAAGGTCGAGAAACTGCTCTTTGGTCGGTGGCTGTTCCGCTCCGCGCAGACGTGTGGCCCAGGCCGCGGCGACGGCCACGGCGATAGCGCCGGCGATGGCCTCGGGATGGGCGTGGGTGACCTCGGCGGAGCGGCGCGCCTGCTCGACCACGCGATCCGGGTCGTCGGCGAAATAGGCCCCCAACGGGGCCACGCGCATGGCCGCGCCGTTGCCGTACGACCCCTGTCCGCTGAACTGCGCCGGCGCCACGGTGTCCCACGACGTGCCCTCTCTGATGGCGCGCAGCACCCCGTGCATGTTGGGACCGTAGCCGCGTCCAAGGTCGTAGCGCGCGGCAAAGCTGCGCGCCAGGCGATCCTGGTCAATCTGCCCGCTCGGACCGTACTGCCGCAGGTTGGAGTAGACGGAGAGCGCCATCAGCGTGTCGTCAGTGTAGGACCACGGCGGCGCAAGCAGGCTGCGCGTGGCGATAGCCTCGTCAACAAAGTCGCGGCGTATGGTGAAGAAGCACCCGCCGAAGGCATCGCCCACGGCGAGTCCCTTCAGCGCCGTTTGCGCCCACTCCAGCCGCTCGTCCACCTGTTCCAACTCCATTACTCTTCCTTCCTCACTATCACTACACTGTAGTGCTGCCCGTGTTCGCTGTCGGCGCAAAGCCTCCTGAATGAGCGCCGCGTGTCGCGCGGGCTCGGCCTCAATCTCTTGGTACAAGGCGGTGGCTTCGGCACGTTCAGCCGCAAGCGCGGCCTCGACATCGACGACAGGCCGACCGTCGCGCTCCGCGATCGCCCGCACACCACGCTTAGGTGCGGCGGCTGTACGTGGCGATGAGTGTATCCATCTCGCTTTGCTCGGCCTCGGTCAATTTGCACCTTTTTTACAAGTGGAACGCGGAAAGTTTACAACTCGACAACAGGATTGTAACACCGAGCGTCTACGATGAAGGGGGTAGATGGTGGATGTGCGATCCAACGCCGTGTGATCGGCATCACGCTGGACGGATCATGGTTGAGAGGAGGTGTCGAGTACACTCTCGATGCGTGGTATGGATATCGTCGTGGTGAGCGTCGAGCGCATCGCGGACGTATCCGCCGTCGGATCAGGGAGGAAAGAGAAGACTACCCGGTCACACGTCTCGTGACAGGGTCAACCCGACATACCAGGAGGCATCGTCACTATAATGAATGTTACAGGCACTCGCACTCGTCGCGCGCTGATTGGCGCGCTGCTCATCGGCAGTCTCATTGCCCTGGACGCGGCCAGCATTGCCGCCGCGCCAGCCCGCGTTACGCTCGCCGCCACGACATCTTTGGCCGCGACCACTGCGCCTTTGTCCGTGGCTAGCCGCGTGGCCGCCACCATTGCGGTGACGGCAACTCCCGTCGCGCCGGCCCCCAAGGCCGTCATCACCGTCGTCCCGGCCGCGGTGGGCCGTGGAGGATCGGTCGCCGTCTCCGGCGCCAACTTCGCGCCCGGCGAGACCGTCCTGCTCTCCTTCTACGCCGCGCCCAGGGTCGTGACTCCCGCGACGGCCGGCGCCACCGGTCTCCTCCCGGCGACAACTGTCCTCGTTCCCTACAGCATCGGCGTTGGGCCGCATCACCTGATCGCGCGCGGCACGGTCAGCCACCGCTCGGCCGTGACCGTGATCGACATCCAGGCCCTGACCCCGCACATCACCGTGGGCGCCGCGACGATCCGGGCCGGGCAGGTGGAGTCCGTCTCGGGCAGCGGCTTCGGCCCGCAAGAGGGCGTCATCCTGACCCTCAACGGCGCCGGGCTAGCCACCACGCCGCCGACGGTCGTGGCCGCCGCCGGGGCCTTCAACGCGACGTTCGTCGTGCCCAACGGTGTGCGCGCCGGCGCCAACGTGCTCAGGGCGATCGGGACGTCCAGCCACGCGAGCAGCACCGTGACGCTGACGGGCGCGCCCGTCGTCGCGGCGCCCAGGGCCGCCATCACCGCCGTCCCGGCCACGGTCAACCGCGGTGGGCTGGTCACCGTCTCCGGGGCTAACTTCGCGCCCGGCGAGACGGTGCTGCTGTACTTTTCCGCCGACCCGAAGGTCGTGACCCCGGCCACGGCCGACGCCAATGGCCTCTTGCCGCCCACCGGTGTCACCATCCCCTACGCCATCGGGGCGGGCGTGCACCACCTCGTCGCCGTCGGCGTCACCAGCAAGCGCTCCGCCGTGACGACGCTGATGGTGGAGAACATCGCCCCCCGGATCGTGCTGAGTGTGGCGTCGGTCAAGCCCGGCGCGGTCGAGATGGTCTCCGGCAGCGGATTCGGCGCGCATGAGCGCGTGACGCTGGCCCTCAACGGGGCCGCGTTGGAGACGACTCCGCTCGTCATCGTCACCGTCAACGGAGCCTTTAGCGCCTCCTTCGTCGTGCCCACCCGCCTGCTCAATGGCGGCAACACGATCAGCGCCGTGGGCAACGGCAGCCGCGTGACCGCCGTGGCCCCGCTGGTCGGAATCCTGCCCACCGCCGCGCGCTTCTACTTCGCCGGCGGCCAGAACACGGCCACGGCGCACTCGTTCGTCGCCATCCTCAACCGCAACAATGAGCCCGCCTCCATCGCCCTGACCTTCTACTTCGACAGCGGCGCCGTCGGCAACGTGCGCGACACCGTGCCCGCCCACAGCAAGCGCGTGATCTCGGTCGCCGGCTACCACTTCCCGCCCGGTACCTTCGGCCTCTACCTGCGGGCCAACCGATCGATTTCGGCGCAGATCGTCATCAACCGCGACGGCCAGGACGGCGACAGCCTGATCGGCAACACGGGGCTGGGCACGCGCTGGTACCTGGCCGAGGGCTACACCGGCCTCACCTTCCACGAGACCGTGTCGGTGCTCAACGTCTACCCCACGCCCGCCACGGTGCGGCTGCAGATCCTGCCGCTCGGCGGGGGCCAGAGCAAAACCGACACCGTGACGGTGGCGCCGCACTCCAATCTGGTGACCGACATTAACGCGCTGGCGCCCGGCCAGTCGGTCAGTATCATCGCCACCTCCAGCCTCCCGGTGGTGGTCGAGCGCACGCTGACTTTCTCCAGCAACGGCTACGGCCTGACCACCAGCGCGGGCAGCAACACCCCCGCGACGAGCTGGCTCTTTGCCGAGGGGACCACGGTCAACCGCTTCGAGACCTTCCTGACCATCCTCAACCCCAACGCGCTGCCCGCGCGGGTCACGGCCAGCTTCTTCGGGGCCAACGGCGTCTCGCTGGGCAGCCGCACCCTGATCGTGCCCGGTCTGAGCCGCGCCAACATCAAGGAGAACGACTTCCTCAACGCCAGCGGCATCGCCGCCGTGGTCACCAGCGATCTGCCGGTGGTGGTGGAGCGGCCGGAGTACTTCGGCAGTCCCAACGACGCGGGCATCGCCGGGTCGGACGTGTTCGGCCAGAACGGCGCCTCCGTGCGCGCCAGCTTCCCGGACGGCGACACCAACGGCCACAGCGAGTTCTTGCTGGTGTACAACCCGTCTGGCGTGACGGAGCCGATCGACGTGACGTTCTATGGGTCGGACGGCACGCTGGTCACAAAGCGCATCGAGGTGCAGCCGACGGTGCGCTACACCATCGACGTCGGCGCCTTCGTGCCGGGCTTCGACCCCACGCACGGGGCCTCGTTGCGTTCGGTCAGCGGGCTGGGCTTCGTTGCCGAGCAGACCGTGTTCGCGCCGGACCACAGCACGCTGCGCAGCACGGCTGGCCTGGCGCAGTAGCGATTGCGCGTCATTCCCACGACTGGCTGGGTCCCTCCGGCGCTATCGACGAGCGGTCAGCGGAGGCCGCGAAAGAAGGCGCGGAGGTCGGCGGCCAGCGTCTCCGGCTCCTCCATGGCGGGGAAGTGGCCGCCGCGGCCGTGGGTTGTCCACCGCGCGACGTTGTGCGTGCGCTCGACCAACTCCCTGGGCGGTGACGGCAGCGGCACGAACTCGTTGGGGAATAGCGCGACGCCGACCGGGACCTCCACCCGCCCCGGCGGCGGGGCGTGGCGGCGGCGCTCGTAGTACATGCGGATCGAGGACCCGATCGTCGCGGTGGCCCAGTAGACGGTGAGGTTGGTCAGGATCTCGTCGCGCGTGAAGCGGGACTCGAGGCCGCCGCCGCAGTCGCTCCAGGCGCGCCACTTCTCGACGATCCAGGCCGCGAGCCCCGCCGGCGAGTCGGTGAGCCCATAGCTCAGGGTCTGCGGCTTGGTCCCCTGGATGTCGCCGTAGGCGCCCTCGGCCGCTTTCCAGCGCGCGACCTCCGCGGCAAAGGCGCGCTCCGCAGCGGTCAGCGACGGGTTGGCCGGCTCCGCCGGGAGGTCAAACCCCGCGGCGCTGAGATGCACCCCGACGACCCGCGCGGGGAACTGGGCGCCGAGGTAGCGGCTCACCCCGGCGCCGATGTCGGTTCCGTGGGCGGCGAAGCGGTCGTAGCCAAGGACATCGGTCATGAGCGTCTTCCACAGCCGGGCCACGGTCTCGCTCGTCATCCCCGGCCGCGTGGGCCGCCCCGAGAACCTGTAGCCCGGCAGCGAGGGGACCACGACATCGAACGCGTCCGCTGGGTCACCGCCGGAGGCGGCGGGGTCGGCCAGCAGCGGCAGCAGCTTGCGCGACTCGAGGAAGGAGCTGGGCCACCCGTGAGTGAGCACGATCGGCAGGGGCGACGGGCCGCGGCCGCGCCGATGGACGAAATGGATCGGGAGC
>JAABUQ010010126.1_pt1 | contig 12448 bp, 12 predicted proteins | sample 5560001 | NCBI WGS metagenome assembly JAABUQ01 (sample SAMN10711888, study PRJNA513371) | rock metagenome | isolation source: Antarctica rocks | place: Antarctica: Victoria Land, Finger Mt nord | collected 2015-12-18
GGTTCCAGCCGCTACGATAAGAAGCCGCATACATACCTCCTGCGGGATTTGGCCGGACTTTATAGTCCTCAGACCTATGAGCGTCGTGCCGTGTGGGCCCCAGCTAACCCGGATTATTCGTGATGGCATGCGAGCATAGGCCAACGCGCTGATTGGATATAGGATTTGGGTGTCGAAGCCAATCCAGTCGAATCACGGATCACCAATGCCCACCGAATCCGAATCTACCCCATGTTGCCTGGCCTGTCACCTGTTTGCGGCAGGGCGATCGTCGCCCGTTTCGATGGCGCGCACCTGTCGTCGGATGGCGGCCTGTTGGCCCGCATGGCCTCGACGGAATCATCCGGTTCCGCATGCTGATGATCGCCGCCGGCTATGAGGACGGCAACGACGCCGACACGCTGCGCGACGATCCGATGTTCAAGCTGGCCATGGAGCGCCTGCCGGCGGGTCGCGACCTGTGTTCGCAGCCGACCATCTCGCGCACCGAGAACCTGCCCGATGCGCGCGCCCTGTTGCGCATGGGCCGGGCCATGGTCGATCACTACTGCCAGAGCTTCCGCCAGGTGCCGCGCCGCATCGTGCTCGACATCGACGACACGTTCGACACCGTGCATGGCGGCCAGCAGCTGCGGCTGTTCAATGCTCATCATGACGAGTACGGGTTCCAGCCGATCGTGGTGTTCGACGGCGATGGCCGAATGATCGCCGCCGTGCTGCGGCCAGCCTGCCGTCCGGACGGGCGCCAGATCGTCAAATGGCTGCGCCGCCTGATCACGGCGCTGCGCAGCAACTGGCCGCGCGTCGAGATCATGCTGCGCGCCGACAGCCACTATTGCACGCCCGAGGTGCCGCGCTTCTGCCGGGCCGAGCGGCTCGGCTACACACTCGGCGTGGCCACCACATCGACATTGCGCGAGCACATCCTCGGACTTGAGCAGAGCACGACGGCGCGGCTGCCCGAGGCCGGCGGCGGAAAGCTGCGGCGGTTCAAGGAGTTCTACGATGGCGCCGCGAGCTGGGACCGCGTCGAGCGCATCATCGCCCGCGTCGAGGCCGGGCCGCAGGGTGTGGACACACGCTTCATCGTCACCAGCATGACGGGCGGCTCGGCACGCGCGATATACCAGAAACGCTACTGCGCGCGGGGTCAGGCAGAGAACCACATCAAGGCCTGGAAGACGCATCTGGCGGGGACCGCACCTCGTGCTGCCGCGCGGCAGCCAACCAGACGCGGTTGTTCCTTCATGTTGGCGCCTACTGGTTGCTATGGAGCCTGCGCGCGCTGATGCCGCGCCGTTCCTCGTGGCGGGTCGCCCAGTTCGACACCCTGCGGCTGCGCCTGACCAAGATCGCAGCTCGGGTGGAAGTGCTGAAGCTGCAGGTGCGTCTGCCGCGATCGACCCCGGATCAAGCAATCTTCGCATGGTGCTCGCGCGCATGCCGCGCCTGATCGTCTGACCGGCGGGGTAGATGCCCCACGCCGCCCCGCACCCAGATAGCGCACGGCCACACCGCCCACGCCGCCCATCACGCGACGGAGGCGAGCAAGGCGCATGCTGAGCAGCATGGTAGCTCCAGGAAAACCTGAGACTGCCACGACCATCAAGAGAGCGTCGCCGTTGAACGGGGGCACCCCGCCCGTGCCCGACACACCGAAAGGTCTCATGTCGATCATCGGTTGGTTGATTCTAGGGCTGATCCCCGGCTTCATTGCCAATAAGCTCGTCAACAAGGTGAGTGAGAGTCTGATCCTCGGCATCTTGCTCGGCGTCGTCGCCGCCGTGGTCGGCGGCTTCCTCTTTTCTGTGTTCGGGGCAGCGCCGGTCACGGGTCTCAACATCTACAGCATGATCGTCGCGTTAATCGGCGCGATCGTCGTACTGGTTATCTACCACGCCGTCGTCGACCGACGGGGCGACGGACGGCGTGGTTCGTTGATCAATCCTCACCTCGGGAACGACATCAGATGACGAAGACTGTCGGGCAGGACACCTAAGCGTAGCGGGACTTTGAAGGAACGCGATCTCCCCAAGATTACCGCCCTCTCGCATGAAGCACATCAAGTCGATGCTCTGCGGCCACGGCAATCTCGTGAGGTGGCCCCTGAAACCGACAAACCGATAACCAGCGGAACGTAACTAACCCACGCGATTCGGCAGCATAGGGAGACGAACGTGAGCGAAAGAAGTGGGCCGGCATCGGCATCCGGAGACGCGAAGACCCAGGTTGAGGGGAAACTCGACCAGGTCGCCGGACAGGCGCAGCAGCAGTATGGAAAGGCCGCCGATGCGGCGGGCGATGCGATGGACGCGTTTACGGAGTCCGTGCGCCAGCGGCCTGTTGCCGCGCTCCTGATCGCTGCTGGTGTTGGTTGGGTGCTCGGTCGCACGCTTTAGCCGGGGCGCTGGTGGCTATGACCGAAGAGCCGCTTCTCGCCCTCCCCCGATCTATCCGGGCAAACCGACGAGGCATCCAATTTCGTGGTGCGACAACAGAATGCCGGGCTCAATGCCAGCGACCAGGCCGCGTGGAGCTGGGGGCTCGCTCCTCGCGAGCGGGCGATCACGGCCGCCAGTTCCTCAGCTGTCGCAGTTGACGGCGGGTTCCAGAACCGCAGGGCCCCGGCGTCGCCGAAGGCGGGTAGCAGGTTGGGGGCGTCTTCCTCGACCCACGGCCGTAGTGTGAGCCGGTTCGTTTCGAGGATGGGAACTTTGGGTGGGTCGGAAGACATCGATCCCCTGTCGGCGTCGCTTCCTACACTGCGGGTAACACTGCCACAGCCTGCGCTACAGCCTGATCCGCTCAACCTCCTCGCGGGTGAGCCGCTCGCGGGTGCGGTCGTGGAGCTTGGTCGTGCGCGGGCTCTCGTGCGCCGCCATAGCCTGCGCGTGCTCGAGCGTGCCGCCGTTGGCGAGATAGGCGGTGATGCCGGTGGTGCGGAAGCTGTGGCAGCCGATCAGCGCCGCGATCCCGGCCGCAGCGGCGCGCCGCCGGACCATGCGCCAAGCGTCGGCTTGCGACATTGGTTGCTTGGACAGCGTGTCGCCGCGGCGGCCCGGCTAAGTCCGGAACAGGAAGCCCTTGCGATCGGCGGCGATGCCGGCCGTTTCGATGTAGGCGTGCAGCGCCTCGGCGAGCGCGCGATGGCAGGGCATGGCGTGCTGCTTGCCGCCCTTCTCGTGCAAGCGGAGCTCCCAGCCTGCGCCCCGGGACCGGACGTCCTCCACCCGCATGGCCTGCGCCGCGCCGATCCGGGCGAAGGAGTAGGTCAACGTCGCGATCAACGCGCGATTCCACAGGTCGCGCGCCTTCGCTGTCGGAATGCCGTCCATCAGCCGCCGCCACTCCGCGCCGTCCAGCACCGGCGTCGTGCCGGTCTTCACGATGTGCTTCGGTCCGCGCACGGAGGACGCCGGGTCGGCCGGCATGGCTTGGCCGACCACCAGCCAGTCGAGCAGCATGCGCACCGCCGCGAGCTGCTGCTTGACGCTGGGGTGCGGCGACCGCGCGCTGCAGCCGCTCGACGTAGGCAGCGACGTCGACGGGCGGATGCCGGCGAGCGCGAGGCCGCGCCGGTCGCACCAGGCCAGGAAAACGCACGCAGGCGCGGGCGTAGGCGCGGCGCGTGTTCGGGTTGCGGATGTTGGCGACGAAGAATTGACCTAGCGCCAGGCGGCGGCATCGCCTTCGCGCGCGATGATCGCCGGGATGACCTGCGACGGCGAAAGCGGGACGAGGGTAGCGGCAGGAACGAGCGCCGCCGACGGGCCAACGGGAACCAGGCCGGTCATGGCGTGCGTTCGGCGGGACGACTGCCGAGCGACTGGGCGAAGCGGAACAGGTAGCCGTCGGGATCGTGCACCATGAGCTGGCGCTGACCGACCTCCTGATCCCCCATGCGATACCAGGCTTCCGCCCCGGCCGCGAACAGCGGCCAGTGCGCTGACGCCAGTGCGTCGCGCAGCGGATCGAGGTCGTCGACGAAGATCTGGAAGGTGATGCCGCGGCCGAACGGCCGTTGCAGGGGGTCGGTTTCCCAGGCGCCGTGGCGGGTCTCAGCATGACCTGCGCGCCGCTGCGCTCCAGATACGCGAACGCGTTCTCGGGCCGCTCGTAGGCGACGCGGAAGCCGAGCCGGCCGAGCAGGCCGAGCAGGGAGCTGCGCGGTTGTAGTTTTGCTCTGGCATACAACCGTGCTTGCGCGGAAGCGTTGCAGCTGACGGGTGTGCGTGGGACCGCGCCGTCATGGAGCCACAATGTAGACGCGTCCTTCTCGTCGAAGACGAACAGCTTCTCCGGGTGATTTTCGCGGAAGCGCTTGCCGAGGAGGGCTTTCAGGTCGTGGAGGCCCGTTCCGGCGACGAGGCCATACGTCTGATCAGCGACCCCGACCGCTTCGAGGCTGTCGTGACGGACATCGACATGCCGGGGACGAACGACGGCGTTGCCGTCGGCCGATTTGTGCGCCAACACGATCCCAGCATTCCGGTGGTCTACATTAGCGGCCGTCCTGATGCCGTGCGGGCGGCGGAGCCGCTCGGCAAGCGCGAGGTCTTCCTGCGCAAGCCGTGCACCCCTCTCCAGCTGGCCGACACCCTGCGCAAGCTGCTGGCCGACCCGGCAATCTTGTGACGTGCGGCGGACCGTGGAAGGCGGAGGGCGCTGGGTGGTGCGCGGCGATAATTGCCGGATCCCGATCACCCCTGAGTGTAGAAGCGGATGCCGAGTTAAGGCTCACCCGTGCCGTAGCCGCCCTGCGCCGCGACGTGTCAGCCGGACCGATACGCTCTATCGCGGCATCGTGTCCGGTTCTCGCCGAGCCGGACCGTGCGTTCCGGCAACGCGCGCTTCGCCGGGCCCTTAAGGTTTTGCTTTGGGAGATCCAAGGAAGCCCCTTCGGGGAATGCCTAGGTGCGGAGGCCCTTTTGAGACCGAATGGGTAGACGAGGCGGCCGCCCGGCCGGCTTTCAACGAGGCTGACTCGCGCGGCAACGAACTCGCGGACACATGCGCTACCGACTGTGGACCAGCCTCGACGAGAGTGACCGAAGGCCAGCGCTGGCTTGCCCGTGATACCGCCGCCAGACTACTCCCCGCCCCTCTTCATTGGCGGTAGCAGGTGACCCGTTCGGCATGCGGCGACCGGGGCAAGGTGGGGTGCCGACGCAGGCTGCCGACGCAGGCTGCAGCGGTAATCCCCAGAAGCAGACCCCTCCGTAAAACGGCCCGGTCTTCACGCGTTTGTGTGACACCTTCCCGTACCGGAACGGCCCGTGCGTGAGCGCGTTTTTAGTCTCGGTAAATCCAGTCTTCTTCATGGTCTGCGATCAAGCGATCAAGCCGATGACCTTCGGATCCGTTCAACGAACTGGTGAATGCAGCGAAGGAAGCCGCTGGGGGCGACGCGGCCTGGGCCTACTCGACAACATCGCAGCGTAACCAAGCCATCTACGCAGCCATGCGCGAGAGTGACGCCCAGGCCGCGCGCGAGACCGCTGGCCTGCCTAGCAATCCAACTGCGACAGGCCCGACTCCGCCTCAGCCATTGCGGCCGTTGCCGACTCCGTCACCCCGTCACGGGACACGCCCTCGGATAACCACACTACCCACTCCCAACCGGAGTCGGGGAGCTGTTCGACCGTAAGCTTGTAGATACCGCGCGCGCCGGGTGTTTTGGCAGCAAAGAATTGCGTTCCTTCGGCTTTCCACTCCACCAAGTTGTGAGGCTCCGATCTGTCCCGCGATTGCTTGCCGCTGAGAGATGCGCGACAGCCATCAGGAAGACCTTGGCCGGATGGCCACTACGTTGGCTAGAAGGTTACTCACAAAAACGGTGAATAAGCTGTGGATAACGCTGGGTCTGATTGGTGAACCGTATGGCAATACGCGCAAACGGACGCATTGCCTTGAGACTATACAACCTAGTGCTGCTCGCGGCTCGGGTGGCCATTCGATGGCGGGCATCTCCTGGTGTACTGCCGGTGCCGCTCCCCATTCGTGCAGGGTCCCGCTAGCTGAGGTAGCCTCGACCGCGCCGAGGCATGACGCTGGGGCGGGTCCTCGTGGCGTACACGATGGCGGAGCTGCGTGCGGCACGACCGCCGGATTGGACCGCTCGGACCGGACGCCAGCTGATCCGGAGAGTTGGTCGAGATTTGGTTTGCCGCCTCGGAGGTCGCTTGCCGCAGCCGGCCACATGAGCCGCCGGAAATAGGTCAGCGACACCGCGGTGCCAACGCTCCGCACCACGGCGAACGACCTGGCCGTCACGTGCAACATGTGCCTTCACGGCGACTATGCCGATCCGCCGCCACTTAATCGCCGAACGCCACGGCGACATGCCGCTGGATGAGTTGCGATTCAAGTACGCCTGGTTGGGATCGAGCCGCGTATGTCGACGTATGCGGCGATTCGCCATAACGGCACCGGGGCTCTGTGTATCAAGCAACCAAGAAGTGCCAGCCTGCTCGACGTTGCGGAAGAGGAATAGAGGTGTGGGCCAACAAGAGAACACAATCTCCCAAACACAAGACCGTTCAACGACCCGCCACTCGGGCGGCGGCGCCCACGACGGCGCCGGCTGCGGCTTGAAGGAATACCGCGGCTCGCTCGCTTCGTGGCCCCGCCGACCACCCGGGAGTTCGGCTTCCGGCCCGAGCGTGCCAAGAGCGCCGGGCACCGCAAGCGACACGGCCACGGGCGGTCAACGGACTCAGAACCAGACGGAGATCAGGGTGTTCGGGTGACTGCTGAAACAGTGGTCTCGGGGGGCATTCCCATTGCCGAAAAGTGTCATGGAGCTGTGAGGCAAAGGATCAAGGCGGTCGCTCCATGGCTTATACACGGCGTTCGTCTCGGCCGATGGGCGAAGAACCAGGTTGTCTTCCCCATCGTGGCCCCCGTCATCGAGAAGCGTTCCGCGGGCCGAGTTATGGGCGGTCCCTTCAAGGGTCTGCGTGCCCCGGGGTCCGGGACTGGCAATGCGCACTACGCTTTCTTACTCGGGATTTATGAAAAGTCGCTGGTTCCGGTCATCGAAGCCGTGATCGCACGAGCTCCCGCTACCATCATCGATGTTGGTGCAGGATGGGGCTATTACGCCCTTGGCTTTGCGGTCAGGTGTCCCGCCGCCCGGGTCATCGGGTACGAGATAGACCCAACCCGGGCAGATCTCGTCCGTAGATACCGAGGCCTAAACGGCCTGGACGGTCACGTGGATGTTCGTGGAGCGTGCACTGTCGAAGCTCTCGCCCAGGACGTTGCGGGTTTGACTGATGCTTTCTTGCTCGTGGATGTCGAGGGCGAAGAAGATGCGCTGCTCGATCCGATGCGAGCCCCAGGCCTGCGGCGCACCGAAATTCTAGTTGAGCTGCACGAGGGCTTCGTTCCCGGGATCACAGTTAGAATCCAGGATAGATTTAGTGGCACGCATGTTCAAACTCTATTGTATTCCGAACCCGCGTTGGTGACCCGTGATCTTATGGGATGGATGGCCGATTACGCGGTCTTGCGCTGGATAGCAGGCCGGATGGCGGACGAGGGACGTGAGACTGAAACGTCCTGGCTCCATTTGTTGCCGCGTTCCTAAGCGATACAGCGTTGCAACTCCCGGCTCCCCGCCTCGAGCCGAGACTTGGCAACCCAGCGCGTGCGGGCAAGTCAGGCGAGCTTATAGCCCGCAGCAGCACAAGAGCGCCGCCGGCGTGACTTTCGCAATCCGCAGGCGGCCTGAAGCCCCGGCGTCGGAATGGTCGGACCCCAGCTTGCGCCGCTCCTCATCGTGGTGGCAACTATAATGGCCGGTGGGAGACCGCTCGTAACCTCATGCACAGCACTAGCAGCACGAATCCCGTGCGCCGCGCCCTCGTGGTCGGCGCACTTGGTGTCGTTTATGGCGACATTGGCACGAGCCCGATCTACACGCTGCGCGAGTGCCTGAAGGCTGCCGGCGGTGGCAACAGCGCCGAGGTCGTGCTCGGCCTGCTCTCGCTGGTGTTCTGGGCGCTGATGATCGTGGTCACAGCGAAATACGTATGGTTCGTCATGCGGGCCGACAACGACGGCGAAGGCGGCATCATGGCGCTGCTGGGCTTGGCGGCGCACAGCGAACCTGACCAGCGACGCCGGACGGCGCTGCTCATGGTCGGGCTTGCTGGAGCGGCGTTGTTCTACGGCGACGGCATGATCACCCCGGCCATCTCCGTCTTGAGCGCGGTCGAGGGCCTCGAGGTGGCCGCTCCCGTGCTCAAGCCCTACGTCATCCCGATCACGATCGCCGTGCTGATCGGCTTGTTCGTGGTGCAGAGCCGGGGCAGCGAGCGCATCGGCGCCTTCTTCGGCCCGGTCATGGCGGCGTGGTTTGCGGTGCTGGCCATCGCCGGGCTGACGCAGGTCGTGCGCGACCCGGGTGTCCTGGTGGCGCTCAACCCGCTGCACGCGATCTACTTCCTCGGTCGCCACGGCTGGATCGGCTTCCTCGCCCTCGGCTCGGTGTTCCTCGCTATGACGGGCGCCGAGGCACTTTACGCCGACATGGGCCATTTTGGGCGGGCTCCGATCCGGCTCGATTGGTTTGCCGTCGTGCTGCCTGCATTGGTTCTGAACTACTTCGGTCAGGGTGCGCTCGTGCTCAGCCATCCCGAGGCGCTGGACAGCCCGTTCTACCGTCTGTTTCCTGACTGGACGCTGTATCCCATCGTGCTGCTGGCGACCGCGGCCACGGTGATTGCCTCGCAGGCCGTGATCTCCGGCGCGTTCTCGCTGTCGCAGCAGGCGATGCAGCTCAGCCTGATGCCGCGGCTTGACGTACGCCAGACGTCTGCGGAGGCAATCGGGCAGGTGTATGTGCCGCAGATCAACTGGCTGTTGATGCTGTGCGTGATCGGGTTGGTGCTGGCCTTCGGGTCCTCGGACAATCTGGCGGCCGCCTACGGCATCGCGGTCGCTGGGACAATGGTAATCACGACGGGCCTGTTGGCGGTCGTCGCGCGGCGGCTCTGGCGCTGGAGCATGCCGGTGATGCTGGTGGTGATTGGTCTGTTCCTGCTGGTCGACTTGGCCTTCTTCGCGGCCAACGCGGTGAAGATTCCCCAGGGTGGTTGGTTCCCGCTGCTGGTCGGCACCGTCGTGTTCACGTTCATGTCCACATGGCGCCGCGGCCGTCAGATCGTGCTGGAGCGCACCAGTGAGGACAACGTGCCTCTGGAGCAGTTCATCGCCCAGCTCGACCCCAGCAAGCTGCCCCGGGTGCAAGGAACGGCGATCTACCTGGCAGCGCGCCGGGAGACGGTGCCGTACGCGCTTGCGGATAACCTGAAGCACAACAAGGTGCTGCACGATCGCGTCGTCCTGCTCACGGTCGTCACTGAGCGAGTGCCCTACATCGCCGAAGCGGAGCGCATGACGCTCAAGCCGTTCGACAAGGGTTTCACGGAGATGACGCTGGGTTTCGGGTTTGCAGAGGCGCCCGCAGTGCCCGCCGCACTCGAGGCGCACCGGGCCGAATTCCCGATCGATATCGCCGAAACATCGTTCTTCCTGGGTCGCGAGACGCCGGTGCCGACAACACGACCTGACCTGCCGATCTGGCGTGAGAAGCTCTATGCTTTCATGACGCGCAACGCGGTCACCGCCTCAGAGTACTTCCAGATCCCGCCCAACCGCGTCATCGAGCTGGGAACCCAGGTCGAACTTTAGAGCCCCGTCCAGGTCAGGCCTGCTTGGCGTCAAGTCGCACGAACCGCTCCCAGCCTGGCTGGCGCGACGCGTGCTGGACACCCGGCAGCCGTGTTGATGCACCTCAAACGCGATCTTGCGTGGGCTGAGCGAGGCGCCTTTCATGCGGGACGTGGAGCGCTAGGGTGTGGCGACCATCGGCACTGGGCTCGGCAATGCGTGTTACGAACCGAATTTCTGGCCAGGAGTGAGCAACGATGGCCTCCCGGATTGAGGACTACGCCCTGATCGGCGACTGCGAGACCGCAGCCCTGGTCGGTCGAGACGGTTCGGTGGACTGGCTGTGTTGGCCACGCTTTGACTCCGACGCCTGCTTCGCCGGCCTGCTCGGCACGCCCGACCACGGGCGCTGGCTCGTGGCCCCCGCGGACGAAACGGCGCGCGTGACCCGACGCTACCGCGGTGACACGCTGATCCTGGAGACACGCTTCGAGACCGAGGACGGCGCCGTCCTCCTGGTGGACTTCATGCCGCCGCGCAGCGGCCACTCTAATCTCGTGCGGCTCGTTGTCGGCGAGCGCGGGCGGGTTACGATGCAAACCGAACTCGTGGTTCGTTTCGGCTACGGCACCCTCGTCCGCTGGGTCAATCGCCAGGAGGATGGCACGCTGCGCGCCATCGTCGGGCCGGACCAGGTCGTGCTGCGTACCCCCGTCTCGGTCCGCGGCGACGGCCCCAAGACCGTCGGCGAATTCACGGTGACCGAGGGCGAGACCCTACCTTTCACTCTCACCTACGCGCCCTCGCATCTGCCGCCGCCTGACCCGGCGGATCCGCATGCCGCGCTCGAGGCGACGGAGCAGTTCTGGACGGAGTGGTCCGGCCGCGCCCGCATCGACGAGGGCGAGCGGCGGGGCGCGGTGCTGCGGTCGCTCATCACGCTCAAGGCGCTGACTTACGCGCCCACCGGCGGCATCGTGGCCGCGCCGACCACCAGCTTGCCCGAGACCCTGGGCGGCATTCGCAACTGGGACTACCGGTTCTGCTGGCTGCGAGACGCCACCTTGTCGCTGCTTGCGCTGATGAATGCGGGCTACTACGAGGAGGCCGGCGCGTGGCGTGACTGGCTGCTGCGTGCGGTCGCAGGCGTGCCGACACAAGCGCAGATTATGTACAGCATCACTGGCGAGCGGCGGCTGACCGAGTGGGAGATCGACTGGCTGCCGGGCTACGAGGGCGCCAAGCCCGTGCGCATCGGCAACGGCGCCCACGGCCAAATCCAGATCGACGTCTACGGCGAGGTCATGGACGCGCTCTACCAAGCGCAGAGGGGCGGCCTGGCCAGCAGCGCGGATGCTTGGGCGTTGCAGCAGGCGTTCCTGGCGCACCTCGCCGCGATCTGGCGCGAGCCGGACCGCGGCATCTGGGAGAGCCGCAGGCCGCCGCGCCAATTCACGTTCAGCAAGGTCATGGCCTGGCTGGCCTTCGACCGCGGCGCCAAGATCGCCAAGGAGTTCGGGCTGCAAGGCCCGGTCGAGCGCTGGAGCGAAGTCGCCAAGGAGATCCACGACGACGTATGCGCGAACGGCTACGATGCGGAGCTGGGCAGCTTTGTGCAGTCCTACGGCTCCAAGTGGCTCGACGGCAGCCTGCTGCTGATCCCGACCACCGGCTTTCTGCCGCTGGACGACCCGCGCATCGAGGGAACCGTGCGCGCCGTTGAAGGACGGCTGCTCGCGGACGGGTTCGTGATGCGCCACGATCCGGCCGAGGTCGAGACCGGCCTCGCCCATGGCGAGGGCGCCTTTCTCGCATGCAGCTTCTGGCTCGCCGACGCCTACATGCTGACCGCTCGCGAGGACGAGGCAGGCCGCCTGTTCGATCGCTTGTTAAGATTGCGCAACGACGTGGGCCTGCTCTCCGAGGAATATGACGTGGCGAGTGGGCGCTTGGTTGGAAACTTCCCGCAGGCGTTCTCTTACATCGCCCTGGTCAACACGGCGCACAACCTCGCTCGCCCGAGCAAGCCTGCCGAGCAGCGCGCGGGGGAGGCGGAGCCGGGATCCTGATACAGTTCTTAGCCGCTGCCGCGGATGTTGCCGCGCTGGACGGTCAACTCGTCGGGCAGCGGGTTCAGGTCGGTAGGCCCGGTCTAGGCCATCGCGCAGGATGGGTTGCACCGACCCATAGGAGCGGGCGCCGATGTCCATGCCGCGCTGGCAAGCCGCCTCCAGGCGCTCGGGGCCGTAGTCGCGCACCAAACGCAGGATTCCAAGGCGGGCTTGGAACTCCTGCTCCGGATACGGCTAGGCGGTGAGGATGGGCTCCCCCAAGACGATGGTGACCGGGCCGACCGCCGCGGCTTCGCGCAGCAGCCCGGTCGGCGTCCACTCGGCGTGACGGCGATGCGCGCTCGGCATGTGCTCGGCAATCGTCGTATGCCGGTGCTGCCGCGGGTTGCGTATGGGCGGCGACGCACACGCCAGCATGGAACAGCTTGATGATGGTTTGGTCCGTGATGCGAACCTCGATGGTCTCGCGCATCAGTGGCCGGCAGCTCGGCGATCCACCAACAGAAGGACGCTCTAACAGGCTGCGGAGAAAGTCCCTCGACCTCGCAACGGTCGAACGAAAAGAATCAAAGTAACCGGTGCGAGCGCCCCACCTCGCGGCGCGGCCGCACAAGCTTGCAGTGTGCGGGCTTCGGTTGGGGCTTGCAGGTGGCGGGATGGATGATGCCAGTGATAATGCCATGCATCAGCACAGGCAC
>JAABUQ010010127.1_pt1 | contig 12447 bp, 10 predicted proteins | sample 5560001 | NCBI WGS metagenome assembly JAABUQ01 (sample SAMN10711888, study PRJNA513371) | rock metagenome | isolation source: Antarctica rocks | place: Antarctica: Victoria Land, Finger Mt nord | collected 2015-12-18
CCCCCCAATGTTGTCATACCAGCCGGTGCAGTTACAAAGACATTTCCTGTAACAAGTTTAAGTGTATCTTTGCCAACTGATGTCTACTTACTAGCAACAAGTAATGGATGGAGTCAAGCGACAGCGCTGACTGTAATGCCGATAAATCAATCATTCACCGTGCAAAATGTCATTGCGGCACCTGGTAACAACTGTATTGTGCTGAACTGGTCTGATCTTGATGCAGGTATCACCAGAGGATACAATGTCTATCGGCGTCAAGGTACGGGTGCGGCCACTCTTTTGACCGCAACGCCTCAAGAAGCGCCTATCTACGCTGATACGAATGTAAGCAATGGTTTAGCATATCAATATCAAGTCTCTGCAATTGGTGTTGATGGCACGGAATTAGGTTTCTCCACTTGGGTCAATGCAACCCCTGACGCTTCAGCCCAAACCTTCAACTGGGTCAATCCTCCTTCTTCCGCAACCGACACAATCACTCTCAACGCGGCATTTTCAGGTGGCCTCAGTACATCCGCGTGTAGTCTTCTTGTAGACGGGAAAGAAGTATCTAGCGGTGATGACGGCGACCAAGATAATTCCTCTGCTCAACCTTCGAGTGGAATTATTTCCATCTTGGACACGTCGGATTTATCAAACGGTATGCATGTTGTGCAACTAGTAGACACGACAGGCTATGCGACGCCGCCGTTAAGTTTATTGGTGAACAACATTATAGGTGGTATCGATGTAACCCCTTTGTTTGATGGCAGTACCAATGAGCCAGTTCTGGTTGACGCCTCACTATCCAATAACCCTTCTGGATATGACGTCAATGTCACAGATGATGAAACAGGAGTGTTAGTACGCTCTTGGCGCGTGTTTGGATCGAATGCTCATCTTGCTTGGGATGGTAAAGATGCTTCTGGGGTTTTAGTGCCAGAAGACGACTACACCGTTCAGATCGTCCCAGACACTTCGGGGCAAATCACCCCAAATTTCACGGGTCCACAGCCAGGTAAAACGCGGGGTGTAGCCCATGTCATTGGATCACCTAATGGGTTAGGCCTTATTGATTACATTTCTCCTCAGCCGTCACTCGATGACGCTTTGTTTCATGAGGTTGTAACTGCTTTCAGGCAGATGCACGCAAATGAGCCTTCTTTTGTTGGCAGGGTCGTTCGCCGTAGCGGATCAAATAAAAGAGACCGTACTCGGGTCTACAAGAGAATCAAAAAGTGGATGCAAAATTCTGTCTACGATTTTTATCAGTATGGTCATGGCCATATTGGAGTAATTGGTGAGCTGTATAGGTTCCGATGGCGCGGCTTGCGATTTTGGTCTAGCAGACCAGGAAATGATGATCCTAAAGATCAAGCGGTTGTCCAAAATAATCCCTTGCTTAACCTTGTAGTACCTGAAGTCACTGCCGGCAGACAATACAATTTCGCGTTCCTCGACTCTTGCTGGAGTGCGGGAGGTCATGCAGCCCCACCGACTGATGATGAGAAACCGGGCGGCCCCGTAACAAGGGTTTGGGCTGATGCTTTTAACATCAGCACCGACCCAGAAAACTTCAGTTGTTTTCTTGGATGGAGTGGATTATGTGCCTTAAACGATACAATACCGAGTGGTTCTGGTAAGCCAAACGATTGGATCGTCTGGCGCTTGAAGTTCTGGCAAGCATTTGAGGGCAGCAACAGCTACGGCAAATTGATCTCTCAGGCCGTTCAAGAGGCAACTGACAAAACTATCAGAGAACTCAACGTAGGCAACTGCGCTGGAACACCTGATGTTCCCTGGGACCAGTATAATAGTGTCTACCGTTCGCAACGTAAGGACGACACTTTTATGCCCTTTTAGCCTGTTGTTAGTTCGATGAATAGCGCAGTGTCGTTCAAGTCTGAGGGCGACACTGTGCTTGCTTCGGCCAAAGAACTAATGGAAAAGTTTAGATGTTGCTCTGCCTTATCAGAATAAGAGTTTTGCTCTGCACGATTTTTTTATGCGGCTGTTCCACAAGACTATCCCCGCGGCCTCCTCTTCAGCGAACATCCTCTGACGCAATGCTCTTGGCACAAAGTAAGCCTGATAGTAGGGTGCGGTTTGTAACAAAGAAAATCAAGCTAAACAATGTTTCTTTTTTGCGCTTTACCGGCGATGATTTCAACTGTTTAGGAAAGGACGAATTTATCGATGTCAACGATGTAGTTCTAATACACAAGTTCATTAGTGCATTGCAATTAGCTGTAGCGCCAAGTGAAACCGGAGCAGACCGTGTTGACACAATCGAGATCCATCTTAACAGAAAGATAAACTCAAAAAAAGTTATCGCCTTCGAGTTTTTTGCACCTTCTGCCGCCGACAGCTACGGGTACAAGTTTCAAGCCGTTCTTGACGATCTAAGCAAGTACGAAGCGGCTCGAACACGAGAATTAATACACAAACAACGCGCCGGCGTCAAAAGCATCAGAATAAACAATTCGTTGATTCAGCAACCAAAGCAACTAAAGAAAACTCTTGATTTTCTTGAGCAGGTTGATTATCACTTTTTCGCCTACACTGAGGCTGAAGGTATTCAGCCTCTAATCACACTTAATCTGCGTTCAAACCACTCAATTCAACTAAACTTAGTAGTTGCCCCAGCATGGAAGTTGAAATATCAACAGACATTTTATGCAGGAGGTGTGAAGATGAGATGACAGATAGGACGCCCAGATTGTCGGCCCGGAAGACCGGCTGCTGATTATGACCCGTGACGGCATCACCATCCACCTGCGGGTCGGCGACATCCGTTCTCTGAGCCGCAACACCCAGGGCGTCCGGGCCATCAACGTCGCCGACGACGACCGCGTCGCAAGCGTCGAGCGCATGAGCGACGGCAAGCTCCCCGCTGAAGAAGTCGTGCCATAGGCAATTGATTAAGAGAAAGGCCCCGTGCATCAGCGCCGGGCCTTTTTGCTGCCGAAAAGATTTAACATAAACTTAACATTGTCTTAACAAACAATTCTGGCAAAGGTGATATAATGGTCTCACCTCCCGGCCCTGCCAGTTCTTTCGGCACCACCCCGAGGCATCGGATGTTCGCTCACGGCCTTGAAGATCGTTCCTGAACCGCGTTCTCGACTCTTGAAGATTGGAGACCACCATGCCCACCTCTTTCTCACCGGCTCGGCCTCATCGCTGCGGCCCAAGACTGCTTTTGCCCTGTCGCCGCACACTCGCACCCGTTCAAGTGATAAGAGTGCTGTTTATCGTCAGTCTGCTGTTTGTCGCAGCCGGTGCCTGCCTGGCTGATCCGCGCGTATATCCGCCTACCATCAGTCCAAACGGCGGGTCTTTTGCCGGTCCTGTTACCGTCACCATTAGTGGGAGTGATCCTACCTACTATACACTTGATGGGTCGTCGCCTGACTACAGCAGAAGCGCAGCCTACTATACCGGCCCCATCACCCTCAGTTCCACGACGACGGTTCGTGCCTATTCTGTCGCGAACGATCCTTACAACCCCTACCTGCAAGATAGCAGCGTGGTCAGCGCCACCTTCACGATTAGTGGCACGCCAAATCCGGCTGTTAATGACCTCAGCGCTTACTCAACAGGCAGTAGTAAGGTCACGCTCTATTGGACAGCACTTAGTGGTGCATCCGGCTACAACCTCTACCGAGGTACAGCAACAGGCAGTGAGGATTATACGCACCCTGTCAATGGCGCAACTCCAGTCAGTGCCGCCAGCTACTCCGGCAGCACAATGGACATGTATACGGATGCCAACCTCGTGAACGGTACCGAATACTTCTACACAGTAAAGGCAGTTTATAATTCGGGGGAAGGTCAGGCATCTAATGAAGACAGCGACATTCCTGATCCCGTAGATGTTCCGTGGGACACACGCGATTCCGGGGCTATCTTGTCTGCTATTCGCGGTGATTTTGCCAGTGATACCAATGACATTGGCGCTGATCCGTTTTCGTTGCGTGCTGTCGGCCCAGACGGTACGATTTATGATGACAGTTTCTCGACGGCTCAACCCCCCGACGGCACGATAGCCCCAGCATCCTCCCAGCTTCTACGGCCTGATGGAAGCACACAAACACTGCCGAACGATGACGGCGAGTTATACATCGCTCCCTCATCAGGAGCAAGCGCTCAATCTTCAGCAGCAAGCACACCAGCGAAGCGCCCCAATGGCCCCATCCGGCGTGTTAAGACCTTCGCAAATTACCGTGGTGCCGATGGGTATTTTGCACTGCCCATCACCAACACCAATTCGCAAGCGGCAAAAGCTAACAATGATGCCGCGACCATTTATCTTGGCATAGTCGGACAAAAGCTTGCAGTAGATGCTGGCGTGACCTACTCTGATACAACCGGATGGGGATTAGAGATGCTGATCACAGGACACCTACACGGGGTAGTTGGAGTACCTGATCCCAATAGCAACAAGGCGATCATTCCTGAAGTGAAGCTGGTCAATGCGCCTAATGAGTTCATACGCTTCAGCTCAGGCTCGACGGTCCGCATGACCTATTGGGCCTGGTCAGACATGAAGAAGATTGCACATCAGAAACTATCGCTTTTAGTGGTAGACGATGTTGACAGCGGCTTCGCAGGAGCATTAGCTGGTCCCGCCTCCGCATTGGGCAAACAAGAAAGCGTAGCGGCAAAGCGCGTTCATTCAATCGCTCAAAACAATTTTGGCGTCGTAGCGACCGGATCACGGATGGATAACTGTGCCTGGGATCAAGGTCAGGTCATCCTGCCGGGTACGTCAAATGTATCGCAGGTATGGAATGCCTCCATCACAACCGAAGACCTCAAGTATAACGGAGGTAATTCCAGCGTCACGGCAACAGAACTGTCGCCTTACACAGCAGAAAGCAACATCAACATAGACATCAACCCTCCCCCGCATTAAGGCTGGCGCGAGGGGCGCTACAAATGCTTTATTTGTATGTCGTCCGCCGGTCTTGAACAGGCATAGGAGGTTTGGTGAAATGAAATTGATCAGCAAGGGCATACTTCTCGTGACAATTTTAGGTTTGCCCGTTCAATATGCTAGGCGACCGGCGGTTTCCTACAATGGCTTTTTATCAGTGGTCTCTGCCGATGCCTTGCCCCAGGCATCCTCTCCCTGGCCTAAATCACGTGCGAACGCTCGAAATACAGGAAGAGGAAGCGGAACGGGAGCGAACGGAAAGCTAAAGTGGAAGCGCAGCGTCCATTTCGGTTTTGCTTTTGATCCTGTACTGACAAATAACGGCAACATCTGCATTGGCTATGGCAATAATTCACTTGCCATTTTGGATGCTGTCGGAGGTGCGCCTGATCCCAGGTTCATCCCTGACAAAAACCCAGACGCACCCGTTCACGGTTTCGGATCAGTAACCGTAGGGCCGGACGGCACCCTCTACGTTGGAAGTGTGGATGCAAAGTTTTTTGCGCTCGACGGACAAACAGGCTCCGAGAAGTGGGCGTTCTATTCCAAATACAGTGAGCTTTTTACGTCTGCCGTTATCGGGGCGGACGGAACGGTTTACGTCGGCGCGAGAGATTGGGAGGTGTACGCCCTTGACGGAAAAACAGGAAAAAAGAAGTGGGGGTTTCGCACGGGAGATCGCGTAGAAGCTGGTCCCGCACTTGGGCCGGATGGGGTTGTCTATGCCGGTTCGATAGACAATAATATGTATGCTCTCAATGGGCAGACAGGAAAAGAGAAATGGCATTATCAGGCGGCAGACGTCATCTATTCTTCGCCTGCGCTGGGGGATGATGGAACGCTTTATTTCGCGTGTAAAGATGGTCATGTTTATGCATTCGACAGTCGAAACGGCAAGCGTAAATGGACGTTCAAGGCAAACGGGAAGGTACTAACCTCTCCCGCAGTTGGCTTAGATCAGACTGTCTACATAGGAAGCGAAGATCACAAGCTCTATGCTCTGAACGGAAGGACGGGGCGTAAAAAATGGACATTTAGTGCTGGCTCTTATGTCTATTCTTCGCCTTCCATCGCTTCCGACGGAACTGTTTATGTGGGCTGTTATGATCACAACTTGTATGCGATTGATGGCAAGACCGGGCAGTTGCGGTGGACCTTTAAGACAGGCGGCTCAATCTCTACAAGTCCAGCTATCGGCGCGGACGGAACAATTTATTTCACGGCAGACGATGGCTATCTTTATGCAGTGCAGTAATCTGCAAAAGTGACGCCCAGATTGTCGGCCCGGAAGACCGGCTGCTGATTATGACCCGTGACGGCATCACGATCCACCTGCGGGTCGGCGACATCCGTTCTCTGAGCCGCAACACCCAGGGCGTCCGGGCTATCAATGTCGCCGATGATGACCGCGTCGCAAGCGTCGAGCGCATGAGCGACGGCAAGCTTCCCGCCGAAGAAGTCGTGCCGTAAAAGTTATTTAGAGAGTGACAGGAGGTAAGAAAGCCCGGCGCAGACGCGCTGGGCCTTCTTTGTTGGAGCCATATGTTTCAACTTAGAGTTATTTTCCGGCAGCTATACCCCTCTATCAACAGCCCCTGCCTCGACTAACTGACGCACGATTTCCGAGTTGCCGGAGTTGACGGCCACGTTCAACACGCTACGCCCCATGTGGTCTATGGCATTGACATCTGACCCGGCTTGGATGAGCAGTGTGGCGATCTCCTGGTAATCACCCTCAACGATGCCCATGTCGGCGGCCCAACGCAATGGAGTATAGCCTCCGGTATCCCGACTGTGGATGCTTAAACCGCCACGGATGCAGTTTTGCACCCAGTCTAACTCACCATGCCAAACGGCGAGATGAAGTTCCGTCATTCCCCGTTCATTGAGTACCGGGTCTGTCATCCTCCCGTCTCTTCCTCCCACTCAATCAGCGCATAAACGTCGCCTAAAGCCAGCGTTACCTCGACCGACGGCAGGGTAATCGTGCCGGCGAGGCCGGTGAACGCGCGGTACTCCCAGTAGTCGTCACGGCGGGTGTAAAGCTCGGCGCGGGCTTCGCGCTGCGAGACTAGGAGGTAATCGGTGACTGCCGGAATGGTCTGGTAGTGGCGAAACTTTTCGCCTCGGTCGTAGACTTCCGTCGAGTCGGACAGCACCTCGACAATCAGCAGTGGGTTTGCGAGGGTATCGGTACGGCCTCGGTAAAACGACAGCGGGCCGCAGACGACAGACACGTCAGGAAAAGTATTGATACCGTTGCCGGTGTGGACTCTCATGTCTGAACCGAACACGCGGCAGCCCTTAAACAACAGCTCTGCTCGAAGCGCGGCGGCGATATTGACGGCAATCGTGCTGTGGTTGGCCGTGCCGCCGCTCATAGCGCGGATTTCGCCGTTCACATACTCCCAGCGCCCGAAGTTCAGGCGCTCGAATTCAAAGTATTCGTGTTCGGTGTAGACCGTCTTCTCCGCATAGGGAAGATATTTCTCGGCAAGTGCCATCTGTTATTTTCCTCTTTTGCGGATATTATACCTGTCAGTGCGGGCCGTAGTCGTCGCAGGTGAGGGTGCGGCCACGGTTCCAGGCGGCAGCGAAGGCGGCGGGGGGGAGGGCGGCGCGGGCGGTGCGGCAGAGGGCGTCGGCGCGGTCGCGGTCGTCGTGGGTGGGAAAGACGGGAAGGGCGGTATCGGCGGCGGACAGAAGAGAGGCAGCGGTCTCCCAATCGGCCTCAGCGGCGGCGGTGTCCGCGAGATTCAGCCAGGAGCGCATCACCCCTTCGGGACGGTCCATGGCGGCGTACAGGCGCAGGGCGGCCTGGGCTGCGGCGGTGGCGTCCGCGCCTCGGCCCTGCAGGCGGCGGACCCGCGCGAGAATGAGCAGTGTCCCGGCCTCGGTCATGCGGTCGCCCAAACGCCGGCACAGGGCAAGCCCTTCTCCCAGCAGGCCGGACGCATTCTCCAGCTCGCCGAGGTCCAGAAACACTTCGCCGAGGCTCCGCAGGCAGTACGTCCGGTGCCACTCGTCGCCAAGCTCTTCGGCCAGCGTTAAAGAATGCCGAAGCTGAGCGACGGCCCGCACACTTTCGCCGTCGTCGTGAGCGATGTTGCCTAAGTTGTGCAGACAATAGGACGCCCGCTGCCGGTCCCCGGCTTTCAGCAGCAGCGGCAGGGCTTCTTCGTAACACTCTTTTGCCCGGACATTGTCGCCGCTGCGCTCGTTTGCCAGGACGCCGAGGCTGTTCAGCGTCACCCCCAGAAGCCTCTCATTGCCGAGCGCTCGGCACAGTCCGAGAGCTTCTTCCAGGTCACTTTCGGCGTTCGCAAAGTCGCCTTTCCAAATCAATGCCGTGCCGCGCAGCCGCAGGGCCGAAGTCAGCGCCGCCTCGTTTTTTAAGCCCCGGCTCAGGCTGATGGACTCGCTGAGGGCGGAGCTTGCCCGGTCAAAGTCGCTGACGCCGGCCGCAAGCCACCCCATCTGCGCGAGCGCCGCCGCCCGGACAGCCGGGCCGCCGCCGCCCCGCAGTGCGCCGTCCAGCCAGTCCAACCCCTCGCGCATCAGGCCGCGCGTCGTCCAGTAGTCGCCGAGCGCAGCGGCCAGGCGCAGGCCCGTGTCCGCGCCGTTCCACTGGGCGTTATTCCGGTCCGGCAGGAGATCACCCCGGCAGAAAGACAGCGCAGCCCGCAGGTTGTCGTAGTCGCCCGTCAGGGTTTCCAGACCGACATTCTGCCGAGGTCCATACCACAAGGTCCCCATCTCCGTCGCAAGCTGCTGGAAGTAGCCGGCATGGCGGCGGGCCAGCGCCTGCCGCTCGGGGGGCGAGAGCTGCTCCTCGCCGAACTCCCGCAGCGACTCCAGCATCCGAAACCGCATCCCGCGCGGCGACTCTTCCGAGGCAATCAGAGAACGCTCGCAAAGCTGTTCCAGCAAGTCCAGCGGAAAAGACACCTCGCAGACGGCGGCGGCCGCTTCCAGTGACCAGCCGCCGCGAAAGACCGACAACTGACTAAAAAAGCGGGTCTGCTCCGGGGTCAGCAGATGGGCGCTCCATTCCAAAGCGGCCCGCAGGGACCGGTGGCGGGAAGGCAGGTCGCGGCGGCGGGACGTCAGAAAACTCAGCCGGGCGGCAAGCTGCAGGCGCATCTGCTCCGGCGAAAGGGCCTGAATGCGGGCAGCGGCAAGCTCTAAAGCAAGCGGCAGGCCCTCCAAAGAGGCGCAGACCGCCGCGACGGCGGCGGCGTTCAACGGCGTGATCTGAAAATCGGGCCGGACAGACCGCGCCCGGTCCACAAAAAGCTGCACGCCGGGATAGTCCGCCACGGAAGACGCCGGCTGCTCCGGGCCACCGGCGGGGGGAACGGGCAGGGGAGCCAGCAGGACCTCGTGTTCTCCGGCTAAATGCAGCTTCTGCCGGGAGGTCGCAAGGCACGTGAGGTGAGGCGCGGCTTCCAGCAGCGCCCCGATCTCCGCCGCGCCGTCTTCGCCCAGATGCTCCAAATTGTCCAAAACCAGCAGGGACCGGGCGGACGCGGCGCTGCAATAGGCCGCCACCTGCTCGCGCGGCGGCTTGTCGCCGGACAGGGGCAGGCGCAGGGCGGACGCAACGGCGGAGGGGATTAACGCGCCGCCGCTGATGTCCGCCAGCGGCACAAAGCAGACCAGGCCGTCAAAGCCGCCTGCCGCCGACCGGGCGGTTTCAGTCGCCATCCGGGTTTTGCCTGCGCCGCCGGGACCGAGCAAAGTCACAAGCCGCACTCCCGGGTCGGCCAGCAGCCCGGCCAGCCGCTCCTGCTCGGCGGCGCGTCCGAAAAAGCGGGTGAACTGGCCGGGAAAGTTCAGCAAAGACGCGCCGCGCGGGCTGCCGGAAGCCGCGCCTGGTGCGGCGGCACTCACGGGAGCGGGGGAGAGCGCCCGGTGCTGGGCTTTAGCGTCTTCGCAGAGCGCCTGCAGCCGCTCGCGCTCTTCTAATATCCATTCGTCGTAGAAGCCTGGCAGCAGCTCGCCGCCTTCGCACAGCAGCAAAGCCTGGTCCAGTTTTTCGCGCTTCTGCGCCTGGCTCGCGCTGCGGGCTGCCCCGCGCAGGGCGGCCTCAAACTCGGCGGCGTCGCTGGTGCAAATCTGGGGATGGAGGCGGATAGAGGTGCGGTCCGTGACCAGAATGCTGCCGGGGGGACAGCCGAACGGCTCAAGCTGGCGGCGCAGGGCCAGCAGCGCGACCCGCAGGTTCAGCCGGCCCGCTTCCGTGTCGGCGTCGGGCCAGAGGAGGCCGGCCAGCTCTTCGCGCGAGTGCGCCCGGTGCGGCAGCAGGGCAAGCCGGGCCAGCAGGGCGGCGACCCGTGAGGTCGCGAACCGGGAAATAATCAGGGTTTCCTGCCGGGCTTCCAGAGTGCCGAACAGGCGAAAATGCCAAAGGGTGTCCATTGCTGCGTAAGCCTCACTTTCGAGCGTCTCACTTCCGACAGCGTCCGTAACGGTGTACCACAGGCCATTCTGCAAATATCACTGTCCATTATACAAGCTTTTGATGTTTCCCTGTTAAAATTAGTAAATTTAACGCAAAAATTTAACGCTGATTTAACGCTGGGTTAACGGAGGGTGTGTATAGTGAGTGCATGTCCGGTAGTTCCGACGGATAACTCTGCACTTAGATAGGACCAAACCATGCCACTTGCTTTATTTTCTTCGCGCATTTTGAAATCGCACCCCGCGAGCCGCCGCTCCCTGCGCCGCGCCGCCGGCCTCGGGCTTGGCTTTCTGTCCCTGCTGAGCGTTTCCGCCGCGCACGCCTCCGCCGCGCCCGCCGGAACCGTCAACTGGGACGGCACGGTCGCCGACTGGTTTTCCAGCCCCGTCCACTGGGTCGGCGGCAGCTACCCCGGCGCGGGCGATGACGCCGTCAACTCGTCCACCGCCGCCATGACGCTCGGCCAGAGCACCACTATCAACAGCTTCTTCAGCAACGGCGCGTTCACCCTTCAGGGCGGCACGTTCACCGGCAACCAGGCGAACAGCGCCAGCACGATCACCGTCAACAACGTCTTCACCGATGACGGCGGCACGATCAACAACTTCACCCTCAACCAGGGCACCGGCGGCTCGCTCGTCTTCACCGGCAGCGGCAACAACTTCGTTACCAACAGCATTATCAACAGCAACATTGACATGGCGACGAATGCCAACGCCTTTGCTCAACTGTCCGGTGCGGTGACCGAGAACGGCACGATCAACCTCGGCACGACCTCGAACGGCCTGCAACTGGACTACGGCGGAACAAGCCTCACGCTGGGGAGCGCGGGCGGCTTGACCGGCTTCGGCACTGTCTCTCAGTATCAGGGAACTTCGCTCACAAACAACGGCACCGTCAACGCAAACGCGACTGGTCCGAACCAATCGCTGAACATCAACACTACCGCCTTCACCAACACCGGCACGACGGAGGTGCAGAATGGGGCGACGCTGAATGTCACCAGCGCGAACACGGACAGCGGGAATGTTCTGGTCAAAACCGGCGGCACGGCGACCTTCAGCCAGGGACTGACCCAGACGGCGGGGCTGACCCAGGCCGACGGCACCCTGAACTCGCCGCTGACACTCACCGGCGGCACGCTGGCCGGCACGGGAACGGTCGTCGGCGCTGTCACGAACACCGGCGGGACCGTCAGCGCAGGCAATAGCGCCAGTCCGTTCGGCACACTGGCCGTCGTCAACGGCAGCTTCGCTCAGGGGGCGGGCGGTACGCTGGATGCGGGGTTCAGCAGCACCCAGAACAGCCTGCTGGCGGTCACCGGGGCCGTCACGACCGGGGGCGTACTGGACGTTAATTATCTTGGCAGCGGGCCGTACACCGGCTCCGGGCCGTTCACGTTCCTGGATTACCAAACTCTTGCGACAAGCATCACCGGCACCGGGCCGACCCAGTATTTCTCCAATGAAACGTTCCTCGCCGACGGCACGGGTGTGATTGACGGGTCAAACGGCTTCATTTACGAACTGCTGAACAATACGGCGAGTGACGGGCTTCAGCTTGAAGTGCTGATCAACGGCGCACCGGTTCCCGAAGCGTCCACGACCATCTCCCTGGGTGTCCTGCTGCTTCTCGGCGGGGCGGGCCTGTGGCGGGTCAAACGGCATACCGTCCACGCTGCCGACTGAGCCTGGTATACCGACTGAGCGATGCTCAAAAAGGCAGACTGCCGTGCCAACTCCTGCTCCTCTGCTGCCGGCACCGATGGAACGCCGCTTGGTGGGTCTGCTCGCCCTCGGGCAGACCCCCGCGCAGGCCGCGGAAACCCTGCGCCTGCCTTTGAGTGAAGCCGAAGCGATGCTGGAGAGCCTTCTGCGCCGCTACGGCCTATCCGCCCGGCATCAGCTTCTGGCCCGCGCCCTGCTGCATCGGTGGATATAAAAACCTCACCCCGTCTCGTTCCTCGCCGACCCTCTCCTTAAGCAAGGAGAGGGTTAAGAAGGAACCGACTGTTTGCTGGCGGCTGTTTTTCTGCTGGCGGCTGTTTTTCTGCTGGCGGCTG
>JAABUQ010010129.1_pt1 | contig 12447 bp, 12 predicted proteins | sample 5560001 | NCBI WGS metagenome assembly JAABUQ01 (sample SAMN10711888, study PRJNA513371) | rock metagenome | isolation source: Antarctica rocks | place: Antarctica: Victoria Land, Finger Mt nord | collected 2015-12-18
ATCGGCGGGCGCGCCAAGGCGATGGTCGTCACCCGCTCGCGGCTGCACGCGGTGCGCTACAAGCAGGCCTTCGACCGCTACGTGAAGGAGAAGGGCTACGCCGATCTGCGCGCGCTCGTGGCCTTCTCGGGCACGGTGATCGACGAGGACGGCGCGGAGTACACCGAGCCGAGGATGAACGGCGGGCTGCCCGAGTCACAGCTTCCCCAGTGCTTCGCCTCCGAGGACTACCAGGTGCTGATCGTCGCCGAGAAGTACCAGACCGGCTTCGACCAGCCGCTGCTGCACACGATGTACGTGGACAAGAAGCTTGAGGGCGTCCGCGCGGTGCAGACGCTCAGCCGCCTCAACCGCATCCATCCGGGCAAGAGCGACACCTTCGTCCTCGACTTCGCCAACGACGCGGAGGACATCCAGGAGGCCTTCGCGCCCTTCTTCGAGGCGACGATCGTCGAGCCGACCGATCCCAACGTGCTCTACAACGCCGCCGACCACCTGCGGGGGTTCGGCGTCGTGGCGGAGGCAGAGGTCGATGCGTTCGTGGCGGCGTTCCTCGCCGGGGGCGGCGCGGAGCGTGGCGCCCACGCCCAGCTCTACGGCCACCTCGATCCCGCGCTGCGCCGTTTCGAGGCGCTGCCCGGCGACGACGATTCACGGGAGGAGTTCCGCGCCGCGCTCACCGCCTTCGTGCGGATGTACGCCTTCCTCGCCCAGATCGTGCCGTGGGCCGACGTCGCGCTCGAGAAGCTCTACACCTACGCGCGGTTCCTCGAGCTGCGGCTGCCCAGCGCGCGCGAGGGCAAGCTCGACCTCTCCGACGAGGTCGAGCTCACCCACCTGCGCACTCAGCTCACCGGCGAGCACGACCTGTCGCTCACCGAGGGCGGCGAGGTCGTCAGCGTCTACTTCGGCGAGGGCTCGGGCCGCGAGGCCGAGCGGCCGACGGCGAAGCTCTCGGAGATCGTCCAGACGCTCAACGAGCGCTTCGGCACCCAGTTCACCGAGGTCGATCAGGTCTTCTTCGACCAGCTCGCCGCCACCGCGGCCGAGGACGCGACGCTCGCCGCCCAGGCGCAGGCCAACAGCCCGGAGAACTTCCAGTTCGGCTTCGAGCGGGTCTTCGAGGGTCTCTTGATCGATCGCCACGACGACAACGGCGAGATCGTCTCGCGGATCCTCGACAACCCCGACTTCGGGGAGTTCGTGCGGCGGGAGCTGGGGCGCGAGGTGTACGAGCGGTTGCGGGCGCCGGCGTGAACAACGCCTCGGAAGGCCGATCCGCCGAACACCCTCATTCCGCGGCGTCGTCGGGGGCGACGGCGAGCTTTCGATCGACCAGATCGACGATGTCACCGCTGACGAGCCGCCACCCGTGTCGCCGCGCGGCGGCGACGTAGGCGGCGTCGTAGACCGTGAGTCCGTACTCCTCGGCGAGGGAGACGGCAGCGAGCGCGAGCTCTTGGTCGACACCGGCCAGGCGGTCTCCGCACGCGGTGACGACGACGCGGAGGAGCCGTGTCGCGCGGCCGAGGTCGCGCCATCGGCGCACCGCCACGTTCCCGACCTCGTAGAGGGTGAGATCGAGCGCGGCGCGTCCGGCGCCGGGTTCAACGACCAGTGCGCGGGCGGGCTCATGGAACGGGTCGTCTCGATCGACCGCTGCGAGCCAGACGCTCGCGTCGAGCAGGAGGGTCATCGCGTGGTGCGCGCCCGCCGGATCTCCCCCACACCCGTACCGCCGTAGTGGCCGGGTTCGGCGAGCAGCTCTGAGAGGACGCCCCCCCGCTCGCTCTGCACACGCGCGAGCTCCCGCTCGCCCAAATCACGCAAGAGCCCGCTGCGAGTCGTCCCGCGCTCCCGCGCGCGGCGGTCGAGCCGGCTCAGGAGCTCGTCGGGCAGGGAGACCATGACCTTGGCCACCTCTCGAGTGTATCCGGGACATACTCGAGGGGAGCCGGCCCAGCCGGCTCAGCGCCCGCGGGCCCGCGCCGCCGAGACCATGACCTTGGCCACCTCTCGAGTGTATCCGGGACATACTCAAGGGGAGCCGGCCCAGGTCGGCTCAGCGCCCGCGGGCCCGCGCCGCCTGGCGATCCACCCATTCGCCCGCGGTGCCCACCGCCTGGGCGAGCCCGTTCGCGGCGCGCCCCGCCGCCGACGGCCGCAGGGGAGCGATTGCGCCGTCGGGATCGTCGCCCGCCGCGACGGCCACCTCGCGCGCCTCGCCCTCGCTCACGGTGAGCTTCTCGCGCCAGGCGCGATGGAAGCCCGCGAGCGCCTCGTCGCCCCGCGCGGTCGCGAGCCGCTCGAGGTAGCCGAGCAGGGTGGTGAGGTGCTGTACGTCGAGCACCGCGAGCCGCAGGGCCTGCGCGCGCTCGAGGAAGGCATCGCCGGCGCCGTTGCGCATGTCGGCCAGCCGGGCGCCGACGCCCTGGGCGGCGAGACGGCCGTGGAGGTCGTGCGGCGCGGTGCGCTCGGGGAGCTCACGCAGCAGCTCCCGCGCCACCGCCCCACCGACGCGCAGCACGTCGCGCGCCTGGCCGTCCAGCGACTCGGCCAGCGCGCCCCAGTGGCTCGCGAGCTGGCGCGAGAGCGCGTAGAGCTCGCGCAGCGCGCGGTGCTCGGCCGGGGTCAGCCCGTTAGCGGTGAGCTCCGGAGTCACCTCGGCGCGCTCACCTCGTGCTCACCCCGGCGCCAGCGGGGCGGGATGCTCACGGACCAGCGCGCCGCTGATCACCCGCGTGTTCCACTGGTAGAGCACGGGCACCTGGAACCAGCCCGAGTAGCGCGTGCGGAACTCGATGCACTCGGGTCCCTCCCAGTAGGCGGCGAAGTCGATCTTCCGCTCCCACGTGGCGGTCTGGAGGAACTTGTAGGGGTCCTCCCGGGAGCGGTAGACCTCGTAGTCCACGGCGCCGTAGCGCAGCGCGACGGGTGCGAGCTCGGCGACCGCCGCCTCGAACTTCTCGGCCCGGAACAGCGTCGCGTACCACGGGATGTGGATGACCCCGGCCTCGTCGGCCATCAGGCCCCGACCTCCGCCCGGATTGCACCGGGACCCTCGGCCGTGCGCCCCTGGCCCTCCTCCGTCGCGCCGACGAGAATCGCGATCTTCCCGAGGTGCTTGTTCTCGCGCAGGAGCTGGTGGGCCTCGGCGACCCCCTCGAAGCCCATCGTCTTCCACAGCACGGGGCGGATCTTCGACTCCTCGATGAGGGCGTTGGCCTTGTTGGCCTCCCACGCGTTCGCGAAGTGCGAGCCGATGATCTGCTTCTGGCGCATCCACAGGTAGCGCACGTCGAAGTCGAGGTTGTAGCCCGACGTCGCCCCGCAGATCACCACCTTGCCGAACGGCCGCACGCAGAGCACCGAGGTCGGGAACGTCGCCTGGCCCACGTGCTCGAAGACGATGTCGGGCGGCCCGCCGAGGATCGCCTCGACGGCCTTGCAGAAGCGGCGCGACTCCTTGAAGCGCGCCTTCTCCTCCTCGGGCGACTCTCCCCCGCGGCGCATCATCCCCGCGAACTCGCCGCGGTCGATGTAGCCCGTGGCGCCGAGCTGCTCGACCAGGTCGCCCTTCTCGGCGCTCGAGACCACGCCCACCGACTCCGCGCCGGTCAGCCGGCAGAGCTGGGTGGCGAAGACGCCGAGGCCGCCCGCGGCGCCCCAGATGAGCACCTTGTGGCCGGCCTGGAGCTTGGCCTGGTCGAGCAGCATCCGGTAGGCGGTGAAGTAGGTCAGCCCGTAGGCGGCCGCCTCCTCCCAGGCGAGGTGCGCGGGCTTGGGCAGCAGCTGCTGGGCCTGCACCTTGGTGAACTGGGCGAAGGACCCCCAGCTCGTCTCATAGCCCCAGATCTGCTGCGAGGGCGCAGCGAGCGGGTCGAGGCCGTGGACCTCGGGATCCTCGTAGGAGGCCTGGTTGCAGTGGATGACGACCTCGTCGCCGGGCTTCCACCGGGTCACGCCCGGGCCGACCTTCCACACGATGCCCGAGGCGTCCGAGCCGCCGATGTGGTGGTCCTCGTTCGGGTGGTAGCGAAAGACCGAGACGGGCTCGCCGAGCGCCGCCCACACGTTGTTGAAGTTGACTCCGGCCGCCATGACGCGCACGACGACCTCGAAGGCGGCGGGCTCGGGCACCTCGATGTCCTCGAGCTGGAAGGCGTCGGTCGGCTCTCCCTCGCGCTCCTGGCGGATGACCCACGCGGCCATCGTCACGGGCAGCTCGCCCGGCTCGGTTTCCACGCGCGCGACTCGGCTCACGTCAACTGCCACAAGGACCTCGTTTCGGCTCGTTTGAGGAAGGCGGATGCTATCGGCGCGGCTCTCGAGCGCCGAACCGGGTACCCGCGGCACCCGTTCGGTGCTAGCTTCGACACACCGTCAGCCAGGGAGAGGAAGGACCGCCATGAGCGTGCGTGTGGGCGTACGGGTCACCGTCAACGGCGAGCCGCACGAGTCGGAGGTCGAACCCCGGCTCCTCCTCGTCCACTACCTGCGCGACACGCTCGGGCTCACCGGGACCCACGTGGGCTGCGACACCTCGAACTGCGGCGCGTGCACGTGTCACGTCGACGGCGACGCGGTCAAGAGCTGCACGCTGCTCGCCGTCCAGGTCGACGGCTCCGAGGTCACGACGATCGAGGGCATCGGCGGCGAGGGCAACCTCCATCCCCTCCAGGAGGCGTTCTGGAAGAACCACGGGCTTCAATGCGGCTACTGCACGCCGGGGATGATCATGGCCGCCGCCGACCTGCTGCAGCGCAACCCGCAGCCGACCGAGGACGAGGTTCGCCACGGCCTGGAGGGCAACCTCTGCCGCTGCACGGGCTACCACAACATCGTCAAGGCGGTCATGGACGCCGCCACGCCGGCCGGCAGCGCCGCCGCCCCACCCGAGCGCGGCGCGGAGGAGGTGGTGGCATGAGCGCCACCGAGCAGGCTCCCGCCGCGGGCGGTCACGTCGGGCGCTCGCTGCGCCGCAAGGAGGACCCGCGGCTCATCACGGGCCGGGCGAGCTACATCGACGACATCAACCTGACGGGGCTGCTCCACGCGGCCATCGTGCGCTCGCCCGAGGCCCACGCGAGGATCCTCTCCATCGACACCTCGGCCGCCGCCGAGCGCCCCGGCGTCAGCGCCGTGCTCACCGGCGAGGATCTCGCCGACCTGGCCGCGCCGCTGCCCATGGCGTGGGTGCCGCCGGGCGTCGAGGTCAAGACGCCCGAGCACTGGCCGCTGGCGCGCGGCGAGGTCAACTACGTCGGCCAGGCGGTCGCCGTGGTGATCGGCGATGACCGCTACTCGGTCATCGACGCCGCCGAGGACGTGATCGTCGACTACGAGCCGCTGCCGGTCGTGGTCGACCCCGAGGCGGCGCTCGCGGAGGGCTCCGCGCTCGTCCACGAGGACCTCGGCACCAACAAGGTCCACGAGTGGTCGCTCGGCGGCGGCGACGTCGAGGCGGCGCTGGCCGAGGCCGACGTGGTCGTCGAGCGGCGCATCGTCAACCACCGCACCGCCGGCGCGGCGATCGAGCCCCGCGGCGTGGTGGCCGAGTACCGCATGGGCCAGCTCAACCTGTGGAGCTCGACCCAGGTCCCGCACTTCGTGCGCCTATTCCTCTCGATGATCCTCGGACTGAGCGAGGAGAGGATCCGCGTCATCGCCCCCGAGGTCGGCGGAGGCTTCGGCTCGAAGCTCCAGGTCTACGGCGAGGAGGTGCTGCTCGCCTGGTGCTCGCGCAAGGTCGGCAAGCCGGTCAAGTGGATCGAGACCCGCTCGGAGAACATGACCACGAGCCACCACGGGCGCGACCAGGTCGACTACGTGAAGTTCGGCGCCAAGCGCGACGGGACCATCACCGCGATCCACACGAAGATCATCGCCGACCTCGGCGCGTACATGATGCTGCTCACCCCCGCCGTCCCGTCGCTCGGGGCCTTCGTGATGACCGGGTGCTACAAGGTCCCCGCCGTCCAGACCGACATCGTCGGGGTCTTCACGAACAAGTTCGCCACCGACGCCATCCGCGGCGCGGGGCGCCCCGAGGCCACGCACCTACTCGAGGTGATGGTCGACCAGCTCGCCGCCGAGCTCGGGATGGACCCGCTCGAGGTCCGGCGCAAGAACTTCATCCCCAAGGAGGACTTCCCGGCCGAGGTCGCCTACGGGATCGTCTACGACTCGGGCGACTACCACGGCACGCTCGACAAGCTCCTCGGGCACTTCGACGTGGAGGCGTTTCGCCGCGAGCAGGCCGAGCAGCGCTCACGCGGGATCTACCGCGGCGTGGGCTTCTCCACCTACACCGAGATCTGCGGCCTCGCACCCTCGCGGGTGACCGGACCGAGCGGCTTCGGGCTCCAGACCGGCCTGTGGGAGTCCGCGCTCGTGCGCGTGCACATCACCGGCGCGGTCACGGTCTTCACCGGCACCTCCCCCCACGGCCAGGGACACGAGACCGGCTTCGCCCAGATCGTCGCCGACAAGCTCGGCGTCGATCCCGCGCAGGTGGAGGTGATCCACGGCGACACGGGCACCGGCCCGCAGGGCCTCGGCACCTACGGGTCGCGCTCCCTGTCGGTGGGCGGCGAGTCGGCCGCGCGGGCGGCCGACAAGATCGCCGAGAAGGCCAGGAAGATCGTCGCCCACCTGCTCGAGGCCGCGCCCGAGGACATCGAGGTCCGTGACGGGAGGTTCTCCGTGCGCGGCTCGCCGGACCAGGGGATGGCGCTGGCCGACGTGGCCGGCGCGGCCTACATCCCCGAGAGCCTGCCCGAGGGCATGGAGCCGGCCCTCGAGGAGACGATGTTCTACGACCCGGAGAACTTCGTCTTCCCCTTCGGCGCCCACGCCTGCGTGGTCGAGGTCGACGTGGAGACGGGCAAGGTCGAGATCGTGCGCTATGTCGCCGTCGACGACTGCGGCCCGGCGATCAACCCCATGCTGATCGACGGCCAGGTGCACGGCGGGATCGCGCACGCGATCGGCCAGGCGCTCTACGAGCAGGTGGTCTACGACGAGGAGGGCCAGCTCGTGACCGGCACCTTCGTCGACTACGCGCTGCCCACCGCCAACGAGATCCCCTCCATCGAGACCGACCGCACGGAGACCCCGTCGCCGGTCAACTCGCTGGGCGTCAAGGGCGTGGGCGAGGCCGGGACGATCGCCGCCACCCCGGCGGTCACCAACGCGGTCATCGATGCGCTGCGCCCGCTCGGCGTCTCGTTCATCAACATGCCGCTCGGCCCGATGCGCGTGTGGCAGGCGCTCGAGGAAGCCCGAGACGGGGGCGGCGGCCCGGCGGCCACCGAGCAGGGCCGGGACTTGGGCGCGCAGGGCCACGGCTCGGGTGGCTCCGGGCCGACGATCCCGCCGGAAGGAGGCCCACGATGATCCCCGCCGAGTTCGACTACGTCGCGCCCGAGTCGGTCGAGGAGGCGGTGCGCATGCTCGTCGAGAACGGCGAGGACGCGAAGCTCCTGGCCGGCGGACACTCGCTCCTTCCCCTCATGAAGATGCGCCTGGCGGCGCCCACGCTGCTCATCGACCTGCGCCGGGTGCACGGCCTGCGCGGCGTGGAGCGCACCGACGGCGTCTGGCGGATCGGCGCGATGACCCGCCACGTCGAGCTCCAGGACGCCGACGAGCTCGGGCTCGTCCGGGAGGCCGCGGCCGGCATCGCCGACCAGCAGGTGCGCAACCGGGGGACGGTCGGCGGCTCGCTCGCCCACGGCGACCCGGCCTCCGACCTGCCCGCCGTGCTCCTCGCCACCGAGGGCTCGGTCACCGCTCGCGGTACGAGCGGCGAGCGGGAGATCCCCGCCGCCCAGCTCTTCGAGGACTACCTGACCACGGCGGTCGGCGCCGAGGAGGTGCTCACCACGGTCACGCTTCCCGCGCTCGAGGGATACGGCTGGGGCTATGAGAAGTTTAACCGCCGCGCCGAGGACTGGGCGATGGTGGGCGTCTGCGCGCTCGTGAAGAGGGCACCAGACGGGAGCTGCGAGGACGTGCGTGTCGGGCTCACCCACATGGGCTCCACGCCGCTGCGCGCGGTGCACGTGGAGGAGGCGCTCCGCGGCCAGCCGCTCGACGCCGAGCGGATTGCCGCCGCCGCCGAGCAGGCGGCCGAGGGCACCGACCCGCCGGCCGACCTGAACGCCAGCTCCGACTACAAGCGCCACCTCGCGCGGGTGCTGTGCCGCCGGGCGCTGAGCGCGGCGGCGGGGAGCTGAGCATCGCCGCGGGTGAGGCGGCGTCGCTGGGGACCGTCGACGAGGTCGCCGCGGCGCTCGCCGGCCAGGGCTACCTGGCCGACCGGAGCCTCGCCACCGCGATCTTCCTCGGCGCCGAGCTCGAGCTGCCGGTTCTGCTCGAGGGGGAGGCGGGCGTGGGCAAGACCGAGACCGCCAAGGCGCTCGCGGCGGCGACGGGGGCGCGGCTCGTGCGCCTGCAGTGTCACGAGGGCATGGATCTGCACCACGCGCTCTACGACTGGGACTACGCGCGCCAGCTCCTCTCCCTGCGGGCGGCGGAGCTCGCGCCGGGCGCCGCGCAGCCGCCCGAGCTCTTCGGACGCGAGTTCCTGCTGCGCCGTCCGCTGCTTGAAGCGCTCGAGCATCCGGGTCCGGTCGTCCTGCTCATCGACGAGGTCGATCGCGCGGACGACGAGTTCGAGGCCTTCCTGCTCGAGCTCCTCTCCGACTTCCAGGTGACGATCCCCGAGCTGGGGACGATCCGGGCGGAGGGGCGACCGCTCGTGATCGTGACCTCCAACCGCACGCGGGAGCTGCACGACGCGCTCAAGCGTCGCTGCCTCTACCACTGGATCGACTACCCCTCGCGGGAGCGCGAGGAGGAGATCGTGCGCGCTCGGCTCCCCGGGGTGCCCGAGGCGATCGCGGCACGGGTGTGCACGGCGGTGGAGCGCCTGCGCGAGGAGGAGCTCTACAAGCTCCCGGGCGTGGGGGAGACCGTCGCCTGGGCACGGGCGCTGCTCGCCCTGGGAGCGCCGAACGCGCCGCTCGCCGACACGCTCGGGGTGGCGCTCAAGGTGCGCGAGGACATCGACCGGGTGCGCGAGACGGGGGTCTTGAGCGGTGTCTGAGCGATCGGGCGGCGCGGCGGTGAGCGAGCGCCTCGGCGCGCTCGGCGCGGCCATGCGCTCGGGCGGGGCGCGGGTGGGGGTGGGTGAGCTGCTCATCGCCCACCGAGCCCTCGCCGCGGTCGACGCGAGCTCGCGCGGGGAGGCCGAGCGGGCGCTGCGCGCCGCGCTCTGCTCTCGGCGCGAGGACCTTCCGGTGTTCGCGCAGGCGTTCGCCGACTGCTTCGGAGCCGACGGTGCCGCGGCGCCGGCGGCCGGCCCCGACGAGGCCATGCGCCTCGCCCTGCCTCGCGCGCCCGGAGGCGGGCGCGGAGGCGAGGAAGCTCGAGACGAGTCGCCGTTCGAGCCCGACCCCGTCCCCGCGGCGTGGAGCGCCGTCGAGCTGCTGAGGAGGAAGGACTTCGCGGCCTACACCGACGCCGAGCGTGCGCGGGCGCGGGCGCTCATTCTCCGCCTCGGACGCCGCGGCCCGCTGCGGCGCAGCCGCCGCACGCGCCCCACCCGCCGCCGCAGCGAGCGCCCCGACCCGCGGGCGACCCTTCGCGCCGCGCTGCGCCACGGCGGAGAGCCGCTCGAGCGGCGCTGGCGCGAGCCGACGCTGCGTGCGCGGCCGCTCGTGCTCGTCTGCGACGTCTCGGGGTCGATGGAGCCCTACGCCCGCGCGCTCCTGCAGTACTGCCACGCGTGCGTGGCCGCCCGGCGGCGCGTCGAGGCCTTCGCCTTCGGCACCCGCCTGACCCGGGTGACGCGCGAGCTCGAGCGCCGCGACCCCGACGCCGCGCTGCACCGCGCCGCGCACGCCGTCGCCGACTGGCACGGGGGAACGCGCATCGGCACGGCGATCGCCACGCTGAACCGCGTGCACGGCCGTCGCCTCGGGCGCGGGGCGGTGGTCGTCGTCCTCTCCGACGGGTGGGACCGGGGTGAGCCCGAGCAGCTCGTGGCCGAGATGGCGCGCCTGCGCCGCTCCTCCCACCGGCTGATCTGGCTCAACCCGCTCAAGGCCCACGCCGGCTACGAGCCGCTCACCCGCGGGATGCAGGCGGCCCTGCCCCACCTCGACACCTTCCTCGCCGGCGAGTCGCTCGCTTCGCTGGAGGAGCTGGCGGGCATCCTCGAGGGCGATCCGCGATGAGGGACGTGCTCGCACCGGTGCAGGCGTGGACGGCGCGCGGCGAGGCCGTCGCCGTGGCCACGGTGGTGGCCGTGCGCCGCTCGGCGCCGCGGCCGCCGGGGGCTAAGATGGCGGTGAGCGCCGGAGGCGAGGTCTCGGGGATGGTCTCCGGCGGGTGCGTCGAGGGCGCGGTCGTCGTGGAGTCGCAGGAGGTGCTGAGCGGCGGCGCGCCGCGACTGCTGCACTTCGGCATCGCGGACGCCGAGGCGTGGGAGGTGGGTCTCCCCTGCGGAGGGGAGATAGACGTGTGGGTCGAGCGCTTCGTCCCGGGCGCGTTCGCGCGCGCGGCGAGCGAGCCGGACGGACGCGCGGCGCGCATCGTGGCGGTCGAGGGCCCTCACCTGGGCCACGCGCTGGTGGTCGGTCCCGACGGCGCGGCCGAAGGCGAGCTGGAGGTCGCTCCGGACGCCGTCGCCCGCGCCGAGGCGCTCATGTGGGCCGAGCGCTCCGAGCGCCACGGCGAGCTCTTCATCGACGTGACCGCCCCGGCGCCCCGCCTCGTGATCTTCGGCGCCGTCGACTACGCCGCGGCACTCTGCCGTCTGGCCCGGACCTGCGGCTGGCGCCCCTACGTGGCCGATCCCCGGGGGTTCTTCGCCCGACCCGACCGCTTCCCCGAGGCCGAGCAGGTCGTCGCCGGGTGGCCGGCGGAGGCGTGGGCGCAGATCGGTCCGATCGACCGCGCCACCTCGATCGCCGTGCTCACCCACGACCCGAAGCTCGACGACGCCGCGCTCGAGATCGCCCTGCGCTCCGAGGCGCCCTACGTCGGCGCGATGGGCTCCCAGCGGGCCAACGAGGCGCGGCGCGAGCGCCTGCTGGCCCTCGGCTTCACGGAGGAGGACGTCGCCCGCGTCGTCTCGCCGATCGGCCTCGACCTGGGCGCTCTGACGCCGGAGGAGACCGCGCTGTCGATCATGTCCGAGGTCAGCGCGATCCGCAACGGGCGCGAGGGCGGCCGGCTCCGCTACCGCTCGGGTCGGATCCACGAGGTCGGCGCATCGTGAGCGCGGGGATCGGCGGCCTGATCCTCGCCGCCGGCGCAGGCCGGCGCTTCGGCGGCGCGCCCAAGCAGCTCGCCGAGCTCGGCGGGCAGCCCCTGCTCGTGCACGCCATCGAGGCGCATTGGGCGGTGCCGGCGCTCGAGCGGATCGTCGTGGTGCTCGGCGCCCACGCCGCGCCCATCCAGGCGGCGATCGACTTCTCCGGCGTCGAGGTCGTGGTCTGCCCCGACTGGGAGGAGGGCGCCGCCGCCTCGCTGCGCGCGGGCGTGGCCGCCCTGGCCGGCTGCCGGGCGGTCATCGTCACCCTCGGCGACGAGCCGCTCATCACTCCGCAGGTGATCGCCCGACTCGTCGACGAGCGCGGGCCGGCCCGCGCGAGCTACGACGGGGTGCCCGGCCACCCGGTGAGGCTCACCCCGGCGCTCATGCACCGCGTCGCCGAGCTGCGCGGCGACGCGGGCGCACGCGGGCTGCTGCGCGCCGCCCGTCTCGTCGAGTGCGGGCACCTCTGCCGAGGAGACGACGTCGACACGCTCGAGGACCTCGCTCACGTGGCGACGGGGCACGGAGAGGAGTGAGATCGTGAAGTTCGAGCAGTCCTTTGACGTGCGGGCGCCGGTCGCTGAGGTGTGGGCCGCGCTGATCGACGTGCAGCGCGTGGCGCCCTGCCTGCCCGGGGCCGAGATCAGCGAGGGCGGAGAGGACGGCGTCTATCACGGCGCCTTCCAGGTCAAGCTCGGTCCGACCACCGCGTCCTACACCGGCCGGCTCGAGCTGGCCTCGCTCGACGAGGCCACCCACACGGCGACGATGCGTGCCGACGGGCGCGACAGGCGCGGGCAGGGCGGGGCGAAAGCCACGATCGTCTCGCGGATGAGCGAGGCCGAGGGGGGCGGCACGCGGGTCGAGGTCGAGACCGACTTCTCGATCACCGGGCGGCTCGCGCGCTTCGGCCGCGGCGGGATGATGCAGGACATCTCGAACCGCCTGCTGCGGGAATTCTCGGCCTGCCTGCAGGCCGAGCTCGAAGGCGAGCACGGGGCGGAGCCGGAGCTCGAGCCGGCGGCGTCCAGCGCCGCCGCGGGCGCCGGCGCGCCGACGCCTCGTCCTCCGGGGCCGGCGCGGCGACCCGCGCCACCGGCGCAGCCGCTCGACGCCGG
>JAABUQ010010130.1_pt1 | contig 12446 bp, 10 predicted proteins | sample 5560001 | NCBI WGS metagenome assembly JAABUQ01 (sample SAMN10711888, study PRJNA513371) | rock metagenome | isolation source: Antarctica rocks | place: Antarctica: Victoria Land, Finger Mt nord | collected 2015-12-18
GGTTGGCGCGCACGCGCACTTCACGAATGCTTCGCGTGCCCGCAAAGGAAACGCCGCCGAACTGGAGCAGGTTTCCATCGCGCTGCATATGGTCGATATGCGACGCGATGTGGATGACGGGCTCATTCGTGTACCCGAGCCGCTGCCAAGTCCCGTAGTAGGGGCGGCTTACGAACCGGATTTCGCGGAGCCATTTTACGTTGCGGCAGCCGTAATATCGCGGTGCGAGCAGACGAACGGGGAAGCCGTGGGTTCGACTTAGGGTCTTGCCGTTCATGCCGAGGGCCAGCATCACTTCGTCACCATAGGCGTAATCGATCTTCAAACTGTCGTCGTGGCCTTCCACTCCGATGAATGCGACTTCAGTCATTCCGGATGACACGGCAGCACGTGCCATGAGTTGCGAGAGATGAATGCCCGCCCACTCGGCGGTACCCATCAGATCCGATTTCAATGTGTTGCTGATGCAGCGCAGTGTTACGTACCGGCGCTCGCGCCCAAGCGCAAGCAGTTCGCCGTATTTGTAGCGATGCACGGGTTTGCCATCGAGCGTGATATTCAGGCGCCAGGTTCTGGGATCAATCACCGGATCGACGGTGTTCTTGCTCATGCCGTAGAACTCACGTGTGGGCGTGACGGGTTTGCGGACCAACCCAGGTGCGAAGCTCTGACTACCGAGTGGCGACACGAAAGGAAAGAGACTCACGGGCTCCGTAGCACGGCGCGCGAGCGCTTCATCGCGAAAAAAGCTTTCGACGGCAACCGCCACCACGCCGCTGCCCATCACAAGCGGAAGCCCGACACGCGCTGCTTGCGAAAGCACCGTCCGCCGTTGCTGCAAAGAGACCTCCCGGCGTTGCGAAGTGAAGGGCACCAGCGCCGCAATACCTAAGGCGGGTGCCCAGAACGCGATGCTTCCGGTAATGGACGAATACCCGCACCACCACGCCAGGACGCAGGCGAGCGAAACGCCAATAGCCGCTGTTACGATGGCCGCGCGCCGGGTTCCATTATTTGCGGCGCGCCCGGAATATCCCACAAGAACGATGTGCCCTGCACATCTTGCAAGAAAGATGGCAAAGCCGAGCACCGCCAGCCCACCGGTGTCAGCCCACGGCTTGGCCCAAGCGCCCAGATACTCCAGGATGGCAACGGCGTAACGTGATGGCGTTCGGGCCATGATCCATTCGGCGATTCCGTCCGTCCATAGAGGAGTTCCGGCCAGGTAAAAGAGCAAGTAATGCGGAATGAGGCCGGCTAGCGCGGCGGCCGAGGAGATACGAATTGTCCGGCTGAGCGACTCATCTTTGCGCATTACGATTTCCAAAATGCCAGCCGGCCCGCGGAATGCCGCATCATCGGAAGAGCCATGTTGCGCGCGGTCAACCAGTACTTTTGCGCCGGCGGAACAACTGCTCTGCTGTCGAAAACAGCAAAATCGGAGCGCGCTACGCGCACCAGAATCTCACGATAAACATCGGAGGCGACTTTCACCGCAAAGCGCCCACGCACGTTCAACATTCCGATGCCTGCATTTCCCCGCGCATAATACTGACGCGCGCGCTCCACCTGAAACTGCATCAGACGGCGAAACGGCTCATTTCGAACGTGCGACCGCAGTTCGCCTTCGCAATAGCCAAACTGCGCCATTTCTTCCGCGGGCAAATAGACGCGATCCCGTGTCAGGTCCTCGCCCACATCTCGCAGGATGTTGGTCAACTGCATGGCGATGCCTAGATCAATGGCGTGCGGCACTGCTCGTTCGCGGTCGCGAGGATCTTCAAAACCAATCACGCAACACATCATCAGACCGACGACGGACGCGACGCGGTAGCAGAACAGCCGAAGTTCTTCGAAGTTGGCGTAGCGCGCGCCATTCAGATCCATCCGCATGCCTTCAATGAGCTCGAAGGCATATTCGAGTGGGATCTGATATTGCGCCGCAGTGTGCAGAAAGATTCGCAGCACCGGATGATCCGTGCGCGTACCTGAGCGAGTGGCGGCTCGCAGCGCTTCGGTCCAAGCATCGAGGTCTGTGCGTCCGCGATCGAGAGTCTCGCACTCGTCCACCAAGTCATCGGTGTAGCGGCAGAACCAATACACGGCGTGCGCCGCGCGCGCCAGATCCGGAGGGAAGAAACGCGTGGCAAAATAAAAGCTCTTCGAACCGGCGGCGGTCGCGGCGGCAGCTTGTTCGTAGAGCGGAGCAAGGGCGCTCAGTTGCACAGGCGTTCGCATATTAAATTCTCCGCGATCTTAGCGGAAGATAAGACGCCGGGCACGCCAGCGCCCGGATGGGTGCCAGCGCCCACAAAAAACAGGTTCTTCACGTCTTCCGATTCGTTGTGTGGCCGGAACCAAGCCGATTGCTGAAAAAGAGGCTCAAACGAGAAGGCCGAGCCAAGATATGAATTCAAAGTCGTCTCGAAATCAATGGGCGTCAGTAAACGCTCAGTAGCCAGGTTGTCCAGCAACCCCGGTAAGTAGCGCTCATCGAGAAAGCGCATGATGGCATCACGAAACGGCCGCGCTTGCTCCGTCCAATCGATGCCGCTCTTCTGATTCGGCACCGGAGCGAGCACATAAAAACAGTCACAGCCAGCGGGCGCCATGGAGGGGTCGGTCGCAGTTGGGCGATGCAGGTAGAGCGAGAAATCGCCCGCGAGCTGTTTTTTATTGAAGATGTCGTCGAGCAAACCTCGATACCGCTCGCCCAGAATGATCGTATGGTGCTTAATTCCAGGGTACTGCTTAGTGGTGCCGAAATAGATGACGAAGAGAGACATGCTGTAGCGCATGCGGCGCAAGCGCCGTTCCGTGTATTTACGGCGGAACTGCGCGCCTATCATCTTTGAATAGGTAGTCGCAACGTCGGCATTACTCACCACCGCGGCGGCACGAATTTGAGTTCCGTTGTGCACTTCGACACCCACTGCGCGTCCGTTCTCGACGACGATTTTGTTCACAGGTGTCGAGAGATAGACGTGCCCTCCGAGTTCACAGAAGAGTTTCCCCAGGGCTGCAATGAGGGCCCCTGTTCCACCCATGGCGTAGTGAACGCCCCATTGCCGCTCCAGATGATGAATCAGCGCGTAGATGGAGGTGGTCTGGAAGGGGTTGCCGCCCACTAATAGCGGATGAAAGCTGAAGACGCGCCGCAGCAACGGATCTTTCACGTAGCGCGCGGCGAACTGGTAGACCGTCCGGTACGAGCCAAGCCGGATCAGATCCGGTGCAATCCGGAGCATGTCCGAAAATTTCAAAAAAGGCTTGTCGGCCAGCTCAACGAAGCCTTTCTGGAAGACAGCTTTGGCGTGCCGCACCATGCGCCGGTAGCCGGCAAGATCAGCGGGCGCGAAGTCACTGATCAGGCGTTCGGTTGCGGCCTCGTCTCGCCCATATTCAAACCAGCGGCCATCATGGAACTCGATGCGATAGAACGGATCCACTGGAACGATGCTCACGTAATCGCTGGCTTTTCGACCGGCGCCTTCGAACAGCTCAGTGATCAGGAACGGGGCCGTGATGACCGTAGGCCCGCCGTCGAATTTGAAGCCGTCCTGCTCGTACATGTAAGCGCGGCCGCCCAACTTGTCACGAGCCTCGAACAAATGGACGTCGAAGCCGCGGGTCTGCAGCCGGATGGCTGTTGCCAGACCGCCGAATCCGCTTCCTATCACTACGATCTTTTTGCTACTCGGCGTGACGGGACGCGACTCTTGCATGAAGGTAATCGACGAGTTCCTCCAGATCGCGGCGCGCTGTTCCGAACGGAGCGATGGTGGCGCGGAGCGTAGTAAGCTTGTCCTCTAAGACGCACAGATCTGCCGATTCGCCATCCAGAACGTCGTCGGTCATCTGGAATGCCAAGCCAAATTCCCGCCCGAAGCCGTTGAGGAGCGCCTTCTCGTTTGGATCAACGCCGGCGAAAAGGGTTCCGGCCGAGACGGCCAGCAGGAACAGCGGAACAGTCTTTAACTCGGAGACATCGTAGGAGGACGTGTCACCCGATTGCTCATCAAGGCGAAGATCTAGAGCTTGGCCGGCGATGAGACCGGCGCAGTCCAAACTCCTCAGCAGAGCAATTTGGAACTGAATCAAACGGTCCTTATAGGCAGCGGCGCACTGGCACTCGACAAGCGTTCGAGCGGACAATGCCACGAGTCCGAAAGCCGCCAGCACAGCGGTGGATTCACCGAACTTCACGTGAAGAGAAGGCTGTTCGCGCCGCAGCGGCGAGTCGTCCATGCAGGGCAGATCGTCTACCACAAGCGAGGCGCAGTGGAGAAGCTCCAAAGCAAGCGCGGCCGGTAGTGTCAGATCAACTGGCGCGCTGAGGACCCGTGCCACTCGCAAGGCCAAGATTGGCCGGATCCGTTGCGCGGGCCCAAGCACGGCATAGCGCATAGCCGCGTCGATTACGCCGCCAACGTGAGTTGCCTCCCCAGCAAGCAATTGGACCAAGTGCGCGTCTATAACGCACCTATCCGTGGTAAGCCCTGCTTGTAGGGTGGCTAATACCATTCCGTCTATCGTATTAGATTCTCCGAACATTCAACAGGTCTACTATTTTGGGCCGGGAGCAGGCCCATGGCCAAGCTAGAACATCTCCTAGTAGCGTCTCGGCGATATGCGTGGTTGCACGTCGCTGCATTGGCAGTTTTGTCGCGTTTAACTCGCGTTTAACTACGGTAGGGCGCTTACTTACAATACGTTGCTTAGATCGGCAACCTTGGCCGGCCTACACGGTAATAGACGTAATATCGCTCACAGGCCACTACCGCTTCACTCTTAAGTACTCGATAAGTAGACTAGCGCGGGCGTCAGGCAAGCTAATATGCGCTCGTCTCCGGTCCTACCTAGGCTTCGCACAATAGGCACTAAGTAGACCTGCAGACGCACTTAGGAAGGCGAAATGGATAAGCGTCGGTTGCTCTTAATTGTAGTTTGCTCGTTCGCAAGCGCTTACGGTCTGCACGTTGCGTCGAGCCAGTTGAGCATGTCCCGTGGCATTGACGCGAGGCTGGCAGTGCCGGCGGCGGCTTCGGCCGTGTCTGCGGCCTCTCGCTCATTGCGCCCGAACTATCCGTACTCAGTGATTCCGGGTGGAGCGTATTCCCCTGCGGAACTTCGCTTTGCCGATGGACACGATGGTTTGGTCAAGGACCATTACGCCGACTTCGATATAAAGTCCGCGCGCTTGGTGAGGTTGACGGAGGACCGGTTTCAGTATGTCTCCTATCGGCTGAGAGATCAGATTTATTGGACAAACAAGAAGTTGCGCATTCCAAAGGGAGAAGTGTTACTTACAGATGGTTATAACTTCGCACGCACGAGATGTGGGAACCGTCTATCATCCACGCCAAGGCCGAACACGACGCCTGAACAGCCATCCGAACGAGCGCTATCGCTGCCCCCGTTTAGCCCGGCACAACTGAGGGGAGGCGAAGTCAACGTTGCTCCGGCGCCTCCGCCGGGTGAGCTGGCACAAATTTTTCCAGATCTCCCGTTCGATCTGCCCCGCTTGGCTCCTTACGTTCCGGCACAAGCGATAGGAAGTATGCCGCTGGCACAGCAGATTGGGACTCCGATCTCCACTTACCCATCTGCGGTGGGACCTCTACTCGCTGGATTGGCGCCTACACCCACGGGATTTGCGACTCTCTCTGGAGGGGCGCCGAATTCGCCTCCGGGACGAAATTCACCTCCGATCAGTGTACCTGGTACTCCAGGTACAATTACGGCATCCGTTCCTCCGGGCTTTACACTCACTCCGGCAGGTCTTCCCATCGCGATAAATACAACGGCGCCACCGATCAATGAAGTTCCGGAACCCGCGAGCTTGTCGCTTTTCACGTTCGGCGTGTGCGTGTCACTGGGGCTCTTAGCGCGGATGATGCGTGGCCGGGTAAGAACGGAAGACTAAGGCCGCCCGGCGCTTGCCGCATTAAAGGCCCGGGCAGCGCGATGCCTACTCCGGCACCGAGCGCCCCTCCGCCCATCACACAAAAGGCCCGTCTACTACAGATGGATACACCATCCCTCCTGAAGCAAGCGAGTGATTTTGTGACGGGCTGAAACCCCGGCAGATTTCAGCGGCGGCGCCATTTCAGCGGACGGAGGAGGGCTTCTTTAAGAATTCACTAAACTGCTGCCGCCCCAGTGGGCTCAACCAGCGACTCGATATTTACTGAGTACAGAGCTGATTTGCCCTGGTGATCGCTTTGGAAGTAGATGCGACGGCTATCGGGGGAGAATACCGGGTTAACGGAGGCGGGATGACTGGCCCGGTGCTCGCACAGGGTAAACTCACGCTGGACCGAGCGCAGCAAGAGATTCACCGTCGGTTGCGCTTTGCTGCGGCTGGCGCCCACAAAGACGGAACCGTCCCCGTTGGGCGCAAAGGCGGCGAACTGACTGGTGGGGGCGACATGCTGCTCGGTGGCGGTCCCAGGGTAAGCCTCGTGTATCTCCGAAACGAAGCTGCCGTTCGAAGAGACCTCGCGGAGAAACATCAGCGACTTTCCATCGGGTGACCAAAACGGATTCGAGATCCGGCCTTTGGCAAGCAACACCGGGCTGGCGTTCGACGCCTGATTTGACCTCCGGTTTGACATCTGGTTTGACATTGCTGACACAGGCACATACCAAAACTCCTGGCCGTCCGCCATGCTGTTGCGCGCAAAAGCGCAGCCTGGGCCGCTGGGCTGGAGCGCGCACCAGGGTCCCACGTTCTCCGCAAGAACGCGGGCTGTGCCGTTCCACTGCTGCAGCCGGCCTTGTCTCACGACCATCAAGTCAGCCGGCGAATTCCCCAGGCAAAAGGCGCTCACACTATCGGCTAGCTCCTCTACCTTGTCATTTCCAATGGCCACCTGTCTGAGGCTGCTCCCATTGAGCAGATAGAGGAATCGCCCTTGGGCATCCAGGCACAAAGACTCCGGATGCAGAGCGGTGGTGAGTGTTAACGACCGCAGCGCGCCCGTTCGCAAGTCCAAGCGAAAGGGCGTGAGGCGGCCGGTACGATCAGAGGAAAAGACCAGAAATCGTTCTTTGAGTGAAATAAAGCAGTTCCCGGCGGCAGGCAGGAAGCTGGCGCTGGAAGGATTCGTTAGGCGAACTACAGCAGATTCGGTGGTGGGATCGTTGAATCGAACAAATTCGCCGACACTGGGAAGTGGCTTGGACTTCCGAACGGGAGGGTTGAGAGCGGCGACCAAACTCATTGGCAGCCCAGCGGCGAGCAGGGCGCGCCGTGTGATTCCTTGCGTCACTACAAAGAAAAGACGCGGATGAAAATCTCGTGTTCCACTACAAGCCTAAATCACTGTGCAGCGGAGCGGAGCCCGGCCTGGATGGCGAGGATTGGGCCAGGTATTTGTATGGATTGACGGGGGTGCCATGCAGCCGGACTTCATAGTGCATGTGAGGGGCGGTCGCACGCCCGGTTCCGCCTGAGAGGGCAATCACTTGGCCACGGTGAACTTCCTGTCCGGGGATACTGAGGCATTGAGACAAATGGGCGTAGTAAGTTTCTAATCCGTTGCCGTGATCAATCACTACCAGCTTGCCGTAGGCTCCACTCCAGCCAGCGCTCTCCACGACCCCGTCCGCCGTGGCATGCACCGGAGTTCCGGTAGGCGCCGCGAGGTCAATACCGGTGTGAAATGTACCCTCACCCGAAAATGGATCGGATCTTCCGCCAAATGAGCTGCGCAGCAAACCGTTGACAGGCCACAAACTGGGTTGGGTGTGCGCCTGCCACTGGTAGGCATAGCGATGGTAAATCCCAGAATAATTGGCCGCTTTGAGGAAATTATACTCTTCGATGGATTCCTTCACGTTAGGCGTCAGCGAGCGTTGGGGATACGAGGTTTTGGCGCCGCTCACGTGGGCGGGCTCGTTGATTCCATAAGCTACCGTGACTTCATTGGCCAAAGTCTCGAGGGAAGCCATCTGCTCATTATGCTGGCGCGAAACGCGCTGCAGTTCCTGGTATCTGCCACGCAGCCGGTCGAAATCGGCCCGGAGCTGATTGTAATGCGAAACCTGCCAAGTCATTCGCAGGTAGCTGGAGAACAGGCCACCGGCGAGCAAGCTCATAACGCACAAAATACAAAAGATGTAGGCGAGAGACTTATAGGTAATATGAATTCGCTTGACTCGCCCTTGTATTGAATGGGCGAATTCCAAAACGAGGCACTGTTGATTCATTCGACTCCTCGGAGACCACAAGCGCAATGCAGCTATCAATATAGTGGCCCCGAACCGGATAAACTATTAACAAAGCTTCAGGCTAACCCGGCGGCATACCGCTGTCAACCCGATAAGAGTAATCTGTTGTTAGTAGGCGAGTTGGACCGTGCCAGCAACGAGCTACTGCGTTACGGCGCGCAGCAAAAATCTGATATACTTACCAAGTCTCCCGCCCGCATTCGTCCTTCGTTGAGTGATTGTTAACCCACTCTCCTCGAATCTTCTAGGTTTCGCAAATTGAAGCTGCGGTTCGTTTTCTAAAGGACGTCCTTCCGGTAACCGGCGCTTTGACTCCTTTAATAAAACATGAACCAATTTTCCGAACTCCCTCTCACTGAATCGATCCACCAGAATCTCGTCCGCAACTGTTTCGTCGAACCCACTCCGGTTCAGGCGCAAGCAATTCCCGCAGCACTCACCGGGGCGGACGTAGTCGCCACCGCTCAAACCGGCACAGGCAAAACGCTTGCTTTCCTGTTGCCGATCATAGAGCGCTTGCTCAAATCATCCGATGCAGATCGGAACGGCTCACGAACCAAAATCCGCGCGTTAGTGGTGAGCCCAACGCGGGAACTCGCCATCCAAATTGCCGATGCGTTCGCAAAGTTGTCGGTCGGCACGGGGCTCCGCGCGACGGTGGTGGTAGGCGGCCTGAGTGAGCAGACGCAGTTGAATTCCATCCGGCGAGGCTCACAGCTAATCATTGCTACTCCAGGACGCCTGGAAGATTTTCTCAATCGCCGGCTTATCGACTTAACTTCGGTCGAAGCGCTCGTTCTCGACGAAGCGGATCGCATGCTGGACATGGGATTTCTGCCCGCAATCGAGAAGATTTTGGCGATCTTGCCGGCCTCGCGGCAGAGCATGTTCTTCTCCGCCACGATGCAGAAAGATGTCGAACGCCTGATTGCACGGCACTCGAAAAATCCAGTTCGCATTGCGGTGGGCGGCGCCGCAATGAAAGCCCCCGATCAGATCGACTTGCACGTCTACGAAGTGGAAGAGCACATGAAGATCGGGCTGCTCCGTCACATGCTGGATCAGGAGAGCGGATCGTTCCTGGTTTTCGCCCGCACCAAGCATGGCACCGATCGATTGGCGAGCAAGCTGTCCGCACTGGGCACGCGCGCCGTCGCCATGCATGGTAATCGCACACAGAATCAACGCAATCAGGCGCTCGCCGGATTCCGTGACGGACGTTATCGCGTGCTGGTCGCTACCGATGTTGCCGCTCGGGGCATCCACGTCGATAGTGTCGCGCATGTGGTCAACTATGATCTTCCGCAAGCCCCCCAGGATTTTATTCACCGCGTGGGACGAACTGGCCGAGCCGGGCAACGAGGCTCAGCGTCTACCTTTAGTTCTAAATCGGAGTGGGGTGAAGTTCGGCGGATCGAACGCGAATGCAGAGTACGTTTACTTCGGCAAGAGATCTCGCCCGCCGTTGTTAGTCAGGTGTTGACGTCCGCGGAAGCGGAAAAACGTTCGAACGTCTCCGGTCCGAGCGCACGGCCTTCGTCGCATGCGCGTCCAAGCCGTGATTCTCACGCTACACCGAAGCGCGCTTTTGCCGCGAAGGGTAAAAAGAGCTTCGGAAATTCAAAAGATAAGCGTTCTTTCCGCGATGGCCCGCCTCAGCATCGAACGGGCATCTACAGTTCGTGATAGGCATTGCTCCACTTCCGACGATCCGCCGGTGGTAGAGTGTTGCATTAACGAAATTATAATTCCAAAGTGAAAGCGGCCGTTTATCCGCTGAAGCGGGACCTCGACTTCCTTCTGGAGCATTCGGGCGACATCTGGAAATCGCTTCGTAATCAGCAGATTTCATCACTGGCGGTACCGGTTTCATCGGCAGGTGGCTAGTGGAGAGCTTGGTTTGGGCTAATGACTTGCCATTGGGAACTTAACACGTAATGTGCTGCAAGGGGATCCGGTACGAATTGAAGGCGATGGGACTTCTTACCGCTCCTACCTGCACGCGTCAGAGATGGCAATTTGGGTGTGGACAATGTTAATCCGCAGTGAATCGCGCATCTACAACATAGGCTCTGCAAATGGCTTAACCATTGCGGAGCTGGCGCGAGCGGTGGTGGAGAACACCGTTCCTGGCACCTTTGTAGAACTCGCTCGTCAGCCGGTACTTGGGCGCGCCGGCATCGCGCTACGTTCCCTCGGTTGATCGCGCTCGAGAGGAGTTGGGTGAGACAAATAGTTACTCTCGAAGAGCAGATCCGGCGAATGTATGCGTGGAATAAGCTGCACGCCCGGCCAGGCACTTAGGGCGCGTAAGTTTCCGCTTCATCTCTTAACGGCTCGCTTGGCGGATATTCGAAATTGATGCGCTCTCGCTCGATAACGTAAGGCCGGTTCTGCACGTTCGTGTGAATCGCTCCCACGTACTCGCCGATGATGCCCATCGAAACCATCTGCACGGAACCTAGGAAGAACAACCCAATAATGAGCGGGGGAAGGCCGACCTCAAAGGAATTCCAAAATAGAAGTTTGTAGATGAAATACACGGCTGCTGCCATGATCGATAGAACTGCGGTGGCAAATCCCGTGAAGGTAACGATGCGCAACGGGACCTTTGACATGTTGGTGACGCCGAGCATCGCGATGTCATATAGCGTATAAAAATTGCTCTTTGTTATTCCACGGGCGCGGCGGGGTTGATCAAAGATCAGTTCATAATATGGCAGGCCGATCTCGGCCATGAGCCCCCGAAAATATGGATACGGATCTTTGAGACTCACCACGATATCGACGACTCTGCGATCATATAAGCCGAATCCGGTGAAATGCTGAAAGGTCCGGATATCCGACATCCTCTGAACAGTCTGGTAGTACATGCTTCTTAGCCAGAACATCAGTGCATTTTCCCGACTAGTTTTCTTAATGCAGAGAACCATCGAGTATCCTTCTTCCCATTTCTCTATCAATTGGGGAATCAACTCAGGCGGGTCCTGAAAATCGGCCGCCATTCCGAGTACTGCGTCGCCGCGCGATTGGGTCAGAGCGTAGAAAGGAGAACGGACCTGACCAAAATTACGAGCGTTCACGATGATCTTCACGTTCGGATCGTGCGATGCTAGACGTTTCAATATGGCGACTGTATGATCTGAGGAGTTGTTGTCGATGAAAAGATGCTCGTAGCGATAACGTCCGACCTGCAGCATTATTTTTCGGACGCGGTGATAAAGCTCTTCTACGTTTTCTTCTTCGTTGAAGCAAGGCGTCGCGATGGTAATAGTTTTCATGAGTCGTTTACGATTGTCAAAGCTGCCCCTTTTGAGGTGGGCGTCGTACCGTTGGTAGACCGGAAAATATCAGCACTCGTAACTAAGAACTGTTCGGCGAAACCCATCTTCGGGGCTGGTTGTAGGCAGCCAGCCCAGCGCTCGCAACTTCGACGTGTCGAGCGAGGCTCGTTCCACAGTGCTTTGGATATAGCCTTGTTGCTGCATGGATTGAGCCTCAAAGTGGACGGTGAGATTACGTTCAGGGAACAATCCGGTAAGAAGGGTGGCGAGTTCCGCGACACTTAAATCGCACTCCTCATAGCCTACGTTATAGGGTTGGCGGTTTTCTCCTTTTAGAAGGACCGTGAAGTATCCGCGGGTTGCATCAGCTAAGTAGCAGAAAGGACGCCGAGCCGTTCCCCGGCTCTTGATCAGAATGTCCTGGCGGCGCACGACGTTCGCTACAAAATCGGCAAACACTCTGCCATCATCCAGCGACATACCGGGTCCGTAGGTGTGCGAGGGGCGCACCATTTTTACCGGTATCTGGTATTGATGGCTCCACGCAACGCACATGGTTTCAGCCAGGCGCTTGCTTTCCCCGTAACAGGATCGTACGTCCGTGGGATCGAGCGGACCGTAACCGTCTTCTCTCGTCGGGATCTCGGGATTCGGACTGCGGCCATACACATCGCCGCTGCTGAAATATAGAAAATCCTCCACTCCGTGCTCGCGGGCGAGCGAAAGAAGATTGTGAGTCCCAAGCGTGTTAGCGGACAGCGTGCCAACGGGATCCTTTCCATAATACTTTGGGCTGGCTTGGCTCGCAGCGTGGATAATCATGTTCACCTTTCCCGCCGGTGCAATGGGGGAGCAAACATCCTGCACTAGGAGCGAGAAATCAGGACGGCCCAGCAGGTGAGCGAAGCGGGCTTCTGCTTTGGCGGC
>JAABUQ010010131.1_pt1 | contig 12446 bp, 11 predicted proteins | sample 5560001 | NCBI WGS metagenome assembly JAABUQ01 (sample SAMN10711888, study PRJNA513371) | rock metagenome | isolation source: Antarctica rocks | place: Antarctica: Victoria Land, Finger Mt nord | collected 2015-12-18
TTCTGGCGGGAACAGGGTTTCGCCATGTCCCACCCAGCATCGAACATGCAGAAACTCCGACCGGCACTCCGCGAAGGCATCACATACGCGCTCTGCAATGCCGCCTAATGGCCAAAGCCGAGCTAAGTGCAGCGATCGACACTAACCGTGAAAATCTCACGATTAGCTGCAGCGCGACATCGGCGTGGGCTGTGGCGGGGGAGCCATCGGACCGGCGGGCGCGGTCTCTTGCCCGTCGAACGGATTGGCCTGGAGTGCTCTCGTGGCTTGGGCCATCGCAGCGGCCGGGCCAACGAGCAGGGACGCAGCCGCCAGCGCTGCCGCGAAATTGCGCATGTCGTCCTTCGTGGTGCGATGCGGGGGCAACGGTCGTACGCCCGCCGCCATCGACCGTCAATCACGTTCCAACCAAGCCGCTGCAAGCCACGCCAGCCGGAAAGGTCCGCCCGTCACTTTCTGCACGCATAGGGAAGCGAGCGTCAGCTAGGCGCGCCTGACAGCCTCGTGGTGCCGGATCACCTCGCGCACCACGAAGGCGAGATACTTCTCAGCGAATTCCGGGTCCAGCCTGGCAGTTGCGGCGAGGGCACGCAGGCGGGCCACCTGGCGCTCCTCGCGGGACGGGTCGGCCGCCGGCAGGTCGTGCTCGGCCTTCATGACGCCGACGCGCTGGGTGCAACGGAACCGCTCGGCGAGCATGTGGACGATGGCGGCATCGATGTTGTCGATGCTGTCGCGCAGGGCTAGGAGTTCGAGGGGCAGGGATGGCGGATCATCGGGCATGGCGCGGTCTCCAAGGCAAGGCAGGGGTCGCAAGGCAGGGGCGGCGGGTCAAGCGGTCGCGAGAGGGCAGGCAGGCCAGAAGTTCGTTCGACTTGGAAGACCGAACATTTCAACCATCCCCGGCCAGGAGCACGCCGTGACCATAGACGTGCATCACATGGCGGGGCTGGGAGGCTGGTCACGATTGCAGCTTGCCGCGCCCGTGATGGTGAGCTTCCGTGTCCTCAAGCCCGCAACCGTCATCGCGGGTTGCGGGATCGTGGCCTACGGCCTGGGCGAGCAAGCTTCAGGCCGCCGGGCCGTCGCAATCAGTGCAGGAAAGCCGCACCGCCCGATGCTAGGCTGCGCGGCATGACCAGCGCCCTGCGGCAGCCGATGACCACCGAGCAGTTCCTGGCCTGGGAAGAAGGCCAGGAACTGCGCCACGAGTTCGACGGCTTCGCGCCGGTCGCCATGACCGGCGGCACCTTCGAGCACGACGCCATCCAGGTGAACCTCATCCGCGCGCTGGCCAACCGCCTCGCCGGCACGCCGTGCCGCACCCACGGCAACAGCATCAGGATCGAGGCGATGGGCAGCATCCGCTACCCCGACGCCTTCGTGACCTGCGGCCCGGTCGCGCGCGGCAGCACGCTGCTGCGCGATCCCGTGGTCATCTTCGAGGTGCTCAGCAAGGGCACGGCGCGCACGGACCGCATGGTCAAGAACCGCGAATACGCCTCCACCGCCTCGGTGCGGCGCTATGTCATGCTGGAGCAGGGGACGATCGGAGCCACCATGTTCGAGCGCGCCGGCGCGGACTGGATCGGCCGCATCCTGGGCGGCGACGCGGTGATCCGCATGCCGGAGATCGGCATCGAGATCCCGCTGGCCGAGCTGTATGACGGGATCGACCTGTCCGACCCTCCTCCGGACGAGGACGGCGGGCTGGCCTGAAGCCGCCGACCGCAATCAGCAGGCCGAAGCGGATCGCCCTGCCGGTCGACGGCTTGTCCGACGGGCAGCTTGCGGGCGGCTCGGCGCGACCACTGTAAGATGACGCATAAGGTCTCACCAGGCATTAAATCTGACCCATAAGCTGTCATCCCTCTACAGGCTATTGCTGGCCGCGCGCCGGATCGCATGCCACGCGATTACTCTTGGGCCGGGCCGAACCTGAGAACCTGCCCGGTCTGCCCGTTCAGAGTGCCGGTCTCGTTGCCTAGCAAGTAGAGTTCGCCCTTGCTGTCTTGCCCGAAGCCCAAGACCGCGAGCCCAAGACTATTCTCCCGCCCGACGATCTTGACGTCCTCGACGTTATGGTTCGATCCGCCCGCGAGGAAAACGTGACCCGCCACCGGCGTGCCGACCTCGCCAGAGTAGTCGCCGAACAGGTAGCGTCCGCGCAGATCGGCAATGCTGCGGCCGCGATAGACGTAGCCCCCGATGACCGCAACCCGTGTCTCAGCGGCACCAGGGGCATCCGCATGGTCGTATTCGGCGACGGGATCAATCAGATCGGCAGGCTGGCCGGGGCTGTCGGCATACACGAAGCCGACGCCGGTGTCCGGCGCCGGGCGGCTGTCGCCTCCGTCGAACAAGAAGGTCCCTTCCTTGATCGGCCAGCCGTAGTTGCCGCCCTTCCGGATCACATCCACCTCTTCGATGTTGTTCTGACCGACATCCCCGGCGATCAGCGCGTCCGTGTCAGGATCGAAGGACATGCGGAACGGATTGCGCAGCCCGTAAGCGTAGACCTCGCGCGCGCCCATGGTGTTCTTGGCAAAGGCGTTGTTGGACGGGATGCCATACTGCCCGTTGGCGGAGTTGCTGCCCAGCGGGTCGATGCGCAGGATCTTTCCCAGCACGTTCCCCGGGGTGAGGCTCTGCGCGTTCCCGCCCGGCACGTGGCCTGGGCCTGAGTCGTTCGCGTTCCCGCCATCGCCGAGCGAGATGTAAAGCAGCCCGTTCCGCCCGAACACCAGAGCGCCGCCGTTGTGGTTGAACTCCGGCTTGTCGATGCGTAGCAACTCGCGCGCGCTGCCCGGGTCAACGGTGAAGGCGTTGTTTGCGCGCTCTTGCAACCCCTGCTCTTGCACCCGCCATTCGGTGACCACGCTTTGGCAGTTGGCGACCTCGCCGGGGCTGAGCGTGCTGAAGTCGGCCTTTCTGCCCACCGGCTCGCTCGTGAACGTGTAGAAGCGTCCGTTCCGCTGAAAGTCGGGGTGGAAGGCGAGGCCGAGGAACCCACGCTCGTCGTAGTTCAGCGGCGGGGTCAGTCCGAGCGGAACCAGCCGGGCGCTCACGTCCAAGACCAGGGTTGCAGGTGCGGCGCTGCCTGCAACCGGAATGCGCCAAAGCTGGCCGGGCTGATCGACGACGTAGAGGTGATCCTCGTCGCCAGGAGCGGCCGTGGCAGTCACCGGCGAGACGAAGCCCGTCATCACGGTTTGCAGGCTCAGCTTCAAAGGCGCAACGGGGACAGGAGCGGGAATAGGGTTGGCCAAGGGCACGTGCGTTTGCGCGAGGGCAAGATTGGCTCCAAGCGTCAAGGCGAGAAGGGCTGGCGCATACAGATGCAAAGAACGCATGATTGTAGTCCTCCCGATGGGGCATGGATTCACCAAGCCCAGTAAGACGCGACATGGCGAATTTCTTACAACGCAAGGTAGCGTGCGTTGCAACGCTCACAACGTCAACACCAGTCAGAAAAGGTTCACTTCGATGCGGCGTGCCTGATTGACGCAAGGTCGCCTAATGTTGCCGCCCATGCCTGAGCCGCCAGCCCGAGCATAAGCGGCGGCAGCGTGGGACGGTGGCTATTCTACAGCTTGGGGAAGGGCAGCTTTGTCCGAAGCGGCCAAGCGCCGAACCATCGGCGCGAGCTGGCGACGATCCCGCGCCGGAGCGCAGCAATCGCGTCTCACGACTGCGGGGTATCGTAACGTTCCTAGCCCCCAGGGCCATTCAGTTCTGCCGTAGCGGCCTGGGCGTGAGTGGTGGCGGGCTGAGGCAACGGCTGTATGGAGGCGACCTTCCAGCTTTGTGAGGTCACCCTGTGCCTTTCGCTTTCCTGCTTGCCGCACTCGCTGAGGTGCCCGACCCGCGCCGTGCCCAAGGCCAGCGCTACAGCATGCGGCATCTGCTGCTGTTCTCGGTCCTCGCCACGCTTGCGAGCGCGACGTCCTACCAGAAGATCGTCGCCTTCATCGCCCTGCAGCGCGAGCGCCTGAACGTCGTCTTCGGCGCCTGTTTCCGGCGCGCTCCGGCCCTGAACACCCTGCGACACCTGTTCCTGGCGTTCGGCCCTGACGATCTCGAAGCCGCCTTCCGTTGCCATGCCCGCGACCTGAACGCACGTGGTAGACCGGAGGCGCTGCGCACGGTCGCCCTCGATGGCAAGACGCTGCGCGGCAGTTTCGACCACCTGACCGACCACAAGGCGGTCCACGTGCTCAGCGCCTTTGCGAGCGACGCCGCCCTGGTCCTGGCGCACCAGGAGCTGGCCGGGGCGCCGGACGAGGTCGCGGCGGTGCCGAGGCTGATGGCCGAGCTTGGCCTCACAGGCGTACTGTTCACCGCCGACGCGCGGCATTGCCAGAAAGACGGGTTCGCACAAGCCGCCGCGACCGGCAATGTCCTGCTGGTCCGCGTCAAGAACAACCAGCCCACCTTGCACGCGACCCTGGCCGGGCTGTGCGCCGAGGAACACCCCTTCGACAGCTACGAGACCGTGGACCGCGGCCGCCATGGACGCCAGGAGCACCGCCGCGTCGAGGTGTTCGACACCGCCGGCCAGCTGGACGCGCCCTGGCAGGCGCTGGTCAGCTGTGTCGCCCGGGTGTCGCGCCTGACCTAAGGGCCCAGCCGGATACAAGCGCTCGATTTGACAGAAAAGTATCAAGCGTTTTTAGGTGGTTGAAGTATTCAATAAGAGCGGTTATTCCCGGCTGGGCCCTAAGTCAAGAACACCCGCACCGGCCTGTGGGCCACGCATCGAATCTGATATGGTGCACTTAAAGCTGATATTCGGCTTTGATCGCTGCACTTGATGTGATGTTTGCGTTTTGCAACGTTGGGCAAAGATCTGGGTCTGCATGGTAGACCGTGACCAAGAACCCGGCGCGATTGATCCGCGAGCTCCTGCGCTGCCATCCGAAAAGCCTGAGCTACGCCACGGTCGATGGCGTCGCATCGGACCCAGGGCGGGTTTCGGGATCCAGAAGCCGCACTGGCCGAAGATACTGACGATCTCGGTCGTGCGACATCCACTCCGAAAACCCAGCAAGCCGTCGGGCCGCCCATCCACGCGCGATAGGATGCGTTATCGCGCGTAGCGCATTTAATCGGCTTGCCTTTCCCGCGGCAGCGGGCGAGCCTGCTTCCGGCATGGCCGATCCTGGACCTCGAACAGACCGCATCGCCGGCGGCGGACCAACCCCTGCCTCGGGCCAAACGCCTGTCGTCGCCGCTGCTTCCGGCCCGACCGCGACCGGAGCCGCGGCCCTGGCGGCGGCACAAGCGATGGCCTCGAAGGCCGCCGCCCCGGCGACCCTGCGCGCCTACAAGGCCGACTGGACCCACTACGCCGCCTGGTGCGCCAATGCGGGCCTGGCGCCCGTCCCGGCCGAGCCCGCCACGGTCGGCGCCACCCTCGCGAGCCTCGCCGAAACCCACGCGCCCACCACCGTGCGCCGCCGGCTGTCGGCGATCGGCAAGATGCACCGCTTCAACGACCTGCCCTGGAACCCTGGGCACCGCGACATCCAAGGCCCGCTGCAGGGATTGCTGCGCGAGCACGGCAGGCCAGTGCGGAAGGCTGCCGCCCTCACGCTCGCCATGCTGCGCCAGCTCGTCGCCACCTGCGACGCATCGGCGCGCGGACGGCGAGACCGCGCCCTGCTGCTGATCGGCTTCGCCGGCGCGTTCCGCCGCTCCGAGCTGGTGGCGCTCCGGGTCGAGGACGTCGTGGCCGGAGCAGGAGCGGGGGCAGGGGCAGGGGCGGGAGCGGGGGGCCTGCGCATCCGCGTGCGCCGCGGCAAGACCGACAAGGCGGGGGAGGGGGCCGAGATCGGCCTCCCGCGCGGCCGGCACGCCGAGACCTGTCCCGTGCAGGCCTTCGAAGCCTGGCAGGCCGTGGCCAAGCGCCGGGCCGGCCCGTTGTTCCGGCGGATCAGCACGGCGGGCGCCATCGCCGAGACGGCGCTGCACCCGGACGCCGTCCGGCGCATCCTCGCGCACCGCGCCGGCATGGCCGGGCTCGAGGTCGAGGGGTTCGAGCGGCTGAGCGCCCACGCGCTGCGGGTGGGCTTCATCACCGAGGCCTACGACAAGGGCGTGCGGGACGAGGACATCATGCGCCACACCCGGCACCGCGATCTCCGCACCATGCGCGGCTACGTGCGCCGCGCCGGGCTCGTGACGGAGAGCCCGGCCGGGAAGATCGACCTGTGACGGCCTACCGCACCCCGTGGGACCCGGACCCGGCGCCGCCGTTTGCGCCCGAGCTGGCGGCCGCGCCGCAACCGAAGCCGCGCGGCCGCCGGCCGGCATCGTCGCGCGCGGGGCCAGCAATGGGGCATCCGGCCTGGCTCTACCATCACCTGACCGTCACCGGGCTGGCCGGCACGGTGGACGCGTTTGCCGCGGCCGCGCGGGGATCTGGTGTGACCCCTTGGCAGCTCGACGGCGCCGCCCTGGAGGAGGACGTGTTCAACCTGGCCGCAGCACAGCCGCCCGCCCAGCGCCGGCTCACGGTCGAGGGCTGCCGCATCCTGGCCCGGCAAGTCCGCGACGGGGTCGAGGCGCGCCAAGCACGGGCGGCCGCCCGGGTCGGGTGCAGCCTCGCCGAAACGCAAGGCGTTTGCGGCAGGGCCTGCCCGTTTGATCTGCATAGGCTGCTGCCGGTGCCGGAAGCCATCCTGCAGCTGGGTCCGAACCATCCAAAGGCCCTGGCCTGGCTGCAGGAGCACTGGGGCACGAGCCATGGCCTGCGGCACGCGGCCGGGCGGCCCGACGCACGGCCGAACCGCCGGTTGCCCAAGGACCATGCTGTCCTCGGCTACGGGTTCTTCACCGCAGGCGACACGCCAGGCGCCGCTGTGGCACGGCTGGAAGAGCGCTGGCCCGCGCTGCGCTTCGCGCTGCAGACCAGGCCCAGCTGAGGCGCAGTGGACGGCATCGCCGCCCCGCCCGCGGCCGGGCAGAGCGAGGAAGGTTCGTCGCCGCACTTGGACCTCCCCGGCTTCAGCGGCCGGCTCGAGCGGCTGCTGGCCCTGGCCCGGGCGCACCAGGTCGACCTGGCCCGCATCGCGTTGCCGGCGCTGGTCGACCAGCTGATTGCGGCGCTGCGGGACGCGGGCGGCCGCACGCCGCACGCCCTGCAAGCCGACTGGCTGGTGATGGCGGCTTGGCTGGTGCAACTGCGCTCGCGGCTGCTGCTGCCGGCGGAGGCCGCCATGCAAAGCGCCGCGGCGGCCGAGGCGGCGCAGCTCCGCCGCGGGCTGGCGCGGCTCGATGCGGTGCAGGCGGCGGCGCGCTGGCTCGACGGGCAGCCCCGGCTCGGGCGCGACGTGTTCCCACGCGGGCGGCCGGAGCTGATCGGGATCGGGACCACGACGCTGCACCAGGTGGACGTCGTCGAGTTCCTGTGGGCCAGCCTCGCGCTGCTCGACGACGACCTGCCCCCACCCGACACGGCGCCCCGCTACCGCCCGGCCTGGCTCGACCTGCATGCCGTCCCGGACGCCCGCAGCCGCATCCTGCGGCGCTTGGCCGATCACCAAAGCCTTGTCCCGCTCGACCAGACGCTGCCGGACCCGCCGGAGCCTGGTGCGGCGCCTGAAAGCGCATTGCGGGGGCGCTCGCGCTGGACCAGCACCTTCACCGCCAGCCTCGAACTCGCCAAGGGAGGCGAGGTCGTGCTCCAGCAGGAGGAGGCTTTCGCGCCGATCTCGGTCCAGGCCGGTTGTGCGGATAAGGGCTGCTTCAACGAAGTATTGCCCTGAGCTGATCGCAGCACCAAACCTCCGCCATCCGAATCACCCGCGGGGATCACAGCTTTCCATGTCTCACCTTGGCCTTCGCCTGACGCCGCACGGCCATCTTGTGCTGGAGCAGGCCGACGACGCGCCGGGCTTGGACCCGACAAGTGCAGCGCGCCTGGCCGGTGCGTTTGCCCAAGGCACCGGGCCGGGATTGCTGCAGCTTGGCGCGGGCGAGGTGGGGCAGGCGCTGCCGGCGGCATTCGCCTGGTGGCGCGGGTTTGCCGCGCGCTACGTGACGGCGCTGTGCCTGCATGCGCCGGACACTGACGCCAATGCGCCTTCCCGGCCCACCCTGCCCGCGGTCGCCCTGTCCGGCGCAGCGGACCTTGCCGCCTTGTCGCTGACAGCGCCCATGATGCCCGGCTCCGAATACCTGACGCCGGAGGTCCTGCTGGCGCTATGGGCGGAGATGGAAGCTGCGGCGGCCACGGCCCTTGCCGCGGCGGACGCGGACCTGCAAGGCTTTCTGAAAGCGTTGAACCCGGCCTGGAACCTCGTCGGGCGCGTGCATTTCAACTTGGCGGAAAACCGCCGCGATCCGGAGTTTCCGTTCGCGTTCATGGCGACCTACACGACGCAGCTTTCGGCGCAGGCCAAGGCCCAGCACATCCCGCTCGGCCAGGCGCTGCGCGACTACGCGGGGGTAGCGAACAAGAACAAGCTCCTGGCCCTGCTCATGCCCGTCCAGCGGGCGGCGGAGGCCTGCGCCTGGCTGCGGGCCATGGTGGAGGCGGGAGAAATCTTCCATCCCCTGCGCTGGGCGGTCCAGGATGCCGCGCAATTCCTGTCGAGCGCGCCGGACTTGGAGGCCGCCGGCGTGATCGTGCGCATGCCCGCATCGTGGCCGGTGAACCGTCCCACCCGACCCCGCGTGACGGCGACGGTGGGCGCACGCGCGCCGTCCGCCTTCGGCCTCGACGGCCTGTTGGACTTCCACGCGGAGATGACGCTGGACGGCGAACAGCTGACCGAGGGGGAGGTCAGCGCGCTGCTCGCCGGGACCGACGATCTGGTGCTGCTGCGCGGCCGCTGGGTCGAGGTGGACCGTAAGCGGCTCGGGCGCACGATGCAGCGGTTCCGGGATGCTGAGCGGCTCGCCGAGCAGGACGGGCTGACCTTCGCCGACGCCATGCGGATGCTGGCCGGCGCTGCCATCGCGGATGATCCCGGCGACGCGGCGGCGCCCGACTGGTCGCGCGTGACCGCCGGGCCGTGGCTGGCCGAGACGCTGCAAGCGTTGCGTATGCCCGACGGGGCCGGCATCGACCCCGGCGCGGCGCTGCGCGGCACGCTGCGGCCCTACCAGAGGGCGGGGGTGCAATGGCTGCAGTTGCTGTCCGGCCTCGGGCTGGGCGCCTGCCTGGCCGACGACATGGGGCTGGGCAAGACCATCCAGGTGCTCGCGCTGCTGCTGATGCAGCGCGCGCCGCGCAAGGGCGGGCGGACGCTCCCCAAGCCGCAGCCGAGCCTGCTGGTCGCGCCCGCCTCGCTGCTCGACAACTGGATGAGGGAGCTGGAGACATTCGCCCCGACCTTGCAGGCGAGGATCGTCCATTCCTCCGCAATGGCGGCCGACCAGCTCAACTCGTTCGGGCCGGACGACGCCGCCGGGCTCGACCTGGCCATCACCAGCTACGGCTCGCTGCTGCGCATCCCGGGCTTGTCGCAGGTGGCCTGGCGCTTCGCCATCCTGGACGAGGCGCAGGCGATCAAGAACCCGAATGCCAAGCAGACCAAGGCGGTGAAGGCGCTCGACGCGCGGTCGCGGATTGCCCTGACGGGGACGCCGGTGGAGAACCACCTCGGCGACCTTTGGTCCATCTTCGACTTCATCAACCCCGGCCTGCTGGGCACCGCGCGGCAGTTCGCGAGCTATGCCAAAGGCCTCGCCGAACGGGAGCAGGACCCCTACGGGCCGCTCCGCACCCTGGTGCAGCCCTACATCCTGCGGCGCATGAAGACCGACAGGTCCGTCATCGCCGATTTGCCGGACAAGACCGAGGTGAGGGCCTATTGCGGCCTCGCCCGGCGGCAGGCGGCGCTGTATGCGCAGGCGGTGCAGGATCTGGCGGACCGCCTGGCCGACGCCGATGGGATGGAGCGCCGGGGCGTCGTGCTGGCCACGCTGATGCGCCTCAAGCAGATCTGCAACCATCCCTCGCAGTGGCTGGGCGACCAGGTCTGGGCGGAAGCGGACAGCGGCAAGTGGGCGCGCCTGCGGGAGATCGCCGAGGTGGTCGCGGCCCGGCAGGAGAAGATGCTGGTGTTCACCCAGTTCCGCGAGATGACGGGGCCGCTCGCCACGTTCCTGGGCGGGATGTTCGGGCGGCCCGGGCTGGTGCTGCATGGCGAAACGCCGGTGAAGCGGCGCAAGTCGCTGGTGCAGGCGTTCCAGGACGATGAGGCGGTGCCGTTCTTCATCTTGTCCCTGAAAGCCGGAGGCGCCGGGCTGACGCTGACGGCCGCCTCCCACGTCGTGCACTTCGACCGCTGGTGGAACCCGGCCGTGGAGAACCAGGCCACCGACCGCGCTTTCCGCATCGGCCAGAAGCGGAACGTGCTGGTGCACAAGTTCGTCTGCCGCGGCACGGTGGAGGAGAAGATCGACGCGCTGATCGCGTCCAAGACCGGGCTGTCGGACGCGCTGCTGGCCGGGTCCGGCGAGGTCAGCCTGACCGAGATGAGCGATGACGCCCTGTTGCAATTGGTCGCGCTTGACCTCCAGGCCGCGATGCAGGACTGACCGGGAATGCCGCGCGACCCCCATGGCGATTGGCCCGCCTACGTTCCCGTCGCCGAGCGCCGCCGCCAGGCCGAGCGCGAGGCGGCGAATCTGCGCAAGAAAGGCCGAACGCTGGCACCGGTGCGGATCGAGGGCCGCGCGATTGCCGGCACGCCCTGGGGCAAGGCTTGGTGCGGCAACCTGGAAGGCTACCGCGACTACGAGAGCCGGCTGCCGCGGGGCCGAACCTACGTGCGCAACGGCTCGGTGATCGACTTGCAGGTCGGGCAATGCGAGATCAAGGCGCTGGTGAGCGGGTCGGCGATCTACCAGGTCGCGATCGGGATCACCGCCATGCCGGCCGCGCAGTGGCGGGCGCTGTGCGCCGACTGCGCCGGCCGCATCGAGTCCCTGGTGGAGCTGCTGCAGGGCCGGTTGTCCAAGGGCGTCATGGAACGCATGTGCCGCCAGGGCGCCGGCCTGTTCCCCAAGCCGTCGGAGATACGCTTCGCCTGCACCTGCGAGGATCACGCGTCGATGTGCAAGCACGTCGCGGCCGCGCTGTATGGCGTGAGCGCGCGGCTCGATGAAAAACCGGAGCTGCTGTTCCGGCTGCGCGGGGTCGACACGGGCGACCTGCTGGCCGGTCTAAACGCCGCGGTGCCGGCATCGCGCTCCGCGGGGGCGAGGACGCTTGAGGCCGAGGACGTGTCGGCTTTGTTCGGTCTCGATCTGGCGGGATCGGAGGATGCGGATGGCGGCTTGGCGGGTCCTCCGCCCAGTCGCGCTGCGCCCGCCGCCTGGTCCCGGCCAAAACAAGCAAAGCGACGCCGCCCCTCGACGCCGGGCGAGGGCGTGCCGGCAAAGGCGTCCATGTCAGCCTCCTCCAGGAAACCAGGGATGGCCAAGCCGGTCTCGCCAGAGGCCAAGGGCTCCCGGCCGGGTATTGCGCCGACCGGGCCGAAACAGGCGGTGCCGCGGGCATCAGCGCCCGGTTCCGGAGCACCGACGACGATGCCACCCGCCGCCAAGAAGCGCACTGCCGCCCAGCTTAGAGCGGCCAAGAAGCTGGACAAGAGGGCGGCCGAGAAGGCCGTGGCGGATGTCATCGCACGGATCGGACAGCAACTCGTGACGGGAGCCGACGTGACGCAGGCCAAGCAGGGCAGGCCGAAGGTCGGCGCTCGCGATGCGCAGGCGATTCATGACCCAACTGCCGACCCTGGCGTTCGAACTTCGGAGAGAAAAAACCGGCTGTCGGGCCGGTGAGGAAGCGCGAGGCGGCGATCTGACAATCGGCAGACCACTTGCCCTGAACACCATCAGCCGAGACGTGCATTCTACTAAGGCCCGTTTCCGCAGCTTGGGGCGTTGGTGCATGGATGCTCGGATATTCTGATCCTGATGGAGCAGGCATGTTCCTGTGATGCCATTCAAGCACAACGCCGCGCGCCGCCATCGCATTCCGCAGGCGCGCTACCGGGCCACAAACTGGGCGGCCTACGAGGCGGGACTGCGTCGGCGGGGTGACCTGACATTCTGGGTGGAGGAAGCCGCGCTGGCGGGGTGGCGAGCATCGCGCCGCAGTACGCCGGGCGGGCAGCCGCACTGCTCTGACCTGGCCATCGAGCTGGTGCTCACCTTACGGCTCGCATTCCATCTGGCCCTGCGGCAAGCGGAAGGGTTCGCCCGCAGCGTCCTGCAGCTGCTCGGCGTGGGGTTGCCGGTGCCGGACCACTCCACCCTGAGCCGGCGTGGCCGCGCCTTCGCGGGACGCCAGCCGCATGTGGGGGCCGGCACCGGGCCAATGCACCTAGTACCTCTGCACAGTGGTTTTGACCGGTTGGCACCCGAAGCGGCTAGGTCCGGTAAACTCTGCTGACAGGCAATACGGTGCTCAGGACGAGGCTTCAGCG
>JAABUQ010010132.1_pt1 | contig 12443 bp, 14 predicted proteins | sample 5560001 | NCBI WGS metagenome assembly JAABUQ01 (sample SAMN10711888, study PRJNA513371) | rock metagenome | isolation source: Antarctica rocks | place: Antarctica: Victoria Land, Finger Mt nord | collected 2015-12-18
GTTCTAGTTGCTCCCGTTCTGTCTCGGTCAGTCGCAAGGGCGTTGGAGCTAATCTAGGCATGGTTCTATCCTCATAATCCCACCTTGCCTAAATGGTAGCTCTATTCCCGCTAAAGTCTACTAGTACATTTATTCTACCCCAGAACGCTCGTGTAGTCCTTTGCAAAAACCAGGTGATGAATTATACCTGACGTGGCGGCGCTGCAATAGCACTAGAGACAATTTACTACTGTGGAGGCTAAGATGCAGTCAACCTAGAAGGAGCTTACGCTCTATTGTATCTTTTCAGCTCAGTCCTGTCAGTCTCTAGTCAGACACTAAAGTCAATTTACCACCTTTTTCTACTCCGATAAAGTTAATTATGACACCCACTCAAGTAGCTGCTCTTGAAAGGTTTTTGACCAATAACGATTTTAAGTATGATGATCATGACGAGGAATTGGGCGCGGTCCTCTACAGCTTTACTATGGATGACTGGATAATGGAAGTGGCCTATGGCGACGAGTGTTATTATCGTTTGTACAATGATGTAACCGAGGAAGCTTACTGCGAAGAGTTAACCAGTGTGTCTAAAGTTATGATTGAGCATAAAAAGCTGTACTTGCTAAGATCGGGATCGTTAAAGACATAACAAGTACAGAAGCATGTATTGTGAAACTCTCTAGACCTAAAGCTCTGCTAGAAAATAAATTAAGTAAAACCACCGCCTACTGACTAGAATTATTGTTATCAATGTACGAATCAGTATAAGTAGATAATCCTCGGATTAATTCCCTCAGCACGTCTGTTTTAGTTCTTTTGGTTTGTTGGCAGTAGGTCTCAATTGCGCTCATTTCCTGCTGTGGCACCTTAAAAGTAATCCAACTTTTCTGATTCTTAGGCATGTTTAAATCAAAAATAGAGGTATTCTAAGACTATTATTCTCGTCTTACAAGTGCTTAGACAATATACTCCTAACGACTATCTTTGATAGTAGCTTATTAGGCAAATATAGTATTTATACTCATCTTGTCAAGAGCTAAAAAATGAGTTACGACTCTGCAATTATCTTATCAACTAGAATCCCCGTTCCTAAACCGAGCCTTACTTATCTAAGATATGCTTATCTTGGCTCGCTAAAGCGACAAGAGTGCGCTACTTGGCGTCTTCTCTAACAGCTTTCAGCACTAACGGTGCCTAATAAGTTAAATTATTTACAGTTATATCTAGTCCTATAAAAGGATAATCGACGGATTCCTCTTATGTCAAGTACTAAAGAAGTATCTAGGAAAAACTAAAAAGCTTGTATTAAATTTTACTAATCGCTGCCGCCTTCCCATCACTGCAAACCACATGGTCTCTCGACCGAATCGCTGCTCCAGTTCGTCAATGGCAAGCATCAACTGTTTGGGTTGCTGGCACCTTTCACTGTGATCGCGCCCATAGTCGTTTGTTGCTCAAACACTAGATAATACCGGAGAATCTCTTTCTCCCCTACCTGCACATTCTCAATAATTGTTGTACCGCTGGCAGTTGTCCACTACCCGATGCTCGACCAGTCAGCTATTATGGTGAGACCTCTTACAGCGATTTTCAGATTAGTAAGCCACAGGTGTAGTACCACACAGTGGCTTTCTCTAACAGATTGCGTGGCTTATTCGAGCGGCAACCGCTGTAACTTAGTTCAGACTCATGCCAACCGCTCAAACACCAATTGACGAAGTGGAACTAACTATTGCCTTCCTCAGCTTATTTTCGCTATCCTCTTTCAGCCCGACTAGCAGCTCGATGGGACTTATCCGCTAGTCCTAACTGCTTGTAGGTTAAAGCTAGCCCTCGCTGAATCGAGGGAATATTGCCACGAGCTGCTGCACGCTTTTCAAGCAGAACCCGCGCCCGTTGGAAATCAGCGCTGCGCAGCAGTGCATCAAGATAGACTTGCTCGAACACATCACGCTGGGCATGACTACCACCCATTTCATGTAGCCGTGGCAACGCTGCTCCAAGTTCGGCTACAGTTGTTAACCAGTAACCCCGTGCGTGGGCAATCAAACCTCGAACTGCTGGTACTGCCACTTCCGCCCAAGTCTTACAGATATAGGGTTTGGCAATCTCTGCATGAGTCAGGATGCTGTTGAGCATCTCGTCCACAAGTTCATCCTGCCCCGCCCGCGCCAAGGCGTAGATGTAATGCAAATCCAGATATCCCAACACGTGTTCGTGGAGTCGCCCAATCAGGTAGGACCCAATTTCCTGCCAGCGTGTATCCACGTCTATACCCCTCAGTTCCAGCCGTAATAGAAATGAGATGGCATCAATCTGACATTGGGAAAATTCTTTAGCAGCACGACCCCAAATATGCTGGTCATATAACTCCAGCGCTCTGGGAATGTCTTCCCGATCAAGGTAGTAAAGCGCTGTGTGCCACCAATTGTGCGTGTAGAATGTGCCAATGTCCTCCCAAGTATCACTCAGATCCTCCATCCAGGCAATTCCCTCTTCGATCCGACCCTGAGTTTCCAACACATGAGCAACAGCATGATGAGCCCAAGGGTCATGACGGTGCATTTCTGTTGCTTTGCGTCCAACGGCTTCTGCTTCGCTCAAGCGGTGACACTGCTCTAGCCCAAAGGCAAGCATGCCGTAGATATAATGGTTATCGTCATTAGCTGGTAGGACTTTTTCGATTAGGTGCAGCAAGCCCTGACTATCACCTAAGTTGAAGTAGTGATACTGACCAAGCTGGACAGAGACAACATCGCGAGGGAACTTCTGAGCAATCTCCTCATGATAAGCAACAGCTCGATCTGCATCTCCCTGTGCCCAAGCATCAACTGCCGCAACATAGAGCTTTTCTCGCTCAGTGGCTGTTGCCAAAAACTTTTTGGCAGTCTGGAGGTATGGATCTGCCTGAAGAGGAGCATCTGCACTTTCCGCAAACAGGTGAAGGGCAGCTGCATGAGCGTTGAGGATGGCACTATTCGGGTCAACCTTGAGTCCTTCCAGAATAACTTCCGGGTTACTGCCATAACTGAGTAACTGCTCAGTAAATTGATTGATGGCATTAATCGCCTGTGGCGAGTCGGTGGTCACATCGAGTCCTTGAGAGTCTTTCAAGATTTACTATCCTCCTTCTTAACCTCAGCCTTGCGATTCAAACTTCGGCCATTTCTTTCTTAACCCAAATCCGACCCATCTTGCCAGAGATCTAAGCCATGTAGCACCTCCCTTCCTTCGCATAAACACCGCCCAGTACGTGCCGCGCTTTCAGCTCAGACAGCACGGGCTTTAAGGCGTAGTCGATAGCTAACAAATGGGCGATTGTCCCCCCGGTTGCAATGGGTAGCACGGCTTTACCGCGCAGTGCTTCCTGGGGTAGCAAGTCTAAGAAGGCTTTGAGCAGTCCAGTGTAAGCAGCTTTGTAGATTGGTGTGGCAATAATCACGCCGTCCGCTTTCTCTAGTATTGCTTTCGGCTCCTCCAACGCCGGACTGTCGTAGCGTCCGTGGACCAAAACTTCGGCAGGAAATTCGCGGACAGAAATAGTATCGGTGTGAAAGCCCTCTTGCTGTAAGAGCTTGTTGGCGTATTCCACCAGCCCGTAGGTTCGGGAGGGGTGAGACGGACTACCAGCGATCGTCAAGATATTAGTCATACTGCCTCCTCTAAACTACGGTAAATCGATCAACTTACAGTATTTAACTGGAATAAGTTAGCAATATGGCACAGATGATTCAGGTAATGCAAGAGATTTTTAGTAAAAAACCGATGTTTATTACGTGTATTAGCAACAACACATAACCACTAGCCTCATGGGAGATTGGCAATGTCGGAAGAACTCTATATACTACGCGAGAACCTTCCCGTACCTACTGACCGAGAACGGGGTGTGGGGGGTAGGGTGCGGGGTGTAGGGGAAGAGAATATGCCCACACCCCATAGGGTACAAGCCCCACTCCCACCGTCGTGGAAAACCAGAAATATGAATTACGATAAAGGCATCAACTTTCTGAAGCAGTCCGATCGGGTCTTAGGACAACTGATCGAACAGATTGGCCCCTGCTTGCTCAACTCTTCACAGCAAAATGGAGACCTTTTCTCCTCGCTATCAAGAGCAATTCTCCATCAACAACTCTCCACCAAAGCCGCCACTGCCATCCATCGCCGGTTTCTCCAGCTTTATCCTGAGCAACCCTTTCCTACGGCATTGGATATTCTGAACACACCAGAAGAAGTGCTACGTCAAGTTGGGGTCTCGCGACCCAAAATTATTTACCTGCAAGACCTAGCAACTAAGGTGTTGTCGGGATTGCCCACTCTTGAAGAGTTGGAAGCAATGGATGATGAATCCATTATCAAGACGCTGATACCAGTTAAAGGAATTGGACGTTGGACAGTTCAGATGCTACTAATTTTCCGGATGAATCGATTTGATGTCCTGCCCGTGGATGACTTGGGGTTGCGTGCAGGGATCAAAAAGGTCTACTTGCTGGACGAACTTCCCTCTAGGCAGATTGTAGAACATCTCGGACAGGGGTGGAAACCTTATTGCACGATCGCTTCATGGTACTTATGGCGTAGTTTAGAGCTTAAGATTCACAATTGATAAGGCCAAAATTACCAAAAACAGCACTAACCCAATTGTGCAGGCATAACTGAGTTCCAAGTTATGAAAAGCTTGTTCGTAAAGGTAGTAAACAATCGTCTTGGAGCTATTACGTGGCTCTCCTTGAGTCATGATGTAGACCTCTTCAAACACCTTTGTGGCAGAAATCGCGGCAATCACCGCCACCAGCACCAAGTAGGGCTTCATTAATGGTACGGTAATATCCCAGTGTTTACGGATACCATCCGAGCCGTCCATTGCTGCCGCTTCATACAGGTCAGCTGGGATAGACTGTAACCCCGCTAGATAGATAACCATGTAGTAACCTAATCCCTTCCACACCGTCACGAGCATGACGCTGAAAAGAGCCCAATTAGGGCTAGTCAGCCAGGGAATGCCGCCCGTGCTTGAGACACCCAATTGTTCAAGCCATTGATTTAGTAAACCGTTTTCTGCATAGAGCCACTTCCAGGCAATGCCAGCGACTACCATTGAAATCACTACTGGCGTGTAGTAAGCCGCCCGAAACCAGTGAATCCCACGCAGTTTCTGATTGACCAAGATTGCCAGTCCCAAGGGAGCAACCACCAAAATTGGCACAACGCCAGCGACATATATAATGGTGTTCCGTAGGGTCTGCCAAAAAACTGGATCAAACCACAGGTGGCGGAAGTTAGCAAAACCTACCCACTGCGGTGGCTGGGTGAGGTCGTACTCGTAGCGAGTAAAACTCAGGTAGAACGCTTGCATAGCAGGCCAAAAGACAGTCAGGCTCAAGATCACAAAGGCAGGGAGCAAAAATAGATATGGGGTTAGCCGCTGTCTAATTAAAATCCAGTCTTTTGGCATCAAGTTCTGCATATTAACGCTCTAAAATTTTTCCACTGCCGGTCGCAAATCAAGTTCCAGCGTCCACGCGGTTGCATCCTGACTGTAAAGTTGCCAGTAGGTTTCGGCGATCGCCTCTGGTGCTAGCATCGTGTGCTTAGCGCGGTCTGATGCCATCTCTCGCACCCTTGGAGTATTGATCATGCCATCAATGATGATGTGTGCCACGTGGATTCCCTGGGGACCAAACTCCCGTGCTAGAGATTGCGCCAGTGCCCTGAGCCCAAATTTGCCCACAGCTAGACCTGAGAACCGCGCCGAGCTTCTCAAGGAAGCTGTAGCACCTGTCAAGAGGATGGTACCATGTCCCCGCTCAACCATCGCTGGTAGTACTTGCTGCACACCGAGAAAGGCTCCGAAACAGTTGACTTTCCAGCAATACTCGAATTGCTCTGGAGTGAGTTCAAGGATACCGCCTGACTGAAAGATCCCAGTATTGTAGACAAAGACTTCCGGCGCATCAAGCTGCGATCGCACTTGAGCAAAGGCTGTTTCCACCGCTGCTTTTTCAGTAACATCAGTGGGAATTGCCAATGCCCTCCCACCAGATGCTTCAATCGAGCTTTGGATTTGAGTGAGTTGGTCGGAGTTCCTAGCCATCAATCCCACAGCAAAGCCTGCTTGGGCAAAACGGCGGGCAATTGCGGCTCCTAGCCCCGGACCCGCTCCTAGAATCACTGCAACCTTTGATTGACTCATGCCCAGCTCCTATCTATTAGGATTTATGCATTGAATGGTAAGTATTTAAGAAACCTTAGCAGCAAATTAGCTAATCCTCATCGAAGAAAGTGAGGAGCTGCTCAACGAGGGCCTCCGGACGTTCCTCGGCGATGAAGTGTCCGCAGCACTGGAGCACACTACCGCGAACGACATTAGCCACTGGCTGCATTGATTTATACACCTTCTCCTGCAAGCTACTCTCACCCCCCAGTGCTAACACCGGCATGGGCAGCTTGGTTTTGGCACTCTCCTGATTCTGCTTTCCATCCTCAAGCAAAGTCTGGTAATGGGAGAACCCTCCACGCAGACCACCGGGAGCCGAATAGCAGCGGACGTATTCATCAATGTCAGCTTCGGCGATCGCTGCTGGGTTGTAGGCTAAGCCTTTATAAAACAGCGACAGGTAGAGACGCTCTTTGCCTGTAACTAGCGCCTCTGGTATATCCGGCGTCATGTGGAAGGCAAAGTGCCAGTAGCCCCCATGCGCCACATCCATTGCCTCCTCAAGCCCAAAGCCCGGTAGTAGAAACTCCGAGACTACTAACCGGCGAACAGCATCGGGATGAGCAGCGGCATATGCATAAGCAACCATGCTACCTATATCATGCCCTACGAGAAAGATACGTTCTTTGCCGAGATGCAGTACTAACTGGTAGATGTCCTCAGCTACGGTGCGTTTGTTGTAGCCGGTGAGCGGCTTTTCAGAGTCGCCGCAGCCCCGCAAATCCGGTGCAATCACAGTGTATTGTTCGGCTAGGGCTGGCATGACTTGCCGCCACTCGTACCAGGTTTGCGGCCAGCCATGGAGCAGCACCACGGGATCGCCTGTACCGCCGATCACATAATGCAGACGCACGCCGTTAACTGAAGCCATATGATGGGTGAACATGTATTATCAGTCCCTAGTGAGCCGCCCAACCATGGCGACGGAGATACTCCTCAAAGGTCGTCAGATCGGGATACTCTTTGCGCAGTGCGGCTATATCAGCTTGGTAGCCCACATCGTTAAACCACTTAGTCATCACAGTGATTTCCTCGCCAGCAGCTTGTTGGAACTGCTCCCACGGGATCTGGACATAGCTTACCTGCCGACCAATCACGCGGCTAAACGTTTGCGCTAGCTGTGGCAGGGTTGATTCGTCTCCCGCCAGGTCAACCTCGCGACCGAGCCACTTATCTGGCTGTGCGAAGGCGATCGCACAGAAAGCACCAATGTCATCAACAGTGACTTGCTGGAGCTGTTTGTCAGGATCGAGCGGCCATGCCAGTGTACCGCCCTCGATCTGGTCGCGTTGTGCTTCCCAGTTTTCCATTAAAGCGGCTGGGCGCAGAATTGTGTAAGGCAGCCCAATGGCACGTATGTGTTCCTCGACTTCCCACTTACCAGCGGTTGCCGCTCGAATAAGCCACGCAATCTGTCAGAGAAAGCCACTGTGTGGTACTACACCTGTGGCTTACTAATCTGAAAATCGCTGTACTATCAAAGTGTGGGATTCCCGTATCAGCGTAGGCACTCGCGACTGAGCTGTAGACGAAGTGCTGCACATTCGCTGCCTTGGCAGCATCGGCAAGGGTTACTCCCTGACGGACTTCGCCATCATAGCCAGTCTCAAAGAAATTCTGGACTGAGAAGACGCCATAGGTCCCCTCAAGTGCTCGCTCAACAGATACCTGGTCATCTAGGTCACCTGGTACAACCTCCGCACCCTGTTCGGTTAGAGCCTGCGCTTTGGGCTTGGTGCCGTCGCGGGTGACGGCACGGACTCGGAAGCCCTGCTTAAGGAGGTGGTGTACCACTGCGCCTCCCTGCTTACCCGTTGCCCCAGTTACTAGAATCAAACATTCTGCTTTCTTCTCTTGATGCATAATTACCTCCTACACGGTCTTCATCTAGTTATCAAGATGTTTAGCAATTTTGTCGTTTTTTAAACCCTCAATTATTTTGTAGACGATATATTTTTTGTTAACTACCATATCTTAGGCAAAGCAGAAAATATCAAGTTAATTATTGGGTTCAACTCACCTCACTTACTGAATCAAATTAACTGCTACTTTTTTACTTGACTTCTATCAATAGAGATATTCATAAAGATATAAAAAGAGCGTTTAACTGGCTCAAAATTTCCTTGAAAGGAACTATCAGCATGACTGCCTTATCTTCAGCAATTAAGTTGGGGCATAGCCAACTTTCAAAGTCATGATTTTTTTGATAAGTGCCCAACTCTTTAACAATACAAAGTTAATTTATTTTTGTCCAATACTATTTTTACGCTAGAATAATACCTTTAAGGTATGACAGATGACGAACATCGAGCTTCGACACCTGCGGTACTTTCTGGCTTTATCGTGGGTTACGGCCGTCTACTCCAGAGGTAGCATTGGCCATAGTTTGGCGGCAAGACGCTCCATCAGCCGTACTGCAAGCATTTCTTGCAGTACGGCTGATGCGCAGGTTGAGGATAACTAATGAGAGCCAGAATTGAGAACATGGTTCTTTTCCTCAACCACGAAGATGTGCCGGAGTTCAAAAAGGGCGGCTCTGTAGTGAGGAACAGTTATTTCTGGGCGCTGCGCTCAATTGCCGGTCAAGCCTCTCGTTATCGTGACTGGGAGTACGAGTCAGAGGTTTGGCTAGCACTGTCTAGAATGCTTTTATCTTTTAGCGAGTCTGGCTATCTCGGTTTGCGAGAAACTATCCTGGAGTTCTCGCGATCGCAACTGGGAATTCCCGCAGTCTTACAACCAATCTCTACTTGGATAGACGACGATCAGGAAAGTTAAGCAGCCGCAATCCTGACCGGGAAAAAGGTGAACGCAACACTGACGAAGTGATTCGCCATCTCATGCCTCAACAACTAAAGGAGTAATACCAAGCCCGCTCTGCAACGCTTTCGCGCTTTCTGTCTTTTGAATGGGGCAAGATTCGTCTACATCTTGCTAGGCTCGGAGCAGAAAGCGTTAATGGTGGCATGCATGAACAAGGTATTGGTGACGATTCTGTTGTTTGCGGGGTTACTCCTATTCTTCACTTCACCCTTTTCTGCACTTGCTAGTTTCTTAGTGCTATACCTCTTAGTAGCAGCATTCTTGTGGACCCTTTGGACAGTAGTGCAAGTAATTATTGGCGGTAGCGACACCAAGAGTGACTCGCCCTGATTGCCAGTCCTCTCAGGGTTTTACAAAACAAAGGCTGGGGGAGACTTAACAAACCAATTATGATATTCCAAATCTATTAGTTCAACAGAAAGGAATGTTTGCTTCTATCAATATATCAGCATACATTGAAAGGCTACCGCTTTAAGCCGGGACACTTTGCAGCATAAGGCTTTTGGTTCTTGCTGATTTTTTAGAGATTCGAGGACGGGGTAACTCACCCATTTGCTCCATCACTCAGGCAAACAGATTTGGGAATTGTCTGCCAAATAGACGTTGTGCAGCAGGGGTGCCATCAGAACTTGAACGTCAAAGTTATGAATCACGGTAAGCACTGGGAGATGATTAGACCAAAATCCTCGGGCTGCATGATGTCTGGCTCAAACTCATTACCGTTTGCGAGAAGGTTCGATAGTACGGGATTGTTGGTTCAGCACCCCAAATCGATCTACACACATATAACAGATAGAAGTCGGGACTGTACACCAAATTTCGCTTGAAGATTGAAAGAACTAAGAACCATCACAGCAAAGATTGGAGTTGCTGGAGGTCTGCCAATGCAGCCATTAACGCAGTTTGACACATCTCTGAAGAGAGCGCAGGATGCTTCAAAAGATACGCAATCTGGGTCTGTAACCATTTAACCCTGTTTTGAGGTTGGGCGTTTCGTCCTTGTAGACAGAACAAAATAGACTTCTTGCATAAGTCGGTTTAGGATACTCAGCTTCAATACTTCCAGTCCCTGTTTTGGCATTTATGCAAGAAGTCTAATGTTTCGTACAGATTTTCTACTTTTTATCTTGCACTGTAGTCTCTTATACAAATATCTTGATTCCCTATCCTTACTATAAGTCAGCACGTATAACCTTTAATGAAATTTAGACTTGATCCGAAAAGGATTTTATTGGCTCTACTTGTTACATCTATCGAGGAAGTTTTCGAGTTAGCAGTGTCAGCTTGATAGATTGGGTCGCAGACTGCTTCGCATCAGAATTTCGCCACCATCAATCAGTGCAGATTTTCTTGAAGCCTATGTTCCCCTAACTCTTGATTGGTTCATTATTACCTGTCCCGTAATCATTTCAGTTGCCGAAGGAAAACTATGGAACCCGACCTTATGAACGGTGAGCATTCTGCAACTACGATTGCAGAATGCCTCACTCCAGCGTCAGTTAATCTGACAGCGAAGGAGAAAAAGAAGAAAGGCAAGAAACACAAAAAAGCCAAGCTCAAGGGTTCGCTGGAGGTAGCTCCAGCGACTTCCTTGAGCAAGCTCAAAAGCACAGAACTGAAGGTCCTTTACCACACCTCTGAGCGCGAAAGTGATTCTAAGTTTACCAACAAAGAATACGAGAAAGAGCTAACCCGTCTGCAAGTAGAACTGGTGAAGCTACAGTATTGGGCAAAGTCTACGGGCACTCGGATTGTGATTCTGTTTGAAGGGCGTGATGCCGCAGGTAAAGGCGGCACGATTAAGCGCATTACCGAACCGCTGAATCCGCGAGGTTGTCGAGTCGTAGCCCTGGGAACACCGAGCGATCGCGAAAAAACCGAATGGTACTTCCAACGGTATGTGTCCCATCTGCCAGCAGCAGGCGAAATTGTCTGTTTTGATCGCAGTTGGTATAACCGCGCCGGAGTCGAGCATGTGATGGGGTTTTGCACCGATGAACAGTATCGGGAATTCATGCAAAGCTGTCCCGAATTTGAGCGAATGCTGGTCAAGTCTGGCATCATTTTGGTGAAGTATTGGTTCTCCGTGAGTGATGACGAGCAGGAGCGGCGGTTTCAATCTCGCACTACCGATCCGGCACGTCGATGGAAACTGAGTCCAATGGATTTGGAGTCGCGCGATCGCTGGGTGGAATATTCCCAAGCGAAGGACACCATGTTTGCTCACACCAACATTCCCGAAGCGCCCTGGTTCACTGTTGAAGCCGACGACAAAAAGCGCGCCCGCCTTAACTGCATCAGCCACTTCCTCAGCAAAATTCCCTACGTGGATATGACCCCGGAACCGCTAGAACTAACGCCGCGCAAGTCTGCTCGTGACTACGTGCGACCGCCGCGCAATGAGCAGTTCTTCGTCCCACAGGTTTATTGAGGCGAGTGATAGAGAGAATCTCATCACGCGCACCCGTTTTTGATTTCATCTCTAAAGGAAAGACAACCATGAGTGGTAATGAACTTCGCTTCCAGGCAATTTGCCAAGTCACTGATCGCGAAAAGCTTCCCCCCAAAACTCCCAGCCGCTTAGAAGCACTATGGGCAACCGACGTATTTACCCTGAGTAAAATGCAGACATGTCTACCCAAAGATGTGTAAAGGGATAGAGCTGGATGCTGCTGCATTCGCCGTTCTGAAAGAAATCATGGAGGATCATAGCGCCATTGTCTTTGGCGGCAATGGCTACTCTGAAGCATGGCACAAAATGGCGGTTGAGGAACGAGGGCTGTTGAACCTGCCCACCACCGCTGATGCGTTGCCAATCTTGAAAGAGAAGTATATTGAGGAACTGTTTGAAAAAACGGGAGTGCTGTCTGTTTCTGAACTTGAAAGCCGCTTTGATGTGTATGCAGAGCAGTACATTCAGGTGATTGAGATGGAAGCCAAGCTCGTGATCAGTATAGCAAAAACGGTGATTTATCCTGCGGCATTCCGTTACTTGTCAGAGCTTTCTGCAAGTATTACCAACCTGAAACAAATCGGGATTGAATTTGAGCAGGAAAGTGCAGAAACGGTAGCTTCTTTGACGAAGCGGATGATGGATACAGTCAGCAAGTTAGGCAATGTGATCGGCAAGCATGATTTTGCCACGATCGAAGAACACATGCAGTACTGTGCCAAAATACTCCGCCCGATGATGGATCTAAGTTCGCGAATATGCGGATGCCATAGAAGGTGACGTAGCGGATGATCTGTGGCCCTTGCCCAAGTACCAGGAGATGCTGTTTATCAAATAGCAAATCGGGCGTTGCTGAAGGAGTAATGATTCAAGCAGGAAGAGGAACTGTCTGATACTTCAAATAGTGGAGCAGCAAGCGGAGGGAACACTTCAACATCTGCACTGACTTGGAGTAGCACAAGGTTTTACGGT
>JAABUQ010010133.1_pt1 | contig 12443 bp, 8 predicted proteins | sample 5560001 | NCBI WGS metagenome assembly JAABUQ01 (sample SAMN10711888, study PRJNA513371) | rock metagenome | isolation source: Antarctica rocks | place: Antarctica: Victoria Land, Finger Mt nord | collected 2015-12-18
CTGCCGAACGAAGCGTCGAAGCCCTCTGGAAAACCATCGGCAAGCTGCTCGACCGCTTCAGCCCAGACGAATGCGCCAACTACATCCGACATTGCGGCTTTGCACAGTCAGAACAATAAAAGTCTAGGATCATTATTCTGCAGTGCAAAATACTCGCGTGCGTCACGAACATGAACTACGAAAATCGACAAACTATTGATATCGATATCGTATAACCGTCAACTCCCACGATGCGGGAAAGCTTCTGTAATGGCTCGCCAAGCTTTGCGAAAGCGGCGATGCTCTAGCCGGGATGAGCATGCAGCGGGAGCCGAAGATGGCCAGGATGAAGGCGATTGATGCAGCGGTGCGCGTGCTCGAGCGCGAGGGTATCACGGTAGCTTTCGGCGTTCCGGGCGCCGCGATCAACCCGCTCTACGCAGCGCTGCGGCGGCGCGGCACCATCCGCCACATCCTCGCCCGCCACGTCGAGGGCGCCTCGCACATGGCGGACGGCTTCACCCGCGCGTGCGTCGGCAACATTGGGGTGTGCATCGGCACCTCCGGACCCGCCGGCACCGACATGATCACCGGGCTCTACACCGCACTCGCGGACTCCGTGCCGATCCTGTGCATCACCGGCCAGGCACCGCGTGCGAAGCTCTACAAGGAGGATTTCCAGGCCGTCGACATCGAGAGCATCGCCAAGCCGGTCACCAAGTGGTCGGTCTGCGTGCGCGAGCCGGCGCTGGTGCCGATGGTGTTCCAGCAGGCCTTCCACGTGATGCGCTCCGGCCGGCCCGGCCCGGTGCTGATCGACCTGCCGATCGACGTGCAGATGGCGGAGATCGAGTTCGACGACGAGACCTACGAGAGCCTTTCGGTCTACAAGCCCGCGGCCTCGCGCAGGCAGGCCGAACGCGCGATCGCGATGCTGAACGCTGCCGAGCGCCCGCTGATCGTGGCTGGCGGCGGCGTCATCAACGCCGACGCCTCCGGCCTGCTGGTCGAGTTCGCCGAGCTGACCGGGATACCGGTGATCCCGACCCTGATGGGCTGGGGCACAATCCCCGACGACCACAGGCTGATGGCCGGCATGGTCGGGCTGCAGACCAGCCACCGCTACGGCAACGCGACCTTCCTGGAGAGCGATTTCGTGCTCGGCATCGGCAACCGCTGGGCTAACCGCCACACCGGCTCGGTCGAGGTCTACACCAGGGGGCGCAAGTTCGTTCACGTCGATATAGAGCCGACCCAGATCGGCCGGGTGTTCGGCCCCGACTTCGGCATCGTCTCCGACGCACGCGCGGCGCTCGCGATGTTCATCGAGGTGGCGCGCGAGATGCGTGCGGCCGGCACGCTGCGCGACCGCTCCGACTGGGCCGCCTCGTGCGAGCACCGCAAGCACAACATGCTGCGACGCAGCCATTTCGACCAGGTGCCGTTCAAGCCGCAGCGGGTCTACCAGGAGATGAACGAGATCCTCGGCCGCGATACCTGCTACGTGACCACTATCGGCCTGTCGCAGATCGCCGGCGCGCAGTTCCTGCACGTCTACGAGCCGCGCAACTGGATCAATTGCGGCCAGGCCGGCCCGCTCGGCTGGACCCTGCCGGCGGCACTTGGGGTACGCGCCGCCGACCCGCACCGCAAGATCGTGGCGTTGTCCGGCGATTACGACTTCCAGTTCATGATCGAGGAGCTGGCGGTCGGCGCGCAGCACAAGCTGCCCTACCTGCACGTCGTGGTGAACAACTCCTATCTCGGGCTGATCCGACAGTCGCAGCGCGGCTACGAGATGGATTTCGAGGTCAGCCTGGCGTTCGACAACATCAACACCGCACCGGACGGCGATGCAATTCCCGGCTACGGCGTCGACCACGTCGCGGTCGCGGAAGGCCTCGGCTGCAAGGCGATCCGGGTCAAGAGCCCGAACGAGTTCAAGGCCGCCTTCGCGCAGGCCGAGGCGCTGATGGCCGAGCATCAGGTGCCGGTGGTGCTGGAGTTCATCCTGGAGCGGGTGACCAACATCGCGATGGGCACCGAGGTCGACAGCGTCAACGAGTTCGAGGACATCCTGTGCCTCGACCCGACGCTCTCGATACGCAGGAGCCAAGACATGGCCGCACCGGATACGGCCAAGACGCCAGAGCCCGTCACCGCCCGTTGAGGCTGCACCCGAACCCGGAGTTTCCGTCATGAGCAAGATCGGTTTCATCGGCCTCGGCATCATGGGCAGGCCGATGGCGTCCAACCTGATCGCGGGCGGCCATGCGTTGTTTATCCACGGCAGGTCGCAGGCGGCCCACGCCCTGCTCGAGCAGGGTGCGCAGGCCTGCGGCAGCGCGCGGGAGATCGCGGGCTACGCCGACGTGGTGATCAGCATGGTGCCGGACACACCCGACGTGGAAGCCGTGCTGTTCGGCCGCGACGGCGTGGCGGAGGGGCTGTCACCGGGCAAGATCGTGGTCGACATGAGCTCGATCGCGCCGCTGGCGACCAAGCAGTTCGCACAGCGCATCGAGGCGCTGGGATGCGACTACCTCGATGCGCCGGTGTCGGGCGGCGAGCTCGGCGCCAAGGCAGCCAGCCTGACCATCATGGTGGGCGGCCCGGAGCGCGCGTTCGCGTCGGTGCGCCCGCTGTTCGAGCTGATGGGCAAGAACATCACCCTGGTCGGCGGCAACGGCGATGGACAGACCACCAAGGTCGCCAACCAGATCATCGTGGCGCTCACCATCGAGGCGGTCGGCGAGGCGCTGCTGTTCGCCTCCAAGGCCGGCGCCGACCCGGCCCGGGTGAGGCAGGCGCTGATGGGCGGCTTCGCGGCCTCGCGCATCCTGGAGGTGCATGGCGAGCGCATGGTCAAGCGCAACTTCGAACCCGGCTTCCGCATCGAGCTGCACCAAAAGGACCTCAACCTGGCACTCGCCGGTGCTCGCGCGCTCGGGGTCAGCCTGCCCAACACGGCGACCTGCCAGGAGCTGTTCAACGCCGCCTCGGCGGCCGGTGGCAGCGCCTGGGACCACTCGGCCATGGTGCGCGTGCTGGAGAAGCTGGCCTGCCACGAGATCGGCGAGACGGCGCAGTAGCCCGCCGCATGGACGCCCCCCACGACCTGCTGACCCGGATGTTCCAGGCGGCGGTGGCCGCGGCGGCTCCGGCGCTCCGCGTGCCGCCGCATCTGCCCGCGCCGCCGGCCGGTCGGACTGTGGTGGTCGGCGCGGGCAAGGCCGCGGCCGCGATGGCGCAGGCGGTGGAGGCGCACTGGCCCGCGGACCGGCCGCTGTCCGGGCTGGTGGTCACCCGCTACGGCCACGGCGTCGGCAGCCTGTCGCGGATCGAGGTGGTGGAGGCCAGCCATCCGGTGCCGGACGCGGCCGGGCAGGCGGCGGCGGCGCGCATGCTGGAGCAGGTGGCGGGCCTCGGCCCGGACGACCTAGTGCTGTGCCTGATCTCGGGCGGCGGCTCGGCCCTGCTGGCATTGCCGGCGCCCGGCCTGGAGCTGGCGGACAAGCAGGCGGTGAACCGTGCCCTGCTGCGCAGCGGCGCCGGCATCCACGAGATGAACTGCGTGCGCAAGCACCTCTCCGCGATCAAGGGCGGGCGTCTCGCGGCGGCCGCGGCGCCGGCCCGTCTGGTCACGCTGCTGATCTCCGACGTGCCCGGCGACGACCCCTCGGTGATCGCCTCCGGCCCGACGGTCCCGGATGCCACCACCCTGGCCGATGCCCGCGCGGTGCTGGCGCGCTGGGGCATCGAGCCGCCGCCCGCCGTGATCGCCCGGCTGCGCGACCCTGCCGCCGAGACGCCGAAACCGGGTGATGCCGCCTTCGCGCGCACCCGGACCATTATGGTGGCCACGCCGCAGGCGGCACTGGAAGCGGCGGCGGAGGTCGCGCGCCAGACCGGCGTCACCTCGGTGATCCTGGGCAACGCGATCGAGGGGGAGGCGGCCGAGGTCGCCCGCGTCATGGCCGGCATCGCCCGCCAGTGCGCGGAACACGGCCAGCCGGCGTCGGCACCGTGCGTGCTGATCTCGGGCGGCGAGACCAGCGTGACGGTGCGCGGCCGTGGCCGCGGCGGGCGCAACGCGGAGTTCCTGCTCGGGCTCGCGGTGGCGCTGGACGGGCATCCGGCCATGCACGCGATCGCCTGCGACACCGATGGCATCGATGGCACCGAAGACAATGCCGGCGCGCGGCTCTCGCCCGGCAGCCTGGCGCGCGCGGCAAAACTCGGCATCGGCGCGCGCGACCGGCTGGCCGACAATGACGGCTACGGCTTCTTCTCCGAGCTGGGCGACCTGGTCATGACCGGCCCCACCCGGACCAACGTCAACGACTTCCGCGCCATCCTGATCACACCTATTGCCTTGCAGGCCGGACGCACAACCTTGCCGGAAGACGCGGTGCGGCGCCCGGATCGTGATGTCGCACCCGGGTGATCGTCGCCCGCGATCGATGAAGCCCTAACGATACCGGCGGCAAACGCCGGGCCAGGAGGAACGCCATGCTGCTGATGCCGATACCCGACGAAGCCGTGCTGGGCCGTCGCGCCGAGATCGTCTCGGCACTGCGATGCATCGTGCCCGGCGAGGGCGTGATCGATGCCGAGCTGGAGCGCCGCGCCTACGAGTGCGACGGGCTGACCGCCTACCGCACGCTGCCGATGGTGGTGGTGCTGCCCGAGACCACCGAGCAGGTGGCGCGGGTGCTGCGCTACTGCAGCGAGGCCGGCGTCAAGGTGGTGCCGCGCGGCGCCGGCACGTCGCTGTCCGGCGGCGCGCTGCCGCTGGAGGACGGCGTGCTGCTGGGCCTGGGCAAGTTCAAGCGCATCCTCGAGGTCGACATCGCCAACCGCTGCGTCGTGGTGCAGCCCGGCGTCACCAACCTCGGCATCACCCATGCCGTGCAGGACCAGGGCTTCTATTACGCGCCCGACCCGTCCAGCCAGATCGCCTGCACCATCGGCGGCAACGTCGCCGAGAACTCCGGCGGTGTGCACTGCCTGAAATACGGCCTGACCACCAACAACGTGATCGGCGTCGAGATGGTCACCATGGATGGCGAGGTGGTGCGCCTCGGCGGCAAGCACTTCGACAGCGCCGGCTACGACCTGCTCGGCGTGATGGTCGGCTCCGAGGGGCTGCTCGGCGTGGTCACGGAAGTGACGGTGCGCATCCTGCCCAAGCCGCCCGGGGCGCGTGCGCTGCTGATCGGCTTCCCCAGCATCGCGGGAGCCGGCGACGCGGTGGCCGCGGTGATCGGCGCCGGCATCATCCCGGGCGGCATGGAGATGATGGACCGTCTGGCGACGCAGGCGGCGGAGGCCTTCGTCCACGCCGACTATCCGCTCGACGCCGAGGCGGTGCTGATCGTGGAGCTGGATGGCTGCGAGGCGGAAATCGACCACCTGACCCTCGCCGTGGAAGCCATCGCCGCCGAGCACGGCGCCACCACCTGCCGGGTGAGCCGAAGCGAGGAGGAGCGGCTGCTGTTCTGGGCCGGCCGCAAGGCGGCGTTTCCCGCGGTCGGGCGTATCTCGCCGGATTACTACTGCATGGACGGCACCATCCCGCGCCGCCGCCTGGGCGACGTGCTGTCGCGCATGAAGCAGATGGAGGGAGCCTACGGGCTGCGCGTCGCCAACGTGTTCCATGCCGGCGACGGCAACCTGCATCCGCTGATCCTGTACGACGCCAACAATCCGGGCGAGCTGGAGCGCGCCGAGGAGTTCGGCAACGACATACTGCGCCTCTGCGTGGAGGTCGGCGGCGTGCTGACCGGCGAGCACGGGGTCGGCGTCGAGAAGCGCGACCTGATGGGCACCATGTTCAACGAGATCGACCTGAACCAGCAGCAGCGCCTGAAATGCGCCTTCGATCCGGATAGCCTGCTCAACCCCGGCAAGGTGTTCCCGCAGCTCTGCCGCTGCGCCGAGCTGGGCCGCGTGCACGTGCATGCCGGGCAGACCCGCTTTCCTGACCTGCCCCGGTTCTAGGAGCGCGCCATGACCGTGTTCCGGCCCGATGATGCAGCCCAGGTCGAGCAGGTCGTCGCCTGGGCCGCGGCGGAAGCGCAGTCGCTGGAGATCGTCGGCGGCGGCAGCAAGCGCGCGCTCGGCCGGCCCTCGCGCGCCGACCATACGCTGGAACTCGCGGCTCTGTGCGGCATCGTCGATTACGACCCGCCCGAGCTGGTGCTGACCGCGCGCGCCGCCACCACGATGGCCGAGATCGAGGCGCAGCTCGCGGCGCACCGGCAGATGCTCGCCTTCGAGCCGCCCGACTGGCGCGGCCTGTTGCCCAGCGACGCCGAGCCCACGCTGGGCGGCGTCATGGCGTGCAACCTGGCCGGTCCGCGCCGGGTGCGGGCCGGTGCGGCGCGCGACCATTTCCTCGGCTTCTCGGCGGTGAACGGTTGGGGCGACGGCTGGAAGGCCGGCGGCCGCGTGGTCAAGAACGTCACCGGCTACGACATGTGCAAGCTGCAGGCTGGCGCCTACGGCACCCTGTCGGTGATGACCGAGCTCTCGCTGCGCGTGCTGCCGCGTCCGGAGACGTCCGGCAGCCTGCTGCTGCCGGGGCTCGCGGACGAAGCGGCGATCCACGCCCTCGCCGCGGCGCTCAACTCGCAGCACGAGGTCTCGGGTGCCGCGCACCTGCCCGCTGCCATGGCGGCGCGCGCGGGCATGGCCGGCGCCGTCACCGTGCTTCGGCTGGAGGGTCCGCATCCGTCCGTGGCCTATCGTGCGGGGGCGCTGGAGAGCCTGCTCGGCCAGGCCCGGCGCCTGGACGCCGATGAGAGCGAGGCGCTGTGGACCAGGATCGCCGCCGTGCAGCCGCTGCTTGGACACGCAGGCACCATCGTCTGGCGTGTCTGCCCGACCCCTTCGGCGGCGCCCGCCCTGCTGCGCCGGATACGCGACCGGCTGCAATCGACGGAAGCGTTCTACGACTGGGGCGGCGGCCTGCTCTGGCTCAGCCTGGACGCCGTGGAGGCCGGTGCGGATTGCGGCACCGCGCTGGTGCGTGCGGCCGTCGCCGAGGCCGGCGGCCACGCGACCCTGATCCGCGCGCCCGAGCCGGCACGGGAGCTGGTCGCGGTGTTCGAGCCAGCCGGCGGTGCACTGGACGCGCTGACGCGTCGCGTGAAGGGCAGCTTCGACCCCAAGCATATCCTCAATCCCGGCCGCATGCAGGAAGGCGTATAGCCCATGCAGACCAGCTTCAGCCCGACCCAGCTCGCCGATCCGGATACCGCGGAGTCCGCGAAGATCCTGCGCGCCTGCGTGCACTGCGGGTTTTGCACCGCGACCTGCCCGACCTACGTGCTGCTCGGCGACGAGCTCGACAGCCCGCGCGGCCGCATCTACCTGATCAAGGACATGCTGGAGAACGACCGGCCGGCCACCGAGAAGGTGGTCAAGCACGTCGATCGCTGCCTCTCGTGCCTGAGCTGCATGTCGACCTGCCCGTCCGGCGTGAACTACATGCACCTGGTCGACCATGCCCGGCACCATATCGAGAAGACCTACGTGCGGCCCTGGCCGGAACGCACCCTGCGCCGCCTGCTCGGCGTCGTGCTGCCGCGTCCGGAGCTGTTTCGCACTGCGCTGCGCGCATCGAGCCTCGGCAAGCCGTTCGCGCGGCTGATGCCGGCGCAGCTGCGCGTCATGCTGGCGCTCGCGCCCGCGCGGGTGCCGCGCGCCTCCCGCGTCGACCGGCCGCAGGTGTTCCCCGCCGTCGGCGCACGGATGAAGCGCGTGGCGCTGCTCAGCGGCTGCGCGCAGCGCGTGCTGGCGCCGCAGATCAACGAGGCGACGATCCGGCTGCTGCGTCGGCACGGCTGCGAGGTGGTGGTGGCCAAGGGGGCCGGCTGCTGCGGCGCGCTCAACCACCATCTCGGCCGCGGCGGCCACGACGTCGCACGGGCGAACATCCTGGCCTGGACACGCGAAATCGAGCACGGCGGGCTGGACGCGATCGTCATCAACGCGTCCGGCTGCGGCACCACGGTGAAAGATTACGGCCACATGTTCCGCGAGGACCCGACCTTTGCCGAGCCCGCGCGCGCCGTGTCCGCGCTGGCGCGCGACATCACCGAGCTGATGAGCGAGCTGGGCCTCAAGACACCGGTGGTCAAGACCGGGCAGCGCGTCGCCTATCACAGCGCCTGCTCGCTGCAGCACGGCCAGCAGGTGCGCGCCGAACCCAAGCGGCTGCTCGTGCAGGCGGGCTTCCAGGTCGTCGACGTGCCGGAGGGGCATCTGTGCTGCGGCTCGGCTGGCACCTACAACCTGCTGCAGCCGGAGATCGCGACCCAGCTGCGCGACCGCAAGGTAGCCAACATCGAGCGCACCGCGCCCGCGATAATCGCGGCGGGCAATATAGGCTGCATCACCCAGATCGCGTCGGGCACCGGGCTGCCGGTGATCCACACGGTCGAGCTGCTGGACTGGGCGACCGGAGGACCGAGGCCGCGCGCCGTCCCGATGTGAACGACCGAGCCGACGCTTGCCGTAAAGCCAATAAGAAACTGGAGGAAATCCATGTTCAAGCAGCTCTTGACGCCGGTGGCCGGCAGCCTTCCGTTATCCTTCCTGGTGGCGGTGCTGCCGATCGTGGTGGTGCTGGTGATGCTCGGCGTGCTGCGTCGACCGGCCTGGCAGGCCTCGCTCGGCGGCCTCGTCGTCGCCTTCGTCATCGCCGTGCTGATCTGGCAGTTCCCGGTCCGGCTGGCGCTCGACGCGGTCGCGGCGGGTGCCATGTTCGCGCTGTGGCCGGTGATGTGGATCGTGTTCAACGCGCTGCTGCTCTACAACATCGCCGTCGCGTCCGGCCGCTTCGATGCGTTCCGCGACTGGGTGCTGGAGCACCTGCCGAACGACCGGCGCATCGTGCTGGTGGTGATCGGCTTCTGTTTCGGCTGCCTGCTCGAGGGCATCTCCGGCTTCGGCACGCCGGTCGCGATCACCAGCGCGCTGCTGATCCTGGTCGGCTTCCCGCCGCTGGAGGCGCTGACCTACACGCTCATCTTCAACACCGCCCCGGTCGCGTTCGGCGCCCTCGGCGCGCCGGTGACCGTGCTCGGCCAGGTGACCGGCCTGCCCGCGGTGACGCTCGGCGCCATGATCGGGCGCCAGTTGCCGTTCATGGCGATGCTGCTGCCGTTCTACGTCATGGCGATCTATGGGGGCCTGCGTTCGGTACGCGCGCTGTGGCCGGTGCTGCTGATCGCCGGCGGCAGCTTCGCGGTCGCGCAGTTCGTGTCGTCGAACTATCTCGACTACGCGCTGACCGACGTGCTCTCGTCGCTCACCGCCCTGATCGTGACGCTGCTGTTCCTGCGCACCTGGTCGCCGCGGCCGGACCAGGAGTTCATGATGCGCACCGCGGTGACGCGCATGGCGCCGGGGCCGGCCCTGGCCGCACGGGCGGTGGGAGCCGACGTGGTGCGCACACGGTCCGGTGCGGTCAAGGTGCCGGGCTGGCAGGGCTGGATACCGTGGGTCGTGGTCTCCGCGGTGGTGATCGCCTGGACCCACCTGAAGATCTTCGCCATCGGCCAGCAGACGATCCACTGGCCCGGCCTGCACAACGCGGTGTTCATCACCCTCTACAACAAGCCCTACGCCGCCAACTGGGTGTTCCAGCCGCTGGCGACCGGGACCGCGATCCTGGTATCGGCGGTCATTACCGCGGCCCTGGTCGGCCTGGGACCGCGCCGGTTCGTCGAGGCGATCGGCGCCACCTGGCGGCAGAGCCGTATCGCGATCCTGACGGTCGCGCTGATCGTCGGCCTCGCCTACCTGATGAACTACTCGGGGCTGAACTACACGCTCGGCCTGGGTGTCGCCTCGGTCGGCGTCATCTTCCCGCTGGTGTCGCCGTTCCTGGGCTGGGTCGCGGTGTTCCTGTCCGGCAGTGACACTTCGGGGAACGCGCTGTTCGGCAACCTGCAGGTCGTGGCGGCGAACCAGCTCGGACTCAACCCGGTGCTGATCGCGGCGAGCAACTCGTCGGGCGGCGTGATGGGCAAGATGATCTCGCCGCAGAACATCGCCACCGGCGTCTCGGTGACCAACCTCAAGGGCCAGGAAGGCGTGGTGTTCGCCCGCACCTTCAAGCACAGCATCCTGCTCACCGTCCTGCTGGGCATCATCGTCGTGCTGCAGCAGTACGTGGTGCCGTGGATGATCCCATGATTGACCGACTCGGTGGCGTGACTCTCAAGCTATCGAGGACTTCGGGGTCCATTTGCGGCAATCACGCCCAACCACATGGCGGCTGCGACCTTAAACAATCTTAGTTGTCAGGCTACGTCGACAAGCAGGAGAACAACATAGTGATCGATGACGGCATAGCCAGAATGCGCGTCTTGCTGACAACAAACAAAGATGAGCTGAAACACTGGACATCGTTTGCGATCGACGCAGCTAAGATATTTGCCATTCTTGCTGGGCCGGTTGGGCTATTCATTTTAGTTTCTTATTTAAATAGTGTTAGAGCTCCCCTTCCAATCTCTGATTTCTCGACTGCGCAAACTCTGATAATCATAGCAGCAGTCTATAGCTTTATTGTAATAATCATCACATTGTTTGTTTATTCTCCTGTATTCCTGTGCTCTGTCTCATGGAGATCTAGACGGCATATTCGTGTAAGAAACCTAGACTACTCACTTCGTAGTAGACGTTTTAAAGAACATCTGGGTAGCCAGCCGTTTTTGTTTCAGACCAGTGCCCTTATGGTAATACTGACCTATAGCGTTCTTTGAATGTCCTCTGCTTCCTCTCAAGTTTCTTTTGTGTTGCTCAGTGTCAGCTCATTAGTAGGTGGGATGATCAGCGTCGTCGTGTTTCGCGTGTGGGGGATAGTTCCTAGCTGTAGGTTTGTGCCGGGCTTAAGCGATGTTCAGCGCTTCAAAAAGAAATTAAGCCGACAAGTATTCTTCGATTCATTGATAAGAAGCATATGGTGCGTTGTTTGGCTTATAGGTATGGCAAGGATAAATCTTGCATTTCCATTGATTAGAGACAATCAGGAAGTCCTCTTAGGACGTATTGTCACGTGGTCGGTATTTCTGTTATTCATGATTGTAACATATCTAGCCCTTACCTCGATTAGAGCAAGGTTTGAGCGGCTCCCTATACTGATGACTGCTGGATTATGTATGGCACTCGCCTGGTATCCGAGCTTTTTTAGCAAGAGGACGCTTCATGTTCTAGGTATTGGAGGTGGTATTCTGATAGAAATTCTGCTCAGAACCATGAATCCTCAAGAAGTAAACGTGGTAGCACGGCTTGTGCATGGTTGCTTAATCTTGAATGCTGGCAGCCGCGTAATCATTCAGCCTATGAATGCTCCAACTGCAGATGCATGTAGCCGAGAGCTACCTTCAGGAGAAGTTAGCTACGCAAATATGTACATAGGAATTGAGGTTTTCTCTAGCTCAGACATCATCAAACTGAGCGGTTTTACGTCCGATGAAACAATACGATAACAAGATAAAAGTTCTAACTTGAGATAGCAACTGACATTTGGCAGTTGGCGACCTGTGTTGGTGAGGGTGGCGAATGTCTGCGGGTGGATTACGGTGCAAGCGGTGCGGCATGTCGGACTACGCGAGAAGCGGCCAGGTGCGCGGGCACCAGCGCTACCGCTGCCGTGCTTGCGGCTCTCATCTCACCGACACGGCTTTGCGTGGCAAGCCGCCTGCGATGAAGGCTCTGGCAGTGCTGCCGTATGGTCTGGACGGCATGAGCTTCAGCATGATCGGATGCGTGCTGAGCGTCGGCAACGTGGCGGTGCTGAAGTGGGTGCGGGCGAGGCTGCGGCCTTGCCGGAGCTGGAGTTGGCCGCCTCGGTCATCACGGTGGAGGTGGACGAGATGTGGCATTTCCTGAAAAAATTCTGCCAAGCTGTGGGTCTGGCGTGCCTATGAGGGGGATCAGCGGCGCACCGTGGCCTGGGTGCTGGGTGGGCGTGATGATGTGACCTGCCGACGACTGCTCGACAAAGTCGGCGTGAAGGGCAAGACGTTCATCACCGACGATTGGTAAGGCTACCATCGGGTGATCCCGGAAGGGCAGTTGTTCACCGGCAAGGGCCTGACTTTCCTCATCGAGTAAGACAACAGCAACGTGCGGCACTGCCTGTCGCGCTTTCGACGCAGAACCAAAGTGGTCTCCAAGTGCCGCATCATGGTCGATCTATCGCTACGCCTGCTGCACCACCCGCAAGAACCCACAGTCTTTATCGCCTACGCCAAACGCCTCAGAGATATTTTTGGTTAGAACTCTCCTGGGAGGATATAGCCGATCATCGCGGGCTACCCTTACTCACCAGTCGGTAATATAGGCGACACTCGGTGCCTTGAAGAATGACTGCACCAGACGTGGTGTGCGCTTGATGACGGCGAGTTGTGCCTCGATCTTTTCCTGTAGCTTTTCGCCTTGCCGCA
>JAABUQ010010136.1_pt1 | contig 12443 bp, 15 predicted proteins | sample 5560001 | NCBI WGS metagenome assembly JAABUQ01 (sample SAMN10711888, study PRJNA513371) | rock metagenome | isolation source: Antarctica rocks | place: Antarctica: Victoria Land, Finger Mt nord | collected 2015-12-18
CCTCTCACCCCAGCCCAAACCCCCTCCCCCCTCCACCCAACCCACCCCTCCCCCTCCCCCACCGCCTCATCCCCCTCCCCCCGCCCCAGCAACCCCTCCACCTCATCATCATCCTCCTTAACCAATCTCTGATGCAGCCCAGACTCCGGACTAGAAATCTTATAATAAAACAACCCCGGCAATATAAAGCTGATGCTGGTGCTCCCCGTGCTGCCCACATACGCGAGCACTTTCTCCAGGGAGCTTACCGTCATAGCGACGATGTAGCTTAGCACGATGATAGCGGTGGTGATGGCGGCGAAGCGGGTTTCCCCCATCGTGTCGGTGCCGGCGCGGGCGCGGGGAGGGGGGGAACCGGTGGAGGAGGGGCGGGAGGGGCGCCATTTTAGGACTGCGTCCAGGGAGGCGCGGCAGGGGTGGACTTGGAGGGGGTAGGAGAACATTACTAAGACTACTATTGCGGCTTTGCCGATCGTGGCGGTGATGGAGGAGGGGTCTGATGATGTATTAGCAGTTGGGGAAAAGAAGGGGGTTGTTGAGGCAGGAAGGGGGAACGGCGGGCAAGGAGTGGGGTGGAGAAGGGAAGTGGGAGGGTAAGGGGAAGTAGAGATTGGACGTACACATAGCAATGATATTGCCGCCGACGGCGTTGCCAAAGGAGAGGTAGCCCGTTATTCCTACGAGGCAGTATATGAATGCTGCGATGCCGATGCTGGCGGTGATGAGGCCGGTGGTGCGGGCGTGGGAGTTGTTGTTTATTTCATTGAGAATGGCAAACATCTAGAAATGTGTCAGTAAGATCCTTATTCTGACACAAAAGCAATGGGAGTTGAAGGCGTACGTTTTGATGACATGTGTATGCAAACACGATGACGGGAAAACTGCTGAGCACGGCCACAGGTCCCTCCCAGGTGAATATCCTGAGGTCTCCTCTATCCTGCATGGTATCTCCTTTTGCGAAATGTGCAAACACTAGAATGACCAGGTATCCGATGGATATCAATGCAACGACGCTAGTGTATTTCAATGAGTCCAGACGCCGGAGGAATGATAGCGGTATGATGATTAGCCTACGTGAAAGGTCAGCAACGTCATCTTCAAGGGCGACCTCAGCGATAGCTGCATTTTCAAGGGAAGGGTATACACTCACATGAAACCAGTAACCCAAAACTTTCGATCGACCAAAAACCCCACCCCTCCTGCGTCCTCATTGAAACCCCGTACCACCCCTGGCATCAAATCCCCGATAATGATCAAATAGCTCACGCCCACCCCAAAACACTTGATGGCAATTGCCGCATCAAACACCACCGCGGCATTAGGATATGTAATCTGCGACAGCGCGAAGAAGGAAGCCGTCCCACGGTCCAAATACCGTGCGCATTTGGTTTGGAGATAGAGGCCGAATCCGGCTGTCAGACCGGCCCAGAGGATGATAAAGATGCCGAAAAGGATTCCCATGCGCGAGAGGGCAAGAGGCATGGCGAGGACACCGGCGCCGACGACTGTGTATTCGTTAGTATGCGAATTGAAATGCTTCTTGTAATAGGTAGGGAGTACGGACTCGTGTTGACCAGGTTAATGACGCTGCTGGTCCAGCCTGCTTGGCCTATCATGCCGACTTCTTTCCTTCCTCGGGCGGAGCGTGGACTGCGGTGCTCATCAGTCTGTCTTTCTTCCAAGGTTTCTGGACTGCCTTCTCGGACGACTTGATGCGTTATAATAAGGGGAAAGGGACCTATGTTGTACATACCGATGGGAGTTTGCGCTCTGAGGCCGAGGCCTACTATCGCTGTGGTGAGCGTCTGCGCCGAGGGAGGAGTTGGGGGACATGATCAAGGTGTTTGTATTTGGAGAGAAATCATCGGAGGGACTTGTTTGTGAGAGGGATCGAGGTGGTTGTTGGGGACTGTTCTTTAGCAGCCTCAGCTTGACACTGGGATGTATGCCGATGCGCGACAGCAATCAGTGCAATATCAGTGCAATATCAGTGCAATAGTACTTTGTCAAAAGGCTTTGGTCTCGAGGGCACCTGTCATACGGACCCAACTTTATCTTTGCTCTTTCTCTCCGATTGGAGGCTGGGAATAAAACGGGCTTTAGTTTAGCGTCTGCGAGGGGCCGCTGCAGTGGCACGTGACTTGGCTCCGAAATTCTTCGATCTTTGTATTGTATTTTGTTTATCTTGCAATTCACCCTTCAAGTCGACAGTATGTGCCTACAAGTCTCGAATCTACTTTCAATCAAACCTTCGGCTGATCACATGTATACCGATGCCTCAAAATCAACGCTCACTGTACTGGATTCGATTCTAGATTTCTGCACAGGGAAATATCTCTGCGCCATCTCCAGCCACAAATTCAGCAAAATGTAACACGCGGATATATTTCAGGTCCGTCCTCCACTTTTTCCCTTTTCTTTTCAAGGTAAATAGTAAATAATTAACGAATTCCTCTAAAAGCTAATGGTTATCAGGGACATAGCCATACCTTGGAGGCCGCCCCATTCTCCTCTCAGCCATATCAATCCACTGGGAAACTTCCGCCTTATTACTCTCAATCAACCGAGCACAGCTCTCTCGAGCCATCAGCATCATATGTAGCCGCTGTTCCTCCGTCATCTGTAGCACCCTCTCAACAACATCGAGCTCCGTTTCATTCCGTTCCTGAAAGTACACAGCTTCCGGCGACAAATAGCTGTAGGAATTCCATATCTCCCTCGTAGCAACCAGCGGCGCACCTCCGATCAGCGAAGCGGGGACGGAGCTGGAGGCTTTGCGATCGAGGTAGTCGGCGCTCGCGAAGGCTGGAAGAACAGCGAAAGAGCGAGACAGAATTGCGTAGTAGTCGGTGTACTTGAGATCTGAATCGAAGATGACGTGGGAGACGAGGGAGGTGGGCACTGGTGGTCGTGTTGTGCCGCTTCCGAGGAGGTGGAGGGTTACATTCGCATCTTTGGAATGGTGAGTATCGACGAATTTCTGGAGCTGGGTGAAGATGGTGGAATAATCGCGTCGCAAGTCTTCGTAGAGACCTTGGATTGTAAAGGCGAGGTCTTGCGGGACACCAGGAGGTGTATTGGAATAGGGTGGATTGGAGTGCTCGACAGGGAAGACCGGCGTGTATTCGCGGATCCATGGTGTCGTGGTGAGGTTATGTGTCCATCCATTCATGCGCTGCCTCATGAGGAATTTGGCAGTGTGGGACGAAAGAGTCACGAAATCGATTCTTTCGGCCATCACCCAATGTCTGACTTCTCTTTCTTTTTCTCCATCCATGTCCCAATAGTCGGCATGGTGTACAACACAGAAAAGGCGGCTGTTCGTTTCTCGAAGCAAGTGATTGAGATAAGGACTGCGGGAGGCGAAATACAGTTCGCAGGTAATTAGAATTACAAAATCGTGACCATGGCCTTTGTTAACGTCCTCGAACTTCTCAGTGGTTTCTATAGTAGGCAGCGGACGTGGAAGCTCGAACTTTCTCATGACATCTTCAATGCCGTATAATCTGTAATTCTGATACAGACTCAGGTTCACAGAAGGATTTGAGGCGAACGAATGAACCAGGGCTGCAACGACTTCACCATGACAGGGAAGTGCCTCGACTATTGCCACTTGGGTGGGAACAACAAAATCAGTCGATATTTGGTTGTTCTTACCGGGAAGCGAGCCATTCAATTGGGTACTCAGATGAGCGCTTGAGAGAGTGCTCTCACGAGTAAAATTGAGGTTTCTCTGGTCTTCTGGGAAAGAAACGGAGTATCTCTCTGGTAAGAGGTCGGTTTGGAAGAGAAACAATCCAGCAAGTAATAGTGATGCAACCGAAAAAGCCAAAAAATTTCGAGATCGACGAGGCATGAGTGGGAATGAAGGAGAAAGTAGAAGAAAGAGGAAGATGGATGTTAGTTATGTGTAGCAATGAAAGGCCCATTTGTCGCCGACAACAGCCGCCAAAGACCAGCCATTGCGAAAAACACCATTCGGGAAAGGAGCGCAGCAAAAAGAGCAAAGGGCCACAGAGGAGCAAAGAGTTTTTCTAGTGGGGCAGTAATTCAGAACGTAGAGCAAAAAGGACAATAGTTTTATAGTATGGAGCCACAATATGACCAGATCGGTCGAAGGTTTGGAGGTACATTCGGAGCGTTGAAGGTCAATTGCAGGCTCCAGCCACCAAAGGCTCATGCACCGATCGAGTATCAATACAACTGGGAATTGATATCAAAATCCTCACATGTTTCTCCAGGGGCAAAGTCGCGACCATGGGTATCAATCTCGATGCGGGACGATCTTTTTGAAACAAGGCCAGGGTTGCAATGGATGCTCGACTATACCATCGGAGACCATTTCCTACCTTTGCGAACACGAAGCATGGCTCTCGTGCTCGTGGGTGGGGCGCTGCATCCATGGTCGGCCTGTGAAGGGGGAAGATCATTCGGAGTGACTCGATTGTTCTTTGCTATTTGCTCGCGGGGTTTTGGATGGCGGATTCCTTGGTTGGAGCCCACCAGGAAGTATACAAGGGCAGCATATTCGAGAGATAGCAGGCAATGGAATGCCGAACTTCATGACTAAGAAAGAACATTCTACTACCATCACATTGAAAACTGAGATTTTCTCTGTACCTATACAGATAGATGGGACGGGAGTGTAGGGATGTGGGTATATATACCAGGCCTTATAGGCATAGTCTAGTGGGCACGATAGGTGAAACAATAGCCGGCGACTAACTCAGCATAGACTAGGCTCAAACGCAATTGAATCACCGAACAGCCCCTCTTCATTCCTCCCCCCACACGCTCCGCTGGACTTTCCCTTTTGGCCAATGTGGCCGACAGCACAGGCCACAACCAGCAATGCAACAAGACACCCTGACCACTAGCATCAACTTCCCCAATCTAACATCTTCTACTCCTTCCATTTGCCATCTTTCAATCTCGCATCCTCAATGCCCCATTATTTCCCCCATATGACTTGATGTCTATGATCTGACTTGAAGTCATTCAACAATTCACTTCACATTCACTTCACCATTCCATTCTATACATTTCAGTAACAATGCGACCTTTACTGCTCCCCCTTCTGGCCCTCGTGGCACCCTTGACTACTGCGCAACAGCTCATCGCATCAAGCCTCCCGAGCTGTGCCCAGCAATGTACTGTGCTTCAACAAGCACAAACAGGCTGCACGCCGGCCGGTGGTGCTCCCGTGTCAAACAGTGGCATCTACCAATCGTGCTTCTGCCAGTCCGCGCTGCTGCCTCAACTCTACAGCGGTAGTCCAGTACAATTATGCTCGACATGTTCGGCCGCCGACATGGCGACGATTCAAAACTGGTAAGCCAATGGCGGAGGATCAGCGTGCCAACAAGAACATCCCTTCCCCACCCAAAAAACACCATTGACACCGCCCACATCATCTCAAACGCTGATCGCAAACCCATAGGTACAAGAACCTCTGCGGCAAAGGCGGCGCCCCCGCTCCGGGCGGCAACAACCAGCAACCGGCCGCTACCCCCTCGACCACCTCCTCCACCACCACCTTCTCCACCATCAACCCCGCCACCGCCGGCGCAACCTCCACCCAACAAGACAACAACATTTCCACGGACACCTCCACCAACGGCCCCTGGATGTCCACCCACTGGAAATGGGTCCTCATGCTCCTCGTCATCCTCCTCGGCCTCGGCGCACTAACCATCCTCTTCTACTTCCTCCACCGCCGCTACCACAACAAGCGCGAATCCCAATGGTCCACAGCCTCCCGCGCACAGCCCGATATCAACACCTGGGGCCCCGGGCAGAGCGTGCACGATTTGGGCTTCACCGGGGGGGGAAAGGAGGGGGGTTTTGGCGCGGGCGTTGGGGGGTTGGGCGAGAAGGGGAAGACGAGGGATATGCGCATGACGCAGGAGGTGGTGCCGCCGAGTCCGGTGTGGACGGGGAGGGAGGGGAGGGGGAATGGGAAATTCTTCTAATTTTATCGGAGTCCGCACTACATGAACCAGCAGGGCCTCCGGACTTGGGTTAGGGCGTTGCATGCTGGGTTACTACTACTACGCTCGAGCTACGTACGGGGTGGCAGGTAGGTCCTGGGGCAGGCTATCCGGCGTGGTTCTATGGCCTGTGGGGTTTTGGGCGCACTTCCATTTCACGACGTCATGCCTGCGATGCTTGGGATGCATGGTTTACCTGCATGTTACGCTATCATACCTTACCTTACCTTACCTATATACCCCTAACTCAACCTTCCCATTTCTCCCATTCTGGCCCTTGACTACGCTTCCACTTATTTGGCTTACATTGGGAGAGGGGCGGGAATGGGGGAAGGGATATTGAGCCCTGCGTTCTTGAGTTAGGCATACATCGTGTGGGTTGGATAGGGGAGAGTAGAGCGGGCTGGGTTGGACGAAGAGATGACAAGCGGCGATATCCCGTAGGAAGGGGAAAGGGGGGAGGTTCGATTGGTGATCTACCTGATGCATATTGAACACGGAGTACTGCCATGCCGATTACCCCCCCCCTGCGCTGCTTATGGCTCCGGACTCTCTCGTGATTAAAAAATGCAGCTGCCCCAGCAGCGGGTACGGACCAGGCTGGACGAACGCTTCAAAATCGATGATCCATCCCAACCCAACGGCCCATCCCAAGGAACGCCGCGCTCATCGCTTATGTATGTATGTATGTGCCCGTGCGGTTTACAGGATGCCCTTTCGACCTTTCGAACTCGACCAATTTCCCTTATTTACCTCTTCCGGTGGAATCCTCCGATGAAAGGCCCACCCCCCGATCCATTCCCCGCTTGAGCCATCTGCCCCCTCACCCTCAAACCTCACTCTCCACCACCCATCCCCTCCCTCCCCCTCTCCTCTTCCTCATGGCTATCAGTCCCACTACTAGCACCCCACTCCCCACTCCCCAAATCCGCACTCGCCAACTCAGGCCGGCCATTCACTCCCATCCCTGGGCTCTTGACTTCTCCCTTCCCTGTCGCCGCAGTCGCCGCCCCCCTCACTCTACCTCCCCCGTTGGCAGTGGTGGAAGTGGCGGCGACGGCGACGGTGGTGGTGGTGGTGGGGGCGGTACGATCGGGAAGGGGTTTGGAGGGTGTGGTTTTGGCGTTGGGGGTTATGGAGGGGGTTTGGGAGAAGTCTTTCCATTTGCGCCAGCCGTCGAAGTCGATGAGGGCTTGCATGCAGCCCCATTCCATTACTTTGCGGGAGAGCCAGTCGAAGTTGACGGGCTGGGGAATGGGGGTGTTAGTGTATATTTGGGGGGGTTTTGTGGGTTGGGTGAGGGAGGAGGGGGTTAAGGAGGAGGGAATCTTCGGGCACCTACCTTTGTGAGGAAATCGTTACAACCTGCAGCCAACGCCTCGTGCCGATCACTTTGCAGCGAGCTCGCCGTCAACGCCACGATAATCACCGGGCTCTTGAATAACTCTGTGTTCATCAGGTTGTCTTCCCCCTTGGCCGCGGGGCCATTGAGGCCATCACTGTTTGTTCCATTCGAGAATGTAGGCGTGCTGCCCGCACTGCTCGAGAAGACCCCAATATTATTAACACGTTCCAATCTGCGTATTTCTTTTGTAGCCTCCAGCCCGTTCATAACAGGTAACTGGATGTCCATGAGTACAAGATGGAATCCGCCTTCCCTCCAGCGTTGGACGGCTATCTCGCCGTTCATGGCGGTTGACCAGCGGACTTTTAGCCGTTTGAGGAAGGCTTCGAGAAGTTTGAGGTTTATTATGTTATCCTCGACTATGAGCACGTTGATAGGGGGAACTGCACCGTCGAGGAGGCCGGTCATTGCTGGGGATGGTTCGGTGGCTTTCTTATGGCGTTTGTCAGGTTTCGGACGGGGGGACTGGGTTCGAGGTGGGGTGGCGCTTCTGTGGGCCAAGATGTCGGTGGGCATGGGGGGTGTGGGGAGGGCGGGGGTGTTTTGAGATTTGAGGTTTTCTGGAGATATTAGTCGGATGGATCATGTGGTAGATAGTCTAAGAGGTAGCTACCGATATTTTGGGAATGAGGGCCTCCGTTCAAGACCGTCGGTGAAGTTGTAGGTTGGCGTCCGTACCTCGGCCGTCCGGAATGTCTCGTCATCCGTGAACCTGGAGAGGGCAGATTTGGCAGTTGACCGGTCTCTATCACGGAAATTGAATGAGGGAGTGTTGGTGGACGGTGAATGCTTCCGAGTCCGCTTGTGACCGGGACGCTGGTTGGAAGATGAGGCGAGTTAGGCCCTGCCAGAGGCATGGGAGGGAAATAGTCTGATCCAGTCTCTCGAGGTCTGAAATCGTCCGAGAGGTGATACGGCATCGCTACTCTGGGAGAATGTTTGGGCGTTCTTCGTTGAGGTACATCGATGACGAGTGCCTCCTCCATAGACTGTCCACTGGGATAGTGAAGTGACAAAATTTTCATCATATTTTCATCGGCCCCTAGCACGCGTTCACTTGATTGCTTGGCCGATCGACCTCCACCCGCTACATTCAGTGTGACGTCTGGGGGATCGAAATTTCTTCCCAGCGAGTTTGCATATTTCTTGAGTACCATGTCTTTCACATCATCCACAAGGTCCTCCTCGCCTATCATCACTTGTGTAGCTGCCGCACCTGCCCTCCTCACCCACATCTTCCGTCGATGAGGCATGATGCCGGTTGTCGAGTGACTTGTGATACCTGTGGGCAAGGTACTTGCTTGGACAGCCGTGGACTTCTGAGAAGATGGAAATAGTCGAGAACTGCTCATCGATATCGGCGAGCGCCTTCGAGTAGCGATCGTAGGACGAGGGGAACTTGCATCCAACTCCCCCAAACGGCCCGAGTCTTTAACAATATCAGCTGTCCTTATGGAGCTTCTCCTCCGCTCGGGTGTTGCTTGCTCGACCGTCACTCTTGGATTTCCCGTTTCGGACTGTAAATTGGACGCGATTCGAGACGCTGTACCCACGCCTTGTGTGCCTCGCCGACTCGATTGTGGAGATCCTATCGAAGTGCTCGGCGGAAGCTGAGGCGGTTCCTCCTCGTCCTCTTCATAGACGGGAACGTCGAAGGATGGTCTTTTGCCATGGGATAGTCTTCCAGAGCTCCTGCTTGTCCTCCGCTTGCTACCTGAATCGTTACTGCCGGGGGATGCGGAGGCAGGTGATCTATTGGCAGAGGCTGAGGATGAATGTCGGAAGACGGGACTAAGCGGTGAAACGAAGTCGGTCATGGTTTTCCAAGTCCTTCAACTGCCGATTCCATCCTCTCGGCATTCAATTTACCTCTTAACTCGTCATGAAGTCGCGGAGATTGTTATGGATAAATTGGCAGCTCACTCGGAAACTAGTGAATTGGCTGGGAACTCTGAACGCGCAACTTTTCTAGTCCGGTTGTTCCTTCCCCGTAATACCCATTAAAATATCAAAGCCCGAACCCAACCTACAACTCATGTCGAAGACGTACCTTGAATGTGGGACTCAACATTGTGACATTCTATAAATGTTAAAAGATTTACAGAATTCGGCATCGTCTTTATCTTCAGTATGTTATCGCTACAAAGTTCCCCACTGAATTTTGGATTTGAACGAGAAATTACGGTTGCTTGAAATGTACGAATAGACCCCATTCTTATTGAGCAATAGAACAACAACATCGTGGTACAAGTCCATAGACTTGGAACTCTGGAGTAAACACTATCGACTCATAAGTCCGAGTCTCAACAACATTGGTAACAAATGACATCAACACCCCACGTTCAGATCAGCCCCTGGCGCCCCAGCCAAGTCGGGCGAGAAGGCGAGCGCGACTACTCAATCTCTAGACCGCAGTACGAGGCTTCAGGAAGTCAGCAATGAGATTGAACCAAGATCCATCGCCCTTAGCAATTTCAATATTCCCCGACAGTGCGCCAGTGCTTGTCCCGGCGTGGCTTTGCCAGCATTGTACACATTGATATCCAGCGTACATCCTTCGCCCGTGGTGGCGAGCGCAGTCAATGCTGCTGTGCAGAACTGTACGACGACCGTGTCGAGCCCTTGATTGGTCTTCAATACCGCCAAAGGAGGAGGATATGCCCTCAGCATTAAACTCATCATGACTTCTTTATCTCCGTGTAGCTCGTCTCCCATCTTGGTCACCGCTTTTGCAAGGGTGGTGCGCCTGTCTTTGCTGTGTTTTGGCGGCGGGCGACACGATGTCACGTCTTCTGGCTTCACTTTTTGGGGATTGTACATTCACGGTTCTCTGCCTTGGTTGCGTGCCGTGAAGCGGGTGTCACCCAGTCAGAGGCGATGTCACGGCGGGCAAGCTCAACTTTGCACTTCCGGGCTATAGTCACTAAGAATTCGAACAACGGCCTCCTCCTTTTCTTCCACAGCCAAGTCCAGAGTTGTTTTGCCTTGTCCATTTCGAAGTTCCGGCTTTGCGCCACGGAACAAAAGGAATTGGACTACCTCAGGCTTTGAAGCTCCTCTCACTTGGGATTCCCAAGGACTTATAGCAAAATGAAGAGGACATCCCCAGACTTTATCTCTTCCCTCATGGAAATTGTATTGCGTAAAAGTCTCGTTCACGTCGGCGCCCCTATCCAAAAGTATCTCGGCATTTCGAATTTGGCCTCGTTCGACGGCCTGACGCAACGCTTGAGATCCTTCAAGTTTCGATCCATGTTCTAGAAGCAGCTCAAGCATGTAAGATTGTGGATGACGCGTTGCGGCCCCAAGGTAAGTGTCTTCTCGCTGTATATATCGTCCAGTTGGATTCGCCCCTTGAGCGAGGAAGTACCTCACAAGCTCGACATTGTTCATCGCTATTGCATGGGCGGTCGGATTGATTGCCCGATCAAGATTGTGATCCGGCTTCATTCCGTACTCGGCGAAGAGTTTGAAAACAGCGAGAGGATTGCTTCCCTCTAATGCCGAGTGAATGACACCATCCTCGTAGATGCACCATTTCGGGGGAATTTCATCTTGGTGGACGCCTCCGGCTATATTGAGTTCCCACGGGTGTTGAGGGTTGCGGCCATCTTTTAGGAGTGCGTTATACACTAAACGGATAGCCTCCGCTTGACCATGCTTTGCAGCTGTTTGCAACAAGAACTGCGGAGTCGGCATTAATTTCGCATCCACGTATTGGTATTGAGGCCACAGTGTCCTCAGCTGGGGGAGATTTCCCGTCTCACATGCCTCGATAATGACTGGTGCAATGCGCTGATAGGGAGAGCCTGCGAACAAGGCCAAGATTCAGTGGGAACAAAATCATGCACGATCATGTCTTGACTTACCTTGGCTAGACATGGTGCGAATGGGGATGATCGCGGTCAGGACGAGAGTAGGCCTGGAAAACGTTCTTCACTTCAAAGGATGTATTAATGAATTGTATCCGATGATAATAACGTAGTAACTCATGTGGAAGATTGCGGGACCAGTGGTGACAATTGGTGGGGAGGGGAGATGTTCTGATCAATCGCAAAAGTTCAGGCTGCAGCTATGCTGACTGCTGCACGTTATAAGTGGAAAGCAGTATCGCAACGAGAAGGATGGAGGATGAAAGATGAAGGATGAATCCCGCAGCCCTCTGGAGGCTAGAATAGGTCCCACCATCCACTAACCCAGAGTAACCTTCATTCATGCACCGCGGCAGCGATACGATACCTTTTCACCACCGTCACTTTCCAATCTACTACCTCTCGCCTTTGCGAACATCTCCTCTTTTTCCGACCCTCGTTTCTCTAGCGTTTAACACAAGGATAATCAACGTAGCCAAGCCAATGCTCAGCCCTTCCGAGATCGGCATCCATCATCCTCGGCACCTGCGCAGCAGTTGACATACCCTAGGCGGTCCATCCCAGCTAATTTGATGATTGCTTTGAGATGCACAGTCCAGGAAGGTCAACGGCTAGGTGCTGAATCTGACGTACTTTTTAGTTCAAATACTGTCCGAGGTCCGCTGGAGACCATATTTCCAGTTAATAAGCCCTTCCTAATCCCCACGATCATATAGCCAGCTGGAGCCCCAGGATGTAGCCCAGGGTCTTCCAAGGTTCCTTGCCGTGGTGATGTCGACACGAGTATCTGTGGTCCAATCGTTCGGCACAGTTCACTTAGACCAAGTCACCCTCAAAGGCGAAGGATGGAAAGGATATGACTACCGCGTAGACTCCACAGTCCGACGGCCTCGTAACCTCAAGATAGAATCTCAGTACTTAAGCGAGATTTGATTCCTGGTGACCGGCCTCGAAATATTTCGACGAGTAGAAACCCCTGCCCCATTCAAGCGGCCGCGAAGTGCAAAAGGCCCGCCAATCCATGCCGGTCAGAAAAGGAGACCCGCCCTCCATTCCCCCTCACCAATTCTCCCAAACAACATCCGGCAGCACCCCCCTCATAACGCCCCAATGCCCCGCAGCCCCCCTCCTCTGACTCGCCTTCAACCCCCCAATCGCCCCTCCCCGTATCACCTC
>JAABUQ010010137.1_pt1 | contig 12443 bp, 11 predicted proteins | sample 5560001 | NCBI WGS metagenome assembly JAABUQ01 (sample SAMN10711888, study PRJNA513371) | rock metagenome | isolation source: Antarctica rocks | place: Antarctica: Victoria Land, Finger Mt nord | collected 2015-12-18
AAGAGATCCTGCGCGGCCTGAGCCTCGACCTGCCGGCCGGGCAGGTGCATGCCATCATGGGGCCGAACGGGTCCGGCAAGAGCACGCTCGGCTACGTGCTGGCGGGGCACGAGGGCTACGACGTCACCGGCGGGACCGCGACCTTCGACGGCGCGGACCTGCTGGCGATGGAGCCGGAGGAGCGTGCGGCGGCTGGGCTGTTCCTGGCGTTCCAAGCGCCGCTCGAATTGCCCGGCGTCAACAACGCCAATTTCCTGCGCACCGCGCTGAACGCCATCCGCCGGGCGCGCGGCGAGGCGGAGCTTGACGCCGTTGGCTTCCTCCGTCTGGCCCGCGCCGAGTCGAAGCGGCTCGCCATGCCCGACGACATGCTGAAGCGCAACGTGAACGTCGGCTTCAGCGGCGGCGAGAAGAAGCGCAACGAGGTGCTGCAAATGGCCATCCTGCGGCCCAAGCTCGCCATCCTGGACGAGACCGACAGCGGACTTGACATCGACGCGCTGCGCATCGTTGCCGACGGGGTGAACGCGCTGCGCAGCCCGGACTTCTCGGCGCTGGTCATCACGCACCACCAGCGCTTGCTGGACCATCTGGTGCCGGACCGCGTCCACGTGCTGTCCCAGGGCCGCATCATCCGCTCCGGCGGACCCGAGCTTGCGCGCGAGCTGGAGGCGAACGGCTACGCCGGCGTGGTGGCGGAGGCGGCATGAACCAGTCGCTGCGCAACGGCGCGGACGCTTTTCTCGCGCGCTACCAGGGCCTGCGCGACCGTCTGCCCGGCGACCCCGCCATACGCGCCGCCGCGGCAGCCGCGTTCGCCAAGGGCGGCCTTCCCAGCGTCCGGGATGAGGCGTGGCGCTACACCAGCCTGCGCGCCCTGGCCGAGGGCGACTTCCAGGAGCCGCTGAGCGCCGTGTCGCAGGCGCCCATCCTGGGTGCTGTCATCGACGCTCCCCGCCTGGTGCTGGTCGACGGCCGCTACCAACCTGGCCTGTCCAGTCCGCCCGCGGGCGTCACGGTCACGCCATTTTCGGAGAACCCCTATTTCGGCCGCCTGCCGGACATCGCGCAGCCGATGGCGGCGCTGAACACCATGCTGGCCGAGGACGGCGTGCAGTTGCATGTCGCCGCCGGAGTCGACGCGGGGGCGTTGGTGCTGCTGTCGGTGGCGCCCGACGGCCACCGCCCGATCGCGTTCTATCCGCGCCACAGCATCCACCTTGAGAACGGCGCCAAGCTGATGGTGCTTGAGGTCGCGCGCGGGGAGGGGGCCTACCTGCACAATGCCGTCACGGAGGCCGTGGTGGCCGAGGGTGCCACGCTGACCCATATCCGCCTGCAGGACGAGGGCCAGGACGCCTTCCATGTCAACACGACGTTCGCGGAGGTTGCCGAGGGCGGCACCTACGACGCATTTGTGCTGACGCTCGGCGCCCGCGTTGCCCGCACGGAAATCCATGCCAGGCTGATTGGCCCGCACGGCATGGTCCACCTGAACGGCGCGCAGTTGCTGGGCGGCCAGCAGCACGGCGACATCACCACCGTGGTGGCCCACGACGCCCCGAACTGTGGGTCGCGGCAGACGATCAAGAACGTGCTGTCCGACCGTTCCCGCGGTGTGTTCCAGGGCCGCATCGAGGTGGCCCGTGTTGCGCAGAAGACCGATGGATACCAAATGAACCAGGCGTTGCTGTTGTCGCCGCACGCCGAGATCGACTGCAAGCCGCAGCTTGAGATCTACGCCGACGACGTGAAGTGCAGCCATGGCGCGACGGTGGGCGAACTCGACGCCGACCAGCTTTTCTACCTGCGCAGCCGCGGCGTGCCCGACGCCGAGGCACGCGCGATCCTGGTCCGTGCTTTCCTTGCCGAGGCCATGGACCCGATCGCGCACGTGGAGGCCCGTGCGCTGCTTGAGCGCGCAATCGAACAATGGTGGGAACGCCGCACATGAACATGATGACTAAGCCGGGCTTCGACGTGCAGCGCGTCCGCGCCGACTTCCCGATTCTGTCGCAGACGGTTCGCGGCAAGCCGCTGGTGTTCCTCGACAGCGCTGCGTCGGCGCAGAAGCCGCGCCCGGTGATCGACGCCATGGTCAACGCCATGGAGACGCAGTACGCCAACGTCCACCGCGGCCTGCACTGGATGAGCGAGCGCACGACGGATGCCTATGAGGGCACGCGCGACGCTGTTGCCCGGCTGCTGAACGCGCCCTCACGTGAGGAGATCGTGTTCACCAAGAACACGACCGAGGCGATCAACCTGGTCGCGCACAGCTACGGCCGCGGCATCATGAAGCCCGGCCAGGCCGTGGTCATCTCCGCCATGGAGCACCATGCGAACCTTGTCCCGTGGCAGATGCTGCGCGACGCGCACGGCATCGAGCTGCGCATCGCCCCGATCACCGACGCGGGCGAGCTGGACATGGCCAGGCTGGGGGCGCTGCTGCAGGACCGCAAGGTCAGCCTGGTGTCGATCGTGCATATGAGCAACGTGCTCGGCACCGTCGTTCCGGCGAGCCGCGTTGCGGCGTTGGCGCATGAATACGGCGCGAAAGTGCTGTTCGACGGCAGCCAGGCCGTCGTGCACCGCCCCGTCGACGTGCAGGCGATCGGCGCGGATTTCTATACGTTCACCGGGCACAAGTTGTACGGCCCCACTGGCATCGGCGTGCTCTGGGCGCGGCGCGAGCTGTTGGAGGCCATGCCCCCGTTCATGGGCGGCGGCGACATGATCGGCACCGTCACCTACGAGCGCAGCACTTGGGCCGAGGTGCCGCACAAATTTGAGGCGGGCACCCCAGCCATCATCGAGGCAATCGGCCTTGCGGCGGCAATCGAATACGTCGAGGCGATCGGCTTCGACGCCATCGCGGCGCACGAGGGCCGGCTGACCGACCACGCCTTGGCGCGGCTGTCCGCCATCCCTGGCCTCCGTGTGCTCGGCTCGGCGCAGGACCGCGGCGGGGTGTTCAGCTTCACCATGCAGGGCGCCCATGCACACGACATCGCCACGTTGTTGGACCGCCAGGGCATTGCGGTGCGCGCCGGCAACCACTGTGCCGAGCCGCTGTCGCGCCGCCTGGGCGTGGACAGCAGCGCGCGGGCCAGCACCGGCATTTACACGACCGAGGCCGAAATCGACGTCCTGGCCGACACCTTGGTCCGGGTGCGGGAGTTCTTTGACTAGATGTTCGACGACGTCCGCGATCTCTACAGCGCCGAAATCCGCAGCCATGGGCGGACTCCCGCCCATGGGCAGCGCCCGGCCGTGTTCGACGCCGCCGCCAAGGGCGACAACCCCATGTGCGGCGACCGCGTCCAGGTGTTCGTCCGCCGCGACGGCGACCGCGTGGCCGAGGCCGGGTTCGAGGCGCGCGGCTGCGAGATCACCATCGCCAGCGCCGACCTGATGTGCGAGGCGGTCGGCAACCAGCCGGTCGACCGCATCCGGGCGCTGTCGGACCAGGTTGCCGCCATGGCCCGAACCGGCCACTGCGACGCCTGCGACGAGGCACTGCGCCGGCTGCGTCCATTGTCGGCCGTGCATGAATACCCCTCGCGCGTGAAGTGCGTGACCCTGCCGTGGCACGCTTTGCTCGCGGCGCTGGATGGCGAGAAGGAGACGACCAGTGAGTGAAGTGTCGACCTGGACCCCGGATGGCGAGGTCAATCCGAAGCCGACCGAGGACGCGCTGCTGGCCGCCATCGCCACCGTGTACGACCCGGAAATTCCGGTGAACATCTACGAGCTTGGCCTGATCTACGCGGTCGAGATCGACGACGCGAACGCGGTGAAGGTCGAGATGACCCTGACGGCGCCGGGTTGCCCGAGCGCGCAGGAGTTGCCGGTGCAGGTGCAGGACGCGGTCATGGCGGTGCCGGGTGTCACGTCCTGCCACGTCGACACCGTTTGGGACCCGCCGTGGGACCCGAGCCGCATGACCGAAGACGCGCGCCTCGCGCTGAACATGTTCTGACGGAGCCTTTGATGAGCGCCACCCAAACCGCTGCCCGTCCCCGCCGGGCCCTGCCGCAGTTGATGACGTTGACCGACGCCGCGGCGGACCGGTTGCGCGGCCTGTATGCGAAGGGGCAGCAGGGCATGCTGCTGCGCATCAGCGTCAACACGAAGGGCTGTTCAGGCCTGAGCTACGATATGACCTGGGTTCCCGCCGCCGGACTCGGCGACGAGACTGTCACCGACAAGGGGTTGACCGTGTTGGTGGACCGCAAGGCCAGCCTGTTCCTGATCGGGAGCGTGATGGACTACGAGGTCAAAGACCTTGTTTCAGGCTTTACTTTCAGCAACCCAAATGAGAAGGGCCGTTGCGGCTGCGGCGAGAGCTTCCACGTTTGACCCGGCGAGGCACGGTTTTACAAAGCTATTTTCATCCCAGCGTGATTATGCGTGAAGCCTAGCCGCGCATAGAACACCTGGGCTTCCGCCCGGTCGAAGCGCGTCGTTAACTGCATCACTCCGCAACCGACTGCCCGCGCCTCCTCAATCGCGTGCTGCATCAGAGCCGCGCCGACTCCACTGCCTCGCCGCGCGCTATCCACCCGCACGCCTTCAACTTGTGCGCGGCTCTGTCCCCGTTGCGACACGCCGTGAAGAACGTTGAACTGCAAGCAGGCGACCACTGCGCCGCCTTGCTCAGCCAAGATCAGTCTCCCGCCTTGGGCCAACATTGCGCGGAAGCCCTGCGCGTAGCACTCCGGCAGTGGCGTCTCGTTCCGTTCCCGGTCGCGGCCGAACCGGTCGTCAGCCAGCATTCGCACGACTACGGGCAGGTCAGACTCAGCCGCATCCCGAAACGTGATCACCGCAGGACCACACGCGGTCGGAACGCCACGACGCTTTCGACCCGTGCTGACCACAGGAACTGGTCGATGGCTGCGACCGACGCCACAGTGTATCCCGCCTGCATCAACACACGACCGTCCCGCGCCAACGCCGCCGGGTTGCAACTGACGTAAACAATCGGCGTTCCGCTCGCCGTCAACGCGGGCATCTGCGCCAACGCGCCCCCATGCGGCGGGTCGAGCACAATCGCCCCGGCGCCCTTCAGCTCTGCAATTTGCAGCGGCTGCCGGGCCAGGTCGCGCTGCGTCGCCACGACGCGCGGGTTGGCCGCCCGGCGCAACGCGCCATACGCCGCCGCATCGCCCTCGTACGCCTGCACCCGGCCACGTGCCGCCAACGCATGGGTGATGCTGCCAACCCCCGCAAACAGCTCGATGATGCGGGCCTTCGCCGGCATTGCCCCCGGCAGTGCCGCCAGTACAGCCGCCACAATCGCTGTCTCGCCTTCGCGCGAAGCCTGCAAGAAAGCGCCGGGCGGGATCGCCGTGGCCACGCCGCTGAACGCCGTCGTCGCCGGGCGCAGGTTGCACGCCGGTTCGGTCAGCCCGGTGCCGCCGCGTTGCGCGCCGGGTTCCCAGCTTATGCGCGGCAGCCCGTGCGCGTTCGCCAGCGCCGTCAGCAGCACGCGGTCGCCGGCGGTGAGCGGCGCATCGGTGCGCAGCAGCAGGTCCGGCCCGCTGTCCAGCAGGTTCACGACGGCCGAACCCTCGCGCCGCAAGCCGGTCAGCCGTTGCAGGACGGGGCGCAGCGCCTGGACCAGGGCGAACAACGCCGGGTGCAGGACTGGGCAGGCGTGCATGTCCACGATCTCGCGCGACCGGCGCCGATGCAGTCCGACGCGGACCACCGGCCCCTCGCGGCGGATCGCCAAGTCCATGCGGCGCCGGGCCGCGGGAGGCGTGCGGGCCAAGCTCGGGCCAACAACAGCCGCCTCCATGCGGCGCAGCGCATCCGCAACCTGGGAAGCCTTCCAGTCGGCGTAGGCACCATCGCGCCAATGCTGCAAAGTGCATCCGCCGCAGGGGCCGAAATGCGGGCAGGGCGGCGCTGTCCGGTCCGCCGACGGCTCAAGCACGACAGCCTCAGCTGTCCACCCCTCGCCGCGCCGCAACAACGCGCCGGGCTGTACCAGCTCACCCGGCAATGTATCAGGAAGATAAAGCGCCGTCCCATCCGGCAGCGCCGCCACGCCGTCCCCGTCCGCGCCCATACGCTGGACGCGGACGGGCGCGCTAGCCGCCGAAGGCGGAGAGGCCGGTCTGGGCGCGGCCAAGAATCAACGCATGCACGTCGTGCGTGCCCTCGTAGGTGTTCACGGCTTCGAGGTTCATCACGTGCCGGATCACATGGTACTCATCGGCGATGCCGTTGCCGCCGTGCATGTCCCGCGACACCCGTGCGATGTCGAGCGACTTGCCGCAGTTGTTGCGCTTCATCAGGCTGATCATCTCGGGCGCCGCGCGCCCCTCCTCCATCAGCCGCCCCAGCCGTAGCGCGCCTTGCAGGCCCAGCGTGATCTCGGTCTGCATGTCCGCCAGCTTCTTCTGGATCAACTGCGTCTGCGCCAGCGGGCGGCCGAACATCTGCCGTTCCATGGTGTAGCTGCGCGCCTGGTGCCAGCAGAACTCCGCCGCGCCCAGCGCGCCCCAGCTTATGCCGTAGCGCGCGTTGTTCAGGCAACTGAACGGCCCGCGCAGCCCCTTGACGTGCGGCAGTTCGTTCTCCGCCGGCACGAACACGTCTTGCATCATGATCATGCCAGTGATGGAGGCCCGCAGCGCGAACTTGCCCTCGATCTTCGGCGCCGACAGCCCGGCCATGCCCTTTTCCAGGATGTAGCCGCGGATGTCGCCGGCATCGTTCTTCGCCCACACCACGAACACGTCGGCGATCGGGGAGTTGGTGATCCAGGTCTTCGAGCCGTTCAGCACGAAGCCGCCATCGACGCTGCGTGCCCGCGTCCGCATGCTGGCCGGATCGGACCCGGCATCCGGCTCCGTCAGGCCGAAGCAGCCGACGAACTCGCCCATTTGCAGCTTCGGCAGGAAACGGTCCTTCTGGTCCTCGGACCCGAACGCCCAAATGGGGTACATCACCAGCGAGGACTGCACGCTGAACGCGCTGCGGTAGCCGCTGTCGACCCGCTCCACTTCGCGCGCGATCAGCCCGTATGCCACATAGCCGACGCCGGCGCAGCCGTGGCTGTCGAGCGTGGCGCCCAGGAAGCCCATCTCGCCCATTTCGTTCATGATGCCGCGGTCGAACCGCTCATGCCGATTGGCCTCCAGCACGCGGGTGAACAGCTTGTCCTGGCAGTAGGCGTGGGCGGCGTCGCGTATTGCCCGCTCCTCCTCGGTAAGCTGGCCCTCCAGCAACAGCGCGTCATCCCACTTGAACGGGCCAAGCTTGCGGGACGCTGCCGGGCGGTCCTCAGTCAGCTTGGCCTCGGCGGCCTCAGGCTGCTGGATCGGGGAGGTGACGTTCATGCTGGGGTCCTCCAGTTATGTTCGGGCAGTTGTTCCCAAACGATCATTCGCTCTCGACCGGCTCCGGTGCGGAGCGGCGGGGAGCGCGGAACCGTAGCAGCATGAAGGCTGGCACGTCGTCCCCGAATCCCACCACCGACGGGCCTAGGTCCTCGTCGCGACGGCGGCTGTCGCGCCCCCGCCCGCGGTCGCCGCCCCGGTCGCCGGCGCGCATATCCGGCGCGCGGGTTTCCGGCTGGCGGACCTCCTCACGGCGCGGCTCGTTACGGCCACTGCGGCGCGGTTCGGCGCGTCCCCCAGACTGGCGGGCGGCCGGCACCGGCTCAGGCGCCTGGACCATGGCTGGCGCAGGCACGGCTGACACAGACACGGCTAATACAGGCACGGCCGGCGCAGGCACGGCATCAAGCGACGCAATGGCTTCGATCTCCTCGCTGACATCGGGCGCAGCGGGCATCTCAGGCTGCGGCGCATCCCCGGCCACGGGCGCCGCCACAACCTTTTTTGCCCGGCTGCGCCGCGGCTTGGCCACCTTGGGCGCGGCCTCTACGGCCTCCGTAGCCTCAACGGTTTCAGCCGCCGGCTTCGGCGCTTTTGCCACGCGCGGAGCGGCTTTCGTGCCCCGGCCACGCCCGCGCCGCCTCTTGCCGTCGTCCTCGGGAAAGGCGACCTCCTCCATGCCTTCAACTTGCATACGCGGGATCGGTGCGCCAACCAGCCGCTCGATCGCGTCGACAAACTGGCGGTCGTCCGGCGTGGCGAGCGTGAAAGCGTGCCCTATCATGCCCGCGCGCCCAGTCCGGCCGATGCGGTGAACATAGTCCTCGGCATGGATGGGCACATCGAAGTTGAACACATGGCTCAGCCCGCCGATGTCGAGCCCGCGCGCCGCCACGTCGCTGCACACCAGCAGCCGGACCTCGTTCGCCTTGAATTTCGCCAGGGTCGCGAACCGCTCGGGCTGGCTCATGTCGCCATGCAGCGAACCCACGCTGAACCCGTGCCGCTTCAACGACTTGTAGAGGATGTCAACGTCACGCTTGCGGTTGCAGAAAATCAAAGCGTTCTGCACGTCCTCGCTGCGGATCAGCCGGCGCAACGCCTCGCGCTTGTCGCCGTCCTCCACGACTGTCAACCCGGCGACGATCGTCGACGCCACGCTGGCCGGGCGGCTGACGGTGATCTCCTTCGGGTTGGACAGGAAAGCGTCCGCGAGCCGCCGTATCTCCGGCGCCATGGTCGCGCTGAAGAACAGCGTCTGCCGGGCCTTGGGCAGGAAGCCGACGATCTTCTCGATGTCCGGGATGAACCCCATGTCGAGCATACGGTCCGCTTCGTCGATCACCAAAATTTTGGTGTCGGTCAGCAGCAGCCCGCCGCGGTCGAACAGGTCCATCAGCCGGCCGGGCGTCGCGATCAGCACGTCCACGCCCTTCATCAAGGCTTCTTTCTGGTCGGACAAGCTCTCGCCGCCGATCAGCAAGGCGTGGTTCAGCTTCAAGTATTTGCCGTATTGCACGAAGTTCTCGGCAACCTGCAAAGCAAGCTCGCGCGTCGGCTCCAAGATCAGGCTGCGCGGCATCCGCGCGCGGGCGCGGCTACCCGACAGGATGTCCATCATCGGCAGCACAAAGCTCGCGGTCTTGCCGGTGCCCGTCTGCGCGCAGCCCAGCACGTCGCGTGCCATCAGCACGGTCGGGATCGCCTGCGCCTGGATCGGGGTGGGCGTGCGGTAGCCCATGTCGCCGACCGCCCGCAGGATCTCCGGCGACAGGCCGAGGTCGGCGAAGCCGTTCGGCTCGGCCTCCATCTCGTCATGGTACGCCGCCTCGTCCGCGGTCATGTTGGTCGTCACGCTGTCAGCGGATTGGGGTGCCGCCAGGTCCTCCGAGGCGCCGCCAGGGACGTGCGACTGCCCATCCTCCACATGCACGTCCCCCGCCGCCTTATCCAGCGCGGGGTCGGCGTGTGCAGTGTCTTCCGCGGAAGCGGCCGTAATATCCGTCAAAAATACATCTCGATGCTGTAGGGGTGGCTCATCGCCAACACGAGGCGATCGCGCCAAAGGGCGCGCAACGGCTGGGATATCGGTAAATAAACCGCAAAAGTCAAGCTTTTCAGCGCAAACACGGTGTCGTATAAAGCAGTCGTGGCCGACGCGACCCATCCTGACGGCAGGCCAGCATTGCTGTTGTTCCCCGGCCTGTTGTGCGACGCACGTCTGTGGCGCGATCAGGTCGAGGCGCTGTCCGACAGTATCGCATGCATCGTCGCCGATTGCACGCAGGACGACAGCCTCGACGCCATGGCGCAGCGCGCCCTCGCCGCCGTGCCCGGCCGGTTCGCGGCGGCCGGGCTCAGCATGGGCGGCTACGCAGCCATGGCCCTGCTGCGCCTCGCGCCCGAACGCCTCACCGGCCTGTGCCTCATGGACACCAGCGCCCGGCCCGACACGCCGGAGCAGGCGCGCCGCCGCCGCGGCATGATGGCGCTCGTTGCCCGCGGCCACCGCTTCAAGGGGGTGACGCCGCGGTTGCTGCCGCTGCTGCTGCTGCATCCCGACCGCCTCGGCGACCAAGCGCTGTGCGACGATGTCATGGCGATGGCCGACCGGGTCGGGCAGGTGGCCTACCTCCGCCAGCAGGCCGCCATCGTCGCCCGGCCCGACAGCCGCCCGGACCTCGCGCGCGTCGCCGTGCCCACCCTGGCGGCGGCCGGCGCCGGCGACCAACTGGCCCCGCCGGAGCTCGCGGCCGAAATCGCTGCCCTGGTCCCCGGCGCGGACCTGCAGATCGTCGAGCGCGCCGGGCACCTGCTGCCGATGGAACGGCCCGATGCGGCGACCGGGCTGTTGCGGCGATGGCTCGATGCAACCCTGCCGGCCGCGCGGCGTCCTGCATAGTAATGACCGACATTCCGGCTGCTATCCAGACTGGGGCCCTGCCAATCGAGGACTACGCCATGATCGGCGATTGCAGCACGGCAGCGCTGGTCGGCCGCAACGGCAGCATCGACTGGCTGTGCTGGCCCCGGTTCGACAGTAGCGCCTGCTTCGCGGCGCTGCTCGGCAACGAGCAGAACGGCCGTTTCCTTATAGCTCCAATGGTGCAAACCGCTCCCGCCACCCGCAGCTACCGCGACGACAGCCTGGTGCTCGAAACGGTGTTCGACACCCCGGACGGGCAGGTCGCCGTCATCGACTTCATGGTGCCCGAAAGCCCGAACAGTTGCATTGTCCGCATCGTCGAGGGCCGCCGCGGCGCCGTGCCGATGCGCATGGAGCTGGTGCTGCGCTTCGACTACGGCAACTCGGTCCCCTGGGTCACCCAGCGGCCCGGCGGCAACGGCATCGTCGCGATCGCCGGGCCGCAGGTGGTCGTGCTGCGCACCAACGTCCCGATCCGCGGCGAGTCGATGCAGTCGGTCGCCGATTTCTCCGTCGCTGCGGGCGAACGCGCCTACTTTGTCCTGACCCAAGGCGAGTCGCACCTGCCGATGCCGCCGAGCGTCGACGTGGACGACGCGCTCTATGCGACAGAGCGGCACTGGGCCGAGTGGTCGAAGCGCCTCGCCTATGACGGGCCCTGGGCGCACGCCGTCAAGCGCTCGCTGCTGACGCTGAAGTGCCTCACGTTCACGCAGACCGGCGGCATCGTCGCCGCGCCGACCACGTCGCTGCCCGAGGCCCTCGGCGGCTCGCGCAACTGGGACTACCGGTTCTGCTGGCTGCGCGACGCCACCATCACCCTGTTCGCCTTCATGTCCACGGGGTACTACGACGAGGCCGTCGCCTGGGCCGAGTGGCTGCACCGCAGCATCGCCGGCAGCCCGGACCAGGTGCAGATCATGTACGGCATCGCCGGCGAGCGGCGGCTGACGGAACAGGAAATCCCGTTCCTGCCGGGCTACCAGGGCGCCGGCCCGGTGCGGGTGGGCAACGCCGCCGCGACGCAACTGCAGTTGGACGTGTACGGCGAGGTGATGGACGCCCTGCAATCCGCGCGGCACGCCAACATGCTGCACAACCCCCAGACGTGGTCGCTGCAATGCGGCCTGTTGAGGCATCTTGAGGAGGTCTGGCAAACCCCGGACGAGGGCCTGTGGGAGACCCGCGGCGGCCCGCGGCACTTCACCTTCAGCAAGGTGATGGCCTGGGTCGCCTTCGACCGCGGCGTCCGGGACGCGGAGGACTGCGGCCTGGAGGCGCCTGTCGAACACTGGCGTACCGTCCGGGACGCCATCCACGCCGCGGTTTGCCGCGACGGCTACAACGAAACGCTCGGCAGCTTCGTGCAGAGCTTCGGCTCCACCGCGCTCGACGCCAGCCTGCTGCTGATCGCCGCCACCGGCTTCCTGCCGCACGACGACCCGCGCGTCCGCGGCACGGTCGCCACGGTCGAGCGCGACCTGCTGGTGGACGGCTTCGTGCTGCGCTACCGCACCGAGGACGGCAAGGACGGCCTGCCAGCGGGGGAGGGCGCCTTCCTCGCCTGCAGCTTCTGGCTCGCCTCCGCCCTGCACGGCCAGGGGCGGACCGACGAGGCGCATGCCTTGTTTGAACGCCTGCTCGGGCTGTGCAACGACGTCGGCTTGCTGAGCGAGGAGTACGACTCCAAGGCCGCCCGCTTCACCGGCAACTTTCCGCAGGCGTTCAGCCATGTGGCGCTGGTGACGACGGCCCTCACCTTGTCTGGCGGGGCAAGCGACCGCCTGGTGCCCAAGCTGCGGAGCCCGCGCAGTTCGTAAGTGCGAACTCGCTGCGCTCCCAGCGTGCCTATTCGGCCGGGTGCGCAATGACCTCCTGCGCGATGACCGGGGCACGTCCCCGCCGCCCCGTCGCCAGCCGCTCCAGCGCCAGGTAGATCACCGGCGTCGTATACAGCGTCAGAAGCTGCGACAGGATCAGCCCGCCGCAGATGGCGACGCCGAGCGGGCGCCGGAACTCCGACCCGGTGCCGGACGCCAGCGCCAGCGGAACCGCGCCCAGCAACGCGGCCAGGGTCGTCATCATGATCGGCCTGAACCGCTCGCGGCACGCTTCCAGGATCGCCGCGTGCGGCGTCATGCCTAGCTCCCGCTCCGCCTCCA
>JAABUQ010010139.1_pt1 | contig 12442 bp, 11 predicted proteins | sample 5560001 | NCBI WGS metagenome assembly JAABUQ01 (sample SAMN10711888, study PRJNA513371) | rock metagenome | isolation source: Antarctica rocks | place: Antarctica: Victoria Land, Finger Mt nord | collected 2015-12-18
TGGCATCGGCTCCGGAGCGTCGCTTGATCGGTCGTCACGTGCTCCACGTAACCGACCTCACTTCGACGGAGATCGCGCTGGTCATTGGCGTCGCGACGCATCTCAAAGTCACCCGCACCTCCAATCAGCAAACGCTGCTGCGTGGCAAGACGCTCGGCATGCTCTTCGAAAAGCCGAGCTTGCGGACGCGGGTTTCCTTCGAAGTGGGCATGACGCAGCTCGGCGGGCACGCACTTTTCGCAAGCGGTGGCGAGTTCATGGTCGGCTCGCGCGAGACGCCCGAGGATGCGGCTCGCGTCCTGTCGCGGTACGTCGATGCCATTCTCGTGCGGACGCACGCACACGAGCCGCTGGAGCGCTTTTCGGCCGCCGCCAGCGTCCCGGTCATCAATGGCCTCTCCGCGGCCTCCCATCCGTGTCAGGCTCTCGCCGATCTCTTGACGATCAAGGAGCGCTTCGATACGCTCACGGGCCTCAAGCTCGCCTACGTGGGCGACGCGCGCAACAACGTGGCAGCGTCCGTCGCAGAAGCCGCGATGCTCATGGGCATATCGGTGAACTTCGGTTGCCCGCCGACGCATCGACCCTCCGAGGCGTTTCTCGCCCATCTCCAAGCGCTCGGCACCGCGACCGGCGCGTCGGTGCGCGCGTTCTCGAGCGCTCATCGCGCGGTTCGGGATGCCGACATCGTGTATACCGATGTGTGGACGTCGATGGGCGAAGAACATCTCGCCGAACGTAACGCGGCAACGCTCTTGCCCTATCGCGTGACGGGCGACCTGATGGCGGCGGCCGCGAAGCACGCGATCTTCATGCATTGTCTGCCCGCCCATCGCGACGAGGAAGTCGCACCCGACGTCATCGACGGTCCGCAAAGCGCCGTCTTCGATCAGGCCGAGAACCGCTTGCACGCGCAGAAAGCGCTGCTCGTAGCGCTGCTTACCTATCTCCGAGGAATGCCCGTATGAAAACGACGCGCCAGCGCGCGATCCTCGCGCTCATCGCGACGCGCCCCGTCCACTCTCAGGAAGAACTCGCGCGCTTCTTGGAATCTCAAGGCTACGAAGCGACGCAAGCCACGGTCTCGCGCGATATCAAGGACCTCGGCCTCGTGAAAGTCCCGCTCAAGAGCGGCAACGGCACCGGTACGCAGTTCAAATACGTCGAGCCCGGGCTCGGCAAGTCGTACACCTCACGCCTACATCGCGTGATCGCCGAACTCGTACGCGATTGTCGCGGCGCGGTGAATCAGATCGTGCTGCGTACGCCGCCAGGGAGCGCGATGTTGGTCGCCTCCGCCATCGACGAAGCCGAGTGGCCGGAAATCATGGGCACACTCGGCGGCGACGATACGGTGCTCGTCATTCTCGACGATCCGGCGAAGTTGCCGGTCGTCAAACAACGTTTCGAAGATATGCGTTCGGAGGATCCGCTGTAGTGTCCACTATCGTACTCGCGTACTCGGGCGGTCTCGACACGTCGGTCCTACTTAAGCAGTACGTCCTCGCCGGCCACGATGTGATCGCTATGACGCTCGACCTCGGCGAGAGCGACGGTACCGCCGGCACCGGAGCTTCGGCTGCGCTCGATGAAGTGAAGGCGAAGGCGCTCGCGCTCGGCGCGCGCGACGCGCTGCTCGTCGATGTTAAGGAGCGCTTCATCCAAGAGATGGCCTATCCGGCGTTGCGCGCAAACGCGCTGTACGAGGGCGTCTATCCGCTATCCGCAGCACTTTCACGACCGCTGATCTCGGCGCTGCTCGTCGAGACGGCACATCAGTACGGTGCTGACGCCATCGCGCACGGCTGCACGGGCAAGGGTAACGATCAGGTTCGCATCGAGCTTGCCGTGCGCGCGCTCGATCCGTCGATAAAGACGCTCGCGCCGCTGCGCGAAAATCCGCTCTCGCGCCCCGACGCGATCGAATACGCGAAGCAGCACAACGTTCCGATCGCATCGACCGTCGCGAAGCCGTATAGCGTCGATGCGAATCTGTGGGGCCGTAGCATCGAGGCGGGCGTGCTCGAAGATCCCTGGACCGCGCCGCCGGATGACGCGTTCGCGTGGACCGCGGGCGCGCAAGCACAACCGGCCGAACCCGAGCATGCAGTCATCGCATTCGAGAACGGCGTGCCGAGCTACGATGGGCTCTCGGGCGCGCAAATGGTCGCCACGCTCAACGCGCGCGCGGGCGCGCATGGCGTGGGGCGCATCGACCTCGTGGAAGATCGCGTGATCGGCGTGAAGTCACGCGAGGTCTACGAATGTCCGGGCTCGATCACGCTGATCGCCGCGCACAAGGCGCTCGAGCGGCTCGTCCTCACACGAGACGAACTGCGTTTCAAAGCGACGCTCGATCAGAAGTACGCCGAACTCGTGTACGACGGCCTCTGGCCCTCGCCGCTGCGCGTCGCGCTCGACGCCTTCAACACATCGCTCGCAGCGCGCATGACCGGACGTGTACGCGTGCGACTGCATCACGGTCAAGCGATCGTCGACGGCACGTCGTCACCGTACGGGCTGTACGATGAGAAGCTCGCGACCTACGGCGTCGGCGACGAGTTCAACCACGACGCCGCCGGCGGCTTCATCGAACTGTGGGGGTTGCCGCTGGAACTCGGTGCGCGCGTGCAACGCGACGCCTTGACGCCGGCGCGCTAGCATCGTTCCGCCTCTCGGCCTCGTTTCGGCCGTCACATTCCTCGCCGTCGCGCTCGTTGCGGCGGCGCTGTGCGTTCGGCGCCCCGCGTGGGCGGTCGCGTTCTTGCTCGTGCTCGAGCCATTCGATTGGGCGCACGCGGTCGCGCGTACGACGCTCACGTTTCCGAAAGTCGCCTTGCTCGGCCTCATCGTCGGCCTCACGGTCCGTCGCGCATCACCGCGCGCGCTCGCGCGCTCCGCCACATGGCTCGTTGCCGCCGGCGCCGCGGCGATCGTCGCCGGCGATCTCCTCTCCGCAATTCCGGGAACCTACATCGACGCGCTCGTGCGCGAGACGCTCAAAGCGATCGAGTACCTTACCATTTTCATCGCGTGCTCGATCGCGCTCGACCGTGACGGCGACACCAAAGCCGACGATCGGGTGCTGCGTGTCGCGTTCGCCAGCGTTGTCGGCATCGTGACCCTGCTCGCGTTCGCGCAACTGTTCGGCGGCGCACCATCGGCATTCTACGTGCGCGGCCATGCGATTCCGCGCATCGCGGGTCCGCTCGAGGGACCCAACCAACTCGCGGGCTATCTCGGGCTCGCCATTCCGCTGCTGGCGGCACTCGCCGTCGCGTATCGCGACCGCGTCGCGGCGATCGTCGCCGCGACCGCCAGCGCCGCGCTCGTGCTGACATTTTCGCGTGGCGGCCTCGGCGCGACGGTTGCGGCCGTCGTCGCGATGCTTGCGATGGGTCGCCGACACATCGGCCGCGGCGTCGCTCTCGGCATCGCCGCATGCGCGATCGCGGTCGGCGGCGTGCTCGCATACGCGGGCGTGGCCGAGCGCTTCTCCACCTTCGGAAACGCCTCGACGCCGAGTGGCCTCGCTACACGACCCGAACTCTGGGCGGCCGCGATCGATCTCTGGCGATCGAGCCCGTGGCTCGGCGTCGGCGCAGGAAATTACGAGCTCTTGTTGCCGACCGTCGGTCTCGTCGGCGTCCGCACCCACGCCAATAGCGCGTACCTCGGCGCGCTTGCCGAGGGCGGGTTGCCGTTACTCGCGGCCCTGATCTTCTCGACGATCGTGACGATCGTGATCCTGGCGCGCCTGCGCCGCAACGTGTGGGCGCTCGGCGCGATGGGCGCGGCGCTGAGCCTGGGCATCCATCAGATCGTCGACTCCTTGACCTTCTATCCCAAAGTCGGCGACACGTACTGGACGCTCGTGGCAATCGCCCTCGCGCGAGCGACGGCGGTCGCCCCGCAGACCGAGACTACGGAATGAAATCGACGCGCGCGAGCACGACGCCGAGGGCGCGTTCGTCGGTATTGACGCCCTCGCGTTTTGGCACGAAGGGACGATTCGTGATGAGGGTAATTCGCACGTCGCCCATGCGTCGTGCGAGCTCGTTCGAGAGCGGAAAGCGAAGCCGATGGACGCCGATCGTTAGGCAACACTTCGACACCGCCGGCATGCCGTCAATTGCGACGGTGACCCGCTCGCGACCGTCGCCGAAGAACGCAAAATCGGGAAGATAGAGCGTGACGTAAGCTGTGCGCGCCGCATACATCTTGCGAGCCACCACGTGCGCGACGGTCGACGTCCAGCAACACATGCGATCGTTTGGCACGGCCGCGGGATAGAGCCCCTGCGAACCGGCGGCGGGATGACCCGCGTCGGGCCCGAGCACGCCGTATGGAAGATACGGCGATGAGAGCGCATCGGCCACGCCGATGTTGCTGACGCGCTTGGGCGCGCAACCCAGCAACGCCCCGACGGAAACAGCCAGGAGAACGATTGCAAACGTGCATCTCACGGACGATCGATTCGGCGCACGCGTCAATTTCGTAGAGCCTCGAGTATCGCATCTCTTCGTTATTGAATTTTTTAGTCTTTTTATGTATAATATACAATGCAAACCTCTGGGGCCGCAGCATCGAAGCGGGCGTCCTTGAAGATCCGTGGACCGCGCCGCCGGAAGATGCGTTCGCGTGGACCGCAGGCACGCACGCGCAACCCGCCGCGCCCGAGCATGCACTCATCGCCTTTGAGAACGGCGTGCCGAGCTACGATGGGCTCGCAGGCGCGCGGATGGTCGCTGCACTCAACGCGCGCGCGGGCGCGCATGGCATCGGGCGCATCGACCTCGTGGAAGATCGCGTCATCGGCGTGAAGTCGCGCGAAGTCTACGAGTGCCCGGGCTCGATCACGCTGATCGCGGCGCACAAGGCCCTCGAGCGGCTCGTGCTCACGCGCGACGAACTGCGTTTCAAGATGACGCTCGATCAGAAATACGCGGAGCTCGTGTACGACGGCCTCTGGCCTTCGCTACTGCGCAAGGCGCTCGACGCATTCAACGCATCGCTTGCATCGCGCATGACCGGACGCGTTCGGGTGCGGCTGCATCGCGGTCAAGCGATCGTCGACGGCACGTCGTCGCCGTTCGCTCTTTACGATGAGAAACTCGCGACCTACGGCGTGGGAGACCAATTCAATCACGACGCAGCCAGCGGTTTCATCGAACTCTGGGGCCCGCCGCTCGAACTGGGTGCGCGGGTGCAACGCGACGCGTTGACGCCGGCGCGCTAGACGCGACGATCGAGCGCCGAAGATCACGCATCCATGATCGCGTCGTAATCGAGCACGAGTCCGTCCGGTGCTTCGCCACGCGTTTCGACGCGAGTCGCGAACGGGTCTATACCGACGACGAAACGTGCGCCGTTGCGCGCGTACATGTCCAGCTTGCGAAGTAACATCGGCCAGCTATCGGAATCAGAGAGAATTTCGATGACGATATCCGGACAGACGCACCAGAATTTTGTGCGATCTTCGTCCGTTAGTCTGCTCATCCGGTCCATCGACAGCCACGATGCGTCCGGCGAACGCACTGAGAGGTCCGGCATACGGAAACCCGTCGACGAGCCAAACGTTTTTCCACCGTTGATCTTTGCAAATGCAGCCAACTGGAACCCGGCCTCGAGATCGCGTGAGCCGCCCGCGGTATGAGCTGGGCTCACAAGAAGACTACCATCCGAGTCGAGTTCGAACGACCACTCCGGCTGGCTTCGGCTGAGCCGCTCGATCGCGTCATCATCAAAAAGTTCTGGAATGGCGCGCAGAACAAGTGCCACGTCGCAAGATTTCCTTTCCGACAATTGCGGTCCACATATTATAATCCATCACAAGACTATTTGCGACGAAGCCCGATAACCGCAAGAGAACAGGCAGAACGACTGCTCATCTCTCCAATCTCCAATCCTTGCATTATTATACTTTTGTCGTATAATTATGCAGTGACCCCTTACGGATTCGCGGCATGAGCGAGGACTCTGCGCTGCAGTGGGGCGGACGGTTCGCGTCCTCGCCCGATGCAGCGCTGCTCGCGTTCGGATCGTCGCTCGAGGAAGATCTCGTGCTCGCGCCGTTCGACGTGCGTTGTTCGCTCGCGCACGTCACGGCGCTGAAGAACGGGAAGATCGTCGCGCCCGCGGTCGCGGACGCGCTGCGCGCTGCGCTGCACGTCGTTGCGAATGAGATCGCCGATGGCTCGTTCGCACGGATGGCCCGCGAGACCATGGCCGAGGACGTGCACGGCGCGATCGATGCGCGCGTACGCCACCACGCGGGCGACGCCGACGCGAGCCTGCACTCCGGCCGCAGCCGCAACGACCAAGTCGCGACCACGCTCGCACTCTATGTCCGCGACCGCGCCGAACGCGCAGCCGGCGTTGCCGCGAAGACCGCGTCGCTCGCGATCGCGCAGGCGAAGTCGGCTCTCGCCGATGGCACGTTACTCGCGGCCACGACCCACTGGCAGCCCGCGCAGCCCATCCTTCTCGCATTCTGGCTCGGCGCAGTAGCTGAAAGCTTCGCGCGCGCCGCGACGCGCTTCGATCGTGTGGCAAGCGACGCGTGCGAGTCCTCGCCGCTGGGGTCGGGGGCTTGCAGCGGCTCGACGCTGCCGCTCGACCGTGAGGCTGCCGCGCGCGAACTCGGGTTCGCCGCAGCGACGCGTAATGCAATCGATGCGATCGGCACGCGCGATCTCGCGCTCGATCTCCTGCACGCGATCGCTCGCGCGCTCGGCGCGGCATCGCGCGCGAGCGAAGAGCTGGTGCTCTGGTGCACGCCCGCCTTCAGCTACGCGCGCCTCGATGACGCCGCCTCGACCGGCTCGTCGCTCATGCCGCAGAAGCGCAATCCCGACCCCTTCGAACTCGTGCGCGCCCATGCGGCCGCCGCGAACGGCGCCCTCGCCGCCGCGCTCGGCACGACGACCGGCATCGCTCTCTCCTATCACCGCGATCTCCAGGAAACCAAGGCAATCGCGATCCGCGCGACCGAGCGCGGCCTCGGCGCGCTCGGAGCCTTCGCCTCTGCGCTCGCGCACGTGCACTATGACCACGCCGAGATGACGGCGCACGCGGGCGACGGCTATACCGTCGCGACCGATATCGCCGACAGCCTCATCGCCCGCGGCGTCCCCGCGCGCCGCGCGCACGAGTTCGTCGGCACGCTCGTGACGACCGCCGAACGTGAGGGCCGCGCGCTCGCCGCAAGCGATCTCGACGCGCTCGCCGATCGGGTCGGCCTCACGCGCCCGCTCGAAGCCCCGCTCGACGCCGCAGCCTCCGTCCGCGCGAAGCGCACGACGGGGTCGACGCATCCCGATGCGGTCACGCGGGCAATTTCGGAGCTCGAAACGGTCCTCGCCGCGCGCGAACGGAACACAACGGTATGACGCGCGTGCACGTCGTCGGAGCCGCGGGTTATGGCGCGACCGAATTCATCCGCCTCGCAAGCACGCATCCGCAGCTCGAACTTGGCGCGCTCGAAAGCGCGTCGCATGCCGGCCAGCCGATCGCAGCGCACATCCCGATGTTGCGCCGACTCGGGCGAGCCTTCGACCCGCCCGGAACGCTCGACGCAACGCTCGCTCCTGGCGACGCCGTCATCTTCGCCGGCGGCGCCGATCTCGCGCGCACGGCGGCGCCCGCGCTCGCCGCACGCGGCGCGCGCGTCATCGATCTCTCCGATGCGTTCCGGCTCCACGCGCACGCGGATTCGGCTACCTACGGTCTCCCCGAGCGCTACCGTGACGCGCTGCGCTCGGCCCATCTCGTCGCAAATCCGGGCTGCTATCCCACCGCGACGCTGCTCGCGCTACTGCCCCTCGCGCCCTTCGCACGCGACCTCGTGCAGCTGATCGTCGATGCCAAGAGCGGCGTCACCGGCGCCGGCCGCACGCCCGCAACGACCAATCTCTTCGCAGAAGTCGACGGCGACGTGCGTGCCTACGGGCTCAGCGGCCACCGTCACGCGCCCGAGATCGAGCAGGAACTCGCCGCTGTCGGCATCGCGGCGCCGCTCCTGTTCACGCCACACGTCGTGCCAATCAAGCGCGGCATACTCGCCGACTGCTACGCGATCTTCGCTCGCGAGATCGACGACGACGCGCTGCATGCGGTCTATGCCAGCGCGTACGGCGACAACCCCTTCGTCCGCGTGCTGCCGCAAGACCGTGCGCCGAGCATCATCGCCGTCGCCGGCACGAACGACGCGGAACTGCACGTGAGCCGTAACGGTCATGTGGTGCGCGTCATTTCGGCGATCGACAACTTAGGGAAAGGTGCTGCGGGCCAAGCGATGCAGAACCTCAACCTCATGCTGGGCTTGCCCGAGGATCTCTCACTGCATGATCGCGCCATCGGCGTCTGACCACCTCCACCAAGCGACGAATGGGTCGCAGACGCGGCTCATCGAGCTGCGCGGTGGTCTCGGCGCGGTTCCGGGCGTGAAGCTCGCGGGCGTGCACGCCGGCATCAAGAAACGCAAACCCGATCTCGCGGTCGTCACGTTCGCCGAGCCGATGGCGTGTGCGTCGGTGGTGACGACGAACGAGATCAAGGCCGCGCCGCTGCTCGTGAGCGAGCAGCACATCGCAACGAGCGGTACGACGATGCGCGCGATCGTGTGTAACGCCGGCTGCGCGAATGCGTGCACGGGCGAACGCGGCGAACGCGACGCGCGTGCGACCGCGCGACAAGCAGCCGCATTGCTACACATCGAGCAGACCGAAGTGATCGTCGCATCGACCGGCGTGATCGGCGTGTACCTGCCGATGGACCGCATGCACAAGGGTCTCGAACGCGCGGTCAAAGATCTCGAAGAGGGCATGGAAGCCGCCTACGATGCGGCCGAAGCGATCATGACGACCGACAACGAGCCCAAGCTCGCGGCGTATGCGTTCTATGCCGGTAAGACGCGGTACGTCGTCGGCGGCATCGCCAAAGGCTCGGGCATGATCGCGCCCAACATGGCGACGATGCTCGCGTTCATCGCGACGAATGCCCCGATGTCGCGCGAGTCGTTGCGCGACGAACTGCGGGCGGCGAACGAGACGAGCTTCAACATGATCTCCGTCGATGGCGACATGTCGACGAACGACTCGTGCTACGCGTTCGCACCTGGGGGCGCGGGTGCCGCGCCCCCAGGTTTCGCCGACGCGCTGCGCGCGGTGGCGCGTCAGCTCGCAATCGCGATGGTGACCGACGGTGAGGGCGCGACCAAAACGCTCACGGTCGACGTCACGAGCGCGAAGGACGAGACGCAAGCGAGAGCGGTCGCACGGGCGATCATCAATTCGAACCTCGTGAAAACCGCACTCTACGGCGAGGATCCGAATTGGGGCCGCATCGTCGCAGCCGCGGGCAGTGTGAAAGCGGGCATCGATCCGCACACGTGGTCGCTTTTCCTCGGCGACAAGATGTGGGTCGATCGCGACGCGATCGAAGTGCTCTCCGAAGCCGAGGGACATCGCGAACTCGAAAATACGTCGGTGCACGTTCGGCTCGACCTCGGCATCGGCGACGCGACCGCGACGGCTTGGGGTTGCGACCTTTCGCGCGACTACGTGCGCATCAACGCGCACTATCGTACGTAGGCGGGTCGCTGCGATCGGCATGCGTGCGACGCCAACGCCGAGTCTACGGCTTGCGGCGAATGTCTCCGCGCGCGAAGAACGCGGAGACCTCGAAGGCAAATCCGGGGAGCTCGCCGTGCTCGAAGGTATCGCTCAGGGCGTATGTGCGCGAGCCGACGCGATCGTGTGCGACGATCGCGTTCCGCTTTGGTTGCACGTCGAGCACGAGGCGGCCGCCGTAGGCGAGGTAGATCTCGGTCTTGCGTGCGACGTTGCGATCGCGGTCCTCGGGCGAACGAATCTCGACCGCGAGATCGGGGGCGAACGGCGGTCGCTCGCCCTCAAAATCCGACAACTCGCGCATGCGCTCGAACGTGATGAACGCGATATCCGGCACGAGCGACGACGGCCGCTCGCCCTTGGGTACCGGATAGACGCGAAACTCCGTCCCGACGATCCCGGACGGCTCCGCCCACGGCAACAGCAGGCTACCGAACGCGACCTGCAACATCGCATGCCGCGTCATCGCAGGCGCCTTTGGCACTTCGACTCCGTCGATGAGCTCGACGTACGGCTTTTCCGTATCGCGTCGCTCGAACTCTCGCGCCAGTTCCGCCAATCCCGAAATCGTCTGCATCTCCGAACCCTCACGTAGATCATATCACGCCACCGCCTCCGCTCGACAAGCGCCGGGGGCTCACCCGATTCGCTCCCTGCCAACACGCAGATCGTCCGCTGAGGTCGCCATGTTTCGCACGCAACCGCCCATGAACGCGCCACAACGGATACCCGCCGAACACCCGCATCTGCTGCACAATTACGCGCGAGCACCAATTACGATCGTCCGCGGCGAAGGCTGCGAGCTACTCGATAGTAACGGCGTGCGCTACCTCGACATGATCGCGGGCATAGCCGTCTGCGCGCTCGGCCACGCGCACCCCGCGATCACCGAAGCGATCGCGACGCAAGCCGCAACGCTCGTGCAAGCGAGTAATCTCTTCCATCACGAACCCGCGGGAACGCTCGCGAACGAACTGGCCAATCGATCGGGGCTCGAACGCGTCTTCTTCTGCAATTCCGGTGCGGAAGCGAACGAAGCCGCGATCAAGCTCGCGCGCAAGCTCGCGTATCGGAAAGGCGAAACCCATCGCCGCACGATCCTCGGCTGCGAAGGCTCGTTCCATGGCCGTACGATGGGCGCGCTTGCGGCGACGGCGAACGAGCACTACCACGAAGGCTTCGAGCCGCTCCCGCTCGGCTTCGCGCACGTGCCCTTCAACGATATTGCGGCGCTCGACGTGGCATTCGACGATACGATCGCCGCATTTCTCATCGAGCCCATCCAGGGCGAAAGCGGTGTGAAGCCCGCCGACATCGCGTACCTCGAAGCCGCGCGACGACTGTGCGACGAGCACGGTGCGCTGCTGATTTTCGACGAGATCCAGTGCGGCATGGGCCGCCTCGGGAGTCTGTTCGCGTTTGCGGCGCTCGGTGTCCGTCCCGATCTTGTCACCATGGCAAAAGCGCTCTCCAACGGCGTGCCGATCGGCGCGGTCCTCATCGACGCCGCGGCGGCGAGCGGATTGCAGCCGGGCGACCACGGCACGACCTTCGGCGGCTCGCCGATCCCGTGCGCAGCGGCACTCGCCCACCTGCGCGTTCGCGATGAGATGGATCTCGACGCGCACGTGCTCGCGGTCGGCGACCGTTTGCGCGCGGGGCTCGAAGCGATCGCCGATGCCTACCCCATGATGTTCGGGAAGCCGCGCGGGCGCGGGCTGATGCTCGGCCTACCGGTTTGCACGACGCACGCGACGAAAGCGTTCGTCGACGACGCCCGCGACCTCGAACACCTGCTCCTCAACGGCGCGGGAGACAACACGCTTCGGTTCGTGCCGCCGCTCATCATCACCGACGATCAGATCGCCGACATGCTCTCACGCCTGCAACGCGTCGTCCGACGCATCGCCAACGGAACCTCGTCGACTGCTCATACGGAGTGAGCCGCTCGTCCCGCTAAAGCCGTTCCGCGAGATATCCGCGAAGCTGCGATGCCTCGACGCGATCCTGGCGCATCGAGTCGCGTTCGCGCACCGTCACCGAGCCGTCTTCGAGCGATTGGAAATCGACCATGATGCAGAAGGGCGTGCCGATTTCGTCCTGACGGCGATAGAGCTGACCGACGTTGCCTTCATCGTACATCGTCCGCGCGACGTTGCGTAGCTCGCGTTCGATGCCGCGCGCACGCTCGACGAGGTCGGGCTTGTTGCGCGCGAGCGGAAACGTTCCGACCTGCACGGGCGCGATCTTGGGATGGAAACGCAACACGACGCGCGTGCTCTCCTTGCCCGAGTCCTCATCCTTGATCGTCTCTTGGTCGTAAGCGTCGACGAGCATCGTGAGCGTCGTACGATCCATGCCGGCCGAACTCTCGATGAGGATCGGCGTGTACTTCGATTTGGAAGCCTCATCGAAATACTGTAGATCTTTTCCCGAAAGCGCCATGTGCGCGTCGAGATCGTAGGTGCCTCGATGCGCGATCGATTCGAGCTCGCCCCAGCCCCATGGAAACAGATATTCGACGTCCGTGCCGGCCTTCGCATAATGCGGCCGCTCGTTTTCCGGAAGCTCGTAAAAGCGTAAGCGGTCTTTGCGAACTCCATAATCGCTATACCATTTTTTTCGCGCCGTCACCCACCCTTCGTACGCCGCGAGATCCTTGCCGTCGTCGGGCACGAAATATTCGAGTTCGGCCTGTTCGAATTCGCGCATCCGGAACGTGAAATTACCGGGCGTAATCTCATTGCGAAACGATTTGCCGATCTGCGCGATACCGAAGGGCGGTCGTTTGCGCGCGCTCTGATAAATAT
>JAABUQ010010140.1_pt1 | contig 12438 bp, 11 predicted proteins | sample 5560001 | NCBI WGS metagenome assembly JAABUQ01 (sample SAMN10711888, study PRJNA513371) | rock metagenome | isolation source: Antarctica rocks | place: Antarctica: Victoria Land, Finger Mt nord | collected 2015-12-18
TCCAGTCGCGCGGTGATCGGCATCGGGCCGTGCAAAGCCAGCGCCGAGATTGCGGCCTCGACACGGGCAAGGCTCTCGCTGATCTCAGGATCGACCGCCGGGGAACGATGGGTCGACACCTCGGGCGAGGTAAGCGGATCGTTCGACATCGTCGGTATATAGGCGGCGATCGGTTCGATGCGCGTCGGTTCGGGATCGACCGTGATCGGTCCGCCGCTGTAAAGCGGGGCGTCGGTCGACCCGATCGGCGCAGCCGCGAACATCCCCGGGACCGGCTCGGCCGAGACGTCGGCGACATGGATCGGACCTGCGGGAAGGCCCGCCAGTTCGGGATCGGCACGCGGCTTATGATCGGGCGCGGTGGCAGAGGTGGATGGCGCGGGACCATGGCGAACCCCGGTGACGACGTCTTCCATGCGCGCGTCGTTGCCTTCAATGCGACCACGCGCGAGCCGGCCCAGTAGGAACGCAAGCAGCAGACCGAAGATCAGTCCGATCGCCGCGAGCGCGATGCGGGCGTTGTGGCCGAGCGGTGGCTGCGCGAGCGGGGTGAGGCTGCCAAGGCCCAGCTTCGTCGCCAGCGCGTCGAGCGCGGCTTGCGGGCCGAGTAGCGCGGCGGCGGCGAGCGCGACGCCGATCAGGAGGCCGAGAACTCGCAGCAACGCTCGCATCAGCGCGCACCCCGGCCAGCGAACAGCCGATCGTAGACCGGCGCATAATGCTCGACGCTGCGGTCCCAGTTGCGTTCGGCGGCGACCCACGCGCGTGCGTGGGCACGGCGCGCGGGCCAAGCAGCTTTGTTGGCAAACAGGTTCGCCACCGCATCGGCCAACGCTTGCGGATCGTCTGCCCTGAACAGTGCGCCGGTTTCGCCGTCGACGATCAGTTCGCGGTGACCGCCGACATCGGACGCGGCGACGAGTTTGCCCTGGGCCATGGCTTCCAGGGGTTTTAGGGGGGTGACTAGATCGGTCAAACGCATCCGTTTCCGTGGATAAACCAGCACATCGATCAGACCGTAGTAGCGGTCGACTTGCGCTTGGGGAACACGGCCGACGAAATGGATGCGGTCGGCGGCGGACGACGCTGCGGCCGCGGCCTTGAGCGATGCCTCCATCGGGCCGCCGCCGACCAGCAGCAAGTGCAGCCTGGGCCGTGCAGCGACCAGCGCGGGCATCGCGGCGACGAGATCGTCCAGCCCCTCGTAATCATAGTAGCTGCCGATGAACCCGATGACTTCCGCTTCAATGCCGGCGTCCACGAGGCCGAGTTGGGCGGCGAGCGCCTCGTCGCGTGGGCCGGGATGGCCGAATTGTTCGATATCGACGGCGTTCGGGATCGTGAACAGTTTGGCGGGATCGATACCGCCGCGCGTGCGGAGATCGCCGAGCAGCCCATCGCAGATCGCGCCGACTGCGTCGGCCTGGCGACAGGCGCGCGTTTCGAGCCAGCGTGTCGCGTTGTAGCGGGCCGAACCTTCGGAGCCGGTGCCGTTACCCACGGCGGCATCCTCCCAGAAGGCGCGGATTTCGTAGACTACGGGCAGACGGCGCCGTTTGCCGACCCGCAGCGCGGAAAAGGCATCGAGTACCGGCGAGTGCGCGTGCAAGATGTCGGGGCGAGTTTGCTCGACCAGCGCGTCGAGGCGGTTGGCGGTCGCGGCGATCTCGGCGAACTCGCGTAGGATGGGCGTGCGCGAGGGCGGGACCGGCGTGCGGTGGAACGTCAGGCCGTCGGCCTCCTCGGGATCGGGGCCGGGCGCTTCGAGCGTGTGACGGGGGCCGGTCAGATGCACCGTTTCCCACCCGCGCCGCCGCGAGGCGAGCATCAGCGCGCGGCTGCGGAAACTGTAGCCCGAATGCAGCGGCAGCGAATGATCGAAGACGTGGAGGATGCGCAACGGGTGCTAGGCGGCGCGCCGCGCGCGCAGATCGGCGACGCACCGCTCCGCCGTGTGGCCGTCCCAACGGTCGGGGCGGGGCAGCGTGGCGCGGCTGGTGGTCGGTGCGCGGTCGAGTTCGGCGAGCGCGGTATCGATCGTGACGAGGCGGTTTGTGCCCTCGCTGACGGTGATCGGGCGTTCGGTGTTCTCACGCAGGGTCAGGCAGGGTATGCCTAGCCAGGTGGTTTCCTCCTGGATGCCGCCGCTGTCGGTCAGCGCGAGCGCCGCGCCGCGCAGCAGGCCGATGAAGCGGTTATAGGCTTGGGGTTCGATGAGCTTGATGCCTGCCCCTTCGAGCCGCGCGATGTGGCTGCCCGCTTCCAGCCGGGGCCGCGTGCGCGGGTGTGCGGGGAATATGAGCGGCAGGCGCTGGGCGGCGGCGACCAGCAGATCGACCAACCGCGCGAGCTGGGCGGGATCGTCGACATTGGATGGGCGGTGGAGCGTGACGACGCCGTAGTGGCCGGGCGTGAGACCGAGGCTTTCGGGCGCGCGCTCGGCGTCGATCCTGGGGAGCGCGGCCACGAGGCTGTCGATCATCATGTTGCCGACCCGCGTGATGCGGGCGGGCGGGATGCCTTCGGCGATGAGGTTGACGTCGGCGTCGGGGGACGGCGTCCATAGCACGTCGGCGAGCACGTCGGTGACCAGCCGGTTCACCTCCTCGGGCATCCGTCGGTCGCGCGAGCGCAGGCCCGCCTCCAGGTGCACGGTGCGGATACCGAGTTTCGCGCCGACCATCGCGCACGCGGCGGTGGAGTTAACGTCGCCAACGACCACCAGCCAATCGGGGCGGTCCGCCTGGGCCACCACCTCGTAGGCGATCATCACGCCGCCTGTTTGCCCGGCGTGGCTGCCGCTGCCGACGTTCAGGTGATGATCGGGCTTGGGCATCCCCAGATCGCGGAAGAAATCGTCCGACATGTTGGTGTCGTAATGCTGGCCGGTGTGGATCAGGACCGGGGTGAAATCGTGCGCCTTGTCCAAGGCCCGCCACAACGGCGCGACCTTCATGAAGTTGGGGCGCGCCGCCGCGATCAGATGCACTCGCTCCATATCGCCCGCGTTCCCGCCTAATCCCCCGCCGGACAAGCGCTTAGCCGAGCCTCGCGCGAGCTGGCAACCGCGTTAGCCAATCCCTTTGCCCCGCGACCCCGCGCTGCTAAAGCACGGACGCCTATCCGAGTATCCGGCCGATGCTAGACAATCTTGCGCTGTTGTTCGTTCACGGGTCGCTCGCCATTCTGTTCTGGCGGTTGATCAAGACACCAGACCCCGACGACCTCGACAAGAAACGCGCGCGTCCGGCCGCCCGTTTTCGCCGTCCGCCATTTCAAGACTGAGGCGACCTTAGTTGCGCGACATCTTCATCTTCCTCTGCCTGTTCGGCATGGCGGGCGCGGCATTGTATCGCCCGTGGCTGATGACGTTCACCTATCTTTACACCGATCTCATTCAGCCGCAACGGCTAAGTTACTATTTATTCCGGGGAGTACCGATTAGTCTTATTATTGCGATTTTGTCTGTCTTCCTGTTTGCCGGGGATCGCAAGAAGAATTTACGCATCAATATCGTCCAGGTTTTCATGCTGCTGTTCGTAGGATGGTTTACTCTCACCTCCTTCCGAGCGGTGATTCAGGACAGCGCGGTCTGGTTCAAGTGGGATGCGGCCTGGAAGTCGGTTATTTTCGGTGGATTGTTTCTGCCGCTGGTGCTCGCCACCCGCCGCCGGATCGAGGCAGCGTTGTGCCTGACGATATTGTGTGTCGGGCTAGTTACGATGAGCGGCGCAATGAAGACGCTGGTTGGTGGCGGCGGCTATGGGCAGCTCAAAATGATAGTTGACTCAAATACAGGGCTTTATGAATCTAGTACGATCAGCACGGTAGCTATCGCGATCATTCCGCTAATTCTATACGCCTACAAGCATAGCTCGTTAGTTGGTAGGACTAAATGGACCAAGGTAATCGCAATTGGCTTATGCGCGTCTTCCCTCTTAATCGTGATCGGAACCGAAGCGCGCACTGGTCTAGTTTGCACGACCGCGCTGGCGGGAATGTATTTTCTTCGCTCCCGTCGGAAACTACTGTTCGCGTTGCTTGGCGGAATTGTTATCTCGGCGGCTATCCCGGCGTTGCCGCAAACTTTCAAAGACCGGATGTTAACCATCACCGCACCGAATGAGGAGGAGTCGGCCGCAACGCGCACGAGTGTTTGGTCGTGGACGCTCGACTTTGTAAAGACACATCCGTTAGGTGGTGGTTTCCGCATTAACCGCATAAACAGCTTCGACGTGCAAGTTCCGGTGCGTGGTCCCGATGGCTCAATCTTGCGTTATATTGCGTCCAAGCAAATCGCCCGCGCGTTCCACAGCAGCTATTTCGAAGTCTTGGCTGAGCAGGGCTGGCCAGGACTTGTGTTGTATTTGTCAATCGTTCTTGGAGCCCTGGCGCAACTGGGCGCAATGATGCGCCGGTATGCGAAGGCGGCCCCGGACGAGCGCTGGAAGCACGATCTCGCGCAGACGATGTATCGCACGATTGTCGTATTCATGGTGGGAGGCGCATTCACCGGCGTCGCCTATCAAACGACGTTATACATGATGATCGCGCTCGCGCTCGCGCACATGCAAATCGACGCGACCGCGCGCAAAGGCTTGGCGCGAACAGCGATACGCTTGCATCCGCGTATGACGCGTCCGGCATTAGCGACGGCCTGAGTCAGGCTGCGATGCAGATTGGGGTGGGAGCGGCAACAAGGGCGACTGCGCGCCCCACCGTTCCGAAACTTCCCGCCTTGACCGGCGTGCGGGCGTTCGCGGCGTGGTGGGTCGTGCTGTTCCACGCAAAAGCTCAACTCGCGCCGTATTTGCCCGGTTGGACGCAGGCGGTCATCGGCGCGGGCAATTGGGGAGTAGACCTGTTCTTCGTCCTGAGCGGCTTCGTTATCGAGCTGAATTATGGCGAGCGCGTAGGTACCGACCGTTCGTCGATCGTCACGTTCCTGCAACGTCGTTTCGCTCGCATTTACCCGCTGCACTTCTTCATGCTGTGCTTAGCGGTAATCTATGCGCTCGGCGTGCTCTATCGCGGTGGGCATCCGACGGCTTCGTACGACTTTCGTTACCTACCCGCGCATTTTCTATTGGTGCAGGCGTGGGGTTTCGATCCGGCGCTTCGCTGGAATGTGCCCGCCTGGTCGATCAGCACCGAGTTCCTGGCCTATCTGCTATTTCCGCTGATGGTCTTGGGAGGGCGTCCGCGATCGTGGCGCTGGCCAGGGCAAATCATGGCAGTCGCTGCCCTGATCGGCCTGCTTTGGCTCGCGCACCGCTGGCTTGGCGTTGATCGACTCGGTGCCGCCACCGCGCCGCTCGCACCTGTTCGCTGCGTTTGCGAGTTCGCGGTCGGCGTCGTGCTGTGCGCGTTATTTCTGGGCGAGCGCGAGCGGATCGCGCCGCGAGCCGCGTGGATGTTGTTGATTTTCGCGGTGCCGATCGCGGCTTTCGCGATCGCGCTTCGGCTCGATGCCCGGATATATGTGCCGGTGATATGCGCATTGCTGGTGTTCGGCCTGGCGTTAGCGGGCACGCGCGCGGGGCCGTTCGGTTGGCGCGCGATCGTCTACCTAGGAGACATCAGCTATTCGACCTACATGACGCACTATCTTCTGCTGGTAATGTTCAAAATTATCTTCGTCCGCGCGCCGGGTGGGCTGATCCCGCCGGCTCCGCTCGCGGGCTATTTCGTGCTGACTCTGCTCGCCTCGGTTATGCTCTATCATTTGCTCGAGCTGCCCGCCCAATCCGCCCTGTTGCGAAGTTTTGGGTTGAGACGCAGTAAATGCATTCCCGTCGGCGCGCCCTGACATCACGCTAGCGCGCCCAAAGCGATGGGGCCGCGACGCCTTCGACGGTTCGCGCCAAGCTCGCGCGTGTGTTAGGCGTGTGCGGAGACACGAAAGGCTTATCGATGGCGACGAACCCAAACCCCACCCCGGCCAAGACTTTTCGCTGGGACGATCCCCTGGACCTGGAAAGCCGGTTGACCGACGAGGAGCGCATGGTGCGCGATGCCGCTCGGGCCTATGCGCGCGACAAGCTGATGCCGCGCGTGGTTAAGGCGTTTCACGACGAGACGTTCGATCCGGCGATCATGCGCGAGATGGGCGAGCTCGGTTTTCTCGGCGCGACGTTGCCCGAGACCTACGGCTGCGCGAACGTCAGCCATGTCGCATATGGGCTGATCGCGCGCGAGGTCGAGGCGGTCGATAGTGGCTACCGCTCGGCAATGAGCGTGCAATCGTCGTTGGCGATGTATCCGATCTTCGCGTTCGGCTCAGAGGAACAGCGGCGGCGTTTCCTGCCCGGCATGGCACGCGGCGAGATCATCGGCTGCTTCGGGCTGACCGAGGCGGACGGCGGCAGCGATCCGGCTTCGATGCGCACGCGCGCCGACAAGATCGAAGGCGGCTACCGGCTGAACGGGGCGAAATACTGGATCACCAACTCGCCGATCTGCGACCTGGCGGTGGTTTGGGCCAAGTTGGACGGCGACATCCGCGGCTTCGTGGTCGAGCGTGGCGATCCGGGGTTCACCACGACGAAGATCGAGGGAAAGCTGTCTTTGCGGGCTTCGATTACGGGCGACCTGGCGTTCAACGATGTGTTCGTGCCCGAGGCGAACCTGTTGCCGGGCGTGCGCGGGCTGCGTGGGCCGTTCTCGTGCCTGAACAAGGCGCGCTACGGCATTTCCTGGGGCGCGATGGGGGCGGCGGAGTTCTGCTTCCATGCGGCGCGCGAATATGTTTCGACCCGCTCGCTGTTCGGCCGACCACTATCCTCGCGGCAATTGGTGCAGAAGAAGCTCGCCGATATGTCGACCGAGATCGCGTTGGGGTTCGAGGGTTCGCTCGCGCTCGGCCGTTCGTTGGACGAGGGCGCTTTCATCCCCGAGGCAATCAGCATGATGAAGCGCAACAACTGCGGCAAGGCACTGGCAATCGCGCGCGAAGCTCGCGACATGCACGGCGGCGCGGGGATCACCGGCGAGATGCACGTGATGCGGCACTCGATGAACCTGGAGACGGTCAACACTTATGAAGGCGCGCACGATGTCCACGCGCTAATTTTAGGGCGGGCGATCACGGGGGAGAACGCGTTCTAGCTTGTTGGTTTGAGTGTCGGCGCGGCGCGGGTTAGCGCATCCCGATGTTTGTGACCCTCCTCGCGCGCAATCTGGCGCTGACGCGCGGTGGGGCCGGGGCGGCGGCGTTGCCGGTGGTGTTCTTCCTGCTGGTCGCCGCCGTCTTCCCGTTTGCGGTCGGGCCGGACCCCAGATTGCTCGCGCGGGTGGGGGCGGGGGTGGTGTGGATGGCGGCGCTGCTCGCGGCGTTGTTGCCGGTGCCGACCTTGTTCGAGGGCGACCGCGCCGATGGCACGCTCGATCAATGCGCGGTGCGCGGGGTCGCGGCCGAGGTGGTCGTGGCGGCGCGACTGGTGGCGCATTGGGCCGGGTTCGCGGCGCCGCTGCTGCTGGCCGCGCCGCTGGCGGGGTTGATGCTGGGGCTGGATGGGCGGGCGCTCGCCCGGCTGGAGGGCGCGCTGGCGCTCGGCACGCCGGGGCTGGCGGCGCTCGCGGTGATCGCCGCCGCGCTCACCACCGGTGCGCGCGAGGGCGGGATGTTGGCGGGTCTACTCGTGCTGCCGCTCGCCGCGCCGCTGCTGATTTTTGGCGCGGGCGCGGCGGGCGGCGCGGGGGCGGGCGCACCCAAATTGCTCGCGGCGGTGTCGCTGCTGCTGGTGGCGGCCGCGCCGTTCGCGGCGGGGGCGGGGCTGCGCGCGGCGCGGGGTTAGTGTTTGAGGAACGCGCCTAGTGCTGCCAACCCTGCGGCCGTGATCGCGGCCATGCGGAGCGTGAGCGTGAGTTCGAGGTCTTTGATCGACTGCTTCGTTGCGAGTTCCAGTTGTTTAATCTCGGCCTTCGTTGCGGCTTCGAGTTTGTTGATATCGACCCTTGTTGCGGCTTCTAGCTTATTCAAGTCGGATTTTGTCGCCAGTTCGGTTAGCGCGTCCTTGGCAAGCGTAATCGGCGATGCCCTCGGCCTGCTGCTCGGTAAATCCCGAACTTCTCAGTCGGGGGGTCACATCCAGGGTGTTGAAGATCGCCGCGCTCGCCATGTTCGCTACATAACGCGGAAGCCCGTGCACACCAAGGCCGACCACACTGCGCGCGGATGACGTATCGCGCGGGTTCACTGCACGATATATATGAGCGTTCCGATGCACCGCTTCGCCAACCCTGCCCGCTTCCTGCGCATCGCCCGTGTAGCCACGCCGCTGACGCTGTGGCCGGGCCTGCTCGTCGCCGCGATTGGGCTAGTGTGGGGGCTGTTCTATGCGCCGCCCGATTATTTGCAGGGCGATTCAGCGCGGATCATGGATGTGCATGTGCCCACCGCGATCCTGGCGGAGGGGGGGTATGCGGCGCTGGCCATCGCATACGCCGCGTTCTTGGTGTGGCGGCATCCGCTCGCCGAAGTGGCGGCGCGGGCGATCGCGCCGGTGGGTGCGGTGTTCGCCGCGGTGTGCCTGGTGACCGGATCGCTGTGGGGGCAGCCGACTTGGGGGACGTGGTGGGTATGGGATGCGCGGCTGACCTCGATGCTGGTGCTGTTCTTCATCTATCTGGGCGTGATCGCTCTCTCGAACGCGTTCGACGAGCCGGGGCGCGGGGCGAAGTCCGCCGCGATCCTGGCCATTGTCGGCGCGGTCAATCTGCCGATCATCAAGTTCAGCGTCGATTGGTGGAACACGCTGCATCAGGGCGCTTCGATCACGCTCACGGGATCGACCATCGCGCCCGCGCTGTTGTGGCCGCTCGGCGTCAGCGCGCTCGGCTTTGGGCTGCTATTCGCCGCGACCGTGCTGATGCGGATGCGCGCGATCCTGGCGACTACGCGGGTGGCCGCCCGCGCGCGGCGGCGGGCGGAGGCGTTCGCGTGACGCACGCGACGTACGTCTATCCCGCCTATGCGGTGGGGGCGGGGGCGGTGCTCGCGCTCGTTGTTCATGCGTGGAGCGCGATGCGGCGTGCCGAGCGCGCGGCGGACGCGGTGCGGGAGCGTGGGCGGTGAGCCCCAAGCGGCAGCGGCTGATGCTGCTCCTCGCGGGGGTGGGCGCGGTTGGCGGCGCGGTCGCGCTCGGGCTTAGCGCGATCGGCGATACGGCGACCTATTTTTACGCGCCGAGCGATGTCGCCAAGCGACCGCCCGAGCCGGGGCGCGAGGTGCGGCTGGGCGGGCTAGTGGTGCCCGGCACGATCGCGCGGCTACCCGACGGGCTGACGCTGGCGTTCTCGGTCACCGACCGCGCGGCGACGACGGCGGTGCGCTATCACGGCGTCGTGCCCGACCTGTTCCGCGCAGGTTCGGGCGTGATCGCGACGGGGGTGTTCGGCGCGGGCGGCGTGTTCCTCGCCGAGGAACTGCTCGCCAAGCACGACGAAAAATATATGCCGCCCGAGGTGGCCACCGCATTGCACAAGGGGCAGCACAAGACGGGAGCCGTGGAGTGAGCGCGCCCGCCAGCCGCGCCGTCGTCATCCTGAACTCGTTTCAGGATCCACCTTCCCTCCGCGGTGCCCGGCCGAACCGAGGCAGGTGGATGCTGAAACAAGTTCAGCATGACGGGTTGGCCGAGGTCGCGGGGGCTTTGCAAAAGACGGGGCGGGTGGAGAAGTGAGGGCGCTCTCGACTGCTATTATTCTAGCATCCGCGATATTTTCGTCGGTAGTTGATGCTACACCTAGACTGCCTCGCGTAACGGTGGGTTTAAGTGCGTTCGCGTCCGGGCCGTGGATACCTAACCCCGGTCACTATGATTTCAGTATGAGCCTACCTTTAAGGCTATCTCAGTCGCCAACGCCCGACGAAGTGCCACAAAAGTTTCAGTTTGCTTCGTCGAAATGGAAAGGCATGGGCCAAGTTGGCATGGACTGTGGACTTTCCAGTACGGGGCAACTTACAGATTGTAAGCGGTTCCCGGGTGTGCGTGGCGATGTTGACGATGAGCTCACAAAGGTCACTTTGTCTCTTGTTCCTTATATTCGTATCGACTTAGCTCCAATTCCGGAAGGTCAATTAAAAAAAACCTTAGTGACCGTCTTTAGTAAATTCTGGGGCGACCATTTCCGGCCCAAGCCCGACGCCGTCTCGGTGCGGCCCACGCCCAATACTCGGGATCGTGTGGACCATGTGGATAGTGGTAAACCTCAATGATCACCGAACTCGGACACCTCGCCCTCTGGCTCGCCGCCGCGCTTGCGCTCGTGCAGACGCTCGGTGTCGGCTTCGGGCTGGCGCGGCGGGACGACCAGCTCATCGCGCTCGCCCGGCCCGCCGCGCTCGCGCAGGGCCTGCTCACGGCGGCCGCGATGGCCGCGTTGTTCCACGCATTTGCCACCAGCGATTTCTCGGTGCGGATCGTCGCCGAGAACAGCCATACGATGAAGCCGATGCTGTACAAGCTGACCGCGCTGTGGGGGAACCACGAGGGCTCGCTGTTGCTGTGGGTGACGGTGCTCGCGCTCGCGGGCGGACTGGTGGCGCTCAGCCCCAACCGGCTGGGCACGCGGTTCAAGGCGCGCGTGTTGCAGGCGCAGGGCGCGATCGCGCTCGGCTTCTACCTGTTCCTATTGGGCGTCTCTAACCCGTTCGCGCGGCTGACGCCGGTGCCGGTCGAGGGCAATGGATTGAATCCGATCTTGCAGGACCCCGGCTTGGCGTTCCATCCGCCGCTGCTCTACGCGGGCTATGTCGGCCTGTCGGTCGCGTTCGCGTTCGCGGTGGCGGCGATGATCGAGCGCGAGGCAAGTCCGCGTTGGGCGCGTGCGGTGCGGCCATGGGTGCTCGCGGCATGGGCGGCGCTGACCGGCGGCATCGCAATGGGGTCGTTCTGGGCATATTACGAGCTTGGCTGGGGCGGATACTGGTTCTGGGATCCGGTGGAGAACGCGTCGCTGATGCCGTGGCTGGCGGCGACCGCGTTGCTCCATTCGGTGGCGGTGCTGGCGAAGCGCGATGCTTTGCGCAACTGGACGCTGCTGCTGTCGGTCGCGGCGTTCAGCTTCTCGATGGTGGGGACGTTCCTGGTGCGATCGGGCGTGCTGACTTCGGTGCATTCGTTCGCGGTCGACCCGGAGCGTGGGCTGTTCCTGCTGGGGCTTTTGGGCGTGTATGTCGGCGGCGCGCTGACCTTGTATGCGCGGCGCGCCGGCGACCAGAAGCCCGGCGCGGCGTTCGAGCTGGTCAGCCGCGAGGGCGCGCTGGTGGCGAACAATCTGATCCTGATCGCGATCCTGGGGGTGGTGTTCCTGGGCACGGTCTATCCGCTGTTGATCGGGCTGGTCGGCGCCGACCCGATCTCGATCGGCGCGCCGTATTTCCAGGCGACGGTCGGCCCGCTCGTTGTAGGCCTATTCCTGCTGTTGGGCGTCGGCCCGCTGATCGCGTGGAAGCGGGGCGGGGCGAAGAACCTCTCCGCGCGTGTGCTCGTGCCTGCGGTCGCGGCGGCGGCCGCCGGGATGGCGCCGTTGGTGTTGGCCTATGATCCCGCACCCGCCGCCGTGCTCGGCTTTGCGTTGGCGGCTTGGGTAGCGGCGGCGAGCGTCGTCGGGTTGGCGCGGGCAGGGCGCGTCAATGGCCCGGTGCTCGGCATGACGCTCGCGCACATCGGCGTCGCGGTGTCGCTTGCGGGGGTGACCGCAGCTTCGACGCAGACGCGTGAGCTGTTGGCCGCTCCGGTCGAGGGCGGCGTGGTGCAGCTCGGCAGCTTCCAGGCGCGGTTGGTGGGCGTGGTGCCGGTGGCGGGGCCGAACTACACCGCCATACGCGCGCTGCTCGCGGTCAGCCGCAACGGCGCGCCGCTGGAGACGCTGACGCCCGAGACGCGCACCTTCACCTCGCCGCCGAGCGAGACGACCGAAGCCGCGATCCTGAGCGAATGGGACGGCGACCTCTACGCCACGGTCGGCGCACCAACGGCGGACGGCAAATGGCAGCTTCGATTGGCGTTCCGGCCGATGGTAACCTGGATCTGGACCGGCGGCCTGTTGATCGCCTTGGGCGGCCTCACCGCCGGCTTCGCCCGCGTCCGCGCGCGGGTGAAGGAGCGGACCGGCTACCGCGCCCCCGCGCCGATCTGGGCGACGCCGGTGCCTAGTGGGGTGCCGGCCGAATGACCGCCGCGCCTGTGCAGCCTGCTCGCCCGATGACCTACGCGCGCCGGCTCGCGCTGCTCGCGCCGCTGGTGCTGTTCGCCGCGTTCTTGGTCGTGGTCATCTATGGGCTCAAGCATGATCCCAAGACGGTCGTGCGTTCGGCGCTGATCGGCCATCCGGTGCCCGCGTTCGATCTGCCCGGTTACGACGCGACGCACCCGGGCCTGTCGAGCGCCGATCTGGCGCATGGCAATGTCACGCTGGTCAACGTGTTCGCCT
>JAABUQ010010141.1_pt1 | contig 12438 bp, 10 predicted proteins | sample 5560001 | NCBI WGS metagenome assembly JAABUQ01 (sample SAMN10711888, study PRJNA513371) | rock metagenome | isolation source: Antarctica rocks | place: Antarctica: Victoria Land, Finger Mt nord | collected 2015-12-18
AATAATAAATAATAAATAATAAATAATAAATAATAAATAATAAATAATAAATAATAAATAATAAATAATAAATAATAAATAATAAATAATAAATAATAAATAATAAATAATAAATAATAAATAATATTAAAAATTCGATTTATATATGTTTTTTATTATTAAATTGTTTAAAATTTTAATCCGATTTGGTTTAATGTAAAAATTCATTGTATTATAATTTTAACGAATTACTTGTTTTAACATAAAAGTTTATAAATTTTCCTAATTAAGTTCAATAATAAAAAAGTTTAAATGTTTTAAAAATTGATTTTTATCAATTTTTAAATTTCCAAAAGAAATTATGTAATTTTTTTGCTTATTAAGTTGGTTCCTTTGCTTATTAAATTGATTTTTTTAATATCAAATGTTCAAAAAGCGATTATAGCAATTTATTATCAATAAGTGCAAACATAGCTGATGTTGCTAAACCTGCTAAACCATTAGAGCAATGATTTCGTAGAAAAAAGTTGTGGAGGGCTCGCCCCGGGCGCATTTAACGGGTTTAGCAGCAATTCTTGGTTTCCTGGGCAGGCCTGCCGATTTGCTGATTTTCGCGTGCGCTCCACTGTCATATGTAGCGACTGTGTCTAGTCATCATGCTCTACATTGTCATTTACTTTATACCCTAACACTACCGCTCCCAGGCCCAGTCTCCCACGGAGCTATGTTACTTCTGAGGTAGGCTCTTTTCAGGATAGAACCACTTCGGACCTACACTATCCTAGGTATAGCCTCCTGGGAGCTTGGTCGGCCCACTTTCCATATCCACCGTCCTCAGGAGATTACTCCTAGGAGGAAGTTTTTGAGCGAGACTAGTTTTCAGAAGCGGGGAACTCCTTTCATCACAGGGACACTATGCACTAGCGAGATCATCTACCGTGTCAGGCGGGAATCATGAGGCCGAGAGAGCCCTACAACAATCCCAGGACTGCCATTTGTCTTACCCAGACTTATCCCAGCAACTATCCAATGCTTCAGGGCAGAAGGCCCCATCAGCAGCATTCGTACTCCAATTATCATCCTCATCGCAATCATAATAGTCCGCGTCCTCGTCGTATTCGAACATATCCTGCTCAAGGTCCTCCATTCTCTTGTCCTCCAACTCTTCAAGCATCTTGTCTAATGTCACGACCTGCTTCTTAGTTCCCGAACCCCACGGTCCTAGCTTCTTCGTGGGTGACTGAGACTCGTATCCCTGAGAATGGGCCTCAGCCACGCGGCGCGCGCTCTCCTCCGTTGCCATGGCGAGCCAATCACCCTGAATGCGCCTCAAGTAGAGAGCATGCAAGTCCGGCAAATGAATAACGTCGTTGACGCAGTATTGGGCCGTCTTGGCATCTATCGGCCGGGTGACGAACACGTCAGCGGGCATGCGGCTCTGTATCTCCTTTTTGGTCCGGATCCAACGATGGGTCTCCATGAAACCGAGCTTCAGGTCAAATTGGATAGACTTATCTAGCCCGCGTACATATGTCTTGTCGCCGGCGCGGGACGCATTCTCGAGGAGTTGAATATCAGTGAAGCCAGCAAGGCTGACATGGTAAAGAGCCCACAACGCGTCGGCGTCGTTCCGGACATCCCAGGTACATTTGGGGATGTCGGCATCTTCAAGAATGGATTTAAGAGACTTGCCATTGTTTAATACCGTGGTGAAGGCCTGTTTCCCGAGCAACAAGACGTCGATGAGTCGCACTACCCTCTGTGGGTGGATGAGAATAGTGACGAGGGAGATGGTCCCATGTCGGCTGAGACAATTTCCTTCAAGATCCAGGTAGATTGTGCTGGAAGCAGGGATGGAGGAAAGAAAAGCCTCAAGTTTCGGCAAAGAAGAGATGAGAGTCGGGGTAGATGCAGAGGTGGTCATGTTGAGCGGACGGCAATGCTAAGAAGAGAGAAGCCAGCATCCATGGTCAACGGAATAAGAAAGTGGAACAAGCCAGTCACGTGTGGCTGATTGTGGGGGGAAACAGGAGGGTATGTACGCAGGAAATGGGTAGGACGCATCATGCTCGCTATGCTCGTGGGTGAGTATCGTGAGCAGTGATCTTAGCACGAATCTCCTTTATCTATACATATAGATTTAATTTCTAAAGTGCAAGGGAGAAAGCGACCCATTTAAGATCGTCCAGACGCCGAATATAGTTGCTGCGTATCACAAAGGCGGCCGATTCAACGATATGCAAATCCTTGATATACGCGAAGACATTGGAGGCTGGGAGGAGCAAAATTCAATAAACCTGCGAAAACTGGATACCGCCCTACGATAGATTATCGACATTGTTCAGAACACTATTACCATGAAACGCCGTGTCAGGCGAAGCGACAGTGGAAAATTGGAGTTATAGGAGCTTGATATCAGTCATCAAAACGCTCTACCTGACGACCTGTGCCTCAAGTTGAGGGAGGAGAAGGGCCTTGGGGATGAGAACGACAGATGGATTTGAAGGGCTCCACCTGACGGCGAAATGTCGGCAGCATTAAGTCCAAGAAACAGCTCGCCTGGTGGCAACTCATCACCACGAAGAGATGCCGAATCGCCCTCCATTTGCTTGTGAGAGATGCTCGGGTAGGCATTGATTCTGGTGCTTTAGGGTGGATCATGACGGAATTGACGCGCCCGCACGTGATGCCCCATTGGGTTTGGGGCGGGAATAGTTAGCCAATTGAAAAGAAAAGATGGACGGGAGCTTCGCTAGATGTGGGGGGAAAGCTTTGGAGGGAGATTGGAGACGGGATTAGGCAAATGAGCAAAGAGGGGAAAGTGCAGTCAGCCACAAGACAATTGGAGAGCTGAGACTGATATTCGGTTGGGAATCGGTCGGAGAGAAAAGGGAAAGAAGGGAAAGAAGGAGAGAAAGAGGGAAAGACAAGAGGGACTTATGGAACATCCACGCCGCCGCCAACACATGCTGACTGACTAATTCTTCTCCATCTTCTCGTCTGCTTGTTTTTTCCATTTCCTCTTCGTCGACACAATTTTGGAACACTTTTTGATACCCGTCCTCGCCATTGTCATCTGTTTCCAACCCTATTCCAACTCCATGCCACCCCCACAGCCATGTCCCTCGACTTTGTAGGTTCCCCCAACTTCATCGACCGCACTCTCCCGCGCCACTCCTCCTCCGGCGCACGACGAAGTCGCACATCATCTCGCGCCGCCTCGCTCGACAACCGCCTCCCCGCAATCGATGAGGATAGTCCCTCTCCGCCCCTGTCGCTGCCGCAGAAAACGCATCACCGTCCCTTCACCCGCCGATTCTTAGGCGACCCACCACATTACGGCAGCGGCCATCCGCCACCGAAATATACATTCTGGGATGTGACAGGGCCGAAGGGCGAGAAATTTGAGGATTTACGGAACAATGAATACATCGCCAAACGTGGGGGATGGAAACGGATCTGCACAATCAGCTTGATCGTGTTGTTCCTGTTGATAGGACTGGTGGTCGGTTTGGCCGTAGGCCTGACCAAAGGCAAAAGCAACAAGTATGTCCGCCCCGCTTCCCTAAACCCCCAACATCCCTAACTATCTCCGCAGGTCCTCGCCCCTACCAGCAGCCGGCGCAACCAACTCAACGACCCCTTCCCCTCCAATCGGTCCATTCCCCGCCGGCTCCTACACATTCACCACCTACCTCACGACCGTCTCCACAAACTGCACCTCGAACCCCCTCTCCTGGCAATGCGAACCCAGCGTGACCTACACCACCGACCAAACCAACTCCCTCGCCACCTTCAACTGGCTCATCACCACCAACCCCCCCGGCTCCACCAACTTCTCCATCTCCTCCACCAACAACCCCTTCGCCATCGACTTCGCCAACGCCTCCCTCACCCTCCTCGACAGCGGCACCGACCAGGAACGCTATACCTTCCGCACCCCGGTCCAAAAAGCCGTCTTCCCCGCCTTCAACATCAAATGCTTCTACAACGACACCCAATTCACCGCGGATCTCTACACAAAAAAACCCGGCACCTACCCCCTCCCCTCCTCCCCAAGCGGTAACGCAGCGCCCGCGGCGGCGTCGAGTTCGGGCGCCCCGCAGCCGTACGGCCCGTGGAATCATGCCGTGGATGCGACGGAGAGTATTGGCGGGGGAGTGGACGTGCCGGCTTGCTATAGCTGGGTGAATGGGGAGGTGGGGGAGAGGGTGACACAGGGGTTTAGCGCGCAGCCGGTGGGGAGTTTTTGTAGTTGTGCATATAAAAATTATGACGGGTGAGGGAGGGGGAAAAGGGGGGCAAAGGGGGAGAAATGCGGCTTAGGGTTGTTTGTGCGGGTGGGCTTGTTCTCGAGAGCGTGGCGTTTGGGATGGGGGGATTCGGGATACCATTGTTTATCATGTCATGTCATGGGTTATTGCGAAATATTGATGGGGGTGGGGGAGGAGATGGAAATGTGAGGATTGGTTTCTTGATCCCAGCGGTCTATAGGGGGGAAAGGGGCGTGCCTAATCCATAGTACCTCTACCCACATATCTAAACACCTGCCTTGCAACACCGAATCTACATCCATATTCAAATCTCCATCTCATTCACCGACTACCCACCCCTTGTACTTTCCCCGTCCGCTCCGGGACTCGATGATAGGGGCATCGATGATGGGGATTCGATTCATGTAGGCCTGAGCTGCATGAGTGGAACGACATGTTTGCTAGGGTGAGAGGGAGGGTTGCACGAGGACGGAAGCGCGATGAGTGGGGGGGGGAGGAAGGGGCTGCAATTGGGTATCCCCCTGGGAAAGACGAGATATGGCAACGTTCGGGGATCGGCCCAGAAAGAAAGATAAGATGAAAGGTGTGTAATCCTAGCACGCGGAATCATCGGTTGCATACCCCGGCGGAAGCAATTCATCGCCCTCACCCTTCACCCACACCTTGCCCAACTCCCTTTCAATCGCCCCCCGCCTCTCCTCCCACCCCTTCACCATCGCCAACCTCGCCCGCAAAGACTCCACCTCCCGCTCCACCCCCTCCTTATCCTCCTCCGTCCCAATCCGATCAAACGTCCACTCCCCCCCCCAATCCCCCTGCCCCAAATCCAAATTCCACGTATGGTACCTCTTCAGACTAACCCGCGTACTGATCGTCAGGAGTGTAACCCCCCGCTCTTTGCAGCGCTCATACAGCAAGCCCTCTACATCGCTGCTCACGGCGCTGGTCCCCTCGTCGATGATAGCGTAGCGCGGTTCGTGATATAGGATCCGCGCAAAGGAGATGCGCTGCTTTTCCCCGCCGCTGAGCACGTCTTTCCACTCCTTACGCGCGTTCCAGCCGCCTTCGCGCTCGGGGAGATAGTCCAGCCGCACTTCCGCTAGGATGGATAGGAGGTCTGGGTCCCGCCGGCCGGAGTCCCGCATGTCCATCTCGGAGTGCGGGTAGATGACTTGGTCTCGTAATGTCCCGGTGGGGAGATAGGGACGCTGGGGGAGGATGAAAAGGCCGTCGAGTCCGATGTTGCGGGGCCGGGAGATTAGGCCGCGGTAGACGGGCCATATGCCCCCGACGATTCTTGCCAGGGAGGATTTGCCGGCGCCGTTGGGGCCGGAGATGAGGACGTGTGCGCCGGGGGTGATTGTGAAGGAGAGGGAGGGGATAAGTTCGTCTCCTGCAAAAGGGTAGATTGCTGGAGCGACGACGGGGACGTTCTCGAAGCGGACCCCGTCGTAGCCGCGTTGGAAGGTGCCGGAGATGTCGGAGAGGGAGTAGAGTTCTGGGGTTGTGCCGCGGGGGACGTGGTACGCCGAGGCGTGGACGCGGTGGAGGGTGGAGATTAGCGTGTAGATTCTTGAAGTGTAGCCCGCGAGTTCGGAGAGGTCTTTGATGCTGTACATCATCCGGCCCCCGGCATCGGCAAGCGAGAGCATGAGCCGTTTGTTGGTTATGAATTGTTGCATGCGCCCGTGGGAGCGGTGGCTTGTGATGGAGGAGTCGGGTGTGCTGCTGGATGATGAGGTGGCGAGACCACCCCATTCGGGCAGAAAGACGGGAAGGGAGGTGATGAGGTAGCCGAATGCTGACCAGGAGTATTTGAGAACAAAGTCTTCGAGCATGTTGTATCGGATCTTGAGGCGGTAGATTCCTTCCATCCATACTTTCAGATCTTTGAAGCTTTTGTCTAGGAACACCTTTTCCATGTCGGCTCCGCCGTAGAAAGCTACTTCTTCTGCGTTTGCAATCAGGCGGGTGTGCAGACCGCGGAAGTCGCCTTCTTTGCGACCTTCGACGGCTTTTAATTTGCCAAAAGGGGGGGACAGGCGGCGGAGGAAGGTGGCGGTTATGAAGTAGTTGGCTAGCAGACCTGTAAGTGCCAAGGGTCCGAGAGAGTGGAAGAGCTCGTATTGGAAGACAAAGATGTCGACTAGAGGTTTGCCGAGAGAGGAGTAGAGAGAGGCCGCCGAAGCGGTGAAGAGGGTCAGGTCGTTGGTGATGAATTGATCCGCGCCTTGCCCAATCCCACCGTCGAGATTCAGAAGCTTGTAGTAATTGAGGTTGTCGTTGAGGTAGAGGTCGTGGATATATCGAGTCAGTCTCGTTCTGAAGGCGATGGCAACTTTGTTTTGCAGGAATTTGATCGCGGCATTAGTATAAGAGGCAAACCCTGCGAGGTTCAGCGTAGTCCAAGCGTGGGTGCCAGCGTTCGGACATACCTCCTACACCACACCACTTCATGATGCCCCAGAGGAAAGCTTTGCCATTTCCTGCCACCAGATCCCGTACAATCTCCCCGTCCAGCCTCGTGACCACCAAAGAAAGGTACGTTCGGAGTAGTAGAAACATTCCCTGACTCAGCAAGAGGCCCGACTCTTTACTATTCCAATGTGGTATCATAATGCTCAATAGGCTCAAGAATTGGTGGATGAAGGCAATGTTGAGGCCGGGCTTCGTGTTTGGTGGAGGGACCTGGCCTGCCATCTGGCCATCGCTAAGGCGCGCTGCCCTCGGAGGGTTGAGGAAGAGTCTTCGGTGTGCATCAAAGGTCATCGGTTTCGTAGGATGTATCTTGACTTCTGCAGTCGAGTTCCTGTAAGGGACAAATATCGTTCTCGAGCCATCCTTGCCTCGCAGGCCTGAATTCCGCCGCAGTAGTCTTGTCCTTTGCTTTTGTTTTTCCGAGCGCCTCTTGAGCCACTGTTGGCCTCCGTATGCCCCGGATAGGATTGCGATTGCACAGGCTAGAGCTGCCGCAAGTCGGGCTGTCTTCGAGGTCCGCTTGAATCTGGACCGGAACAGATGTGCCCAAGGCCCCAGGATTGCTGGCAAGGAGTGTTCGGACTTCCGTAATGTGGATTGAGCTGCCATTTCGGTATACTGGCGAGTGCTTGAAAGCGCTCACGGTACCCTGTGGATGGAAAAGTCGGCGAAGGTGGGAGAGGAATGCGCATCGGACATGCTTGGGCGGGCAATGCGAGGGCGGAGGAGAAGGTTCAAAGAAAGGCTTCACATGCAATCATTTGTCAATCATCGCACTTGAATTGCTTCTCGGCGAGATAAATTGCAATGGGCGCGATATTGTCTTTTGATGGACCTCTCGCGCAACAATGGCATATCATACCTCGGCATGTAATGATCGACGACAAGGATAGGCTCAGATTCGATATCAAAAAGCGTCACTGCTGCAATAAGACACACTCGACTGCCATGCCTCCCACGAGTCTTCCAGCACACCGACCACGCCTAGTATGCTACCACCAGACTCATTATCGCAACGGTGAATTCGTTTCCCTTCTGTCCTTAATTGCAGAAAGTACCGATACAGTTGGAGTAACACATGTCATCATCGCTGCATTCCATATCAACGACCCACCCGGCAACATCACACTCAACGATGACCCATCAGCAGCGCCTAAACATGTGCCTCTGTGGGAGGAAGTTGCTATATTTCAGGATGTTGGGGTCAAAGTGTTGGGAATGCTCGGTGGAGCAGCCCGAGGTAGCTTCGAGCGCCTCGACGGCAATGATTTCGAAGTCTACTATAGCCCTTTACGTGATCTGATCAGAGAGCATCAACTTGATGGCCTTGATCTTGATGTAGAAGAAGACATGTCGCTTGCAGGCATCGTTCGCCTGATTGATCGGCTTAAAGCTGACTTTGGGAGTAACTTCATCGTCACCCTTGCGCCTGTGGCCTTCGCTCTGCAAGGAAGACGCCATCTCTCTGGCTTTGACTATGAGGCACTTGAGATCATGCGAGGCCATTCGATTTCATGGTACAACACTCAGTTCTACAATAATTGGGGGGTGCTGGACTCGTTTGTCGATTATGATGCGATTCTACGCCAGGGGTGGAAGGCAGAAAAGGTGGTGGTTGGAGTATTGACCAATCCCGGAAATGGGCACGGATTCATTGAGTTTGACGAATTGCAGAGGACGGTGGCAGCGTTGACGCAATTCTATCCACGATTCGGAGGCGTAATGGGTTGGGAATTCTTCAACTCGAAACCCGGGGACGAGGGACGGCCCTGGGAGTGGGCGCAGGGGATGGCAAGAAGCATGAGGGTGTCTTGACAACAGTCTTGATGCCCATTAGAAGTTTTCTTCCTTCCGGCGAGACATTCGTCGTGATTGAAGCCCACCTGGCAGGTTTCAATGTTTCACTCTTCACCAAGAAGCGCGTGACCCATGTGCGCGAGCAACCGGGAGATCAACGGGTGGAGCTGGCCGTTATGACAGCGGTAGCGGGTGAGGTCAGGCAGCCCAATAGCCCGAAACGGTTTGAATGTGGCTCTGAATATGCACGTCTACAATGCGTGCGCCGCCCAAAAGACCCGCACAATTGTAGGTAGGGATACCGCTCTTAATTAATCGATCATCTGATAGAAATCGAGTTCCGGAAGGGGGTGGGGCACTGACAGATGGAGGTATCTTTAGTCCGCAATTGGTCGAGGGGCTACACTTGCTTCTTGCCGCCGCCCGCTGCGGGGACATTTCGGAATCAGGGAATTTTCTTCTTTTCTTCTTTTCTTCTTTTCTTCTTTTCTTCTTCAGCCTCGTGGAGACTAATGACTTCCGGTGAAGAAAAGGGACGATTTCCGCACGGCAAAGACCACGACCAACACAAGATGGAGGAAAGAAACATCGATAGATGAACAATAGGTAGTCGTCAAACACTGTAATCCGTAAATATCATAGCATCAAATGTTGGCAACTGAAGTCTCGGAGCATCTGGGGGACTACTTAGTAGCATAGCATTGTTTGCGGGTGTTGATTGGTAGAACCCCCTGGCTGGTGAGATTAAAGCCTGGGCATGGATGGATGATGAGCGGGTGTGTGTGGCTTGACCCTCGAGCAACGACCAGCATCTTCCCTATTCTGTTTCCGCCATCTGCGACTTCAACATCAATCAACAGAACTCCTTCCCACCCCAACTTGCTTATCATCCTGTGACTACATTCCCTACCTTCTCTTCTTCATGTATGCAAATTGATAAGCATCCGTCTTACCTTTACATTCTGTGCGCGAACAGTCGACCTCCCCACTGCCGTCGCAATCATAAATCAGCTGAGCTTTAGGGATCAGATCAACCACCACCATCGCGAGCAGCAGGGGGGGACAAAGCCTGCATATGGATACATGAATACAAAGAGCAGGATACCAGAGCTGGAAAATACTATCGTGCATGTCCATCGTCAAGCGTTGCCCGTATTGCCTCCTTCCACTACGTCCGAGCTCCCCAGGAATTGGTTGAATATTCTACGTCGCCACGGTCAAGGACGACGGGCTTTGCAGAGCCTTTAGGTCCTTGCGGCGTGGCCTGAGATGAGCGACGAGATTGCGCAAGCCCCGAAAGTGGAAACTTCTTTCTCCAACGCTATCGTGAAGGATATCCCAAACACTCATCTGGAACCCGCAACTTCAGGGACGTTCAATACTTATGGTACGACATACCAATCCAAACAGCTAGCAGGCCTTGACACCTCGCTTTCCGTGTTCTATGCTAACCTATACAACAGACCAAACATCATCTACCCTAACTACTCAAGTGGGATCCTTATCTACAGATCCGTCATCTCCTGTAAATACAATCACCTCCCCTTCGAACCCATCAGAGAGTACATCAGCCGGAGCTACCGGGAGCTCACAGTCTCCCGAGTCGAGATTGGTGACACAAGACCAGAGTGGAGGACAAGGACTCGCGCCAACGGTACCGACACGTTCATCTTCATTTCTAAAGTCATTGGACGATACGACATCAATGCCCGATCCGACTGCCACAAAACCTAATTCCGATTCAACTCAAGTCCCACAGGGTAATGTGAAGACAGGAAGTCGTAGTGGCAGTGTTGCAAGTAGCACTAAGAAAGAGACAGCTGGAACGACTGGTTTGTTGGCCCAGGAGAAGCCTGATACTGAAGGGAAATCGAGACCCAAGAAGAGAGGAGGCTTTCTGTCTTTTCTGAATTGCTGCAGTGCTCCGGAAAATGCAAACACAGTTGAACCAGGCGATCAGGCAGTTCCGGCGAAAAAGACGAAAGTGCTGCAGCAGAAACCTGGGAGGCAACCAACACCGGCAGTGAAGACGAACACGGGGGCAGGAGAGTCTAATCCGGCGGAGACGAAAGAAGCCGCCGGCGAGGGGATTGGGGGACCGGAATACTCGGAGCTGAAACCAGCGGCGAAACCAAAGATGATCACTCGGTCATCCAAGGAAAAGGTGCCGCCCGAGAAGGTCGCTCAAACTGGTTCGGCGCAGCCAGCCGTGAGCCAAGAGCCACCAGCACCGGTATCCAATACGAACCGCGATACACCCTTGCCTCCATTACCTCCATCGAGCAATCCACCCAACTCGGAAACGGACACAAAAGGAGAGACGCAGACGCCCCAGGTATCAGCTGCGCAAATCGGACAACCACAACTGGTCGAACCGGAAGAATCAGTAGCTGTACAAGGGACGACGATCAATGACCGCACGCCTCAACAGGAAACACAGGACAGCGACATTACTATGCCAGATGCCCCACCGATCGCTTCAACACCAGAAAAGGCGAACAATGCAACCCGAGAACTAGCTCAAGCTCAAGTAGCCTTGCCTCCTCCGCCGCCGCGCAACAGCGAGGACGTTTCAGCCCACAATTCAAACCCAGCGACATCCAATGAGAAGCAGCAATGGCTGCTACCACCGTTACAGCCTCAATTACGAGGGAGAAAGTGTCTGGTGCTCGATTTGGATGAGACTTTGGTTCACAGTAGTTTCAAGGTTAGCACTTCCTTGAAGTTGGCGGTCTATATCTCTAACAAGTACAGATTCTCCACCAAGCCGATTTCACAATACCTGTTGAGATTGAAGGCCAATATCATAATGTATATGTCATCAAACGCCCCGGCGTCGATCAATTCATGAAGCGAGTTGGTGAACTCTACGAAGTGGTCGTCTTCACAGCTTCTGTGTCCAAAGTGAGTCATGGGAGGCGATGCAGGGGCTTTCCAAAAGACTGACGCTTCTATCCCAGTATGGCGACCCACTCCTCGATCAATTGGACATACATAAGGTGGTCCATCACCGACTGTTCCGTGAAAGCTGTTACAACCATCAAGGCAATTACGTCAAAGTAGACACCCTTCCACCCTTCCTCATGATATCCTGCCCAGATACTGACCCACTCTCAGGACCTCGCTCAAGTCGGCCGAGACCTCCGAGAAACCATCATCATCGACAACTCCCCTACCTCATACATCTTCCACCCCCAACACGCCGTCCCAATCAGCAGCTGGTTCTCCGACGCCCACGACAACGAACTCCTCGACCTGATCCCCGTCCTCGAAGACCTCGCTGGATCCAACGTCCAAGACGTCAGCCTCGTCCTCGACGTCGCCTTATGACCACCACCACCATAAACCTTCAGGATACCCCCCCCCCCCCCACCCGCACCTCCCCCAAAAATCGAGACAGAGCATCGCCATGGAACGATCGCCCAGCGCAATCTTTGTAATAAGCATCCCCTAATCTTCCCTTCTTCGCCAAACGCCCCTACCCTACACCACGGGGTCTTTACCAAAAAATAATCAACCTAGACTGGAGAACCACGCACGCATATCTGTACAGAAAGGAACCACCGCCGGCCGTCAGCCGTTGGCTACCCGCGCCTTCCACCTAACCCCCGAGGCTGGATTTGATTATGGGGGGGGGGGTCAGAGTCACCTTTGCATAGCATTGTCCTTGTTCTTGTTCCCATTCTTGTTTTTGGTCTTGGGTCTTTGTCATCCTGGCGCTCTTTTCCGCAGCAGCTTTGTTAGCCGAGCAAGCAAGCGAAGCTAGCCGGAAAGACGCTACTTAAGTACTTAGCCTTACCATCTTCCCTTCCTTGACTACTCAACAAGGGGCTCGCATCCCCCCCCCTTCGCTCTTTGGCGTTTCCCGCCTACACACTTTCTGATTATGCACATGCACACACACACCCTT
>JAABUQ010010142.1_pt1 | contig 12437 bp, 10 predicted proteins | sample 5560001 | NCBI WGS metagenome assembly JAABUQ01 (sample SAMN10711888, study PRJNA513371) | rock metagenome | isolation source: Antarctica rocks | place: Antarctica: Victoria Land, Finger Mt nord | collected 2015-12-18
CCAACGGCGGCCCGAACTTCTACCCGTTCAAGGCCGGGTCGCACTACGACATCAACATCGACAACAGTGGGACCGGCAAGCCCGACATCACCTACCGCTGGACGTTCTCCGACCACGACGCCCGTGGCTCGGTCCCCGGTGGCGGCACGTTCCTCTACAACAACGGCCCGGTCAACTCGCTGACCGACAAGGCGTTGTTGTTCAAGCAGACCTACACGCTGACCGAGATCAAGGGCGGCAAGACCACCACGATGGTGAGTGGGGTCCCGGTGGCACCTTCCGACGTGGGCCCGGCGTCGATGCCCGACTACGCGAAGCTGCGCAACCAGGCGATCACGCACTTCTGGGGGGGTGGCACGACTTTCGCCGGCCAGGCCGCCGACCCGTTCTTCCTCGACCTGCGGGTCTTCGACCTGCTCTACGGGGCGAACCTCAAGGAGACGGGCCAGAACACGCTGGCCGGCTACAACGTCAACACGATTGCCTTGCAGTTGCCCAAGAGCGCTCTGGCGCTCCGTGGCGATGCGAAGGCCAACCCGGTGATCGGTGTGTGGAGCACGACCGAGAAGCAGACCATGAAGCTCTCGCCGGGCAAGGCGACCCCGAACGGGCCGTTCGTCCAGGTCTCCAGGCTCGGCAACCCGCTGGTGAACGAGGTGGTCATCCCCGCCCAGCTCAAGGACGCCTTCAACGCCCTGAGCCCGAACCAGGACCACACAGTCGCCCCCGCGGTGGCGAAGGTGCTCGATCCCGAGGTGCCCAATCTGATCCAGTCGATCTACGGGATCAAGGCGCCCGCGGCCCCCCGGAATGACCTGGCGGAGATCTTCCTGACCGGCGTCTGCAAGGCATGCGGGCCGATCAAAGCAGACCTCAACTCGCAGCTGCTCAACAGGGGGGTCAACAGAAAGTCGTTCACCCCGGCTGAGGAGCTGAGGCTCAACACCGCTGTGCCGGTGACGGGCAGCCCGAACCGCCTCGGCGTGCTGGCCAAGGACCTGCAGGGCTTCCCGAACGGGCGGCGCCTGTCCGACGACGTCGTCGACATCGAGCTCCAGGCGCTCGAGGGCGCAGCCCAGACCGGGAAACTCGTGCCCGCCCTGGCGACGGGGGACGGCGTGGACCGCCCAGCAAGCCCTCCTGGCGCGTCATTCCCGTACGTCGCGCTTCCCAACGCCAAGTCGGTCAACCTCGGGGGGTCGAACGCCGCCGGCCCGGCGGCGATGGTGACCGGGGCTGGTTCCCCGGTCGGTGGCTCGACCGGCGGTAGCGGGGGTGCCACTGCTGCCATGCCGTTGTCGAACAGCGCAGTGCCGGTAGCAGCGGGAGTCCTGGGGGTCGTGCTGCTGGGCACCGGCGCGCGGAGCCTTCGGCGCAGGCGGCCTGCGCTGCAGGTCTGACCGGCTGCACGTCTGACCGGCTGCAGGTCTGACCGGCTGCAGGTCTAACGGGCCTCGTTCCATGGGCGGGCGGCCACTGGCCGCCCGCCCATCGGCGTTAGGAGGCTTGCCGAAGCTGGGCTTCGCCAGATGGAGCCTTCGATGCCGCGCAGTGTGAGCCGGGCACCACCAGGCCACCCGGCGACCAGGCCACCCGGCGACCCGGCCTGATGTTCGTCCGCCTCCGGGACCCGGTTCACGCGCGCGATCGGCTGATGTGGCCGATCATGAACCGTTTTCGGGTCCGCTGCGAAAACCTTCCCATGGACCGCGAGGGGTCGACGAGCACGGAAGCCCGGCGACCCGAGGATGCCCACGGCGAACTGCTCGAGGCGCTGACCGACGTCTTCCGGCTCCGGTACGACGCGTGTCTGCATCTGGCCGCGCGGTTGGTACGCGACCGGTCCCTGGCGGAGGAGGTGGTGCAGGAGGCGTTCCTCGCCGCCTGGCAGCACGGCCCCTCGCGCTACGACCCTGCGCGTGGTCCGCTGGAGTCCTGGTTGATGGCGCTCACGCGGCACAAGGCCGTGGACGCCGTGCGGCATGCCGAACACGTCCGGCGGGTGCGGCATCGCGAAGAGGCCGAACCGCGGCGCGCGACCGCTGGCGACCTGCCCGAGGATGTCCTGCTGCGGCTCCAGGCAGCCGCCCAGGTGCATCGCGGGCTCCGCGAGCTTCCGGCCGTTCAGCAGCGGGTGCTGTTGCTGACCTACTGGGCCGGGTTGTCGCAGGCGCAGATCGCAAAGCGGGACGGGACACCCCTCGGCACTGTGAAGACGCGCAGCGCCGCAGGTCTGATTCGCCTGCGCAAGACGCTGCTCCCCCACCCTGCACGCGACTGAGCCACCCAGCCTGTGCGCCTGGTCGTGCAGATCCGGCAGGCTGGGTAGGTGCAGCCCGTCGACGACCTCGGGACTCCTCGCGCCGGCGGTGCGCCGCAGCGGGTCGTCAGCCTCGTGCCGTCCCTCACCGAAGCGCTCGGACTCACGGTGCCGGACCTGCTGGTCGGCGCCACACAGTGGTGCACGCAGCCGCCCGGGCTCGAGGTCACCAGGGTGCGCGGGACCAAGAACCCCGACCTCGCCGCCATCGGGCGGCTCACCCCGGACCTCGTCGTCATGAACAAGGAGGAGAACCGCCGAGTCGACGTGGAGCGGCTGCGGGCAGCCGGCATCGGGGTGTGGGTGACGGTGATCGAGACGGTCGACCAGGCGCTCGACTCGCTGCGGCGGCTGTTCACCGAGGCCCTCGAACGTCCCGTGCCGGCGTGGCTCGACGAGGCCGCTGCCGTGTGGTCGGTGCCGCCCCCGCTGCACCGGCTCAGCGCCGCCGTCCCCGTCTGGCGGGACCCGTGGATGGTCGTCGGCGGCGATACGTTCGTCGGCGACCTGTTGAGCAGGGTCGGCGTCGACAACGTGTTCGATGCGGATGGGCGGGGGCGCTACCCGGCGGTCGACGTCGCCGAGATCGTGGCGCAGCGCCCCGACGTCGTGCTGCTCCCCGACGAGCCCTACGCCTTCACCGCCCTGGACGGGCCCGAGGCCCTGCCGGGGCTCGGCTGCCTGCTCGTCTCCGGCCGGCACCTCTCGTGGTACGGCCCGTCGATGCTCCAGGCCCGACCGGCCCTGGAGGCGGCGTTGGCTGCAGTCCGCTCAGCGTCATCGTCACGCGCGCAGGTCATGGATCAGCGCGAGAACCTCGTTGACGACGCCTCGTAGCACCCGGTAGCGCGCCAGGCTGATCAGGCGAACGACGATCGGAACCGTGCGGTCGGCGAGCAGGTAGGTCCTGCGGCCGCGGAGCGAACGGTCGTGGACCCAGAACAGCACGACGCCCATCTGGTAGAGCCAGAGCAGCTCGGGCAGCTCGTCACGGAGCTCAGGGGCCACTTTCATCGACGAGCCCCCGAGCGCCTCCGCGTACAGCGCGGTGGATGCGGCCCGCGCGGCCGACGACTCCGGACTGAAGGGGCTGAGCGGGCTGCCCGGGTCGGCGGCGTACCGGAAGAACGCCGTGGCGAACTCCTTCTCGGGCTGCATCGTGTCGAGCCTCGCGCGCAGCACGCCGGCCAGGCGCCGCTCGAAGTCCTTCTCCGTCTCCAGCACGGCGCGCGCCGCCCGCTCGTGGAGCTCCTTCGAGCGCTCGTGGTACGCCTGCACCAGGTGCTGCTTGCTGGGAAAGTAGTAGTAGGCGTTACCGACCGAGACGCCGGCCTCATGAGCGATGGCCCGCATCGTGGCAGCCTCGTAGCCGTGTTCCCGGAACATCCGCAGGGCGGTGTCGACGATGTGCTGCTTGGTCTGCTCGCCTCGCCCCGGGGCTGTCGGCGGTGCTGGCGCGTCAGCCGGAGGTGCAGTCACAGCTGCCACCGTTGGTTGCGAGCGCCCGACGGTGGCGCGACACGAAGGTCACGACCGCGCGCGCCTTGGGCATCAGGGCGGGTGAGCTCAGCCGTTGTGCCAGCCCCGCGCTTGCCCTGCAGCGCCTACAGGCAGACGACCCACGCCTTGGCTCCGACCCACACCTCGCCGGCGTCGCCGACGACGGTGAGGTCCTCCAGCGTCAACTTCGGGTCGAGAAAGGGGAAGCGCTGGCTCGCCTGCGGGGAGGCGGCGGGCAGGAACTCAAGCTCGACCAGCTGAGGTTGGCGCTCCAACCAGGTGCGGGCGGCCCGGCACAGGTTGCACCCGGCGTCGTACAGGACGGTCACTCGGCGTAAGGCGTCGGCCGGCGGCTCCTCCGACGGCGCCGGAGCGTGCAGGGCCGGGTGCGGGGCCGTGCTCACTGGCCGGGAAGCGCGAAGCCGGCTGCGGCTGCCTGCCGCGGGTCGATCCCCCACATCGCGTCGGGCGCTACCGGTGGACGGTTCGCCGGGTGCAGCTGCTTCTGGGCGCGACGGCGCAGCTTGCTGAGGACTACCAGGTTCAGCAGGTGCAGCACGCCGAGGACCAGCACAACGGCGCCGACCTACACCGAGAGGGCCTCAATGGCCTGGCGGGCGCTCGTCACGTCGTAGCAGGGTGCTGCCGACCGACAGGGTTAGTGGGACCGACAGCAGCAAATATGCCGCGTACGTGATGGCGGCGCCCGGGCAACTGCGCGTCGCGGGTGACACGCCGTCGTCGACGACAAGAGACATGCAAGTCAGGCGGACAGGGCCGGACCACGCTCTCGGTTCTTCCGGCAGGGGCGCCGACCACTCCCGAGGTGACCCGCACGGCGTGGCGGGGGTCCACGGCGACACGTGTGCTGATGACGTGCGACCCTTTGCGCAGCAGTCCTTGTCACACAGTTGGAAGGGGCACATCGTGAGCCAGACCGGCGAGAACTACCCGCCGCCTCCGGGTGGCGGGTTCCAGGAGGGTCAGGGTGGCTACCCGGGTCAGGGTGGCTACCCGGGTCAGGGGCAGGGCCAGGGCGGCGGCTACCCCGCTCCACCGCCAGGCCAGGGCGGGTACCCGGCACAGGGGCCGGGTCAGTACGGGTACGGTGGCGCCCCCGTGGGCCGACCGCGTAACGGGATGGGGATTGCCGCGCTCATCCTCGGCATCCTGGCGCTGCTGACAGGGTTCTTCCTGTTGGGCGGGCTCCTCGGGATCGTCGCGATTATCCTCGGCGTCATCGGTCGCGGCCGGGCCAAGCGCGGCGAGGCCACCAACGGAGGCATGGCACTCGCGGGCATCATCACCGGCCTGCTCGGGCTGCTTGTCACCATCGGAATCGTCATCGCCGGGGTGTCGATCTTCAACTCGAAGGCCGGCAAGGACCTGCAGTCCTGCCTCAAGAGCGCGGGAAGTGACCAGTCGGCCATCCAGTCCTGCAACGACAAGTTCCAGAACCAGCTCAAGAAGTAGGGCACGTCAACGCCGCCTGCCGGACCGGGATAGGTCCGACAGGCGGCGTTGCGCGCAAGCGGTTGCCCAACCGTCAGCCAGTGCCGGTGCGCCCGACGTCGTGCTTGAACATCGGCCAGGCCGCAGCCCCCAGGGCGTTCGGGAACTTCCACGAGAGCAAGGCCGCCGCGCGGCCGCCCGACTGCGTGTCGGTCGAGACGAACACGGTCGCTCTGCCGCCAATACTGGTGACCAGCGGAGCTGCTGCGAAAGCGTTGTAGACGTTCGCGTTGCCGGGCCAGCCCCTGCCGATCAGGCGCAGCGCACCGTTGGTGTAGGAGTAGACGTCGAGCCACTGCTCGCCGCCCACCACGATCTCCTGCCGCCCGTCGTTGTTGACGTCGGCGATGCTCGGGGTGGTGTGCAACCAGTGCGGGCAGCTGTTGGGGTCGTCGGCGACGCACGTAATGGCCTGGACGACGCCCGCGGAGTTGAAGACGTACATTCGGCCGTCCTCGCCGATCTCCACGACCTCCTTGCGGCCGTCGTTGTTGAGATCAGCGACGACGGGCGACCCGGTGGCATTGGCCTGGATGGTCGCAGGCCAGCCCGGCAGCGTCGCGCCGTTGCGGCCGGTGAACGCGTTGACGACGTGCCCGCCGTCCATCGGCTGTTTGCCGCCGTCGTACATCGTCGCGTTCATGTTGCCGGTTCCGACGACGACGTCCAGCCAGCCGTCACCGTTGATGTCGGCCACCGCCGGGGTCGACCAGACGACCTGGTGCGGCACGAAGCGCGGCCAGCCCGGCTGCACCGTGCCGTTCGAGCGGATGACGGTGACGAAGCCACCGTAGTTGTTGTATCGCGTCCGGCAGTACTGGCCTGGTGCGCCGTCGCAGTCGTAGCCGAAGATGATCTCGGGGCGGCCGTCCTTGTCGACGTCGGCGACCACGGGCGAGGACCACGACGTGTCCTGCAGGTGCAAGGGGAAGCCGGGCAGCTCCGGGAAGCGGTGCAGGTTGTTGTCCCAGCGGGTGCTCCAGACGTGCAGGTACTGGTCCCAGCCGGTTTCGACGATGTCGTTGACCCCGTCGCCGTTGATGTCAGCGACCACCGGGGTGGCGAACGCTCCACCGCTGACCGTCCCGTTCCCGATGCGCATGTGGAAGGGCGTCGTGTTGTTCGACGGCGTGACCGCCCACACGTCGCCGAGGGTGTTGGTGACGACGATGTCGAGCCGGCCGTCCTTGTTGACATCCGCGACGACGGGGGACGCCTGGATGGCGCCGGCGCCGGTGTAGAACTTGTAAACAACGTTCCCCGTCGTCGCGTCGGTGAGGTAGAGCATCCCGTCGCTGTAGCCGGCTGCGATCTGACGGCCCCCGTTGTGCCAGAAGTCACCAACGACCGGGCTGCTGAAGTGCTCGTTGGTGATGCTGTTGAAGGCCGCGAAGTTGGGCGTCCGGACAACTCTGTCCTGGGCGATGCCGGGCGCTGCTCCAGGCATGTACTGCGGCGGGTACGCCGGCCCGCAGGCGGCAGCGGTCACGGCGGCGACGCCGAGGGTCAGGGTGAGGAAGGCGATACGGCGCAACGGAAGCACTCCAGTGCCGGAGGCGGGAGAGGACGCGGTCCCCTGCTACCTCGGCACCGGGAGGAGGCGGTCTGAATGCGCACGGTGACTCAGGGTGCGGCGTGCTCCTGCTCGCGCTCTGCGGCTCCGACCACACTGCCAGTGGTGCTGGGCTGCCGCGGCGCTCCAACCAGGGCCGCGACCCGCCGCCCCAGCCGGATGCCCGGCTGCTCGACCAGGCGGTAGGTGACGGCTGAGATCGCCACCGAGAGGGCCACGCCGATCAGGAGGTTGCTCCAGCGGGAGCCCTCGCCGCGGCCGCCGACCAGCGGGACCACCTCGAGCACCACAGGGTGCACGAGGTAGACCGAGTAGCTGATCGCGCCGAGGTAGACCAGTGGCCGTGGGAACTGGCGGTGCCGCAGCAGCAGCCCCATGCCGAACAGCAGGTAGGCACCGATGAAGGTCGCGAGCTCGGGATGCCACCAGTCGACGGAGGCGCCCGTGAGTGGCTCTCGGTGCGGGTACACCTGCCCGAGCAGGCAGCAGAAGACGGCCACCAGCGCGCCGACATACACGGCCGCGGCCGAGCGGCTGCTGACCTCCCCGCGGGTCCAGCGGTACAGCACGGTGCCTGTGAACATCGAGCCGAACACGAGCGCGCTGAACCACAGCGGGTCCGGCCGGTTGAGAACGAGCGGCACCAACAACACCGCGAGCGCGGTCGCCGGCAGCCGATGCCGCGAGCCAACCCTGGCAACCAGGGCTACCGCGAGGGCAGCCGTCGCCGCGGCGATGAGCATCCACCCCGGCTTCGTCGGCTCGGTGAGCAGGTATGCCGGGACGTAGCCGCCCAAGACGACCGCTGCAACCAGCGCCACAGCCGCTGTGCGGACCGAGGCCCGGTGGCGCCCGACGAGGAACAGCAGCGAGACCATGACGTAGAAGGCCATCTCGTACGCGAGGCTCCACGACGCCCCGATCACCAGGGCAGGCCCGGCGGCGTGCGGAAGCCGCATGAACTGCTGCAGCGAGGTGAGGTTGGCCAGCGTGTTGGCGAGCGGGTGCGCCAGGTAGTCACGGTTCAACGGGAAGCCGCGCAGCGGCCCGAGCTCGACGACGTGCAGCAAGAGCGCCACGCCCACGACGAACCAGTACAGCGGGAAGAGCCGGAAGAACCGGCCGACCCAGAAGCGCCGAAGGTCGTCGTAGCGCTCCAGCGACGCCGGGATGATGAACCCAGAGCACAGGAAGAACAGCAGCACGCCCAGCTCGCCGGGCCGCACCACACCCTCGGAGAAGCGGAAGTACGAGGGCCAGCCCCGCTCGGCGAAGTGCTGCACCGCCACGGTCAGGGCGGCGATGCCGCGCAGGGCGTCGAGGAACTCCAGCCGGCCCCGGCGCGTGGTGCCCGCAGCAGCAGCCGTCCCGGCGGGAGGCGCGTCGGCTTGCCTTCGGGTCGATGGCGTGGTTGGCACGGACTGCTCCTCGGACGGCTCCTCAGCCGGCTGACCGCCATGCAGGATGGGTCGACGCTACTGCCAGCGGGGCTGCGGCGGCCCGGGCAGACCCGTGTCATGCTCGATATCCGCGACCAGGCAGCTGGTGCGGTCGGCAGCAGGAGGGCGGTGAGGATGAGGTTCGAGGGCGATGTGGCGCGCGACCGGCTGGGCAACGAGGTTCCCCAGCGCGAGCTGCCGGAGGACATGCGCCGCTCCCTCGACCGCTACCGGGGAAAGGCCGGCTACCAGCGCCGTAGCCCTGGCCCGGCTGCCGGGCCGCCCGGACGAGCCGTCGCCCGACCACCGGTCCTCAGGCGCCGGCGCCACTGGCTGCGGTGGCTTGCCCTGCTGCTCGTTGCCCTGCTGGTGGTGGTCATCGGCCTCGGCATCTACTATGACGGCAAGCTCAAGCGCAGCAACGCGCTGCGCAGCTACTCCGGCCGCCCGGCGGCGACGGCGGGGACCAACTGGCTGGTCGTCGGGTCCGACAGCCGGTCGAACCTCACCGCCAAGCAGAAGCAGCAGCTCGCAACCGGCGACGCGGCGGGCGGCCGCACCGACACGATCATGCTCGTGCACACCGGCAGCGGCCCGACGTCACTGGTCAGCCTGCCCCGCGACACCTACGTGCCCATCGCCGGACACGGCAGCAACAAACTCAACGCCGCATACGCCATCGGCGGCCCCGCCCTGCTCACCCGTACGGTCGAGCAGCTCACCCGACTGCGCGTCGACCACTTCGTCGAGCTCGGCTTCGGAGGCTTCGCCGGGATGGTCGATGCCGTCGGCGGGGTGCGGCTCTGCCTGCCGACCGCCCTCAAGGACCCGAAGGCGGGCCTCGACGTCCCCGCCGGCTGCCAGACATTGAACGGAACGCAGGGGCTGGGCTACGTCCGTACCCGGGCCAGCGCACGGGCGGACCTCGACCGCGTCGTCCACCAGCGCATGTTCCTCTCCGCCCTCACGGCGAAGGCCGCGAGCCCCGGCGTACTGCTCAACCCGTTCGCGTCGGTGCCCCTGGTGTCGAAGGCCGTCGACTCGCTGTCGGTCGACGACGGCACCCACCTGTGGCACCTGGTGGGACTGGCGCGCGCCATGCACGGGCTCAGCGGTGGCTCCGGCGTGACGGCAACGGCCCCCATCGGCGGCGAGTCGCTGGTTCCCGGCGCTGGTGACGTCATCACCCTGGACGGCACGAACGCGCAGCGCATGTTCCAGGCGCTGGCGAAGGACAAGCCGATCCCGAAGGATCTGCTCACCCATTAGGTACGTCCGAAGGCCACATCCGAACGGGCTATGGCGGCCACCGGGTGACCGCCACGAGGGTGGCGGTCACCCGGTCGTGCCGAGCGCGACGCCCGCCTGTCAGGAGGACGAGCAGCATGAGTGACGAGACCTATCCGCCGGCTGCGGTCGCGGCCGTGCAGGCCAAGCTGCGCGCGCTGCACGACGCGCTGCCCGACGACGAGCAGACCGTGCTCGAAGCCCTGCTCACGCACGCATCCGTCGACGGTGGTGACGAACGGGCCGAGCGGATGGGCGCCGAGAACTCGATCATCATCGTCGGCGGGCGGCTGGGTAGCCAGATCCGGCTGGGGCTCGACCCCGGCGGGTCGGTCAGCCTGAACCCCCAGCCCATCCCGCCCGGCAGGGTGTCGCAGGCTCGGTGAACAGGCGGCAGCCGCCGTAGCAGGCGGCAGCCGCCGTCACCCGGTGCTGCTCAGCTGCCGCCGCGGTACTCGGCCGCGATCCCGCGGAGCCGCTGGTGGGTGCCCCGCATGACCTCGTCGGTCGGCACCCACTCCTTGCGCACCTTCGCGACCGAGGTGTAGTTGGTGTCGACGACGTTGGCCAGCGGCGACTCGACCGCCTGTGAGAGCAGCTGGTAGGCGTCCAGCATCGACAGCCCGGTCTCGGCCGCGACCCAGCCCACCAGGTCGTGCTGGGCGATGCGGAAGGCGTCTTCCAGCGGCCGCGCCGACCCCGTGCTCATCAGGTGGGTGTCGGACTCCAGCCGCGGCCAGGGTGTCGGCAGCCCCTTGATCAGGTCGACGACGACGACCGTGTCCATCGCCGTCTCGACCGCTACGCCGCAGGTTTCTCCCTCACCTTGGCGCGCGTGCCCGTCACCGAGGGACAGCAGGCCGCCCGCGACGTTGACGCCGAGATAGCAGGTGACGCCGACCCTCATCTCGGGTGTGTCGAGGTTGCCGCCGTGCGCGTCGGGGACCAGCGCCGAGCGCACCTCGAGGTTGGCGGGGGCGACACCGATGGTGCCGTGCATCGGGTCCATCGGCAGCAGGACGCTGTGCTCGCTGTCGCGGGCCTGGAAGCGGCAGGTGCGCGCCTGGCGGTCGAGCTCCCAGATCCACACCACCTCGGGCAGCGGCTCGTGCAGGGTCGCTGTGGTGTGCGTACCGGTCAGGGCGCCGAACAGCGGCACCGTGGTCGACGCCGCCCAGTCACGGGACGGCTCCAGCGAGACGAAGTGCACGGCGATGGTGTCGCCGGGCTCGGCACCCTCGACGTAGAACGGCCCGGTCTGCGGGTTCAGGAAGGGGAACTCGCAGACCCGAGAGACGAGGTCGTCGGGGCCCCGCACCCGGCCGGCGAAGCAGTCCTCGGTCCACAGCTCGAGCACGGTGCCCGGCTCGATGCGGGCAGCGGGTGCTGCGCCGCCGAAGGTCCAGACCAGCTGCTCGGGCGTGGGGCGGAAGGTGAGGACGGGGGTGCTCATGCTCTCGTGCTGCCCGTTCGCGCGCCCGCATGCACTCCGGTTGTCGCGGGCTCGAGCTCGTCCGGCAGGTGCACCAGCCCGACGTCAGCGACGCGCCGGGGGTCGCGACGCAGCAGCACCAGCAGGTAGCCGACACCGACGAGCAGCCAGACGCCCACGACCGGACCGGCGTACGAGACCGGCGATGTCAGCTTGGTGACGAAGGAGAAGACGGGGATGCCGGCCGCGGTCAGCAGGGCCGGGACGAAGGCCAGCACCGCCAGCACCGGGATCAGCCCGTGGCGCAGCGGCGAGAACTCGTGCCGCCGGAAGCGGGCGAAGAAGCCGATGCAGGCGAGCGCGACCAGGATGTACACGACGACGACAACGACGACGATCATGGTCGCGACCAGCAGGAAGGCTGTCGTCGGCCCGTACGCGGCGCCGAGCGCCATGGTGACCACGACCGCGATCGCGAACTGGACCAGCACCGCGACAGTCGGCGAGCGGTGGGTGGGGTGCACGGTTGTGAAGGCCCGGGGGAAGACGCCGATGCGGCCCAGCGCATATGCGGTCCGGGTCGAGACGTTGGCGCCGGCGTTGGCATTGGCGAGCGTGCTGTTGACGATCGCGAAGAACACGAGGATCCAGAACAGCCCGAACGAGCCGCGGGCGATGCCGTCCCACGAGGCCGCGCCGGACGTGCCGAACCCCTCGAACCGGCCCGGTCCGTAGAACACCGACGCTGCGTAGGTGGTGAACACGTAGATCAGCCCGATCCCGAGCGTCGCACCGATGACGGCCCGCGGGATGGTGTGGCGCGGGTTCTCCGCCTCCTCGGCCAGCGGCGCCGCAGCCTCGAAGCCGGAGAAGGCCAGCACCGAGTAGACCGAGCCGGCGATAATGCCCGAGATGCCATGGTGGGCAGCCGCGGTATGCGCCGTGCCGAACACCGAGAGCGTGTTGTGGCCGCCGGCCTTGATCACGAGCAGTACGGCGAGGACACCGAAGACGACGATCTCGAACGCCCCGAGCAGCGTCCCGAAGCGGGCGCTCGCCCGAGCGCCGAAGTAGCCGGCGGCAAGCACGATGACGGCGCCGATCAGCGCCCACGGCCACCACAGGTCGGCTGACCAGCCGAACTCCTGGTTCAGGACCCCGGCTGTGGTGAAGCCCAGCTGCAGGAACAGCAGGGTGGGCACGAGCGCCTCGACGAACACATACGACCAGGCGACGAGGAAGCCGACCGCGGGGTGCAGCCCGCGCGCCGTGTAGGTCGCGACCGACCCTGCGCTGGGCAGGTGCCGCGCCAGCTCGCTGATGCACACCGCCGCCAGCAGGCAGGCCACCAGCGCCACGAGGACGGCCAGCGGC
>JAABUQ010010143.1_pt1 | contig 12434 bp, 10 predicted proteins | sample 5560001 | NCBI WGS metagenome assembly JAABUQ01 (sample SAMN10711888, study PRJNA513371) | rock metagenome | isolation source: Antarctica rocks | place: Antarctica: Victoria Land, Finger Mt nord | collected 2015-12-18
TCGGGGCCGACATGCGGAGCGACCAGCCCCTCCCGCCCGGCGCGCGCTACGAGTTCCCGGCGCAGCGCGTCGGTCGGCCCGTGACGGGTCTGCCGCGTATCGCCCTCGAGCGGCACGATCGCATCCCGAATGAAGGCGCGGGTGCGTTCCTGCAACTCGCGGAGCTCTGGCGGAACGGTGAAGTCCATGCGGCAGTCCCTCAGAACGCGCGACCGCGCGTGATGTCGTGCGTGAACTCCAGCAACCCGTTGGCGACCGCGGTCAGGCCGGCATAACGTTGCTCGTTCGTCACGCCGGTGCGGTATCGGTGGCCGAGCTGGAGAAAGATCACGCCCGTCTTGAACATGCCGAGCGCGCGGTAGAAGCGGAAGTCGGAGAGATCGCGGCCGCTGAGGGCGGCGTAGCGCTCGACCGCTTGCGTGCGCGTCAGGAACCCCGGTTCGGCGGTCGGCATCTGGGCCATCTCGTGCAGCGCAGGCGGGTCGTCAGGCTGCGTCCAGTAGCTGATGGTGGTGCCGAGATCGAACAAGGGGTCGCCGCGCGTGCCTTGGTCCCAGTCGACCACGCCGACCGCGGACAGGTCGTCCGGGGCCAAGATCATGTTGTCCAGCTTGAAGTCGTTATGCAGCAGCGCCGGCGTCCCGTCCGGCACGGCATTCGCCTCCAGCCAAGCGCCGGTGTCGGCAAGCAGCGCGGCCGAGTCGGCGTCCGACACGGCCTCGCCTCGCTTGCGCCAGCCGGCGACGGCGCGGGCGAGGAAGCCCTCCGGCCGGCCGAAATCGCCGAGGCCGACGGCGGCGGGGTCGACGGCATGCACCGCCGCCATACTGGACAGCACGACTTCCGATAGCCGTGCGCCCGCCTCGGCACGGCCGGCGAGCGGCGGCGGCAGGCGGTCCCGCACGGTCAAGCCTTGCCGGAACTCGATGAGCTGGAACGGCACGCCGATAACCGAGCGGTCGTCGCACAGCAGCAGGCCGCGCGGAATGAACGAAAGCGCATCGGCGAGCCGGCTCAGGATGCGGTGCTCGCGCGCCATGTCGTAGGCACCCACGGGCAAGTCCCCCGGCGGCGGTCGCCGGAGTACCACGGGTTTGCCGTCGACATGGATGAGGTAGTTGAGGTTGGCGAGACCGCCCCGGAACTGCCGGGGCTCCGGCATGTGGTCCAGCCCTAATCCGTTGGCGGCCAAGTAGCCTCGCACCGCGTTCCAGTCGAGAGGCGTGGTCTCGGCTGCCGAGCGCACGTCCGCAAGCGGCTTGTCGTGCACCTGCTTTCCTTCTGACGTGCGACGATGCGAGGGTGTGAGCGTTGCTTGCAGGCGTCAAGCTGTCAGGCAGTCGCAACCACTCGGTCGCAGCCACTGCGCGTTTATTGCCACGCGGCGCTTTTCGCGCACGAATCGCGCGAGCTGTGCTATGTTAAGGGTCTTTTGGTGCTCACGGCTGTAGTCCGTCGAGGCGGCAGAGTGTCGGTCAGCCATGCCACACCGAGAAAGCGGCGACGTGAGCGGTCTAAATCTTGCTATGTTGGCGCAGCGGTCTTTCTTAGAGTGTTAGGCGTCACGGCGGGTATGAGGAGGCAGATGACTGCGTTTTCCAAGCTCCCGTCACGGACAACATACGTTCGTTGGATTGGATAAGCAGGTAGCACGAAGGGTTTATCGACAAGCGGCGGAAGGGCTGGTGACGGGCCCCACACCCCGAGCGTTGCAACCATGTCACGTTGCCGCGAATTGCGCGGACGGAGTGCCCCAATGCACATGTTTGATGATGTTTTAACCGCCTACTCCAAGTCTTACGAGACCCGGCGCGAAGCGGAGATGTCGCTCGCTGAGTATCTTGAGGGCTGTCGCGACGATCCCTCGATGTATGCGAGCGCGCCCGAGCGCCTGCTCGCGGCGATTGGCGAACCGGAGATGGTTGATACGGCCAAGGACCCGCGGCTCGGCCGGATTTTCATGAACCGAACCATCCGCGCGTATCCCGCGTTTCCGGAATTCTTCGGCATGGAAGAGACGATCGAGCGGATCGTCGGGTTCTTCCGCCATGCCGCCCAGGGCCTGGAGGAGCGCAAGCAGATCCTCTACCTGCTCGGCCCCGTCGGCGGCGGCAAATCCTCCCTTGCCGAGCGTCTCAAGGCGCTGATGGAGAAGCACCCCATCTACGTTCTGAAGGCCGGCAATCAGGTAAGCCCGGTGTTCGAGAGCCCGCTCGGCCTGTTCGACCCCGACGCGATGGGCGGCGTCCTCGAAGAGCGCTTCGGCATTCCGCCGCGTCGGCTCACCCGCTTCATGTCGCCCTGGTGCGTCAAGCGGCTCGACGAGTTCGGCGGCGACATATCGAAGTTCAAGGTGATCCGCGTGACGCCGTCGCGGTTGCGTCAGATCGGCATCGCCAAAACCGAGCCGGGCGACGAGAACAACCAGGACATCTCCTCGTTGGTTGGCAAGATCGATATCCGCAAGCTGGAGATGCATGCGCAGAACGATCCCGACGCCTACAGCTACTCGGGCGGGCTCAACCGCGCCAACCAGGGCATTCTCGAATTCGTCGAGATGTTCAAGGCGCCGATCAAGATGCTGCACCCCCTGCTGACGGCGACGCAGGAGGGCAACTACATCGGCACCGAGAATATCGGCGCCATCCCGTTCTCGGGCGTCATCATGGCGCACTCGAACGAGGCCGAGTGGCAGACCTTCAAGAACAACCGCAACAATGAAGCCTTCATCGACCGCATTTACGTCATAAAGGTGCCGTACTGCCTTCGGGTGACGGAGGAACAGAAGATCTACGAGAAGCTGGTGCAGAGCTCCGAACTGTCGGGCGCGCCGTGCGCCCCCGCCACGCTCGAGATGCTGGCGCGTTTCTCGGTGTTGTCGCGGCTGCGCAAGCACGAGAACTCGACCATCTACACCAAGATGCGCGTGTATGACGGCGAAAGCCTGAAGGAGACCGATCCCCGGGCGCGCAGCATCCAGGAGTACCGGGACTCCGCCGGGGCCGACGAGGGCATGGACGGCATCTCGACGCGCTTCGCCTTCAAGGTGCTGGCGGCGACGTTCAACCACGACACCACCGAGATCGCCGCCGACCCGGTGCATCTGATGTATGCGTTGGAGCAGGCGATCCGTCGCGAGCAGCTGCCCGAGGACACCGAGAAGCGCTACCTCGAATTCATCAAGGGCGAGCTGGCGCCGCGCTACGCGGAGTTCATCGGCAACGAGATCCAGAAGTCCTACCTCGAGTCGTATCACGACTATGGACAGAACCTGTTCGACCGCTACGTCTCGTATGCCGACGCGTGGGTGGAGGACCAGGACTTCAAGGATCCCGACACCGGCCAGCTGCTCAGCCGCGAGATGCTGAACCAGGAGCTCACCAAGATCGAGAAGCCCGCCGGGATCGCCAACCCCAAGGACTTCCGCAACGAGGTAGTGAAGTTTAGTCTGCGCGCCCGCGCCAACAACAACGGGCGCAACCCGTCCTGGACCAGCTACGAGAAAATCCGCGACGTGATCGAACGGCGCATGTTCAGCCAGGTCGAGGAACTGCTCCCCGTCATCAGCTTCGGCTCCAAGAAGGACAGCGAGACCGAGAAGAAGCACGAGGAGTTTGTCAATCGGATGGCGACTCGCAGCTATACCGAGCGTCAGGTCCGGCGATTGGTGGAGTGGTATATGCGAGTCAAGCAGGCTGGCTAACCCGCGCCGGAAGGCCGGGCGAAGGAGCGACAGGAAGGACGGGCGCAGTTAGATGCATATCGTGGATCGCCGCCTCAATCCTGGCGGGAAAAGCCTGGCCAACCGGCAGCGGTTCATGCGTCGCGCCAAAGCGGTGATCCGCAAGGCGGTGCACGAAAGCTCCGGCAACCGCAGCATCAAGGATGCCGACAAGGGCGGGGAAGTGTCGCTGCCGACAAAGAGCGTGCACGAGCCGACCTTCCGTCGCTCCGGGAAGGGCGGCCTGCGCGAGCACCTGCTTCCGGGCAACAAGGAGTATATCGAGGGCGACACCATCCCCCGTCCTCAGGAGGGTGGCGGCGGCTCTGGCTCGGAGGGCAGTCCGGACGGCGAAGGACAGGACGATTTCCGCTTCGCCTTGTCGCAGGACGAGTACGTGGACCTGTTCCTCGAGGACCTCGAGTTGCCGGATCTCGCCAAACGGCGGGTGGTCGACGCCGAGGCGCTGGACTGGCATCGGGCCGGCTACTCGGTCACCGGGTCGCCGGCGAACCTGGCGCTCAACCGGACCGTGCGAAACAGCCTGTCGCGCCGGATCGCGATGCGGCGGCCCAAGGCGGACGAGATCAGCAAGCTGCGCGCGGAGATCGAGGCGCTGGAGAACGGGGGCTCCGACTACGAGCGCCTCGCAGCCGCGCGCGAGGAACTGGAGGTTCTGCTCCGCCGCACAACGCTGATCCCTTACATCGACCCGATCGACGTACGCTATCGGCGGTTCGACTCGACCCCGCGCCCGATCGCCAAGGCCGTGATGTTCTGCCTGATGGACGTGTCGGGCTCGATGACCGAGCACATGAAGGATCTCGCCAAGCGTTTCTACGTGCTGCTCTATATTTTCCTGAAGCGGAAGTACAAGCACGTCGACGTCGTGTTCATCCGCCATACCCACCAGGCGCAGGAGGTCGACGAGGACACGTTCTTCCACAGTCCGGAGACCGGCGGCACCGTGGTCTCCACGGCGCTCGAGGAGATGATCCGCGTGGTGTCGGAGCGCTACCGGCCGGAAGACTGGAACATCTACGCGGCGCAAGCGTCCGACGGCGATAACACGTCGAGCGACAACGACCGCACCGCGACCCTGCTCAACGATTCCATCCTGCCGATCTGCCAGTACTACGCCTATCTCGAGGTCGGCCGAGAGGGTGAGAATTTCCCGCCCGGCTTCATCCGGCGCGAGAGCGATCTGTGGCAGACCTACCAAGCCATCGTCCGCAGCGGAGCGCCGATGGCGATGCGCAAGGTGAACCACCGGCGCGACATCTATCCGGTGTTCCGCGAGCTGTTCGCACGCAAGACGGAGAAGGCGGAGGCCAACGGGTCATGAACATGACGACCAAGGTGGGCCGGCTGCTTTACGAGGGCGCCGACTGGGATTTCGGCACCATCCAGGGCATCTACGACGCCATCGAGACGATCGCGGTCGAGGAGCTTCGCCTCGACGTGTATCCAAATCAGGTCGAGATCGTCAGCTCCGAGCAGATGCTCGACGCTTATTCCTCGATCGGCATGCCGCTGCTCTACAAGCACTGGTCGTTCGGCAAACATTTCGCGCGCAACGAAGCGATGTATCGGGCGGGGATGCAGGGCCTTGCCTACGAGATGGTCATCAATTCCAATCCATGCATCAGCTACAACATGGAGGAAAACACGGCGACGATGCAGGCGCTGGTGATCGCGCACGCGGCATTCGGCCACAACCACTTCTTCAAGAACAATTACCTGTTCAAGCAGTGGACCGACGCCAACGGCATCCTGGACTACCTCGAGTTCGCCAAGGGATATATCGCGTCCTGCGAGGAGCGCTACGGCGAGGCCGAGGTCGAGCGGGTGCTGGACGCGGCGCACGCGCTCTGGAACCAGGGCGTGCACAAATACCCGCGTCGGCGTGTCGCCGATCTTGCCTCGGAACAGCGTCGCGAGCGCGAACGGCGCGAACACGAGCACGCCATCTACAACGATCTATGGCGCACCTTGCCCGCCAAGGAGGCAGCCAAGCAGGACAACGCCCAGGAGGAAAGGCGGCGCGCCCTGCTCCAGTTGCCGCAAGAGAACATCCTCTACTTCCTGGAGAAAACCGCGCCGCGGCTACTCCCTTGGCAGCGCGAAATCCTGCGCATCGTGCGCCAGGTCGCCCAATATTTCTATCCGCAAGGGCAGACCAAGCTGATGAACGAGGGGTGCGCGACCTACGTGCACTACCGCATCATGAACCGGCTCTACGAGCAGGGGTCGATCAACGACGGCGCCTTGGTGGAGTTCTTGCACTCGCACACCAATGTGGTGTTCCAGCCGGAGTTCGACGACCGTCGCTACAGCGGCATCAACCCGTACGCGCTCGGCTTCGCCATGATGACCGATATTGCCCGGATCGCGACGGAACCAACCGAAGAGGACCGCGAGTGGTTCCCCGATTTCGCTGGGGCCGGCGAGCCGATGGCGGTGCTGCGGGACGTCTGGGCCAACTACCGCGACGAGAGCTTCATCCTGCAGTTCCTCAGCCCGCGGCTGATCCGGCACTTCAAGCTGTTCGGGGTGATGGACGACGCCAATGAGTCCGCGCTGCGCGTGCAGTCGATCCACGACGAACGCGGCTACCGCCGCATCCGCCAATCGCTGGCGCGACAGTATGACATCGCTTGGCAGTCGCCCGACATCCAGGTGGTCGACGTCGATCTGGCCGGCGATCGGCGGTTGATCCTGCACCACCGTGCGTTGAACCGGGTGTTGCTCGACGAGGCCGATCTCCGTCCCGTCATACAGCATCTTGCCGATCTCTGGGGCTACGACGTGCTGATGAAGGAGGTCGACCCGAATGGTGGAGCGGTGATGAAGGAACATGCGGCATCGCCCCGGCCGGGGATCGTGCGGGCGGACAGCATCTAGCGCCAAGTCAGGGCGACCGAAATCGCCCTGGTTCCGTCATTGCCGGCCCCAGGCCAGGCATGACGAAAAGGGAAAACACAATCGGCGACTCTGCCGGTCCGCTTGGCCGGAGATGGCGGGTCTTGCGACGCGGCAGGTGCTGTGGTGTTAGTGCGCCGCCATCGATCCAGGCGTCGCCGGGCCCCTCCTGCCTAGGCCTCCTATTGTTTGGGTCCGCAGTTGCAGAGGCTTGCTCATGTCGTCCTCCACCTTCGACACCGTTGCCGGGATCATTTCGGAGACGTGCGACATACCACGCGAGAAGATCACGCTCGAGAGCCACGCCATCAATGATCTCGGCATCGACAGCCTGGACTTCCTCGACGTCGCCTTCGCGATCGACAAGGCATTCGGCATCAAGATGCCGCTCGAGCAATGGACCCAGGAAGTCAACGAGGGAAAAGTGTCCTCCGACGAGTATTTCGTGCTTAAGAACCTCAGCGCCAACATCGATAATCTGGTCGCGGTCAAGACTGCCTGAGTGGGCAGGCGATGAAGCTCGAGTATTTTCAGCTCGTCGACCGGATCACCGCCTTCAACGCCGGCGCGCGGACGATTAGCGCCGCGTGCCTGGTCCCTGACGCGAGCCCGGTCTTCGAGGGCCATTTCCCCGGTTACCCGATCCTGCCCGGCGTGTTGATGATCGAGACGATGGCGCAGACCGGCGGATGGCTGATCATGGGGCTGCTGCGGTTCAGCGGCATGGCATTCCTGGCCCAGGTCAAGGAGGCGAAGCTGCGCGCGTTCGTCAAACCCGGCCAGCAGTTAGAGACGGAAGCGCGGCTCGTGCACGACGGCTCGGGCTATGCGATTGCGGCCGGCAGCATCCGCTCCGAAGGCAAGCCGGTGGCTGAGGCCACGATCACCTATCGCGTGCTGCCGTTCCCCAACGAGACCGCGCGGACGGAGTTGCTTCGGTTCGCTCGCCGCATCCAGGTGCCGGCGGAGCAGTTCGGTGACTGATCCGCGGGACGCCTTGATTACCGGCATCGGACTGGTGTCGAGCTTGGGGGAGGGCTTGGACGCCCATTGGGCGGCGCTGGACCGAGCGGATGGGTTTCGCCCGGTGCTGGAGACCGCGAAGTTCGCGCCGTTCGCGGTCCATCCGATGGCGGCACTGGAGCTGGACCGGCAAATCCCCAAGCGTGGCGACCAGCGGCAGATGGAGGGATTGCAGCGGATCGGCACCTATGCCGCCGGCCTCGCGCTGGAGCAGGCAGGCGTCAAAGGCGACGCCGCGCTCCTGGCGCGCACCGACATGATTGTCGCCGCCGGCGGCGGTGAGCGCGATTACGCGGTGGATGCGTCCATCCTGGCCGCCCTACCCTACGCCGACCGTCCGGAGGTGCTGCTCAACGAACGGCTGATGGCCGACCTCCGACCGACGCTGTTTCTCGCCCAGCTCTCGAACCTGCTCGCGGGCAACATCTCGGTGGTGCACGGGGTGGTCGGCTCGTCCCGCACGTTCATGGGCGAGGAGGCGGCGGGCGTCGACGCCGTTCGGATTGCCTGTGCCCGGATCGCCGGCGGACAGGGCGACGTGATCCTGGTCGGCGCCTCATACAATGCCGAGCGGCCCGACGTTTTGCTCGAGTATGCGATGGGGCGAATGCTCTGGCGACAGGGCCACAAACCGGTGTGGGAGCGCCAAGCCGAAGGCGGCGGGCTGGTCCTGGGGTCCGTCGGCTGTTTCCTCGTGATCGAGAGCCGGGCGCATGCCGCCGCGCGCGGTGCGCGACCCCTGGCGCGGATCGTCGCCGTGACGAGCGACCGCTCCCGCCGGACGCCAGGGTCCGCACGGGCGGTTGCGTCACGGCAATTGGCCGGCATGAGGCCCGCGCTCGATGAACATGGGGCTGCGGTCGTTTCGGGCGCGTCCGGGGCGCCGGAGCCGACGGTGGAGGAAGCGCTGTTCCTCGGGGAACTCGGCTTGCCGGTCCGCGCCGCGGCGTCGGCGCTCGGACACAGCTTGGAGCCCTCTTTCCCAGCCGCGATCGCGCTGGCCTCGGAAGCGTTGTCGCGAGGGCGCCTGTTCGCTCCACTCGACGCCGGTGAAGCGTCGATGTCGGGCGTGCTTCGGCAGGTGCTCGTCACATCCTGGGGTCATTGGCGCGGCGAGGGCATCGCGCTCGTCGAAGCCGCATAGCGGAGTGGGCATGGCCGGGTCGCATCTGGACACCAAGCACCGCCCGGTCGTCGTGGTGACCGGGATGGGCGTCCTCACCTCCCTGGGCGCCGGACAGGCCGATAACTGGGCGGCGCTGACGGGCGGCCGCTCGGGTATCAGGCGGATTGCCCGCTTTCCGGTCGATGGATTGCGCACGATGGTCGCGGGAACCGTCGACTTCGTGCCGCAGGAGGAGCCGACCGCGGCGGGGCTGGCCGAGACCCTGGCCGGCTTCGTGATCGAGGAGGCGGTGGCGGAGGCCGGCATCGGCGGTTGCGGCGACTTTCCCGGGCCGCTGTTCCTCGCCGCCCCGCCGGTTGAGATGGACTGGCCGCAACGGCGCGCGCTCGCCGCCGCCAGCGGGGCCGCAGAGCGCGTCACATACGATGACCTGATCCGCGCCGCCGGGGCCGGCGACTTCGCCCACTGGTATCGCCGCTTCCTGTTCGGTTCCGTTGCAGGCAACCTCGCCGACCGGTTCGGCACCAAGGGGTCGCCGGTCTCGACCTCGACCGCCTGCGCGTCGGGCGCGACCGCGATCCAACTCGGTGTCGAGGCAATCCGGCGCGGCGAAACGGCGGTGGCGTTGTGCGCCGGCACCGATGCCTCGGTGACGCAAGAGGCGCTGATCCGCTTCTCGCTGCTGTCGGCGCTGTCCACCCGCAACGACCCGCCCGCCTCGGCGGCCCGTCCGTTCTCGAAGGACCGTGACGGCTTCGTGATGGCCGAGGGCGCCGGCGCGCTGGTGCTCGAGAGCCTTTCCCATGCCAGCGCCCGAGGCGCGCGCATCCTGGGCGTGATCGAGGGCTGCGGCGAGGCCGCCGACAGCTTCCATCGCACCCGTTCGAGCCCGGACGGCAAGCCGATCATCGCCTGCATCCGCCAGGCGATCGAGGACGCGGGAGCGGCACCCGAGGACATCGACTACGTCAACGCGCACGGCACGGGCACGCCGGAGAACGACAAGATGGAGTGGCTTGGCCTCGCCACGGTATTCGGCGAGCGCGCCAGCCGGATCCCGGTGTCCTCGAACAAGTCGATGATCGGGCACACGCTGACCGCGGCCGGGGCCATCGAGGCGGTGTTCTCGCTGCTGGCGATGCGGCATGGGCGGTTGCCGCCGACGATCAACTACCAGACGCCGGACCCGGCGCTTCCCATCGATTGCGTCCCCAACATCGCGCGCGATGCCCAGGTGACGCGAACGATCTCCAATTCGTTCGGCTTCGGCGGGCAGAACGTGTCGTTGGTGCTTTCCGTGGCGCCGGGCTGACGCTGGCACGCCTGAAAGAGACCATGATCCCCGCGCTGCAACTGCTTGCCGAACGCGAAATCGCCCTGACCGAGCGCGAGCCGCCGCCGCCGCCCGGGCCGGGGGAGGTGCAAATCCGCATCCGCACGGTGGCGCTGAACCATATCGACGTCTGGGGCTACCGGGGGATGGCCTTCGCCAAGCGGCAGTTTCCGCTCACCGTCGGGGCCGAGGCCGCCGGCGAGGTGCATGCCGTAGGCCCGGACGTGACCGGGCTGCAGGCCGGTCAAGCCGTCGTGCCGTACTCCGCCTTGACCTGCGGCACCTGCCGGTTCTGCCGCAAGGGCCAGGACAATCTCTGCGAGAATGTGGGCGGCGTACGCGGCTTCCACGTCGACGGTTTCGCGCAGGCGCTCGTCAATCACCCGGCTCGCCTCGTCGTCCCGGTGCCCGCTGGGGTCGATTTGGCGCATGCGGCGTGCGTGCCGGTGGCCTACGCCACGGTCGAGCACATGCTGTTCGACAACGCCAGCCTGGAGCCCGGCGAAACCATCCTGGTTCATGCCGGCGGCTCCGGCATCGGCACCATCGCCATCCGCATCGCCAAATCCATCGGCTGCACCGTCATCACCACCGTCGGCAGCGACGCCAAGATCGAGCCGGCGCAGGCACTCGGCGCCGACCACGTCATCAATTATCGGACCGACCGCTTCGAGGGCGTGGTCCGCAAGCTGACCCGCAAGCGCGGCGTCGACGTGGTGTTCGAGCATGTCGGCGCCGAGACCTGGAACGGCTCGCTGTTGTCCATGCGGCGCGGCGGCCGTTTGGTGACCTGCGGCGCGACCTCGGGGCCGTCAGCCAGCCTCAACCTGATGCAGCTGTTCCAGCAGCAATACCGGATCGTCGGCTCGTTCGGCGCGCCCCTGCACAGCCTGCGGAACGCGCTCGACCGCATCGCCGCCGGCGTGCCGCCGGTGATCGACACCCGATACGAGCTGGCGGATTTTCGCGTGGGCCTGGAGCGGCTGGCGCAGCGCGATGTGTTCGGGAAGATCCTGGTCACGCTTTCAAGCGCCACGCTTTGAAGCGGCTGGGCCGGCTGGCTGCCAAGCTGGGCGATCGGCTGGTCGGCGCGCTCGTCGCCTTGGTGTTCGGCGCGTTGCGGCGCATCGACCCCGATCGCGCGTCCGATTTCTGCGGCGCCGTCGCCCGGCGCTGCGGCCCGCTCCTGCCGGTGCATCGTCTCGGCCGGGCCAATCTGCAAGCGGCGTTCCCGGAGCGAGACCAGGCCTGGATCGAGGCGACCCTGCGGGGCGTCTGGGAAAATCTCGGCCGCGTCGCCGGCGAGTATGTCCATCTCGGCAAGCTATGGGACTACGATCTCGAGCGGCCCGACCCAGAGGGCCGCATCCTCGTCGATGACGCGGCGGTGCGACTGTTCATGGAGCTTGCCGGCGACGGCAAGCCGGCGCTCGCCTTCGCATCCCATCTCGCGAATTGGGAACTGCCGGCGGTGGCCGCGGCCGCGCACGGGCTGCCGGCGGCCGTCGTCTATCGGATGCCCAACAACCGCTCGGTCGCCGCCGCCATCACGCGGATCAGGCAGGGCCTGATGGGACGGCTGATCCGCGGCCGCGCGGAGGCGGTGTTCGAGATGGCGGGCGCGCTGAACCGGGGCGAGCATCTCGGGATGCTGGTCGACCAGCACTGGTCACGCGGCGTGGACGTCATGTTCTTCGGCCGCCGCTGCAAGGCGAACCCGACCCTGGCGCGACTGGCGCGGCAATACGACTGCCCCGTGGTCGGCGTGCGCGTTATCCGCCTGCGGGGACATCGCTTCCGCATCGATACCGTGGGTCCACTCGCCCTGCCGCGCGCCGCCGACGGCCAGATCGACGTAGCCGGGACGATGCAGATGGTCACCGGCATCGTCGAGGGCTGGGTACGCGAGCACCCCGAGCAATGGCTCTGGCTGCACCGCCGCTGGCGCCCGGCTCCTGGGTCGCCGCGGTGAGTGGACCGTAAGCATCCGGCTTGATCGCCCCAACGGCGCAGGAAGCTGGCCCGGAAAAGCGGACCTGAACGGCGCTTCGTCGCGCCGCTAGAGCCGTATCAGTCAGGCCGTGTTTCCTCTTTTCGTCATGCCCGCGTACCGGAGGCCGGTGGCATGGATTGCTGGGTCAAGCCCGGCAATGACGGATTGGGGGCGAGTCCGGTCAACCTGACTTATACCAACGGCGTCAGACCATGACCGGTTTGGCCCAGCCTCGGGTTGCGATGGATGTGATGCGTTCTGGCATTGCGACCAGGCTGTTCCAAGCGTCGCAACAGGCATCGATGATGGCGTCGTA
>JAABUQ010010144.1_pt1 | contig 12434 bp, 11 predicted proteins | sample 5560001 | NCBI WGS metagenome assembly JAABUQ01 (sample SAMN10711888, study PRJNA513371) | rock metagenome | isolation source: Antarctica rocks | place: Antarctica: Victoria Land, Finger Mt nord | collected 2015-12-18
CGCCGATCGGCGCGGCGATGCGCCGGATGTGCAGGCCGTTCGGCCGCGTCCACTCGGCCAGCGTGCGGGCCAGCGGGTCGGGCAGCCCGGCCACCGCCTCAAGCCCCGCCGCCATCGCCGCGATCCTCGCCGGATCGAGCGCCAGCCGGTCGCGGAACGCCGCCGAGCCGGACCCCGCGTCGTAGCGTTCAAGGTCTTCCAGGTTGGCGGCCATTATCTGCGCCGTCGCGTCCCGCAGCGCGTTCGCGGCATGGCGCAAGCCAGCGTCACGGCGGTCGGCCGGCGTCGCGGCGAGGCTGTCGGAGGCTGCGCGCGCTGCCTGGGCGGCGGCGTGCAGCCAGGCGGTCGCTGGGTCGGCGTCGATGTGCATCGTGGTCTCCGCTGGCGATCCTGCCAGCGGCCGGCGGCAAAGGCCAGTGTGGCCGGCTCCCGTCGTGCCCACCTATGTCACCGGCACGGCCTACGTCACCAGCACGGCGCACGCCACCGCCGCCAGGAGCGTGCCCAGCCCGGCAATGGTGATGACGACCAGAACCAGGTGCTGCTTTCTCGACGACATCGCGGTCTCCGCTGTTCCCAGCCGCACTCCTAGCGGCTCCGCGTGGCGGAGTTGTGTCCGGGTTGCGTCATGGGGACGCCGCTTGTGTCGGGGCCGACATGCGGGTCGCGCGCATCGACATCTTCCGGAAGCGTTTGGGTGTCAGAACGGCTATGATGATCGACATGCGGCATTTGCTTATTGTGGACGACGACGAACAGCTGCGCGGCCTGCTGCTGCGGTTCTTCCGCCTGCATGGCTTCGAGGTCACCGATGCCGACGGCGGCGCCGCCATGTTCGCGGCGATCGAGCGGACGGTGTTCGACCTGGTGATCCTCGACGTGATGATGCCGGACGGCGACGGATTCACCCTGCTGCCGAGGCTACGCGAACAACGCAAGCTGCCGGTCATCATGCTGACCGCGATGGGCGAGGAAACCGATCGCGTGGTGGGGCTGGAGCTTGGCGCCGACGACTACATGGTCAAGCCGTTCAGCCCGCGCGAGTTGCTGGCCAGGGTCAAGGCGGTGCTCCGCCGCACCGGCGAGCAGGATGGCGCCGCCGCCGACCGGCACGCGCGCATCGGCTTCGCCGGCTGGTCGCTGGACATCGCGGCGCGCGAGCTGCGCTCGCCCAGTGGCGTGCTGGTGCCGTTGAGCGGCGGCGAATACGAGCTGCTGATGGCGTTCCTGGATCATCCCAACCGGGTGCTGACCCGCGACCAGCTGCTCGACTTCGCGCGCGGCCCCGGCAGCAACGCGTTCGACCGCAGCATCGACGTGCAGGTGAGCCGGTTGCGGCGCAAGCTGGAGGCCGACCCGCGCGAGCCGGCGCTGGTCAAGACCATCCGCAGCGGCGGCTACATGTTCTCAGCCAAGGTGGCACGCGGATGAACGACAACACGGTCTGTTCCGGCGCCTGGTTCGACACCATCGCGCTACGCTTCGTGGCGGCGGTCGTGCTGTCGGTAACGGTGGGGGTGGTGATTTCACTCCTCATCTTGACCTCGGGCCGGGTGCTGACGAGGCCGCGCATCGACTCGTTCAGCGAGAGTATCGCGGCGGTGATGCGGGTGATGGAAGCGGTGCCGACGTTGGACCGGGTGACCGCCGCCGCCGCCGCCAGCTCCCCCGGGCTGGTGATCCACTGGGTGCCCAGGCTTAATGCTCAGCCGGTGTGGCCGGATGATTTCCCGTTGCTGCGCGCGAGCCTGCTGCACGCGGCGGGCAGTTCGGCGCAACCTATGGCCCTGCTGCCATCCATGGTTCCCGGAGAAGCCAAGGGTCACCTGATGCTGGCGCTCGGCCTTGACGACGGCACATGGCTGACCGCCTACTCGCCCGTCTATGATTTCAGGGTCGAGGAGCCGGCGTACCGCCTGCTGCCGCTTGGAATATTGGCGGTCTCGGCCACGCTGGTATGCCTGCTTGCGGCGCGCCAGCTGTCACGCCCAATCGCCCGCTTCGCCACCGCCGCGGAGAACTTCGGCCGGGTCGCCGCCAAGCCGGCGCTGCCCGAGAGCGGGCCGCGCGAGTTGCGCATGGCGATCCGGGCGTTCAACGCGATGCAGGCGCGGATCGAGCGCACCTTGTCCGACCGGCTGGCCATGGCCGGGGCGCTGTCGCACGACCTGCGCACGCCGCTCGCCCGGCTGCGGCTGCGCGCCGAGTTCATGGTCGATGCCGAGGAGCAGCGGCGGATGCTGCGCGACCTCAACGAGATGCAGGCGCTGGTGGAGCACAGCCTGGCGTTCCTGCGCGAGGATGCGATCCGCGAGGCGCCGACGCCGGTCGACCTGGCCGTGCTGCTGCAGGGGGTGATGGAGGACCAGACCGACCTCGGCCGCAACGTCGCCTACCACGGCCCGGAGCACGCAACCTTCTTCGGCCGCCCGATGGCGCTGAAGCGCGCGTTCGCCAACTTGGTCGAGAACGCCGTCAAGTATGGCACTTCCGCCACCGTCGAGCTGCAGATGCACGTCGATCAGGTGGCGGTCGCGGTGCTGGACGATGGGCCGGGCATCCCGGAACCGCTGCACGAGGAGGTGTTCAAGCCGTTCTTCCGCCAGGAGCGCAGCCGCAACCGCGCCACCGGCGGCGTCGGCCTGGGCCTGGCGATCGCCCGCGGCGTCGTGCGCGCCCATGGCGGCGACATCGCCCTCGCCAACCACGCGCTGGGCGGCTTGGCGGTGACCGTCACGCTGCCGGTGGCCGAGCCGGCGTAAGGCTACACCAGCACCAGGTCGTCGCGGTGGATCAGCTCGTCGCGGCCGCGCCAGCCGAGGATGGCCTCGATGTCGTCGCTGCGGTGGCCGATGATGCGTTGCGCGTCGAGGCTGCCGTAGGCGGACAGCCCGCGCGCCAACGCCACATCGTCCGGCCCCACCACCTCCACCGCGTCGCCGCGCTGGAAACTGCCGTCGAGTGCCCGCACCCCGGCGGGCAGCAGCGAACGCCCGGCGGCGAGGGCGCGAACAGCGCCGGCATCGACCGCCAACCGGCCCTGCGGATGCAGCGTGCCAAGAATCCAGCGCTTGCGCGCGCTGCGGCCTTCCGGCGCCGGCAGGAACCAGGTGCAGCGGCCACCCTGCTCCAAGGCACGCAGCGGATGCTCGATATGACCGAGGGCGATGGCCATGGCGACGCCGGCCCCGGTGGCGATGCGCGCGGCGGCGAGTTTGGTGCGCATCCCGCCGCTGGAATAGCCGGGCGGCGGCTCACCGCCCATCGCCTCGACCTGCGGCGTCAACGCCTCCACCACCGGGATGTGCCGGGCGGCGGGGTCGCGCTTGGGATCGGCGGTGTACAGCCCGTCGATGTCGCTGAGCAGCACGAGCAGGTCGGCCCGCACCATCTCCGCCACGCGGGCGGCGAGGCGGTCGTTGTCGCCGAAGCGGATCTCGGTGGTGGCGACGCTGTCGTTCTCGTTGATGACCGGGACGCAGCCAAGGCCGAGCAGGGTGGTCAGCGTGGCGCGCGCATTCAGGTAGCGACGCCGGTCCTCGGTGTCGTCGATGGTCAGCAGAAGTTGAGCGGCGATCATCCGGTGCGCCGAGAGCGCCTCGCTCCAGGCCTGCGCCAGCCGGATCTGGCCGACCGCGGCGGCGGCCTGCTTCTCCTCCAATCGCAGCCGAGGCGCGGTCAGCCGCAGCGTCCGCCGCGCCAGCGCGATGGCGCCGGAGCTGACCACCACGACATCAACGCCGCGGCCGCGCAGGCCGGCGATATCGTGCGCCACTCCCGCCAGCCAGTCGGCGCGAGGCGCCGCCTGTTCCGCATCGACCACCAGCGCGCTGCCGATCTTGACCACGATGCGGCGAGCGGCGGCGAGCGAGGGTATCACCCCGCCAGCGCCTTGGCCCGCTGGCGCGCCGTCACGATCACCGGCCACATGGCGCGCAGCACGTCGCCGACCCCCTGGTGGGCAACCGCCGAGATAACCGCGACCGGCTGCCCGGACGCCTTGGCCAGGGCGGCGCGACGGGCCGAGGTCTCGCGTGGGCTCATGGCATCGGCCTTGTTCAGCGCAATGATCTCCGGCTTGTCGGCCAGCCCGTGCCCATACTCCATCATCTCCTCGCGCACCGTCCGCCACGCCTGCACCACGTCGCCCGCGGCGCCATCGACCAGGTGCAGCAGAATGGCGCAGCGCTCGACGTGGCCAAGGAAGCGGTCGCCCAGCCCGGCGCCCTCGTGGGCGCCCTCGATCAGGCCAGGGATGTCGGCCAAAACGAACTCCTGCGTGTCCGACAGCCGCACCACGCCGAGTTGCGGGTGCAGCGTGGTGAACGGGTAGTCGGCGATCTTAGGCCGCGCCGCCGAGACCACGGACAGGAACGTGCTCTTGCCGGCGTTGGGCAAACCGACCAAGCCGGCATCGGCGATCAGCTTGAGCCGCAGCCAGACCCAGCGCTCCTCGCCCGGCCAGCCCTTGTCGGCGCGGCGCGGCGCGCGGTTGGTGCTGGTCTTGAAATGCGCGTTGCCGTGGCCGCCGTCGCCGCCGCGCAACAGCACGATATGCTTGCCCGCCCGGTCGAGGTCGGCCAGCACCAGGTCGCGGTCAGTGTCGTCGATGATCTGCGTGCCGAGCGGGACCTGGATCACCACGTCGCGCGCACCCGCCCCGGTGCAGTCGGCGCCGGCGCCGTTGCCGCCCTTGGGAGCACGGAAATGCTGCGTGTATCGGAAGTCGATCAGCGTGTTGAGGTTCTCGGCGGCGACGAACTCGACATTGCCGCCACGCCCGCCGTTGCCGCCGTCGGGGCCGCCGAACTCGATGAACCGCTCACGCCGGAAGGCGATCACGCCATCCCCGCCATCGCCGCTACGGCAGTAGATCTTGGCCTGATCGAGAAACTTCATGCTGAGTGCCAAACGAAACAGGGGCCGGCTGCGCGCCGACCCCCATCAAAAACAAAGCGAGGCCGGGTGGCTATTCGGCGGCGAGCGCCAGCGGCACGGCGGCTATCGGAGCGACCGAGACCTGGACGCGGCCCTCGGCGCGATGCTCGAACTTCACGTGGCCTTCGATCAACGCGAAGATCGTGTGGTCCTTGCCGAGTCCGACGTTGCGGCCCGGCTTCACCGCGGTGCCGCGCTGGCGGATGATGATGTTGCCGGCGATGACCTTCTCGCCGCCGAACTTCTTCACGCCAAGTCGGCGGCCCGCGGTGTCGCGGCCGTTGCGCGACGAGCCGCCGGCTTTCTTGTGTGCCATGTCTGCTTGCTCCTGCTCAGGCGGCCTGGATGCCGGCGATCCGCAGCACGGTCACCTGCTGGCGGTGGCCGTTGCGGCGGCGGCTGTTCTGCCGGCGGCGCTTCTTGAAAATGATGACGGTGTCGAGCCGGTCCTGCGCGATCACCGTCGCCGTCACCGTCGCGCCGGCTACCGTCGGGACGCCGAGAGTCAGGCCGCCCTCGTTACCAATTGCCAGCACGTCGGTGAAGGTGATGGTCGACCCAGCTTCGGCCTCCAGCTTCTCGACCTTGAGAACGCTGTCGGGGCTGACCCGGTACTGCTTTCCGCCGGTGCGGATCACTGCGAACATCGCTGCCAAATCCTATCGCGCGCGCTCGAAGCACTCGGGCCACGGACACGCATACACAAAGGGGCCGCCACGTTGCCGGGCCGCCCGGGAAAGCGGGTTATAGTCGCGGGGTCCGCGCTGTCAACGTTCTCCTGCCGCTACAGCCGAAACACCACCGCCTCGTTGGGCCGCAACACATCGCGGGCGGGCGGGTCGGCGTGGGTGGAGGCGACCAGCTCGCCCGCCGGCAAGGCGAACGGCTGCGCGGCGTCGGTGAAGTTCAGGCACACCGCCCAGCGCTCGCCGCCGCTGGTCCGCCGGTACGACAGCACGCCCCTCTGCGCGCCGACCGACTCGATGCCGCCGCTGGTCAGCGCGGCACTCGCCCGGCGCGTCGCGGTCAGGTGGTGGTAGAGCGCCAACATGGAGCCAGGTTCCGCCTGCTGCCCGGCCACGTTCGGCGTGACGCCGCCCAGCGGCAGCCAGGGCGTGCCGGTGGTGAAGCCGCAACGGCCGGAGCCATCCCAGCGCAGCGGCGTCCGCTCGGGGTCGCGGCCCAGCCCACGGCCTGGCTCGCGCAGCTCGGCGGGGTCGCGCACCTCGGCGGCCGGGATCGCCACGTCGGTCATGCCAAGCTCCTCGCCGTAGTAGATCGTCGGCGTGCCGCGCAAAGTCAGCAGCAGCACCGCCGCCACCCGCGCCTGCGCCGCGCCGATCCGGGTGGCGAGGCGTGGCTGGTCGTGGTTGCCCAGCACCCAGTTCGGCCATGCGCCGGGCGGCAACGCCGCCTCGTATTCGACGATCAGCTTGGCCACGCTGCCGGCCTGCCACGCGGTCAGGATCAGGTGGAAGTTGAACGGCAGGTTGGCCCCGCGCAGATCCTGGCCGTAATACGCCACCAGCTGTTTCACCGGCAGGTAAATCTCGCCGATCAGCACCCGGTCGGGATAGCCGTCGAGCACATGGCGGATCTCCGCCACCACGCCCGGCATCTCCGGCCGGTCCGAGTTGTAGAGCGGCAATTGGCTGTTGTACGAGCGCTCGTTCGGCTGGTAGTCCGGGTTGGGCGGGTTGTCGCGGAACTGGTCGTCCTTGATGAGCAGCCACATCACGTCGACCCGGAAACCATCGACGCCCCGCTCCAGCCAGAAGCGCAGCGCGTCGAACATGGCGCGCTTCACCTCGGGGTTGCGCCAGTTAAGGTCTGGCTGTTGCGGCAGGAACGAGTGTAGGTAATACTGGCCGGTTGCGGCATCGAGCGTCCAGGCCGGACCGGCGAACTGGGCCAGCCAGTTGTTCGGCGGCCCGCCGTCCGGGGCAGGGTCGCGCCAGATGTACCAATCCCGCTTTCGGTCGCCGCGGCTCGACCGGCTGGCGAGGAACCACGGGTGCCGGTCCGAGCTGTGGTTCGGCACGAAGTCCAGGACCACCCGCAAATCCCGCGCGTGCGCCGCCGCCAGCAGCGCGTCGAAGTCCGCCAGGTTGCCGAACAGCGGGTCGATGCCGCGGTAGTCGGACACGTCATAGCCGAAATCGGCCATCGGCGAGGGCATGATGGGCGACAGCCATAGCGCGTCGACGCCGAGGCCGGTGAGGTGGTCGAGCCGCATGGCGATGCCCTTGAGGTCGCCGACGCCATCGCCGTCGCTGTCCTGGAACGATCGCGGATAAATCTGGTAGATGATCCCGCGCTGCCACCATTCCTGCGTCATTGGTCGCCCCTCGCGAAACATATTGCGCTGCAACGCGAACCTGGCTGAAAGTTCGCCCGGCATGATTAACGACCTATGGTACAAGAACGCGATCGTCTACTGCCTGTCGGTCGACACGTTCATGGATGCGAACGGCGACGGCGTCGGCGACTTCGAGGGCCTGGTGCGCCGCCTCGATTATTTGCAGGGCCTCGGCGTTACCGCCATCTGGCTGATGCCGTTCCAGCCCTCGCCACGGCGCGACGGCGGCTACGACGTGGCCGACCACTACGGCGTCGATCCGCGCTACGGCACCCTGGGCGACTTCGTGGAGTTCACCCACGCCTGCCGCCAGCGCGGCCTGCGGGTGCTGATCGACCTGGTGGTCAACCACACCTCCGACCAGCACCCGTGGTTCCAGTCCGCCCGCAGCGATCCGAAGTCCCCCTACCGCGACTGGTACGTGTGGTCGAAGACCAAGCCGGCTGACGCCAACCAGGGCATGGTCTTTCCGGGCGTGCAGAAATCGACCTGGACCCGCGACGCCGGCGCGGGCGCCTACTACTTCCATCGCTTCTACGACTTCCAACCCGACCTCGACACCGCCAACCCGATGGTGCAGGCGGAAATCCTGAAGATCATGGGGTTCTGGCTGCAACTCGGCGTGTCGGGCTTCCGCATGGATGCGGTGCCGTTCGTGATCGCCACCAAGGGCGCCAGGGTCACCAAGTCCACCGAGCAGTACGACATGCTGCGGACGTTCCGCGAGTTCCTGCAGTGGCGGGACGGCAGCGCCGTCATCCTCGCCGAGGCCAACGTGCTGCCCGAGACCGACCTCGACTATTTCGGCCGCGACGGCGAGCGGATGCAGATGATGTTCAACTTCCAGGTCAACCAGACGCTGTTCTACGCCCTGGCCGCCGCCGACACCCGCCCGCTCACCCGCGCGCTGACCGCCACCAAGCCACGGCCGGCAACGGCGCAATGGAGCCTGTTCCTGCGCAACCACGACGAGCTCGACCTGGGCCGGCTCACCGAAGGGCAGCGGCAGGCGGTGTTCGCGGCGTTCGGCCCGGACCCGGAGATGCAGCTGTACGGCCGCGGCATCCGACGCCGGCTGGCGCCGATGCTGCAGGGCGACCGGCGCCGGATCGAGCTGGCCTACAGCCTGATGCTGACGTTGCCCGGCACGCCGGTGATCCGCTACGGCGACGAGATCGGCATGGGCGACGACCTGAACCTGCCAGAGCGCGGCTGCGCCCGCACGCCGATGCAGTGGTCGGCCGAGCCGCAGGGCGGCTTCACCCTGGCCGCCGATCCGGTGACGCCGGTCATCAGCGGCGGCGCCTACGGCTTCCAGCATGTCAACGTCGCCAGCCAACGGCGCAGCCCCGACTCGCTGATGAACTGGATGGAGCGCATGATCCGGATGCGCAAGGAAGTGCCGGAGATCGGCGTCGGCGACTTCACCGTGCTGACGCTGCCGACCCATGAGGTGCTGGCGCTCCGCTACGATTGGCGCGGCAACTCGGCAGTGTTCGTCCACAACCTCACGGCGGTCCCGCGCGAGCTGCGGTTCGATCCGGCCATCCCCGGCGAGGCCGCGGAGCCGTTGGTGAACCTGTTGTCCGACGACCATAGCGCGCCCGATGCCGAGGGCCGGCACTGCATCCTGCTGGAGCCATACGGCTATCGCTGGTTTCGCGTCGGCGGCTTGGGCTACCTGCTGCACCGCCGCGACCTGTAACGCATCAGCCTCACGACCCCGGCGGCAAGGCTTCCGGCGAGACGCTCCGCAGCACCGGATGCAGGTGGCCGGGCGGATACAGCCAGACCTCGCTGCCGGGGCAGGGCATAATCGTCGCCGGCGCGCCATACAGCTTGTGAATGGCGGCGGCATCTAGTTGTGCCGCGACGATGAAGTCGGTGTTCGGAGGTTGTCCCGGATCGTCGCGCGCGTGCCGATACCAGTAACGGTTGTTGCCCCATAAATAGGCATTGCCGTTCGGGGTGACCTGATCGACCTGCAGCGACCAGTCGGTAGATGCCTCGACCGGCCGTGCTTGCCAGTAGCCGGCCAAGCCGTCATGCAGCAATCCGCGCGCGTGCGCCTGTTGCAGGCAGGCGGCCAGCGGGTCCTGCCAGGCCAGGATGGTCGGTCGCGGCCACGGCTGCAGCAGCACCCAGCCGGCCAGCGCCGCCACCAGCGCCGTCGCCACGGCAGCGGCGTTGCGGCGGACCGGCGGCGCCGTCAGCAGCAGCCCGGCGGCGGCGAACAGCGGCAGCCAGAGCGCCGGCTGCATGTAGCGCGCCGACAAATTATCCACCCACAGGATCGCCGACAAGCCGAGGAAGGCCGGTAGGATGGCGGCGATGGCGGTCCACCAGAACACCCGCGCCGGCGTCCGCCGCCACGCCAACAACGGCAGCAGCAGGCTTGCCGCGGCGAGATACGGCAACGTCGGCTGCCGCAGGAACCCGGCGATGTGATCCGGCATGTCGGGCCAATTCAAAGCCAGGTCGGGCTGGCGCAGCAGCGGCCCCGCAAACAGCCGCCGGTCGGCGACCCAGCCCAGCGCCACCCCGGCCAGCCCCACTCCGGCCACCCGCAGCGCCGGCCGGCAACGCAGTTGGCCGAACCGGACCGACACCCCGAGCGCGGCCAGCAGCGGCGGCAGGAACGCGCCCAGGAACATCTTGTCCGAAAGCGTCCCGGCCGCCGCCATCGCCCCCAGCAGCACCAGCCGCCCGCCGCCGGGACGCTCCCGCTGCGCCGCCGCACGGGCCAGCAGCAACGCCGCCAGAGCCAGGATGAACGGTCCCGAATGGATCACCGGCGCGAGCGCCAGCAGGTAAATCCCAGCCGTCCCAAGTGGCCACAGCACCCCGAGCAGCGCCGCGGTCAGCCCCAGCACGGTTGCCGTCCCAACGGTGAGCGAGCGGCCGGCGAGCTGGGCGGCAATCGCCCCGCCGACCGTCACCAGCGCCATGAATGCCGCCGCGGCATAGCCCAGCATCGCCAGCCGCCAGTTGCCGAACACGCCCTCCAGCGCCATCACCACGGCCACGTCCGGCACCAGGCTCGGCATCCTGGGCAGCTGGAAATAACGGGCCACCGCACCGTGCCGGATCACGTCGGAGGCGAAGGACGCCGGCAGCAGCAGGTCGGCGTCGGTCAGGAGCCGCATGACCTCGGGCCTGTTCGACAGCACGACGACGCAGGCCGCCGCCAACGCCAGGGTGACGGCGAGGCCGCACGCCGGGACAAACCGAGCTAGCCGCCTCACGCGGCGGGCGGCGCCGGCGTCGATCGCAGGAGCGCGTCCATCTGGGTGAGCAGCTTGCCGAAGTCCACCGGCTTGGGATGATAGTCGTCGCAGCCGGCGGCCAGCACCTTCTCGCGGTCGCCCGACATCGCGTGGGCGGTCAGCGCGATGATCGGGATCCGGGCCGTCGCGGGATTGTCCTTGATGGTGCGCGCCGCCGTCCAGCCGTCCATGACCGGCAGGTTCATGTCGAGCAGCACGATGTCGGGCAGTTCGGCGCGGGTCTTGTCCACGCCGTCCTGGCCGTCGAACGCCAGCAGTACGTCATAGCCGCGCCGCTTCAGCCGCCGCGACAGGAAGTCCCAGATTTCCTCGTGGTCCTCGACCAGCAGCACGCGCGTCATCACAGCAGCTCCGAAGCGGGTTGCATGGTCGAGGCGGACATCATCTCGCGCACCGTGACGCCCAGCTCGGTCAGGCTGGTGCTGTCCTTGGACAGGACCTCGGCCGCCGACTTCAGGCGCAGGCGATCCTCCGCGGTGATGTCCTTGGCGGTCAGCACCACGACCGGCACCTCACGGCAGCCGGGTTGCTCGCGGAACGCCCGCAGAAAGGCAAAGCCGTCCATCTCCGGCATCATCAGGTCGAGCAGCACCACCGCCGGGATGGTCTGCTCCACGGCATCGAGCGCCGCCTGGCCGCTCGCCGCCTCGGTGACCGACCAGCCGGACCGCGCCAGCATGGTGCCGAGCCGATGCCGGATGTCGGCGTCGTCGTCGATCACCAGCACGCCGCCGGACCGCCCGGCCCCGAGCCGGTCCATGACGCGCTTCAGCTCGTCCCATTCGATTGGTTTCGTCAGGTAGTCGGCGGCGCCGAGCGAATAGCCGAGGTTCTGGTCGTTGACGAAGGTGGTCATCACCACCGGGATCGAGGCGACGGCGGGGTCGGCCTTGAGCGTGCTCAGCACCGACCAGCCATCCATCTGCGGCATCATCACGTCGAGCAGGATGAGGCGAGGTGCTGCGGTATGCGCCAGTTCCAGCCCGGTCCGGCCATCGGCCGCGGTGCAAACCTTGTAGCCCTCGCGCTCCAGGAAGCGTGCCAGCAGGTCGCGCGCCGCGGGGTCGTCGTCGATCACCAGCACGCAGCCGACCGCATCCACCACCTTCGCGGCCACATCGGGCGGCGGCGCGGGATCAAGCGCCGGCGTCTCCGGCAACGCTACCGGCACGCGGACGGTGAAGGTCGAACCCTGGCCCGCCATGCTTTCCACCGCGATGTCGCCGCCGAGCAGCCTGGCGAACGCGCGGGTGATGGCGAGGCCGAGGCCGGTGCCGCCGAACCGCCGCGTGGTCGAGACATCGGCCTGGCTGAACCGCTCGAACAGGCCGTGCAACTGCTCCTCGCTCATGCCGATGCCGCTATCGGCGACGGCGAAGCTGATCCAGTCCTGGCCGTCCTGGCGGTCGCGCGCCGCGCGCACCGCGATGCGGCCGTTCTCGGTGAACTTGGCGGCGTTGCCGATCAGGTTGAACAGGCATTGCCGCAGCTTCACCACGTCGGTTCGCATCTCGCCGAGGTCGCCGGCCAATTCGACGGTCAGCGTGTTGGCCTTCTTCTGCACCAGCATCTCCACGGTCGAGGCGACCTCATGCACCAGGGTCGCCACGTCGAAGCTCTCGGCGAACACCGTCATCCGGTTCGCCTCGATCTTCGACAGGTCGAGCACGTCGTTGATGAGGCTCAGCAGATGGCGCGCGTTGCTCTCGATCTTCTGCAGGTCGACCAGCAACTGCGGCTGGCCGAGCTCCTCGACCTCCTCTTCGAGCATCTCGGTATAGCCGATCACCGCCGACAGCGGGGTCCGCAGCTCGTGGCTCATGTTGGCGAGGAACTGGCTCTTGGCCCGG
>JAABUQ010010145.1_pt1 | contig 12432 bp, 9 predicted proteins | sample 5560001 | NCBI WGS metagenome assembly JAABUQ01 (sample SAMN10711888, study PRJNA513371) | rock metagenome | isolation source: Antarctica rocks | place: Antarctica: Victoria Land, Finger Mt nord | collected 2015-12-18
CGATCTTCACGGTACGGGAACGTGCCAGTACGTCAACACAGCTCGTCGCCCTGGAAGAAAACTCGCCACGCGCGGCCAGGCATGCCGTATTTCTCGCGTGGTTCACGCGTTCCATGCTCTACACAATTGTGGGGACGGTGGTGGTCGCAGGCGTTGTGTGGGGACTGATGGCGGCCTGGAATGCGCTCCCTATAACAAGCGGTAAGATCAATGGTGAGTCTCAGCAAGTGATGCTGGAGATCGTTGTCGCCGTCGGCCTGCTACGCATGTTTGATTTTAACCCCCGGCGCGATCCCGACTTCGCCTGGGTCTTCCTGACACGCCTGGCAATGATGATGGGGATCTACACGATCCAGACCTTCTTACAATATTATATGCGCGACGTCGTCGGGGCGACGCATCCTGAACTGCAGACAACTAAATTTGTGATCGTGGTCTCGCTGACGAGCCTGCTGAGCGCGGTAACGGCGGGCTGGCTTTCAGACCGCTTTGGACGCAAACGCATCGTCTACATCTCCGGTGCCTTCATGGCGCTCGTTGGCCTCGTTTTTGTGCTCTTCCACTCGCTGCCGATAGTCATCGCGGCCGGCGCGATCTTTGGCCTGGGCTATGGTGCATATCAAAGCGTTGACTGGGCACTGGTAGCCGACGTCTTACCCTCTCAGCGCGACTACGCGCGCGATATGGGGGTCTGGAACATCTCGCTGGCTCTGCCGCAGATTATCGCCCCGGTGCTGGGCGGACCATTGATTGACGCCTTTACAAAAAGTGGACGGCCCGTGCTTGGCTACCAGATACTATTTATCATGGCGATTATCTTCTGTCTTCTGGGCACGGTCACGATACGCTACATCAAAGGGGTGAAACGCTAGGCGCGGCTAGCTCCTCTTCGGGCAGGAGGCTATGCAGCGTTTTGAGCGGCGCTCCACTGGCATTTTTGCGCAGCATAACAATCTCGGCGGCGATACTCAAGGCGATCTCGTCGGGGGTTTCCGCGCCAAGATCGAGGCCAATCGGAGCGTGAACCTGCTCCAGGCGTTCGCGCGCTACACCAGCCTTCAGCAGGCTCTTCAAGATATGTTTCACCTTACTCGGGCTGCCGATCATACCGATATACGTCGCGTTCGTCTCCAGTGCGGCGTGCAGCGCCTCCTCGTCAAGATGGTGCCCGCGCGTCACAATCACAATCCAGCTGGACTCGTCAGGCTCTAATGCGCGAATAGTCTGTGGGATGGAGCCAAAGGTGAGCTGCACGCCGCTGCCGAAGAGCTGCGGATCTGCCAGGTCGCGCCGGTCATCGACGACAACGATACGAAAATCGAGGCGCGCAGCCAGTTTCGCCAGCGCCTGCGCGACATAGCCCGCGCCGGCGATAATCAGGCGCGGCTCTGGCCGCAGCACCTCAAAAAAAACCTCCAGCGTCGCGCCACAACTACCCACCGACTCGTCCCGGTCGGCATCCAGGTGGATATGCGTGACATACGATCGTCCCGCGTCGAAGGCCCGCAGCACCTCCTCGACAACCTTGCCATCGACACGCGGCCCGGCAAAGCTGCCCCGTAGCGTACCATCAGCATGCACAAGCATTTTGCTACCCACCCCACAGGGTGCGGCCCCGATCGTTTTCACCACAGTCGCGACAGCGACCCGCTCGCCGCGTTGCAACGCGGCCTGAATCTCGTTGTATATGCTGGTATTCATAAGCCTGCCTCTTATCTCCCTGGCAAAGGGGAAGTGGATACTCATCCATTGACTATCCACTTAGTAATATACAGATTATAACGCTATAAAGTGACAAACCTATTCCTCCAGGGATGGGAAAATAGACTGCTTCCTCAACGCCCTCCTGCGCCTACGGCGCAGCCAGGGAATAAAGATATGCTTGTACTACCTTTCGTGCTGCCTTCGGCAGCATGAAAGGTAGTACAAGCATAAAAAGAAGGAGGTCGCCGAAGGCGGCGCGTCAGGACAGGCGGATAATCTACGGCCGATACAGCAATACAGCATATACAACTTGCTTTATATATTGCCCAAAGGTATAATTACTGAAGTATTATCCCTTTCGAAAATACGGGAGATTTTTGCCTTGAGCAATCACCATACACATAGTCATGATAGCGGACCGTCAAACAATGGTAACTCGTTTGTGAGTCGCCGTGAGCAGCGGGCGAACAATATGACCGGTGCGCTACCCGCACTGGGGACGCTGGGCATAGAGCGCAGTGCCCCACCGGCTTCGTTCGACTTCGAGCAGATGGTGCTTTCGCTCCACGAACTGTTCGCGAATGATCGCCAGATCGCCAGTCAGCCAGATACTACACGTTGTGGGATCTGCTATCTGTACTTTACCGTGAGCGAACTTCACTATCGAGACGATGGTTTCTATGTCTGCCAGGGCTGCGCGCAGACGCTTGGTAACCAGAAGCTGCCGATGTTGCATAAACAGCAGAAAATGTAGACTCATCTCATCTCCCCTGGCCGCCGAGGCGGCCAGCCTCTTTTTGTAAAGATGGCAGTGCACTTTTTTCGGCCTCTGGCCGAAAAAAGTGCACTGCCATCTTTACAATGCTCTCCGCGTGCAGGCGCGGGAAGCAGGCTGAGGAGTTACAGATTTTTATTCTTCTGCTGCGCCGCAGGCAGAGGAGGAAAGAGAGAGAGTACTGTTTTCGTTTCTGGTCACAAACGTTCGCTACTCGACCAGAGCGGGATCTTCCTCAAGATCCTCTTCACGCAGCTCGCGCAGGTCCTCGCGCCGCTCCAGGCGATCGATAAAGAGGATGCCGTCCAGGTGGTCTATCTCGTGCTGGAGGATGCGCGCAAACCAGCCTTCCGCCGGGACGCGGATTGGCTTGCCACGCACATCCTGCCCCTTCACCAGAATCTTTGTTGCCCGCCTGATATTATCACCGGCGTACCCCGGAATACTGAGACATGCCTCCGTTCCCAGTTCTTCGCCCTCAGCCTTTACAATCTCTGGATTGAAAACGGCGACCTTGTGATCCTCGTACGCGGCAACAAAAACGCGAATCGACTGCGCGATCTGTGGCGCCGCCAGCCCGACACCGTTCGCGGCATGCATCGTCTCAAACATATCATCGACGAGCCTTTGCAGGGATGGATCGAAGCGATGTACCTTTTTGGCCTTCTGACGCAGAGTAGGATTCTCTGTCGTAATAATTTTCCGCAATGCCATAGTGACGTAATTACCCCTACACAACATACAAACTAAGATAGAATTCATAGCATAATTGGTTTTTATGGTATCACATGAGCAGCATTGAGCGCAACCCGCCCGCTACAGGTTTCAGTCTTTCTCGACTCGCCGCCTTTGCCTTCTTCCCGCGCCTACGGCGCGGAGAACAGTGTAAAGATGGTGGTGTACCTGTTTTCGGCCTTTGGCCGAAAACAGGTACACCACCATCTTTACAAAAAGAGGGAGGCCGCCTCTGGCGGCCACGCATAGTGGACGAAACGCTGGATGATGATCTTACGTGTCCTCTATGTGCATACCTTGATAAGTGATGTATATAAAATTATGTAAAAGATTGTGTAGTTGAACCATACATGCAACCACTGTATTTACAGCTACGTGATTGTATAAAATCTCTGTAAAGGACTGTATACCAATGGGTAAACGTACGAGGGCCGTACACAATGAGCGGCGCCACCAGTTGGAGAAAGAGCTGGCGGACGCGATGCAAAACCCTATCAATCAGAATATAGAAACGATCGCCCGTATTCATCGCCAGATGGAGAGCGAGATCGATCAGCACCAGCGCACGATCGAACGTGTGACGGCGTTTCTGGGTCGTCCGCGTTTCCTCTATATGATGGGCACCGTTATCATTCTGTGGATCGTGGCCAATACCTTCCTGGTCTTTGTCGGCCTGCACGCCTTTGATCCCCAACCCTTTACCTGGTTGCTAGAAATTATCAATTTCACTTCTCTGTTCATCACCATCGTTATCTTGATCACGCAGAACCGCCAGAACAGGACGTTAGAGCAGAGAAGGCACCTTGAACTCCAGTTTGAGATGTTGATCGAGCAGAAGGTGACGAAAATTATCGCGATGCTGGAGGAGCTGCGCACTGATCTCCCCCAGGTACAGAATCGCCATGATCCAGAGGTCGAGGCGATGAAGCGGCCAGTTGATCCAAATGAAGTTCTTGCTACGCTGGACCAGATGTTGCAAGAGAATCAAGAAGATAATGAAGAGGGATATGGGCAGAACAACGGAGCATAATGGGGAATATGCGCTTCTATTGCGAAGTCCCCATGTCGCCAGCAAAGCTGGCGACATGGGGACTTCGCAATAGAAAACGAGGAAAGATGCCGCAGGCGGCAAGCGATCACACTGTCTCTTCCTGAAGCACACGACCCGTGAACTGACTGTTGTACAGGTCGGCGTAGAAGCCGTTCTGCGCCAGCAGCTCCTGGTGCGTCCCCTTCTCGACGATCGTGCCGTGGTTCATGACCAGGATCAGGTCCGCGTCACGAATCGTTGAGAGTCGGTGTGCGATGACAAAGCTGGTGCGACCCTTCATCAGTTCGCCCATTGCCTTCTGAATATAGATCTCCGTCCTGGTATCGACGCTGCTCGTCGCCTCGTCCAGGATCAGGATCGCCGGGTCGGCCAGGACCGCGCGCGCGATCGTCAACAACTGCTTCTGGCCCTGCGACAGGTTGCTCGCCTCCTGATTCAACACAGTGTTGTAGCTATCGGGCAGAGTGCGGATAAAGTGATCGGCCTGCGCGGCTTTTGCCGCCTGGACGATCTCCTCCTCCGTCGCTCCCTCGCGCCCGTAGGCGATATTGTCACGAATCGTCCCGTTAAAGAGCCAGGTATCTTGTAGCACCATACCAAACATACGGCGCAGATTGCCGCGCTTGATATCCTTGATATCCACGCCATCAATCAGGATCTTGCCGTCGTTGAGCTCATAGAAGCGCATCAGCAGGTTGACCAGCGTGGTCTTGCCTGCCCCCGTCGGACCAACGATCGCGATCGTCTGCCCCGAATGGACGGCGATATTCATATCCTCGATCAGCGGCACATCCTCTTTGTAGCGGAACGTCAGATGGTCGAAGGCGACATCCCCATGCGGCGCCGTGATAACCTTTGCGTCAACCGCTTCCGGGATCTCTTCCTGCTCATCGAGCAGTTCAAAGATACGTTCAGCCGAAGCGATCGTCGATTGGATCACATTGGCGATATTGGCAAGCTGCGTAATCGGCATACTAAACTGGCGCGCGTACTGAATAAACGCCTGCACATCGCCAATCGTAATCCCGCGCTGTGTGACCAGAATGCCACCGATGACACAGACAAAGACATAGCCCAGGTTGCCGATCGACATCATCAGCGGCATAATGATGCCGGAGACGAACTGCGCCCGCCAGCCCTGCTCGTAAAGCTTTCCATTCAACTGCTCAAAGTCTTCGATTGCCTGACCTTCGCGCCCGAAGGCTTTGACGATCTTGTGGCCCGTGTACATCTCCTCCACGTGCCCGTTCAGAACGCCAAGCGCTCGCTGCTGACCGGCGAAGTAGCCCTGCGACCGTTTCGCGATCACCACGGTCACCAGCAAGCTCAACGGTATTGTGAGGATAACCACCAGGGAGAGCAAGGGGCTGATAGTTAACATCAAGATGATCACACCAATAAGGGTGACCGCCGAGGTAATCAACTGCGTCAGACTCTGCTGCAAGGTGGTACTGATATTGTCCATGTCGTTGACGGCACGGCTCATAATCTCGCCGTGCGTCCGCGAGTCAAAGAACTTCAGCGGCAGGCGATTCAGCTTCTCTTCCACCTCACGGCGCAGCCTGTAGACCATTCTTTGCGCCACACCCGCCATAATATATTGCTGGATATAACCGAAGATTGCACTGATAACGTACAACCCGGCCAGGATCAGCAGGATATGTGCGATATAATCGAAATCGATCTTCGCGCCCGGTTGGTGGCTGAATTTCGCTACCAGGCCCTCAAAGAGCTTCGTTGTCGCCATACCCAGGATCTTCGGGCCAACGATGTTGAAGATCGTGCTGATTATAGCGGCGGCAAAAACGACGAGCAGGAGGTATTTCTGTGGCCTGAAGTAGCTCAGAAACCTGCCGAAGGTAGCTTGAAAATTCTTGGGCTTCTCTACCGGCATACTCAAAGCACCGGCGGGGCCTCTGCCCATAAAGCCCATGGCTCCGGGACCACCAGGGCCGCCAGGGCGCTGACTACGCATCATGCTCATGCGATTTCCTCCAATGAAAGCTGTGAGGAGACAATTTCACGATAGACCTCGCAGGTCTCCATCAGTTGACGATGCGCCCCGATACCGGCGATACGCCCCTCGTCCAGCACAATAATCTGGTCCGCGTCCATAACGGTGCTCACACGCTGGGCCACGATAAACACAGTGGCATCAAGCGTTTCCTTCCTGAGCGCCATGCGCAGCCTGGCATCGGTCTTGAAATCAAGTGCCGAGAAGCTGTCGTCGAAGATGTAGATCTCCGGTCTTCTCACCAGCGCGCGAGCAATTGATAGACGCTGCTTCTGTCCACCCGAAACGTTGGTGCCGCCCTGTGCGATCACAGCATCATAGCCATCTCTCATATCCGAGATAAATTCTGTCGCCTGTGCGATCTCTGCCGCGTGCATCACCTCTTCATCCGTCGCGTCCTCTTTGCCATAGCGAATATTCTGCCCGATCGTTCCCGAGAAGAGCACTGTTTTTTGTGGCACAAAACCGATCTTCGAGCGCAAATCTTCCTGCGCCATCTCTCGTACATCCACACTATCCACACAGACGTGACCACTATCAATATCATAAAAACGTGGAATCAAGCTGACCAGCGTTGATTTGCCCGAGCCCGTCCCACCAATAATCGCGGTAACCTGGCCGGGCCTGGCGCGAAACGATATGTTGGCGATGGCCGGCTCTTCCGCACCCGGATAGCTGAAGGTGACATCCTGGAACTCGACGTAGCCCCGCTGCTCGTCCGCGCGCCTTACCTGCTCAGCATCATTGATCTCAGGCTCCATCGCCAACACCTCGTTAATACGTACAGCCGAAGCCTGAGCGCGTGGCAGCATGATAAACATCATCGAGACCATCAACAGCGAGAACATGATCTGCATGGCGTATTGCAGAAAGGCAATCAACGCCCCAATCTTCATGTCGCCACTATCAATACGTATACTGCCAAACCAGAGGATAACCACCGTGGAAAGGTTCATCACCAGCATCATAATCGGCATCAGAGCCGCCACGATGCGGTTGACCTTGATCGCTGTATCGGTCAGGTCGAGGTTGGCTTCGTCGAAACGCTCTTTCTCGTGACCGATACGGTCAAACGCGCGAATGACGCGCACCCCGGTCAGACCTTCATCCAGCACCAGGTTGAGCTTATCAATCTTCACCTGCATGATTCTGAAGAGCGGGATCGCCCTGGCCATAATCACAACAATGGCGAGGATAACGATGGGGATAACCCCGACCAGCACCCAGGAGAGAGGGGCGTCCTGCAAGACCGCCAGAATAATGCCACCGATACCCATTAACGGCGCACCGATCATCATACCCAGCATGATGATCAAAACCTGCTGCACCTGCGTCGTATCGTTTGTTGTACGCGTGATCAGCGATGCTGTTCCCATTGTATCGAATTCGTGCAGCGAAAATTTTTCAACGTGGCTGAATACTTTGCCGCGTATAAGGCGACCAAAGCCAACAGCGATTCTGGCGGAAAAAAAGCTCGCGACGACAGCACAGATGGTGCCGCCAACGGTCACCAGCAACATGAAACCGCCAATGCGCAGAATATAGCCCGTATCGCCCTTTACAATCCCGGTATCCACAATATCCGCCATCAAGGTGGGCAGGTACAGGTTAGCGAGGGACTGCAAAAAGACTAGTATGATAACCCATGTTATTTGCAGACGATACGGCTTTAAAAAACGGAATAATCTAATCATAATTCATCTTCTCCACTCCAGTACGAGTGCTGCTCACTGGCGGCCCTCTCGTTATAATAGCGGAATGATTTGAATAGGAGATCGGCTAGCTGATTGCTTTCTTCCTCTCCCATGTATTCGATCAAGCCACGCAGGGAGGCAGAGAACATTTCGCGCGCCTGCCTGGTGACCTGTTCGCCCTTCTCTGTCAACGCAATGCCGACGGCGCGCCGATCCGTGAGGTCGATATGCCGTTCGACGAGCCCATTTGCTTCCAGTCCTTTGAGCAACTGGGTGACCGTAGGCGAGGTTACATGCAAGAGCTGGCTGATCTCCGATACCTTGATCTCGCCGGCATCGGGTTTCATGCCTTTTTTAATACAAAAAAGAACCTTGATCTCGCTAGGTTTGCAACCCGCAATCGAACGTTCATGCCATCCAGCTCTGCCGAATTGCATAAAGGCCCGTAACAATTTCTGTTCAAGCGGATTGAGGTGATTCTCCATGTGCTCCCCTCTGCTACAATATAAGTTACCAGGTACATTTCTATATAATTTGTTAGGTAACCTAATTATATAGAAAGAATGGACTCTCTGTCAAGCCTGTCGTATAGACTATACTGGCGTGCCATTCAATGGGTTGACAACAGCACCCCCTGGTTGCTGTTGATCAAGGTACGTCGGAGGCGGGTCGTCACAAGACCCCACCCTTTCGGGCCACAACTGCGCGCTCAGCTGACGGCAGCGCCGAACCACTTTGGCAGCAGGATGCGTAGATCCTGCTGATCTGAACCTCCCCACGCCACGTGGCCGTCCGGCCGCAGCAGCACCGCAGGCACGTCCAGTTTTATTTAGCTCTCCAGGAGGAAAACAACATCTTCCCCATTAGAAGATTTCTACATAGCCTTCTGTTCCATGCACGCGAATTCGTTCCCCATCTTTTATCAGTTTGGTAGCACTTTCCACTCCGACAACTGCTGGTAAGCCATATTCACGTGCGATAACGGCTCCATGAGTCATCAGTCCACCAACTTCGGTGACCAGGCCTTTTATGGAGACAAACAATGGTGTCCAGCTCGGATCAGTAAAAGGGGTGACTAATATATCTCCATCTTCTAGATCAGCCTCTTCCATGTGTAAGATGACACGTGCTCGTCCCTCTATCACTCCGGAAGAAACAGCTAGACCTACAAGAGCTTCAGCCGGGAGATTTTCCCGTTTGTACGCACCTGCAATGATTTCACCATCAGACGTGATAACACGTGGGGGAGTGAGTTTTTCATAGAATTTGTACTCGTCTTTTCGTTTGCTGATAATCTGGTAATCCAGTGTATGTGTGCGTACGACTTCGCGAAGTTCTTCAAACGTGAGATAGTAGATATCTTCTTTTTCCTGAAGAACGTTGGCTTGGACGAGTTGTTCGGCTTCTTTCAGTAAAGCCTGCTTATACACGAAGTAGTGATTAACTTTGCCGTATTTGGGATATTCACGATAACCAGCGAAATTCCGGATCAGATCGATCATACATTTTGTTTCTTTGGCTTTTTGTTCCCCATCCGGTAATTGCCTCAATCGATCCAATAACTCTTGTTCTTTTTTCAAAGCTTCCTGTCGCCCTTGCTCAAATTTCCGATTGCCAGCATGAGGCTCAAGATTTTTGATGTTACTGAGGATCATCGGAACAAGTGCAGTTGGTTTTTCGCTCCAACGCGTTTTCGTAATATCGATTTCTCCGGCACATCGCATTCCGTATTTGTGAAGAAAAGCAGAGAGAGCGTCCTGGGTTTCCTGTCCACCATCAAACTTCACCAGTTGATCCAAAAAGGTATCATCTTTTACCTGGTGTAAATACGCAATGACTTCTGGATAAGGACGAATCACATCCGCGACATCCAAGAGTGCCAGACCCATTTCTGAAGTGATATTGTTTGGTACAGATTGAGAAAGCGTGTCGGCTACGTTTTTTTCATCTAACCACTCCTTCATCTTTTCATTGATCCATGATGAAGCATGCATAGCGGCCATAATCACACCCAAATTTTGTGGATCAAATAACATCTTCTTTAATTGCTGGACATCTTCCAGAAGAAAATCAAATACCTCCAATCCTGATTTCGTTTGGATGTTTTGTTTTAACTCTTCTATCGAGGTTTGACTCCTCTTCATCAAATCAGAAACGATGGTCGGATTGTTTCCGACTTGTGCTTGAATATCCGCAGGCGACATACCCTTATGGCTTTTAATGGCACTCGGTTCTGTTTTATCATTTGGGACCGATTTTATAAAATCTCCTCGCTCTATGATAGTCATAAGTGCGTCTTTTATGAGCGGATCGGATTGTCCCAGGACATCTACTATCGTTTGTCTGCTGACAGGCGAAGCCAGCAGAGGTGTAACATCAACAAACAACCTTCCACCAGCTATACACATTCGTGCGGGGGTCGTTAACAGGAAAAAAGACAATCCTAATGGTTTCATGGCATCGGTCATCATTTGTTGATGCCCGACAGATACATAGACGTGATTTTCTTGATCATTCGCTTCAGGGATGGGGTATAAAGTAGTGATTGGCCGACTCTGGACAATATAAAATGTCTCATCAACCAGACACCATTCGATGTCCTGGGGGCAACCGAAATGTGCTTCGATCTTTCTGCCTATGCGTTCAAGCTGTAACATCTGCTCATCCGTCAGCGCTTGCCTGTTCTGCCGCTCAGGCTCAATCTCCTGTTCTTTCGTACCGCCATATTTTAAGGCATACATAGCCAGCTTCTTGGTGGATATCTTCTTCTCGATAACCTTGCCGTTACGCACTTTATAGCTATCAGCATTCACCAGGCCGGAGACCATGGCCTCACCAAGTCCGAAGCTGGCATCAATGGATAAAACATTCCTATTAGAAGTGACGGGATCGGCAGTAAACAAAATTCCTGCCGCCTGCGGGAAGACCATCTTCTGAACAACCACAGACAGCTGGACTTTACGGTGGTCGAAGCCGTTTTGAAGACGGTACGTTACTGCCCTCTCGGTAAATAGCGATGCCCAGCACTTGCTGATATGCTTTAGGATTGCCTCTTTTCCGATAATGTTCAAATACGTATCCTGCTGGCCTGCAAAGGAAGCCGTCGGTAAATCCTCTGCCGTTGCGCTGGATCGTATTGCATAGGCATTTTTTTCATCAAGCCTGGAGAGGAGGCGGGCGATCTCTTCATGAATGTCTTGAGGGATGGCTATCCCTTCGATGACCCTGCGCATCTCACCGCTAAGTTCACCGATTTTATCCCGGTCTTCCACCTTTAGAAGCGATAACTGATCAAGTAATTCGTTCATCGACGACGTTTCCCCAATGATTCTTTTAAAAGCTTCAGTAGAAATACAAAAGCCATCTGGTACGCGTATTCCTTCAATCCTGGATAGTTCCCCCAGGTTCGCGCCTTTACCCCCAACAGCCATGAGTTTTGTTTTGTCAATGTCCTGAAAACCAAGCACATATGCACTCATATTTTTATCTCCTTTGGCAATTCCTTCTTTGATAATTTTGATGATATCCAGAGGTGGCGTCGCTTCCGCCTGAGTATAGGGGAAGGAACGCCAAAAAAAATCGTCCAAAAAGACAGTGTGTGAGTAGACAGGAGGTGATACAATTAAGATGGGAACAAACGGGCTCGTTTTCGAGCTTCGGAAACCATGCCGTTCCTTGTTTTCGCGGACGTGAGACAGACGACATGTCAGCCTCCTTCTCCTCCTTACGCTTTGCCGTTCGGTATCATTCTCACTTGTCAGATGCTTTTCTTTCCACCATTCCATTCCAGGATATGGGATAGGGAAGGAAATGGGATGTCTCTTGTCTTCCTCTTATATGTTTTGCAATCGGAAAGAGAACTCTCATGGCACAAATCAATCTCACTACCCCTATGGAACCAACCAGGGAAGCTACCGCGACGCGCTTCCTGTCTCGTGAGGCGACTGCTCGTTATCTGTGGCCTTTTCTGGACAAGCTGTTCGGACTCGGCCATGAGACCACCGTCGCCCATGCATGGATCAACGGAGGCTCTCCCAGCAAGGGCTTCCTCAGTGGCGCTGTTGGCCCCTTCGCAAGCATCTACCACTCTATCGCGGGCGCGGCCTGGGTAAACTGGATGTTCATGATCGGTCTGCTTGGGATTGCACTGGCGCTGCTGCTGGGCATCGGAATGCGGATAGCTGCCGTTGCCGGAGCAATTCTGCTCATCCTGATGTGGAGCGCATCGCTACCACCCCAGGATGACCTCTTCATGGACAACCACATCGTCTACGCACTCGTTCTCCTAGGGCTTGCCGTCGTTGGCGCAGGCAACACCCTTGGGCTGGGCCGTTGGTGGACCCAGACCAGTCTCGTCCGCCGCTTTCCCTGGCTCGCCTGAGTAAGCCTCCGCACCTGTCCGGTATATGATGGTATCACATGAGTTACCCCGCATTTCTCAAACGTTAGTTTGAGAAAT
>JAABUQ010010146.1_pt1 | contig 12430 bp, 11 predicted proteins | sample 5560001 | NCBI WGS metagenome assembly JAABUQ01 (sample SAMN10711888, study PRJNA513371) | rock metagenome | isolation source: Antarctica rocks | place: Antarctica: Victoria Land, Finger Mt nord | collected 2015-12-18
GCGGACCGTCAACGAGGCGAAGGCGCTGGCGGAGTATCTGGCGCTGAAGCCGGAGATGGAGCGCAAGGAGAAGGAGCAGAGGCGGAAGAGGTGGGAGCAGGTTGTGGAGGCGGCGGAGAGGAGGGAGGAGGAGGTGAGGGGTGGGAAGGGGGGGAGGGTGGATGGGAGGTGGATGGAGGAGAGGGAGGAGGCGGGTGAGAGGGCGAGGGAGGCGGTCAGGAAGGTGATGGGGGAGGGGAGGTGGAGGGATAGTCTTGGGGCAGGGACGGGCGTGGGTGCTGGGTGTGAGGAGGTTGATGGGGAGAGTGACGGCGATGGCGATGAGGAGGTGGGGGGAAGGGGACTGAGCAGCAGTGCGAATGGTTCGGCTATCAAGGCTCGGGCGGTGTCGTCACAGGCTTTCTTTGGGTTTGACGTGGATGACGAGTTCATGAGCGATGATAGCCAGGATTCCCAGGAGGTAGGGGATAGTGCGAGGTTCAAGGCTCGAGATGTTGAGGCAGGGCCTGTTGAAGGGAAGGGCAAAGCGAAGCTGTGAGGTTCAGGGCATGCAATTAGCGAAGGCGTTCACACGAGCAAAGCGGCTGGCGGAACCACTCTGGACTTGCTGGTGGTCTAGTTTTAGAACTCAGTCTCATCGAGATCATTGGCTATGGCAATGCATTCAAGGCTATATGAAAGATGTACTCTAGACCCTTAATCGCGTTGGGCAATGAAGAGAGCTAGGAATGACTGTAGGAAGCTAGATAGTAGATTTCCCTTTTCACCATCTTGCAAGGATGCTACCTTTTATAACAGCGATGTACAAGGGCGTCAAGATCATTATGCCCTAGCTTCCAGATGAAGCTCCTCATATCCCAGACCAACCCAATGCTAAGCACGATCCCATCATGTCCAGAACTCCGCGCTTACCATCAGATCATTAAAATCATTTCATACCAAACCCCTCGCCCTCCGTGACGGCTCGCCACAACTTGGTCTCGAGTTGTTGCTGATTACGATATCTATATAATCCGAGCCTGTTGAAGCAAGTCCTGGCCGTCGGATATCGATCAGTCTCATCGCCAAGACATGTCACTTTAACGACCAGATTAGCGGCACCCATAGCTGGGATGCGATCGCTGGCAGTGATGAAACTTAGAAGTTTCCTTTGGTTTATCGGGTCTGCGTTCTTGAAAGCTTCCCAGAACCATTGGACAACGGGCTCCTCGACCGGCATTGATGTCTTTCCCCAGCCTTCATAGGTCGCAACGGCCTGCAGAGTGGCTACATCGAGCGGCTCATCTGAACCGCGCACAAGAAGCTCGATCTCCTCAGGTCGAAATAAAGAGAGTGCATTGCCGGCACACACGGTGAAGAAACCGCGCTTGAACGGTTCGTACTGACGAGCAACCGCTGTGTCAAGCAGATAGCGTATGTACAAATCGACAAACTCGCGGCGACTTGCATTGGTGACAGGTCGGTGCTCGCCATTAGGACACAAAGGGATTTGGATAATTTGACCATAGCGCTCAATTTCTGCCACAAAGTCCCGACAGAAAGTTGATTCAACGTCGCCATCAAACTCCAATAGCTGTCCTAGACCTTTGGCAAGTGATGGTCGAAATTCTGCAAGGTCCTCTAAAGTATAGCCTGCAGCTGGTCGAACACTAGACGTGACAGGTCCTACGTATGCTGGCGCAGATGCAAGTAATTTCCGGAAAGCGAACGGCGGAAGTGCAACATCCAGTATAGTAGAGTTGTACAGCGCAAGGCCAAGCACGACGCCCACAAGAAAGAATTGGTCGGATGTTTCAAAGCTATTGGGGTTGAAATAGCAGTAGCGGGAGTCTTCATCGTACACGAACAGTCCTTCAAGGCTCTCTTAGCAGTCATTCTTCGTCAAAGTGAAAGCAATGCTTACCATGCTCGGGATCGAAGACCTCCCTGACCAGCAGCAGGAACCACTCTTTGCGAAGCCTGCATGAAAGTTAGTAATTGATTCACGGTACTCGAAGCACGTGCGACGAACCCGCCGGCATCGATGCCCTCTTCGTTCGTGAATTCGATCCGTAAACCCTTCTTGATTTCCTCCTGTCCTTGACCTACGACCTCGCTGACACCTCGTAGACTGTCTTCAACCAGGCAATTCCTGCGAACCTTGAGCACCAAGAACTGGCTCACTGCTTTTCTATTCATGATACTATCGAAGAATGCTTCTCGAGCCTTAATCTCCATCTGTCTTCGAGCATCGTGCTCCATGATACGAATTTTGGCCCAGATCGATAAGAACATTGGATATTGGCAGAATGAGAATTTACCCTTCCTTGATTCCCACGCCTCGAAATCCGCGATTAGGTCCGAGTAGTCCAGAAGCGTGTTGTAGAAAGCACAGGTAGGTAGCATTTGGCCGTACTTGTTCGCACGATGACGGGCGGCTGACATAGTTGTTGTGGACTTTTTGTCGACGTTTGATGGGTCGGCGGTATGACGCCGACGGAAGGTTCCATTGTTGTTCGCGGCGAAGAGTAGGGACATTACCCTTGCGGCTGCTTTGATCTGCCAATCCTCGCTGTAAATGACTGCATCTGCCTTTTCTTCTGATGGTTTTTGCGAACCCGCAATGCCCAAGGCAGCATGCAGCTGTGCCGAGCTGCTCATGCTGGCACCAGAAAGACTTGGCACTAGGCCGGCGTTGGGACCATGGCTGTGGCTACGCTTCCTACCATGCTGCCGTGAAAGACGGTACGTGACGAAGCTGCCGACAAGATCTACCAACTTGCAGAAATGAGCCTCTGATAAGCGAGAAAGCCAAGCAACGAGATACTGATGACATTCATTCGGTAGATTGGCCAGTAGACCTAAGATGCGCTTCGTGATGCCTGAGTGATTGGTGGGATTTCCACCCCTACTTCTTGCGCTTACTGGTCGCGAAGCCGCCGCACCTTGAGTTGACGATACATATGGCGGTTTAAAACGCACTGTATAGTTGTCTCTACTCGGAGAGAGCTGACTGTCTGTTGGTGTTGCCCAAATCGAGTGGTTAGGGTCTTGTGGATAAAGCAGTGGATTAGCAAGGAGTATAAGGAGGAAGCGGCATTCGGGAGCATTTCTCAATGGCCGTCCAGGCCGACGAAGAAGATTTTCCGAGGCTTTCAGAAGTGTCCTTTGCAGGTGCAAAGATGCATCACGAAAGTCATCATCGATATGTTGCTGCTGAACTTCATTACCCAATCGCTGCACAATATCGCCCTCGGCTGTCTGCGTTTTGAGGTCATCCAGCGTGCGCCGCCACGATTGACCCGCGTTGAGAACAGTGTAATACCAATCCTGAAGCTCTTTCCAATTGATGTTAGGTGACTTCATGCTGATTTTGTCCCCCCTGGTACCCTCTAGTGATGTGGGTCCACCCTTTTGAGAGTGGCTGCGCTCTGTCTTAGCTCCTCCGGTCCACCACATCCCATTCTCCGCAACATCGCCTAGAAGTAAGATCTTGGCGTCCAGCGGAGACAGAGCAATTTCTAGCCCATAATTGGCATGGCTGTTTGGACTTGCAGGAGGTGGAGGCACAGCACCATCGCTTTTTGCACGAGTTGGTGGCGGTGGATGATCTAGCAGGAACGATCCATTGAGGCATTCCGTACCATTGAAGCAAGTTATGATATAATTTTCTAGAGATCGGAAGATAGAACGCGAAGAATCGGATCTAAAACGCCCTGCAGTCTGAGTATCGGAATCGGGTAGGGTTTCAGCCTGTGTTACAGGTGGCGAAGGGGAAGGCCTAGCTGGGGATGGTTGTGATTGTGGTGCTGCAGCTTCCATGTTAAACGTTTGGCAATTGGTCGGTACGCCCTTGCAAGGCGAGGACGGAGGTGACCTTGTTGGCGGGATGAAGGGGCTTCTTTGGCCGCTAGATATGGTGGAGCCGTGAGATCTCGGCCTATTACTTGCTCCTGTACCAGCGATGCTCGTTGCCTCAAGGGTTCTCAGTGATCTGTCATCCTGCTCGCTGGTAAGAATGTGATTCTTTCGGGTCACTGACCAGTGCTCAGAGGTCAAGGGAGAAGTTCGCAGAGCAATCTCCGATACGCCGGAACGCGATTCCAAGTGACGAGAGATGCATTGCTCAATCAGCGCTTGCGTTCTTCGTAGAGATACATGTGGTACTAATAATCACGGTATTTAGTTTGAGCTGCCAACCACCGAAAGTGCTTTCACCTTTCATTGACGAGCCAGACCTCGCCCCGAATTCAAAGCCCTCGCACGACTCCCCGAGTGAAAAGCCGTCCGCGGCAGACTTCGGGAAGTTGAGCTGCAGGTCATTGACCATAAGGCAGACAGTGCAGCGAAATACATCTAAGTGCCTTGGCCAGCGGACTTGACAGTCGCAGGTCGCGCATTTCCCAGACGTCATCTCGACCTCCTCAGTATGAACAGAGTCTAGTCGAGAGAAGCCCGCCTGACCTGCTACTTGAGTACCTGGAGACCCAACGAGCAAGGTCTTTGCGTCGATGACGTTCTCCTCTTCTTCCTCTTTGGCATCTCGCTTTTTGCCGCTTCCGAAAATCGAAGGAAAGGGATGGCTGATGGATCGGCCATGTTGGGAGGGTCGACGGGCAATCGGTTTTCCATTCTGGGTGTTTGAAGCGGATAAGGGTGGACTTCTAAGGGGCATCACAGATTGAGTGCCTCCACGTAGCCGATCATCTTGGCTGCCAGCCTCAGTCAAAGACTGTCCGAGGCTCGAAGAATTATTTGAAGCAAAGGTTCCAGAAAACAGGCGCGTAGGCCAATTAGGCATTGAGTGATCTTCCTCTCTCCACAGCTCCTGGATAGTATCGTGCTGATCCTAAGTCGGAATCTTCAGACCTTTGGTGTCCTCTATACACTTCCTGGAGCATAGATCGCGGAATCATTTGAATTAGTTGTGACTGCAGCTATGTTCAGTGAGGCTATGGTGCGCAACGAGCCGTGTAGGCTAAGTGCTGGCCTGTGTCGCAAAGGGGCACCTCGCTTAGATGGCTTGGGGTTGAGGAGTACACATAGACATTGAAGAGAGATGTTCTCCCAAGCATGACTCTCGCTATGGTAGTAGGAGTCGTCATTGCCGTTATGAATTAGGAAGGACAGAGCGAATTCTTGAATACGAAGCTAAGCGAACCCCTGCAGCTGGTGCTTGCGAGGGCCTTGGCGCTGTCTTGGCAATACTGGCAAGCATCGAGGAGGGTTGAGGAAGGCTTCTCAAACTCTGTTGGACATACTTTAAATTTGCTGGATACTTGTACTTTACGTGTGCCAATTCAGAAATCAGCAATCAGCTGCCTTGAGAGAGTGTCAACATGGCTATGTCACTTTGCGAGCCTGTTGGAAGGAGTGATGAAAATGGTCAATCCTTCTCTTGCAACAGCTCTAGAGCATGAACATTCAGAGGCATGTCTGATCGGCTATCGTGCTACGAATAGAGCTTCCCCGACACACATCGTTGCTCATAAGCCTCCTGACTACCATAGTGCTCCCTTGTAAAGCTATGGGCGCAACCGAAGCCCCACACTTCAGCGACAGATCATCTGTACCTCCAGTAGGACTCGGTATTGTGGCGCTTCCAGGTCTTCCTCCTGCCCGCTGTAGTCTTGTTGAATCTATGCCCTTTTCCGAGACCACGAGATTTCTTGCCAGTCGCTGTAAGACCTCGAGACTCACGATGCTGTTGTCTGGTTACCAATGACTGCGCTTGCGGTGGTGAGGTGTGATACATACCTTGTGCACTGGCTTGACGATCCAGTTAATGCGAGCATCGCGACGAATAGCCTTGTGCTGGGGATCGACTAAGATGACTTCGAAGTATTTGTAGGTAGAGTCTTGGTTGATCCAGTACGAGTTCAACACGCGTAGGTTGGCACAGCGGCGGCCGACACGTTCTTCGGCGGTGGATTTGAGGGAGCGTTGATATTTCAGCTGGTTGACACCCTGGTTGGTAGGTTTGCCTTGAAAGTAGCTGAAGTGAGCGGCACGATCACAACAAAGTATTGTCCAACAAACCATAAGTTGCGCCCTTGGGCACTGGTCGCTTCCTCCCTCCTCTACGCACACGAATGCGGTAGATGACATAGCCCTGCTTAGCTTTGTATCCGAGACGACGAGCCTTGTCTGGGCGCGATGGACGAGACGCTCGATGGACGACGTTCAGTTGGCGAAGCTATATTGATGCACTCTCAGCAAAGTTCAACGAGTGTATAGCAAGACACGCGTGTGCCACAGCCATCTATGGTACGGTGTGTCGGCGCCCCGGGAGTTCAGCTTACTTCCCAGCATCGTACACGCAAGAGGAAGCGTAGGACGTCAGACTGCTTCTTCTTCTGAAGCTCCTCAACGTATTTGAGAGCACCCATCTGCAGGTATGGTCAGCAATCAATACTATAGGGGTTCAGGATCCAACAACGGAAGAGCTTGTCCAAGACGAGCAAGATGAGTCCGAATGGCATACCTTGACTAGTTGGTGCTGTTGTGCGAAAACCGATGAATCGTGAATTGTGGGGTGGTTCTGGTCACAAAGCCCAAGATGTGTAGCGCGCTTTAAGCGAGCCTCTATGTCGTCTCTGAAAGCTTGGCATATTCGTGCGGAATCAATGCCTCTACATAAATCTGCTACCAGTCTATCTGATAGGACTTTTATGAAGTTTCTACATGTAAAAAATCTTTGTCCTAGTCGAGACTGCCAATTACTGAGCCTTTGGCTACCACAACACTGTTTTCACGGAACTCAATTCCATCGGTTTCACACAAATTTCCCCATGTTTTACCGTTTTAATCCTTTCTGCCTCCCACGAAACCCCTCTATATCTACCATTTTAATCTGGAATCACGCTATTTGCAAGCAGCAAGCAGAGCAAGGGTCTAGGGGAAAAGCAATGTATCAATTCGAGAAGCAGGGACATGTGTAACCGAGATCGGAATATTAATTAAACATAACCATTTATTTAACTTCTTGAGATTGGTTAGTGTACTGGAAAATTCACCTCTTACCTTACTTACAGTAAGGCGTGGCGAAGTGAACTTGCGGATACAGTGGGAAGGTGCCTGGCATTGACCATAAATGTCCCAATGCACGGGAAGCAACATGGGAACATGAGATTCGGTCTAACAAAGCCGAGTTTAGAAAGAATAGTAGAGAAACTTGGTCGTATAATCGACAAGACATGAAAATAATTGCACTCGGACAAAGTCCGGGTTACTTTGCTCTCAACGAGATTTGCATCTGTTGGCTAAGAATGTGATATATACCGGCGTAGCATGTCTTCAGCTGTGATGGGTATTGTACGTCAAATAAAAGGAGGCCTCCCAATGCTAAGTACCCAATGATGCAAACGATTGTGGCGATACATTTGGCATCCGCCCAATTACGATGATTTCGTAACTTCATGCTCTATGTTCAAAAAGATTGTCTGATCCCTACTCCGAGGTAATCGTACGCCCTTTGTTTGCGATGTGCTGCGTTGCAGGAGCCATATGTGAGTCTGCTTCCACCGACGGACGCACTATCAATGCTTCACCGTTTTCATGCCGGCTTTGATTTTCTCTATTATCAGCTGTCGGCTTCCCAAAGCTTTCGCAAGGCCATTGTGAGTTCTGTGATGTCGTTGTTTCCCGCTTCAATTCTGGAATCGGTCGATACGAATTCGATGGGGCCCCATTGGCTGTCTTCAAATCGGATGCATTACGATGTCGTGGCGATAAGATATCGTCCTCCAACGGCCGCCAGATCCAATCTCGCCTGCGCTTTCGCCTGCCACACACCTGAAACGTTGTGGCCTCTTCTTCCAGCAGATCATCAAGCGCTTTCCGTTCCAATATCTCGTCTTCTAGCCGCTTGTCAGAAGCATCAGAATATGGTGTTCCTGAGGCGGCGGGTGTTTCATCCACGATAGAGGTGGGTATGAGATCTTCAAGTTCTTCGCGGAAGCAGACTTTCTTTGGGCGGGGGAAAAGTAACTTTGGCGTTCGCGAAGAGGTTGCAGAGACGAGTTTGCGTGGAAGCGGGCTGTTGCGAAGAATGCTTCGAGGGCCGAGAGGGAGGGAGTATGGCGTCGAGGAAGGGAATGGTGAGGTGTGAAACGATGTCAAAGTCGTTGCAGATGACTTTGAGGAGCTGGGGGACGAGTGGTCTTCGGGCGAAGATTGAGGCGAGTGCTTCTTGTCGCTGGGGGTGGATGGAGCGCCCACGGACGGGTGATCGATAGCGTTGCCGTAGGTATTGCTATACTCAGGGGTCTGTGTTACCAGAGAGAGGTTGAAAGCCGTTCTCGGCTTATGCTCGGCGTGCAGCGAAGAGACGCTGGAGGTCTGGAGAGAGAGCTTTGGACGTTTGGAAGCGGGCGGTGTCGTAGTTGACATGATGGCCGTCATTGCGTCCCCGCCCTTCCTCTGCACATGCGGTACTGATGATGGTTTTGAGCTTTGCAACCCCCGATGAGAGATTGTGTAGGTGGCGTCGTCGGCGCACGGATGCTGAGGGTTACGCAAGGGAAGCAAGAGCATCCTGTAGGACGAATCCGCAACGTCGACACGTGAGAAGCAATGAGTTGAAACGGAGCTGATACGCAGACAGCCAATTGGTCCTTGAGCGGGGATAGTCGGAGGCAGTGTCAGATGTGTATGAAAACTAGGATCCGCAAGCCGGAGCAAGAGACAACGGATCAAGGCAGAGAGGCTATAGAAGTAGCATATACTAAAACACTACCATTGCCAAGAAAGGCCACGGCGTTCAGAGAGCTGAAGGGAAGAAATAGTCATATACTGCTGGGGTTTTTGGGGTGGCGGGGGTGATCAACAGTTTATCATTGAACACGGCAAGCAGTTCTTCGGGGTGAAGAAGGTGAACGGGAATAGGAGTGAGACAGTGAGAGACATTTTCACAGCGATTGACAGAGACTAGCATAGCCGACAAAGGAAAGTACGGAAAGATAGGTCGAAGAGGAGGCACCAGAGGATCTCGCCTCTGAGTCTCGACTCTCGAAGTCTCGAGGCAATTAATCGCATGGAGTCGGCAGTAGCAACTTCAGACGACAGATAGAGCAAGCTTCATTGGCTGGCAAGATTGGAGCGGGGCTTCTTTAGACTCTGCTAAATGGCTTAGCTCTCCTCGTAACCGCTGCGTCTTAAAGTTGCCACTTCTATCTCTTAGAATAGTCCCACGCTATTCGGCTTGAGAATAAAAGTACTCCGTACCAAGTGCCGATGCCAAGACCTACGAACAACGGCCCGAGTGTCTAGTCAAACCAACACGCCGCAACCCGCACGCGTTGGAGCTTCGTCTGTAGTACATTCACGTCTTGCCGAACTACGTGTTACCGGATCTTGGTCTCTGTTTGAGACCGTTGAGACCTTTCTACTCGAGCAATAATGATCGTGCCATGCCGCACGTGCTTGGTCAGGTTCCAAGGAGGCATGATAGCAGGATAATTATACATTTTGTGAGGCGTTCCGTTGTCATAACTAGGAGGGCTAAACTTAGCTGATGTTTGGAAGGATTACGACTGTTTCTATGCCGCCGTATTCGAGAGAGAGGACCCTAAGCTTCGTCATCTGCCCTTCGCCGTTCAGCAGAAACAAATTATAGTGACCTGCAACTACGAGGCGCGTCGGCGAGGTTTGCACAAGCTGCAGCTTATCAAGGATGCGAGGAGAAAGTGCCCAGATGTCATCATCGCGCTGGGTGAGGATCTCACTCGGTTCCGCAATGCATCCAAAGACCTTTACCGCTTCCTGAGGAACTATGTCTGGAGTAACAAGGTGGAGCGCTTGGGCTTCGATGAAGTAAGCGGTTTTCAGGATGCATGTAGCTTATGACATGTTAATCAAGATAGGTCTTCATGGATGTTACGGACATGATTGACTACAACTTGGACATTCTTAATCGCAACAATCTGACCTCATCATTCTTCCACCTTGACCGCAATGATCCAACCATAGGCTTTCCTTTTGACGCATCAACCCTCTCTGGCCATACATTCAGTACAACAAACCTTCAAACCCCAAGCCCCTATTCATCCACGCCGGCTTCCCCCAGCGCGGAAGATGAATTAAGCTTACGTCTTCTGCTGGGTTCGCATCTCGCCCGATATATGCGGCATCACCTAGAAGAGCAGAAGGGTTACACTTCCACAGTCGGCATCAGTACCAATAAGCTGCTGGCGAAGTTGGTCGGCAACGTAAACAAACCCAAAGGTCAGACAACCTTGGTGCCGCCCTATGTATCAACGCCAGATGGTGAGGCGACGAGCAATGTAAACCTCTTTCTCGACAGTCATGATATTGGCAAAGTTCCAGGCATTGGGTTTAAGACCGCTCAGAGAGTCCGGCATCACATACTAGAACGCCCAGCCGCATTCGACAGTGGTCTCGTCTATGGTGGTACGAAGGAGAGTGTGTCCGTAGGCGATGTCCGTCTTCACGACGATTTGAATGCGGATGTCCTTGAGCGGCTGCTGGCCGGCTCAGGCGTTTCCAGGGGTTTAGGTGAAAAGGTCTGGGCTCTCATCCATGGCGTTGACGATTCTGAAGTAGGGACAGCCAAAGATGTTCCGCAGCAGATCAGTATTGTAGAATCCCACTGGTCAACGAAGCATGTCTGCGGGGTCAGTGGCTGACGAAAATGCAGGAAGATAGCTATATCAAGCTCAATACCATGATGGAGGTCAACAAGCAAATGATGATGCTTTCCACAAGTCTGATAAAGAGGATGCGTCTCGACCTCACCGACGAAGCCGATGACGACGACATGTTCATTCTAGAGGAAGAAGACGGCAAGTCTGCTCGCCCAGCCATCTCTTCACGACGTTGGATCGCACATCCCCGTACTTTACGACTTACAACACGCCCACGGCCACCCAGGAATCCCGACGGTTCTCGCTCGAGGTTGCTCAATCGCATTTCGAAGTCAAGCGACATGCCTTCTTTCATTCACAGCCTCGTGTCTCCCGTTGAAGCTCTTGCAGAGAAGCTCGTCAATGATGCCTTGGTACCTTTGTTCCGCCAGCTTCATCCAGAGAAATCCGGTTGGGATCTAAGCCTAGTCAATATCTGCGCGACAAACATGGCTCCAATGGCTGCAGCTACGAGGGGCGGCGCAGGCCGCGATATTAGCAGAATGTTCAAGAGACAAGACAACGTGCTCAAAGAATGGAGGGTCGAAGACGTAGACCTACCGCCATCACCAAAGTCCGCTGACGCTATACAAGATGACCCCAGACCGACTCAGCGGAAAGACCTACTAGTTGAAGCCCGAAGCGGATCAGAAGATATGCACTCGACTACACAAGAAATCTTTATGGAAGATGAGTGGAGCGATGAGCAAGACACTGCAGAATACGGTTACTCGTGCCCTACTTGTGGGGCGGTGATGCCTTCATTCGCGATGGTCGCTCATCAAAGATTTGTAAGTCTCAACTTCCACATTGGTCGCCTACATTTCCGACAAATTTCATTGAGGCCCCCAGTTGCTCCGCTTAATTTGATACTTCTGATCTCCATCTATCGATATATGTTCACACAGTGTTGCTGATATCCCATTGATGTAGCACGCTCTTCCAGACTGAATGGTCATCGGCTTTTCAAATTGGACGCCTTCCTAGCATGGCCGTGGCTGAACTTAACTCCAAGCGCTGCGCCAATACGGTAAAACACTAGTTTGCATTCATGCATGTCATAAAGATGCATTCGAGGCTCAAGCAAAATCCGGCAACCAAGCCCGTTCTCATATTCGACCAACAACAGCTACCCTCTTCGGTCTCCGAGATAGCTCAACATAGATGATCAATAATGGTCTCCATGCTGGGGCATCTGGTAATCTCTCTGCCGAGGGGTTCGATCTCCATCTTTTGTCCGCCGGTACGCAGCATCCTGAGCTCGGCAGGGTCTGCAAGGGTGCGGCAGGCGTCGAAACAATTGTCGGCAACGTCTACACCTCGTGGTGTATCGATAGTTGTCACAGTCGTCGATGCCGGCTTCTCGAACATCGCCACACGTATAAAGAATAATGTATCTGATACACATGTTCAGGCCGTTACTCAACGCGAATGCTATCAGCCCACGAGCTTGGGTTCGATCAGGTAGGATGGCGTTCGAGATAAACGAGATTGCGTGTATTGAGTGCCAAAGCAGACCGGAAAGGACTACTTTATACATATCAAATGTCATTAGAGGGACAGAGATTTCAGGAGAGATTCATGTGTTTGGCACAGTCAGATCTCAACCAACCGCAGGATCGTGCGTTCACAGATAGTGAACAATGACAGAACATCCGAGGGACTACAATACCATGAGCAATACATGAGTCGTTGATTGCTTCTGTCTAAAACCCCATCACCAAGCAATCCCTCTGCATCTCACGATCTCCCCCCCGAACACTTAGCTTGCAACCCCACTCACTACATCCTTCCCCATCCCCATCCCT
>JAABUQ010010147.1_pt1 | contig 12429 bp, 13 predicted proteins | sample 5560001 | NCBI WGS metagenome assembly JAABUQ01 (sample SAMN10711888, study PRJNA513371) | rock metagenome | isolation source: Antarctica rocks | place: Antarctica: Victoria Land, Finger Mt nord | collected 2015-12-18
AGTTGCATCGTCCGAACGGAGACTACCCGGTAAGGCACTGATCGCTTTGTACGGCGCGCTTCTCGTCGGCGTCGCGGCGTTCGTTGAGTTCTTCATGGAACTTGTCGGTCTCGATCAAACGATCCGTGAACGGCCTGACGGTCGAGACATCGCGTTGATTGCCTTGTGCATCATAGCCTTTGCCGTCGCGGCAGGTGCGTTCGAACGCATCGCTCGCGGCGCGGTTGGCACGCATGCCTTGCAGCGGCAGTTTCGCGAACAACTCGCTGATCTTCCGGATTCAAAGGGCGGATTCCAATTCGTCGCCCTGACGGCAACGCTTGAACTCATGCTCGGATTCGCCACACAATTCGGCGAGAATCCGTTCCGAGAAACGCACGACTTCGTTGCCTATCTCTTCTGCGCGCTCGTCATGGCGTTCGTGGCCGTCTTCGCATTCCGCGCAGTCGTGCGAGTACTTCCCGCGCTAGCAAAGGGGCTTTTCGCATGGCTTGGAATCGCCGCGCCGCCGGTTACGGACGCACGGTACGAGCCGCAGACATCGCGAACACCGGCCGGCTATAAGTCTTGGCCACCCGATCTCTTCAACCGTCCTCCGCCCCTCGCACAGTAAGCATAAGCCCGAAGTTTGCTAGCACGCTCGTTTAAAGCGAGCGCGCCCATCTGTGCTTGAGGAAGTATGTTCTATTCTCGCCGCTCGGCTCTGCCGAGCCGTGCGGGCTCGATCGTCGCGGCGTGCGCTGCGATGGCCCTAGCCGGCTCTCTGTTTGCGTCGCCTGCATCGGCCGCAAACCCCACGGTCACCGGACGCGTCGTCGATGACGAGCGTCCCCTCTCTGACGCGAGCGTCACGTTGAAAGGCCCACACGTCGACCGAAAGACGGTCACGAACGGCGCCGGAACGTTCACGTTCCCCGACGTCCCAGCTGGGCGTTATCATCTTGCCGCCGTGAAGGGCAACCGTGGCGGCGAACAGGACATCGATGTCTCTGCCACGGGCGTCACCAACGTTATGATCGAGGCCGACCCGCTGTCGAACACAGCCAGCGAAACGCCGCGCGAGATTGGCCATGTCGCTACACGCTCGCGGTCGTCGAGCGGCACCTCGGTATCGTTAACAGGAAGAGACCTCGCGCACAATCCCGCTGGCGACGATCTGAGCAAGCTTCTGCTGCAAATGCCGGCGACGGTGCGCGGCGCGAACGGCCGCGTCGACGTGAACGGCCAGCGTAACGGCATCGGTTACGTCATCGACGGCGTCCCCGTACCTGCTGTCGGTCTTTCGACGCAGATCGATCCCGACGATCTCAGCGGCTTCACCGTCACGGAAGGTGCCTATTCGGCTCGCATCGGCGACCCGTATGGAGCCGTCGTGCAAGCAGAAACGATTCCACCCAGCGGCGCACCGCAGCTCAGCGGCAACGTAAAAGCGGACACCTTAGGGACAGCCCTCTCCGAACTGGGCTACCACCTACCGCTTCCACGAGGGGGTGCCGTCGCGCTCAACACGCAGCTCGCGCGCACCGATCATGGCTTCGATCCGCCACAGCCTTATGCAATCCACGACAGCGCGAGTTTGGCGACGCAATCCCTACGGGTTCGTTCGAGTGTAGCGGCGCACGACATCCTCGATTTGAACCTCACCCACTCGTTGCAGACCTCGCAGATCCCGTACTTCAGTAACGCACCGCAAGACGATAGCGAACGACAAAATACGACCGTCGCGACCCTACGCTACCGTCATCGGCTCGGAGATCACGGCGTCTTTTCGTTCGGTCCGACCATCACTCACACACGCACGCGTGATTTTGCCGATGCTCAAGCTCTCACGTGCGTGACGTCGCCGCCTATCTCCGAGGCTAGCGCAGTCTGCTCGGCAGCGGCCGATCGCAACGTCGACGAGGCCGGCTTCGCCGCTGACTATGCGAATCGCAGCGCTCGACATGACGTCGCTTTCGGCGGTTTCGTTCGAACGACGAACGTCGGCGCGCGGTACGCCACTATACTCACCGGGTCGCAGACACCGATTGCGGGTGACCCGCTGCGCACCGGCCATCGACAAGCCGCGTACGCCCAAGATCAGTGGCAGCTCGGGAAGCTCACATTCGAGCCGGGCCTGCGACTCGACACGGAGCAAATCAGCGGAACCGACGCGAGCGGCGGCTTCGCGCAACTCAGTCCCGCCTCAAAGTGACGCAGAATTTCACGGCGCGCGCCAACGTGTACGCGTATTACGGACGGCTCTTTACTCCATTTCCGCTCGACACGCTCATTCTCCCGACGTTGCGTCCGCAACGCGATTCGCTCTATGAATTCGGAGGACAGGCGCCGCTCGGTGCGTTCGACCTGGGTCTTCGCATCATGCATAAGCGTTCGGACGACGTGATCGACGACGCCCAGCTCGCCACGACGAACATCCGCGAAAGCGTAAGCTTCGCCGACGGTATCACGGATCTGCAGTCATTGCTCGTGCAGCGACGAACGAAAACCGGCGGTCGCGATTTCGTAACCCTTACGCATGGCCGCGCAACCGTACGTGGGTGTACCACGTCGATTCTCGTCAGCTGCTTCGCCCCCAATTGGATCGCAGCCGACGCCGATCAGCGATGGTCCGCCACGGCCGGCCAATATATTTCCGCTCAAGTCCAGTTGGTTAAGCTGGACCGGAGAATACGGCAGTGGCCGCAAGGCGGACGGCGGAGCGGCACATCTCACGTTCGACCTTACGGTGGGTCGGAAGCTACCCAATGGCCTCGCTCTAACCGTCACGCTGGCGAACCTTCTGAACGATCGTTTTGCAATTACGAGTGAGGGTTTGGACGGCGCACATTATGCTCGACCTCGGTCGCTTCAACTGACCATTGGGGATCGGCGGATGAACTGCGGCATCCCTAAACGGACCCCTTCTGAGACGTCAATTTCGACTGGTCTCCTAGTGAGCCGCCGTGTCAACATCTCGATAAAATATGCGAGTACGCCCGCGAGCCGATCGGGCGCTTCCATCGCCACGTAATGCCCAATGTGTCGATTGAAGGAGCTTATCGACGAACCGGACGAACAGTCCGACCGCATCACGGTCATCTTGCCGATCTCGCTTCTAACGCAGGTCGACGGTCGCGTTGCGACGCTGCGACGGAAGAAGAAGGTTAGCGTCAGCGGCTACATCGAGGCCGCTCTGCGCGAATTACTCAGCGCCGGTGAGCACGACCTCGAGGCGCTCGAGCGCCATCGAATCAAAGCGCGTCGTACGGTATCGCGGGTTCGCTGATGAGCTTCGCAGACATCGAAGACATCAAGCGACGCGCTGCAGCTAATGCCTCCCGGGTGCCGGTTGCGTCTGACACGCGCGGCACACCCAACGAAGGCGCACTGGCACCAATCCGGCATCCGCAACAGGACTTCTTCCTCGCCCAGATATTCGACGCGCCACTCAAAGACGATCATGCAACGATGGAGCATCCGATGTTTTCGCTCTCGAAAACGCCTGATCTAAAGATTCGCGTTTACGAGCACAACGGTAATAGCATCACCATCACGCCGAGCGCGGCCGGGCTCGCGACGATCTGGGACAAAGACATCTTGCTGTTCACGATCTCGTGCCTCGTCGAAGCGCAGAACCGCGGGTTACCCATCGGACGAACGGTTCGGCTACGCGCTCACGATTTATTGGTTTACTGCAATCGTGGCACGAGCGGCGCCGAATACGACGCCCTCGCAAAGGCGTTCGAACGCCTTGCCGGTACGCGTATTCGTACGGACATAACGACGGCGAGAAAACGCGCTCGGCACGGATTTGGCCTCGTCGAATCGTGGTCGATCGTCGAACGCACCACGAGCCAGCGTATGGCGTCGATCGAATTGACCCTCTCGGAATGGCTCTACAACGCGATCGTAGCGACCGAGGTACTCACGCTTTCGCGCGACTACTTCCGACTCCGAAAAGGTCTCGAACGCCGCCTCTACGAGCTCGCGCGCAAACACTGCGGTCTTCAGGCGACGTTCACGATCGGTCTCGACACCTTGTTGAAGAAGTCAGGAGCGAATTGCTCGCTCCGGGAGTTTCGCCGCCAGATCCGAGACATCGTCGCAGGAGGCGCCCTCCCCGACTACACGATTACTTTCGACGAAGTTTCCGATAAGGTAACACTGTGGACGCGAGATGGTGGAAAACGACTTCGGCGGATGATTCAGGAAGTCCGCGACCGCGGCATCTCCGCAACGCTCGACGGAACTCTCGCGTAAGGAAAGTAGGGGTAAACCCAACATTCGTGCTGCAGCGGCCATTTGAGCCCGGTGCCGGGCTTTTCTGACGCCTTAGCGTACAATGCCACGTAGATCGTTTCTTGTTAGCCGCTAAAGCGTTTAGGCCGAAGCGCGTCGCTGTAGCCAGTCTAGGGGGTAACCGTAATGTCGACCGATCCCGTCCCGCTCGGTGGATACGCGAGGGATAGCGTGGTCGTCCCGGCTTTGAGCCCTGAAACGTAGAAGAACGTGAAAGTCCCGCCGGTGAGTTGGACCGAGGCGATCGTCGGATCACCGACTGCCGAAGTGAACGGGCCGCTGTAGTTCTGCGCTGTGCAGTCGACCACGGTCCTCTGGTTCACCGCAACGGTGACGGGCGCAGGAGAGCAAAGCACCGGCGACGGGGTCGGGACCCCGATGACGATAGTCCCTCCGCCGGTTGCCGCGCTTGAGGTCGGGCTGGGGATCGGGGCCGGGGCCGGGCGCGCGCGCGTGAAATTCGGTGCGCACACTTGGCAGCCGACCAGCGCGAGTCCGAGCGGCAGCAGGCTCGCGAACGCGAAACCGCGCGCGCCCCGTATACGAACGATGACGACGGGGGGCACAACGACCCGGTGTCGTGGAATCTCTCCATCGTCTAGTGAACCGCCACGCTCCGAGGGTTGGGCCCTGTGTTGCTACCGCCGATCGTCGCTGCGCCGCTGCGATCTCCTAATTGACGGGGAGCGTTCCCGTCGATGAGCTGATAACTCCAACCGTGCAGGTGAAGCTCGGAGCTGTCGCCAGGGTGACGACGCCCGAGGCGGGGTAGGACACCGCAGGGCTCAGGCCAGCGAGTTCCGCGCTCGTGACGTCGCCTGACGGTGTGGCGCCGCCCCCGACGGTGATGCCGAACGTGCCGGTCGTCAAGCTACCACACGTCACTGCGTAGGTATACGTCCCACTTGTATTGACCCCAACCACCGTGAGCGTAGGAGACGTAAAAGTGGAGAAGGGTGATTGAGCTGTCCCGCTGACCGTCCCAACGGCCGGCGTGTTGCTCGTGAACGTGACGTTGCTCGAACCGCCGCCATTGTTATCGTAGACGTTCCCCGACGTCGGGCTTTGACCGTTGGTCGGGACGGGAGTCAAACCGGTATACGCGATGGCGTAGCCGGCCGCATCACTGAGGGTGAGGTTACCGCTGCAGCTCGCCAACGTACAACTGGTCACCGTGAAGCCGGCATCGCGCACGACGCCGTTCAGCGACAAAGCCGCGAGCGTGTTGGTTCCGGCGACGATCGCGTAAGGACCTGAGCCCTCCGCCAAAACCGTATTGGTGGGCGCATTCGTGCCGGTATCGATCTCGACGGCGAAGGTGTGAGTAGCGGGGACGGTAAGGGAGGCTGACCAACTTATCGTGCAGCCAGTGCCCGCTCCCGTGGTCGCTGAGCATGTCGTGGTAGAGCCCGCGGCGGTGGCTGCACCATCGATGAACAGGGCGGCATGTTTCGTCGCGGCCGAGACGTATTCGGGCCTACGGGAAGCGCTCGACGCCCGGACGCTGCTCGACGGGAGGGCCCCCTGCGACGTCACGATGGACAAGGTGCCGCTCACCTTCTGCGCTGACTGGGGAACCGCGGGGCTGCTGTTCAAGCCTCCACCGCCCGAGCTTCCACCGCCCGAACAGGCGCTGAGCAGGCCGGCCATGCCGAGACATGCCAACGCTTGGAATTTCATAAAGCCCCTTCGGTTGTGCTTGCCGATGACGCGCTGGTCCGGAGAAATTCTGCAGTTTGGGCAGGAGGCGGTGGTGGCGCTCATAGAGGTGTGATCGTCAATTGGTCTCACCGACCTGAGCCGCCGCCCTGATGTCATCTGCGACGCCGATACCAAGGGAGCGCTGTTGTGGCCCAGCGTAACGCCGCAAGTGCGATCATTGCGTTCGCGATTACAGAGGGTCCAGCACCGTTCTTGAGCTGCGCTGGCCCCAGAATCCAACCCTTAGCAGCGGGAAGATTCGCCTCATCGTGATGTCAGCGGTTACATCTAGTGTGCTGACCCATAAATTGCTTTGCTTATTTGCGCGTGGTGAGGTAGAATGGATGCATGCCGAATCGCCCCGCAACGCGCCTTGCCGTTCGTCCCAAAGACCGTCGTGTGCTGGTAGAACTGATGCGGAAATCGACAACGCCGCAACGATCCGTGATGCGTGCGAAGGTCGTCCTGGAGGCGGCCAAAGGTTTGCCCCATACGGAGATTGCGCGCCGCGCGGGCATTTCTCGTAATAGCGTGATGCAAATTCGCGGACGCTTTGCGATCTTCGGCATCGAGAGCGTGCTTGCTGACCTTCAGCGGTCCGGCAGGCCGAAGACCATCGCCGATAAGACGGTCGAGAAGTTGACGGAGACGGTCATGACCTCGAATCCAAAGAACGCGACACACTGGACATCTCGGGCGCTGGCTGCGAAATTTCGGGTCGGGCGTAGTTCGGTCCAGCGGATTCTGCTCGCGCATGATCTGCAACCGCATCGCGTACGCTCGTTCAAGTTCAGTAGAGATCCAGAGTTCGCGCTGAAGCTTCGAGACGTGGTAGGACTCTACATGAATCCGCCCGTCAACGCGATCGTCTTGAGCGTCGATGAGAAAAGCAGCGTCCAAGCGCTGGATCGTACTGCGCCGGTCTTGGCGCTGCGCCCCGGACTGCCGGCCGCCCATACCCATGACTACGTGCGCAACGGCACGACGACGTTGTTTGCGGCGCTCAACACGCTTTCGGGGCAGATCATTGAACAATGTCTCCCGCGTCACCGGCATACAGAATTCTTGCAGTTCCTCGATCGCATCGAGAGTACCATTCCGCCGAAGCTCGACGTACATCTCATCATGGATAACTACGCGACGCACAAACACCCGCTCGTCAAGGCGTGGTTCGAAGCACGGCCGCGATATCATGTGCATTTCACCCCGACCAGCTCATCTTGGCTCAACGCTGTTGAACGGTTCTTCTCCGAAATCACGAACCAGCGTATCCGCCGCGGAACGTTTCGCAGCGTGCGTGAACTGCAGCGGGCTATTGCCGCGTTCGTCGCCGAGCACAACAAGAAAGCGAAGCCGTTTGTTTGGACGAAGTCAGCGGCCACGATTCTGCGGAAGATCAAGAAATGCCATGCAACTTATGGGTCACCACACTAGAGTGCCGGCATATGTGAAAAGAGGCGTCGACTTCTCGACGCCTCTTCTTGGGGACGGCGATCTTAACGGCTCAGAAGATCTGAACCGGAATCTGGAGTTGGTGGCCCGCCCCATCAGACGCGGTCAAGATTACTGAGGTAGGTACGCCGACGTTCGCCGCGACGTTGATCATGAAGGAGCCGTTCCCGAGCGCTTGTGTCGTTACGTTCGCATTTGAGCTGACGAGAGTGAAGTTATTTGGATTGACTCCCGGTAGCGCGGAAAGCAAGCGAGAGCGTCGCCGAGTTTCCCGGCATGAGCGCGACACTTGCGAGGCTCGACCTGAAGACAAGGTTCAAGGCGTTGCCCGATAGTTGCACCGTCGTACAGTTGGTCGTATTTTGCACACAGATTTGCAGTGTACTGCCGTTCGGACCAAGGAGACTGGCGAGAGCTGTTCCCAGAGGAGCGGTGAGCGTGAGGTTCGCCGTGCCATTTCCACGCAGTCACCGTCAAGGGAGCGTTGCCCGGATCCAAGATACCGATTTGAGCCACGTTTCCGACGCTTGCATCGATAAGTCCAGGGCCAGCGCTGATTGCGGCACTCGGACTCGGTGAACTACTTGGCGAGCTGCTCGGTGAACTACTCGGTGAGCCGCTCGGTGAACTACTTGGCGAGCCGCTCGGCGAACTACTCGGTGAGCCGCTCGGATGGCTTGACGCTCCGCCGCCCGTTCCCGCGCCGCCCGTGCCGCTGCCCCCACTACCCGCGCCGCTTCCCGAGGTGGGAAGCTGACGCGTCAATGCCGTGTCTCCCCCACCACAGCCCGAGAGCGCAACCGTCCCGGCCATGCACGGCCATCGCGGCTGCATGGGTCGCGGCGAACTTCCCGATTACTGATACGCCGAATCGACGATAAGATGAGGGCCGTGCTGCGCCACGCGCACGGCGAAGAACAGCTTGCAAACCTGATGGACGGAGGCCGCCCGTGGACAAAGATTCAGGCGGCCACAGAAGCGTCTCTAGCGTAAGAAGATTCGCGAGCGTCACGCCGTCCCGCTAAGGACCCCTTGTGAGACGATTAGGCTCTCGATATCGGTACATGAGTGCGCGAGTGCTCGGCACAACGTCGACTCTGTTGCGCGTCGACGCACAACTCCGCGTCGCCTTCTTTGATGACTTGCCGCCCCTGCAGGTTCCTAAACGCGTCCTATTTTATAATGCCACTCGTGACGCCTAGAGACTCCGACTCCATTCTGAAGCATCCCCTCGTTGAGATTCACCCGGGCCTCGTGAGACGCCTCGCTCCAACTTTGCTTGAGGCCCTTAACCAGGTGATGGTCGGGCTGGGGGCGCCTGGCGCGACTTGCATCGCCCTATCCGGGTCTACTGCGAAGGGCGAAGCAGATCGCTTTTCGGATCTCGATCTATGGTGCATCGTCGAATCGCCGCGCCAAATCGAGCCGATTCGCGACCTCGTGACCCGGACGGTTAAGCGTATCGGCGATCCAATTACGTTTTTCGCTGCGACGCATCTCGCGGCGGAAGACCTTCTCATCTTTTTCACTGAGCTGAACGGCATTGTCGTCAAAATTGACGTCGAGATAGTGGTTCTTGCAGACTTTAAACGCCCGCCGGAGCTCACGTCGCTAGTGGACCCCGATGGGATATTTTCCCGAATCGCAATCCGCGAGCCAAGTAAGTTCGACGCTGATGAGGCGAATCGTCGCGTCGCGGGTTGGCTCTGGTACGCGTACACGAAGGCCGCACGAGGCGAACTTTTCGAGGCAGTTGATGCTTTGGATACCATTCGAAAACTAGCGCTCGTTCCTCTACTGCTCAACCGCGCGGGCCAAGTGGTTGAGGGATACCGTCGCCTGGAGAGCCGACTTAGTCCCCCGACCTGCAACTACTGCATAACACGTATCCATCGGTGCTTTCGACCGACCCAGTTTACGAAGCCATCGCATTTATTGGCTGTGCTTTCCGCGACGTCTACAAATCGATTTCGAGAGCGGATGAAGCGGAAAGCGCGACGGCGCCAATCAATCGAATCTTGATCGCAATCGCCGCTGACCGAGAACGTCTCTAAATGTCAGCGGGGCGAATCGAGCAAGCAAGACTTTGTAGCATGCCCTACTACCTTCTCTGATTCGAGAGCACGAGTCCGTCCCTGAACCCACCGTTATGGGGACGTCGAGCCCGGAATGCGAATTTGCGTGACTTCGTAAGGAATTGCGTCGTACAGGCGGTCGAAAATAGGCGTTGCAATGGCGGTGTCACGCATGACGTCGCGGACTTCGCCCGCGATCAGTGCCATCTCGCCTGCCGCGTGCCAAGCATGGGCTGCGAATAAGAGTTCACCGCGTGGTCCGTCAATGTATCGTCGCCAATATGTGGTCGAAAACGCTAGCGGTACCCAGCTGAAAATTACCCGCAGCGCGACGGGAGCGGGGGCCACGCGTGCCGCATCCAGAGCGCGAAAACCCTCACGGACGGCGCGGATGAAGTCGGGAATTCCGTCGCGTGATCGGACGAGCGTTGCAGAGTCGCAACCGCACTGCCAAGTGCACCGGTAAGCGCGCCAACCATCACGGCATGTCGCCGCAGCCAAGCGTCGGGATCGCGAACCAATGTGACCCGTAAGCCACTCCTGCGCAAGACGTCTCTGAGCGCGCGTGGCCTTGCATCAAACCCCAGCGGTATCCCGATCATCGTGGGTTGCTCTGCAATGAGCGCATAACGCAGGACGCCGTCGGCACCGACGGCTCCGCCGGCACCTGGAAATGCGATAACTGTACGCGCGAGCCCGATGCGGCGTGCAAGCGATTCCGAACCGTCAGCATGGTTATGGAAGAAAGCAATCAGCGGAACGACCGACGCCGCAAGCGCCGGCATGATGGCCTCGATCTGCTCACGTCGGACGGTCACGAGGCATATGTCGTATAAGCTTTGGCGATCGAGCCGGTCCACGACGACCGGGCTTCGAAAGTTCATGTCGGCTCAGGCGCTGCTGCGAGATCCCCAGCCGGTCAGCCGCGCGGTGGTAGTTCAGCTCTTCCGCGAGCACCACGAAACGCTCCAGGTCGACGAACCCCATCAACCTGCTTCGTTTGTCAAACGTGCGCGTTTGCCTTGCTGGACTTGTCAATCCTCGAGTGGTATGCTGGGGACGTGCTTCAACTCGACATTCCCACCGACGGGCTCGTGACGTTCCGCGCCGGCGACGCGTGGCGCGCGGGTCTGACCGATGGCAAGACAATCATCGATCTTTCGGAGAGCACGGGTTTCCGCAGCGTCGTGGAAGCGCTCGATGCCGGCTGGGAAGCGCTGGACGTAGCGCGTAGCGCGTTGCGCGACGGCGGTCGTGCGCGCCCTGTTTCGGAAGCGGAACTCGGCCCGGTCATCACCGCTCCCGCGAAAATCCTGTGCCTGGGCATCAATTACGCGAGCCACGCGCGCGAGACGGGACACGAGATGCCCGCCGCGCCGGATGTCTTTGCAAAGTTCGCAACCTGTCTCAATGGTCCGTACGCGGACGTCCCGCTTTGGGCGACGAGTCAGCAGATCGACTACGAAGGCGAGTTTGCGGTGGTCATCGGAAAGACGACGCGCAGCGTGTCCGAGGCCGACGCGCTGGAGTACGTCGGTGGCTACTGCGTCATAAACGACGTCACCGCACGCGACGTGCAGTTCCGCACCGGACAATGGACCATCGGCAAGTCGCTCGATCTTTTCGGGCCACTGGGACCGGCGCTGGTGCCGCCCTCGGCCGTGCCCGACCCGCAGAATCTGTGGCTGCGCACCACCGTGAACGGCGAGGAGCGCCAGCGCGCGAACACCTCGGAGATGGGATTCCCGGTCGCGCGCATCATCGCGTACCTCTCCACGTTCATGACGCTTCACACCGGCGACGTCATTGCGACCGGGACGCCGGCCGGCGTCGGCTTTAAACGCAATCCCCCCGCGTATCTGCGCGCGGGCGACGTCGTCGAAGTCCAAATCGACGGCGTTGGCCGCATCCGGAACACGTTTGTCACGTGAGGTGTTGCGGGCGCTCATGCGATCGCTCGATATAGCGTTGAGCGACCAACGCGCAAAACCCGTGCTACGCGATCGAGCTCTCACCGCGCTCGAGGCTCGAAATCGACCCCTTTCGGGATGATTCTGCGGCCTAGGCGCGAAGCGGGTTTGCGTGTCCCGAAAGTCCGTCCCAAAACGAAATGCGCGTTTAGCTCGGTCCGTTGATCCCCAGGTCATCCCGATTGCGGAACCTCGCCTGGTCGGTTACGCTCGCGTTTCCACGGACGAGCAGACGACGGCGCTTCAGCTCGACGCTCTGCGCGCTGCGGGCTGCGTGGTGATCCACGAAGATTCGGCCTCCGGCGCGTCGCGATCGCGACCCGGGCTCAGCCGCGCTCTCGAAGATCTCGCCGTCGGCGACACCCTGGTGGTATGGCGGCTCGATCGGCTCGGCCGCTCGTTGCGCGACTTGCTCGATATTTCCGAAATGTTACGGGAGCGCGACGTCGCGCTGCGTTCGCTGACGGACCACATCGACACGGGAACCGCCGCCGGCCGGATGCTGTACGCTGTCCTAGGCGCCGTCGCGCAGTTCGAGCGCGACGTTCTCCGCGAGCGAACCGTCGCCGGTATGCGCGCCGCGAAGAAACGCGGCGAGCACATCGGCCGTCCCTCGGCTCTTTCCCCGACTCAGGTTAGAGAGGCGAGGAAGATGCTCGATCGCGGCGAGAGCGCGAACCACATCGCGCGCGTCTTGCGCGTTGGTCGGTCGACGCTATATCGCCACTTGGGTTAGCAAGGCCCTTCATCGGGCACACATCTTCGAGTTCTGCTGATTTCTAAAAGCCGAGGGTGCGAGGCCAAAACGCTTTTTGAACATCGCTGAAAAGTGTGCAACGTCGTCATACCCGACTGTCGACGCGATCATGGCTACAGCTTGGTCGCTTTCACGGAGTTTTTTCGCAGCAGCATCAAGCCGCAACGTGATTTGATACGCGTGCGGCGTTGAT